>WNFY01002423.1_pt1 | contig 20118 bp, 20 predicted proteins | sample 5400091 | NCBI WGS metagenome assembly WNFY01 (sample SAMN13153364, study PRJNA577476) | soil metagenome | isolation source: 60 cm soil or saprolite under grassland replicate 1 | place: USA:California | collected 2016-06-15
ACGCCGCCTCTTTCGAAGCGCTCACTGGAAACGCAGATGCCGCCTTCGAGCATCTCGCCCGCGCGCTTGCGCTGGGTCCGCCTCGGGTGCGGCAGCTCGCAGCAAGTGGCGAGGACTTCGCCGCGCTTCGCTCGGACCCACGCTGGCAACAGCTGATCGAATAAGCGGCTTTCCTGGGGATCGCTCTGGTGATATTCCTTCACGCTGGCCCAGCCGGGAATCCCTCTGCAGGCGCGTTCCCTGCCAGTCTCGGCTACATCGGCTCGAACCAGCGAGCGCGCTCACCGACTGGCTCCTCGTAGGCCTCCATCACCCAGTATTCACGGCAAGCTGCGATCTGGCCGTCGTCGACCTCGTAGAACGAAAGCGCGTAGTACGGGCCGACGGTGGGATGGGGGACACGCACCTCCGAGACCACGGTGTTCCCCTGCGCGACGATCCGGAGCACTTCGATCGACCAGCCTTCTGGATAGCTGCGGTTGAACTGCACGAAATTGGCGCGGCCGCGGAGGCGGACTAGGTCGTGCGGCCATTCGAGGACGAAGTCCCCTGCGAGCAACTCGCCCACGCCGACCCAGTCCCGCGCCTGAACTCGGCTCCAGAGCTGCTCGACTACTTTGGCCGGTTCCACGGCCTGATTATCCGTCAGGGGACTGTGAGACTCGCCGGTCTGTCTGAGACCGCCAGCCTGGTGTCTCCGTGCCGCTTGTGACTCATCGGGTGACCGGCCGCTCTACGTGCCTTCGGAATGAACCGTCCGAGCGGCACGGCGGCGCGGGTCTGGCGCCCGCTGCTGGCTTGATCAGGAGCTTGTCCGCCTTCTCGGCGTGACTCATCACAGTCCTGCCGCCACGGTTTCCCTGCACGTGGAGGCAGTCCGCTTTCATTGCGTTCGGCCCCGAACGGGGCCCCTCGACACGCGGTCGAGCGCTTCGACGGGGGAGCCGGTGGGCGACACCGAGGTCATGCCGTACTCCTCGAAGCCGGCTTCGTCGCAGGGCCGCGCCGCGCGACGTTTAGGCCTCGACAAGATCGTGGTATAGGCGTAGATACCCCGCGGACCAGGGGGCGGGGAGCCGCTCAACCCAGGGGTCATAGGGGAGGAACGCATGAGACGACTTCTCGGAGGGTCGTTGGCGGCCGTCGTGGCGCTGCTGCTGATCGGCCTCTTCACCGGCTCGGCGAGTGCGGCGCCGCGTGCGGCGTCTTTCAACTGCAGCGAGCCATATGCGGCGCTTTGTGCGGAGACCGCCGACTCGATCGGTTACGGCGACGAGTACACGGGCCACGACGAGCCCTCGCTGCTGTTCTACTCGGGCACACCGGGCTCGGGCAACTCGAACCTCTACCACGTGCAACTGCCGACCGACCCGAAGGTGTTGCCGAACCAGGCAGGCACGGCGGGAACCTGGAACTTCCAGGTCCACATCGCGTACTGGTTCGGGATGGCGCTCTGCGACAACCAGTCGGCGCCGGAGTTCACGCACGCCCCGTGCGTGCCCGACAGCGACAGCAACATCTTCGACGGAACGAACGAGACGGCTCCGGACTACATCGGCAAGCATCCGGGCACGGCCTTCCTCGAGTTGCAGTTCTACCCGCCCGGCTGGTCTCCGGCTGTCAGCTGTGACGCCAGCCAGTGGTGCGCCGCGATGGCCATCTTCAGCCTCAACCAGAACCAGAACACGGGTGTGCTGAACAACGCGAACTGCCTGAACACGATCGGCGTCGAACCCGCGAACTTCGCGTTCATCACGAAGAGCGGAACGCCGCATGCACCTCCGGGACCGCTGGACCAGACGGGAGACTCCTTCACGCCGAACCCGGCGACGGACCTGTTCATGAAGTCGGGTGACAAGCTCACCGTGGACATCCACGACGGGTCGGCCGGGCTGACGGCGATCATCCACGATCTCAGCACCGGTGAGACCGGATCGATGACGGCCAGCGCCGCCAACGGCTTCGCTCAGATCCTTTACGAGCCGGCCTCGGCGACGTGCCACGAGGCTCCGTACACGTTCCGCCCGATGTACGCGACGGCGAGCGAGCACACGCGCGTCCCGTGGGCCGCGCACACGTACAACGTCGCCGCTTCGGACGAGATCGGACACTTCGAGTACTGCTCGGTCGTCTCGAAGGAGGGGGGCGACTGCCTCGCCAACAACGAGGACAAGCTCGACGGCGACGACACGGGCTGCTTCAGCGCGGCGTTCTCGCTGTTCGTCCCGATAGGAGGCTGCATCGCCACCGACAATGACTTCGACGGGGTCTCGTACCAGCCGGTCTGGCCGGGAACGGACCCGAACCGCGGGCAGGACAAGAAGTACCACCCCAGCCCGATCACGTTCACGAGCCCGGTCTTCAACGGGTCGGAGAACTACGACCGCGTCGCCTTCGAGGCCGACCTGCCCCGAATCGAGGCGGCGGACTTCGGCGGGATCTGCAACCGGTTCACCGGCGCGAACTGCGTGAATCCTCCGCCCGGGTCGAACTTCTACCCGATCTACACGACAGGGACATCGAACCAGACCCCCGCCGGGCACTGCGTCTGGCAGTTCGGCGGCACCCACATCAAGGGCACCACGAACACGTTCGGGGGGAACTCGGCCGCGGAGTTCGGGCCGCTGCTGTTCAGCTTCTATCCGAACCCGAACCCGGCGATCCGGCTCCGGGCAAACAACTTCCGGAACGTCCTCGATTCCAATCCCTGCCCGGCCTAGCCGCGCGGGACCAACGTCCGATCGAAGAGCGCCCCCCGGGGCGCTCTTCGCGTTGCGGCTACGACCTCGGGATTCGCACGCGCCGCACGTTCGACCAGTGCTGGGGGCACGGATTCCGCGGCGCGCAGTCGAGGCCGACCACGAGGCCCGAGACCTCGACGTAGTAGCGGCCGGCCGGCAGCGTGTGCCTCGTGCGCGCTCGGTAGCCGGTTGCCGTCTTCACGAAGCGGAGCGGCTCGTTGAGTCGGATGTTCGCTGTCACGAACTTCCCGCTTGCCGTGGTCGCTCCGCGGGTGGCGACGAGGATCCGTCCGGGTGCAAATTCCCCGAGCGTGAACGTGACGACGACGTGCCCTCGCTTCGCCGTGGCGGAGCTAAGGTTGGGAACCGGCGACGCGGCGCCGGCCACGGAGGTGACGAGCGCCGCCGCGAGCGCGACTGTCGTAGCCACAGCGGACCTTCTCATTGAGCGCGCGAAAGAGTAACAGGCCTCGCCTCGCGCTCCGGAGGTGACGAGTGCCCGGTTGGCGCCCGGATGTGTTGGCCGTTTGCAATGCTCGGCCGATGCTGACGTGGGCGGAACTGGAGACGGCAGCGCCTGAGATCACGGCACTTGGCCACGACTTGCTCGAGCGCTTCCAGTTCGTGTTCGTCGGAACGCTCACCAAGAACGGGTCGCCGCGCGTGAATCCGTGCGAGGCGTATGTGATCGACGGACACCTGCTGCTGAACATGATGCCGCGGTCTCTGAAGGCCCTGGACCTAATGCGCGACCCCCGGATCTACGTCCACACTCCGGTTACCTCGAAGGAGGCCGGCGACGGCGAGTTCAAACTCGCCGGGCGCGCGCCGGAGCTCGCGGACGAAGGGCTGCGCCGCATGCTCGACGATCTCTTCTGGCAGATGATCCAGTGGCGGCCCGCAGCGGACTCTCACTATTTCGAGGTGCTCGCAGAGCGCGTCGCGTACCACAGGTACGGAGACAACGAAGTCGTCCTGAGGTGGCCGGGACGGCGCTGAGCGACCGGCCGGTACGGGTGAAATCCCCCGACACTGGCCCATGCAAGACGATTGTCACTCGGTGAGTCCGACCGGCGCGCGACCGGCTAATCGCTGGCGCGGCTAAGCCGGCGCGCCAACCCAACGGCCTCCTGGTTGCCCAGTTCGGCGCCGACTGCCTTCTCGCGCGGATCGAGGTCGCCGAGCACTTCCTCGTACAGTGAGCGATCGAGCTTGATCTCGAGCTCTGCGTCGAGCCGCTCGACGACGCCCCAGAGGCGCGCGGCTTCGGCGAGCCGACCGAGTGCAGCGGATGCGGCTGCGATTCCGGCGAGGAAGTAGGCCAGATCCCAGGGCGTAGCCACCGTCCACCCCTGCTCGAGCGCTTCGCCGTAACAAGCCAGAGCCCGTTCTGGCTTGCCATCCTCTAGCGCAACGTCGCCGAGCCCGTGAATTGCCGCGGCAACACCGCTGATGTCGCCCGCCGAGGCGAAGTGCTGGCGAGCCCGCTCGAAGTAGCCCATCGCGGCTGGCAGATCGCCCTGCGCCCGGGCCACCGTTGCGAGATAAGTGAGGCGGCCACCCGCAGGCGCATCCTCACCCAACGAGACGAACAGCTCGAGGCTCTCCTCGAAGCGCCGGCGCGCCTCCGCGAGCTTGCCTTCGTCCAAGGCCACGTGGCCCAACCCGTGCAGGGCCCAGGCCGTGTGTAAGTCGTCGCCTGCGTGCCGCGCCAGCTTGAGGCTCTGCCGGTACCACACTTTGGCACGCGCCGGGTCGCCCAACTCCACCGACAGTCGCGCGGCCACACCGAGCGCGCCCGCCCGGATTGCGTCAGGGACATCGTCGTTCCCGAGCTCGAACAGCTCCTCGAACCATCGCAGTCCCTCGCGATGGTGGAAGTCCCGTACCCAGAGCGGCTCCAGGGCCTCGGCGAGCGTGAGCCCGAGCAGCGGATCGGGCCGGTCGATGCAATACCGAAGGGCAGCACGAACGTTGTCGAGCTCGAGCTCGAGGCGATCGAGCCACTCGCGCTCTCTTGGGCCACGAGCAAACGAGCGCGCCTCCTCGGCAAGTGCAAGGAACCGCACGGCGTGCCGCCGGCGGACCTCGTCCCGGGCCTCCCCTTGACGCCCGAGCAGCTCCGAAGCAAGCTCCCGAACCGTCTCGAGCATCGCGTAGCGCGTGTGTCCCGGTCCGTTCGTCTCTCGACGCAGGAGACTGTGATCCACGAGCGATTCCAGAGCCGGCTCGTCGGCCGCGCAGACGTCTTCGGCATCCGCGCCGGTCCAGCTACCACCGAAGACCGAGAGCCGACGAAACAGCGAGCGTTCGGGCTCGTCGAGCAGCTCGTAGCTCCACTCGATCGTCGCGCGCAAGGTCCGTTGCCGGTCAGGGGCATCGCGCGGGCCGCCGACGAGCAGTGTGAGAGCGCCCTCGAGCCGCTCGACGAGCACCGAGGGCGAAAGCGTTCGCACGCGGGCTGCCGCGAGCTCAATCGCAAGCGGCAGCCGATCCAGACGCTCGCAGACGACAGCGACGGACTCATCGGGTTCGAACCGGGGGCTCACGGCACGTGCGCGTTCGACGAACAGTGTCTCGGCGTCGTCGACTGAAAGCGGCTCAACGGGATACGCATGCTCGCCGGCAAGACGAAGGACCGTGCGACTGGTTGCGAGCACCGCCAGCCCTGCCGCCGCAGCCAACAGCTCGGCGAGCCGCGGCGCAGCCTCGACGACCTGCTCGAGGTTGTCGAGCACGAGCAGCAGCCGCTTTCCCCGAATCCGCTCGAGGAGATTGGACTCGTCCTTTGCCTGCAGCACGCGTGCGATCTCAGGCAACACGAGATCGGGCTCACGAACCGGGGCCAGCTCGACCAGGTAAACGCCGTCGCGAAAGTCGTCTACGAGCCGCGAGGCCGCTTCGAGGGCTAGCCGCGTCTTCCCGCTGCCACCCGGGCCCGTGAGCGTGACGACTCGCCCCGGACCAGCGAGTAACTCGGTGATCTCCTCGAGTTCCCGCTCACGTCCAACCGTCGAGGTAGCCAGGGCGGGAAGGTTCGAGTTCGCGGGGGCTTCCGCCTCCGTTCGAAATCCCCCGCGCAACAGCTCGAGGAATCGTTCCGCTGGGGGCGTCAACGGCACGTCCCGCGCCGTGATCACGGAGATCGTCCGAGCCAGCCGCCAACGCTGGACGTCGAGCACGGCGAGCGTCCCGGCTTCGAGCTCGAGGTCGAGACCAAATCGGCTGATCGCAGCGATCCCGGCCCCGCCCGCAACGGCGAGCTTGACCGCCTCCCAGGAGGGCAGCTCGAGCGTCCGAACCGCGTGCAGGCCGATCTGCCAGCGCGCCGCCTCAACCGCAGCCCGCGTCGCGGACCCTTCCTCGCGCGAGACCCAGGTCAACCCCTCGAGATCTTTCGGCCGCAGCCTTCGTCCACCAAGCGACGGAGCCCCGACGAGCACGACATCGTCTTCGACCAGCGGCTCGCTGTCGAGCTCCGGCGGCACAGTCATGCCTCCGACAACGGCGAGCTCGACCTCATGCGAGCGGACGAGCTCGAGCGACCCGCCGGACGTCGAGAGCCGGACATCGAGCTCGACAGCCGGGCGCTCGTCGTGGAATCGCGCCAGCACAGCCGGAAGCAGGTACGTGCCCGGAATTCCCGACGCAGCGAGCGAGAGCGTCCCGATCTGCGCCTCGGCTCCGGTGGCGAGCGCGCGGCGCGCATTGGCGAGGAGCGCCTCGGCGCGAAGTACGTAATCGGCCAGCACCTGGCCCGCCGGAGTCAGCGTCGCGCCGCGACGGTCTCGCGAGATCAGCTGCACCCCGAGCTCCGCCTCGAGCGAAGCGACGTGCTTGGACACCGCCGGTTGGCTGACGTAGAGACGCTCGGCTGCGCGCGAGAACGAGCCCTCGCGGGCGACTGCGGCGAAAGCTCGAAGCCGCGCCTCGATATCCATGAACAGAAGTTATAACGCTCGTGAGAAACAGGTCTTTGAAGTTCTGATCTTGTCGGCCTACGGTGGAAGGGTTCCTCGGGCGATCCCAATGCCTAGCCGGGCCGCCGGAGCAGCTACCGCAGAGGAGGTACCCATGCGCAGGCTTGCGATGCTTGCAGTGCTGATCGGCGCGCTCGCGACCCTCGGCGCCGTCGCCGGAGCGAGTAATGCGCGGAAGCAGATTCCCGTCAGCGGGACAGTGTGGGCCGTCGAGCGTTTCGACGGCGGTCCGAACACGCTGGCCGCGTTCGACGCTTCTACCGGAGACGTCCTCGGCGTCGTCCCGGTCGGCAGACGCCCGATCGGGGTAACGGCGCCACACGGAACCGGCAAGGTCTACACGGCCGACGAGCGGAGTAACCAGATATCGGTCATCTCGAAGGACGACCTCTCGGTCGTGACGCACATCCCGATCGGGCCGCTTCCACACCACATCATGGCGAGCCCCAACGGCAAGTTCGCCTACGTGGGCGAGTACGGGACGAACAAGGTCGGCGTCGTCGACACATCCATCGACGAGCGCGTCGCGGAGTACACGGCCAGTGCCAATCCCGGCGCGAAGACCCACGCGGTCTGGATCACCAACGACGGCAAGGACGTGTATGCGACGAACGAAGGCTCGGTGCAGTCGGATACCGGCACGCTCTCGAAGCTCGACGCGGCGACGGGTGAGCGGCTCTGGGAGATCCCGACCGGCAGACGACCGAGCGAGGTGCTCGTGACGCCGAACCGCAAGACGGCGTACGTCTCGATCCGCAACGACAACGCAGTCAAGGTCTACGACGTCTCAGGCGAAACGCCGGTGCTGACCGGCGAGACTTTCATCGGCGTGCAACCGGACACGCTGCAGATGACGAACGACGGCAAGACGCTGGTCGTTGGCTTGCGCTCGATTCCGCAACTCGCGCTCATGGACACCGAGACGCTCTCGGTCCGATTCGTCACCTTCCCGGGCTTTGGCATCAGCGGGCATGAATGGCTGTCAGCGAACGGCAAGTACACCTTCGTAGCACTCGAGAACACATCAGTCGGTCAACCCGGCGCGATCGCCGTCGTCGACAACGACGCCGGGGCAATCCTCGACAATTGGACGTATCCGGGCGGGCCCTGGCCCCACGGGGTCTTCTACGAACCACAGGTGCTGCGGTAGCAGCCGGGGGAGGGCCTCGGTCCTCCCCCGTCAAAGCGACCGCGCAGCGCCTTGAACCAATGCAGCCGTCCCGCCAGCGGGACGGCGTGTGAAGCTTGCTCGATTGCTAAAGCCCTGCCGCGAACGCGCGTGCCGTGTGTGTCGAGGCGAGCGCGGGTATCACGTGCGTGTGATTGGCGAGTATTTCGCCGCGCGACTGGCCGAGATCGATGAGGAACTCGTCGAGCTCGGCCCTGAGGGACGCTTCGAAACCGTCTCGGCAAAGACTCACTCGGTGGTGACGACCGGAACCCTCGGCGAGATCCTCGGTGCCGGCGATAGTGATGAACTGACGGCTCAGGCCGAGACGAACTGGTACGGCGCGAGCGACGAATGTGGCATCGATGCCATCCCAACCGCGCTCCGCGACGCGCTCGCAGAAACGACCGATCTACTGCGGGTCGCTGAGCGGTGGACGGCGACCGACGAGCTGCAGCTCAGCGGCTGGACGGTGGATGAAACGCACGAGGTTCTCCGTCGGCTCGCGCAACTGGCCGCGGATGCGCGGTCATCCGGCCGCGAACTCTGGTTCTACTGGTCTCTCTGAGAAGGCGAACTGCTCCTTCGTGTGGCATTCCGCACGCTGGCGCAAGCGGCTACCTCACTCCGTCTCGCGAAGCCAACCCTGCCGGTACTTGACGAACCTCGACCGCGGGAGGCTCGCGTAAACCTTTGCGTAGGCGATAGCGGACTGTGTTGTTTCCCAAACGACGCTAGCTCCGTACCGGGCGGCGGCCTTACAGACCGTGTAAACCACTCCGCCGACGCCTCGACCGCGAGCGCCAACCGCCACCACGATCGCTGACTGTGCATCGGTTGTGACGATGATGTGCTCCGTCTCCGGAGCGCAGTAGAAAAAGTCCCACGCCGCGAGCCTCCGCTCCTGGCCCTCGACGATCAGCGTGCACTCCCCCGCAAGGACAAGGAATGCTTCCTGGCCTTTCTCGCGGTGGTACATGCCCATCTTCTCACCCGGTTCGAGGACGCTGATGTTGAACCCAAAATGCGGAAAGCGCCGCTTCCCTTCGAACGTGCAATAGGACCCGAGTGGACCCTCGTCCTTCCACCGCGACTCGCGGGCATTCATGACGAACCAGCCCTCGCCGTCAACGACGAGGCCGTTCTTGCTCATCCGGGATGGAGCCTCAGGCATCAGGGGAGTCTCGCAAGCGAACGCAGGGGCGTGCTCGTGCCGCGGCGATGGCGGATGAAGAGTAGGGTCGCGGTCATGGCGCGCATAAGTCGCACGACATGGTTGAAGACGGCTGCTCTCGTTGTCGCCTTTGCTTCGTTGACGATCAACTTCGGGCTGATCGACCTGATCGACGGGTTCACCGGGTACGTCGACCAGGCCCGCAACCAGATCCTCGACGTGGGCTGGGGCGCCGTCTTCGGTGTGATTCTTCCGCTTGGCTTGCTCACCCAGCTTCGCCGTCCGGAGCGGCGGATCGCTGGGATTCAGCAGACAGCAGTTGTCGCGTTTGCGCTTGCTCTCGCGGGTGCTGCTGGTCAGAAATGGTGGTACTTGGCGCTCGCGGGCGGAATCGCCGGCGCCTCGGCCGTCCTGCTCGCGCTGCATCCGGCGCGCCAGACGTTCCTCGCGCGGGAGCGGCGCCTGGAGCCGATGATGCTCGCGCTCGCAGCCGTTGCCGCTTTTCCATCTCTCATCTATGCCTGGCGGATGGCCTCGGCCCAGCGGCGCGATCTTCCGCCCGCCGATGCTGTGTCCAACGGCCTGCACCACTGGACCGTGATGACGGCGCTCGCGTTCCTCGTTCTCCTTCTCGTGCTACTTGCCGCCGCTCGCACGTTGGGCTGGCGAATCCCGGCGATCAGCGCGTCAATCGCAGCCGGCGCGTGGGCGATCTCGTGCCTGCTCGCTCCGACCTCAGCAGCAGGTAGCGAGGGCCATGCGTGGGCGTGGGCGGCGCTCGTATGGTCCGTTGTCACCTTGGCGGCGACCGTCGGGCCCCGAACGCGCGACCAAACCGTCACCGCAGAGGTTCAACTCCAAGCCACGTGATTCTGGGCAACGTCGGCAAAGCAGGTATGCCGCTTCCACTCACGCAACGTTCAGGGACATGCCCGAACACTGGCCGATCCGGGGCTTTCGCCTCTAGATTTACCAGGCGCGTGGATGCGCGTGCTTGACGGTGAATCCTAGTTTTCCAAGCACCCTGACGGCGCCGGTTTTCCCGATCGTCAGCACCTTAGGGCTCAGGCGACATTCCCGCATACTGCCTAGGCGAGTCGGGCTAGACCTAGATGTCCGTCTAGTGCGATCTTCTCGCTTACGAAGATCGACGATTCGCAACGACCCGCGCTACACGGAGGAGATCGGATGAACGACAACCCGAAGTGGCAGGTCGCGCGCCTCGACGACATCGAGCGGCGCGGCAGAGATATCCCGGTGCGCGAGCACCTCGGGATCCAGGCATTCGGAATCAACGCCTACACACCCGGCGAGGAGGGCACGCTGATCAGTGAGCACGACGAGTCCGGTTCGGGCCAGGAGGAGCTCTACATCGTGCTCGACGGGAAGGCGACTTTCGAGGTCGACGGCGAGACGGTCGACGCGCCCGCAGGGACATTCGTGTTCGTCCGGCCGGAGACGCGGCGGAAGGCAACCGGGGACGGAACCGTGCTCGCCCTCGGCGCCACACCCGGTGTGGCGTATCAAGCGCTCGACTGGGGTGAAGCGTGGCCGTTGCACAGAGAGTCGCTGACCGCCTACGGCGAGCAGCGCTACGCCGACGCGCTCGAAGCGGTCCGGAGTGGCCTCGAGCAAATGCCGGACCACGCGGGCTTCCATTACAACTACGCGTGCTTCGCGACGCTCGCGGGCGAGACCGGCGACGAGACATTCGACCACCTCCGGCGGTCCGTCGAGCTGTTCCCGCCGTTCCGCGAGCAGGCGCGCAAGGATGATGACTTCGCCGCCCTACGCGACGACCCGCGGTTCGAAGAGGCTCTTCGCTAAGCGCAGGTCTTGACGCAGCGGAGTGCGGCCGAGGGCTTTGTCAGCGGCCGGGGAGGTGTTCGGTCGCGACCACGTCGCCGTGTGTGTCTAGCACCTCGATCGCAACGACAGACGGAAACGGTCCAGGAGTTGTCGAGGCGAACAGATTTTGGCTGACCGGTGCCGAGATGACGGTGTTGCCGGAGGCGTCGATTCCGGCGACGGTCGTTACCCCGTCGGCGGCAAAGCCCGCGAACTGGATCAGCGGCGGAAAGACCATCACCGGCCGAGCGGGCGAAGGAAAAGTGCCGTTGAGGTCACAGCCGACTCCCCTGGCTGCCGTCGACTCGATTGCAAAGCAGTAGTCGCCGTCGGCCCGGCGTGCCGCGTAAAAGCTGACGCCGTTCTTCTTTCCAAGCAGGTGCATTGCCGAGGGGAAGGCGAGCTGATGCATCGCCTCGCTGAGGCCGGTGTCTTTGGCGAGGTCTAGAGAGTTGGTCGCTACCGGTGTCCCCTGATTTGAGAGACCGAGTAGATCTCCGAGCCTGGCGGCGAACGCGGCTGCGGGCAGCGCGACAGCGGCCGTCAACGCCAGCGCCAGGACGATTCGCCCGGGCGGCACGACGAACGGTTCCGGTTGGCCCGGCGGTGCGCCCGTCGGCAGCGGGTTCGCTGCGGCGAGCCGCGTGATCAGATCATTGTTCATCTCGTAGCTCCTTTCAGGTCTGGGCAAAAAGCCTCAGCGGCTTCGAGCCGTCGTGCAAGCCGCGTCTTCGCGCGGTGGTAGCGGACGCGGCAGGCAAGCGCCGAACAGCCGAGGACGACCGCCGCCTGGCTGAGCGACAATCCTTCCCAAGCAATGAGCCGCAGCACTTCGCGATCGCGCTCCGAGAGCGCCGCGAAGGCCGCGGCGAGGATCGAGTCTCCAACCGGCTCCGGTTCTGCGACCGCCGCCGCGGGATCGACAGCGCCTACCCGTTGTTCGCGGGCGAGCCTGCGACGTTGGTTAGCCAGCGTCTTCCGCGCCACCGCGTACAACCAGGGGAGCGGCTCATCCGGCACCCGGTCGAGCTTGCGCCAGCAGACGAGGAACGTCTCCGAGACGACATCCTCCACGATCGAATCCGGCGCTCTCCGTCGGACGAACACACGCACGGCCTCGCGATGTTCCTCGTAGATCTGCTCGAACCGTCCCATCTCACTTTCTCTATGTCGGGACCATCGGCGCGGTTACAGCGACCTGATGGCCGGCGATCCGGAGATCAGTCAGCGTGGAGCGCTGCGTACAAGTTCACGCGCACCCCGTCCGGGTCGCCGAGAAGCGCATAGCGCTGGCCCCAGAACGCGTCCCACGGCGGCTTCTCGCCCTCGTATCCGGCCTCGACCACCCGCTCATAGAGCTCGTCGACCTTGGCCGGGCTCTCGCACTCGAAGGCCAGGCTTACTTGGTTGCCGTCCGTCCGCGTCCAGTCGGGCAGAAAGCTGCGGATGACGTCCTCGCTGTCGAGCATCAAGCGGCCGCCCTCGGGCAGAGGGATGTCGACGTGACCCTCGCCGGGATCGTCGGGGACGTCGAGCCCGAGTAGGCGGTAAAAGCGGATCGATGCCTGCATGTCGGAGACTGCGATCCCGATCGCGTTGAGTACCGCCATGCGCCGATCCTAAGCATTTTCGGACGTAAGGCGTGCGACGCTCTCGCGGCTAGATTCCCACGTCGACCGGCTTCGGCGGTGCGCCGCGCTCGAGGAGCTCGCGTAGGAACTCGGGTAGCCGCCTCGGTACAAGCGTCTCCCCTGCCGCCTCGAGCTCGGAGAGCGTCCACCAACGAAGCTCGTGCACGCCCTCTGCGCGCAGGTCGATCTTCGGTACCGGCTCGTGCCTCTCGACTTGGACAAGGTGGATGTGCTCTCGCTGCCGCAGGATGCGCCCCATCCAGGCAAAGGTGTGCTCTCGCGTCCAGATCTCGGGGCCGAGGTCGAAGTCCTTCAGCCCGAGCTCCTCGTCCAGCTCACGGCGAAGCGTCTGCTCTGGGGACTCGCCCTCGCCGACTCCACCGCCCGGGGTCGCCCACCAGACCTGGCGGACCAAGTCCACGAACTTGACCAGCAGGGCGCGGTTCTGGGCATCGAGGACAAGCGCGCGCACGGCGACCCGGTCGACCGGCTCCAGCCAGTCTCGGAGCGCCTCGAACCAGCGCCGCCGCTCCGAGTAGGGAACCGCGGCGTTCGCAGGCGAAGTCGACGGCAGAACAAAGAGGCCGACGTCGCCGAGCGTTCGCTCCTGCGGACCAAGCGCCGGCCGCTCGCCAAAGAGCCCGCGGTAAGCCTCCTTCCCGACAAACGCAACCGCCCGCGGAGCGAACTCGTTAGCGACTCGGTCCAGCCGCTCGCGGTCGAAGTCGCGCCGGCGCAGGTCGCCCGAGCCACGTGTCGTTCGAGTGGCCGCGTTCGTCAATCCGATCCCCAACTTCAGGACCTCGAACTGCTCATCGGGAGCGAGCAGCCTCGGCGTGAAGCCGGCGTCGTGCAGTAGCCGCCAGAAGTCGTTCCGCGGATTCGCGAAATGCGCTCCGGCGGCGGCCGAGACGAAGCCGGGATTGATGCCGCAGAAGACGACTCGCAGGTCCGGCGCCAGGACGTCCGGGACTGCGCTCAGCGCCGGGCGGCGGCGGAACGCGGTCTACAAACGCCCGGCCCCGCGCTCGACGACCAGCCGGTGCCGAGGCCGTGCCAGCGCGCCGCGCGGCGGCTCGAGCTGCGCCGGGGAGTCCAGACGCGCCATGAGCGACGGCTCCCGCGCAGGCAGGTCACGCTGCGACGCTCTGCTCGCGCAGGTCGAGCCGGCTTTCGAATAGGCGGCGAAGCCGCTCGCCGGTCAGGCGGAGCTCCTCGCGCTCCGGCCGCTCGACGCGAAAGACCTTGACCGACTCGTCCGCGCCGCCGTAGCAGCGGAGATAGCATTCCGCTTCGCTCAGGGTCCGCAACCTGCGCATTGCGCACCAGCCTAGGCCTCGAACCGGATGTAACGACTACTCGTACTGGAGCGCTTCGAGCACGTTCAGCCGAGACGCTCGCCGCGCGGGCACGATCGCTGCGAGGACCCCGACGACGATCGCGGCGAGCACGAAGTAGAAGATCGTCAACACCGGGAACGAGAAGACGAGCCCTTCGCTGGACAGTGAATGGACGATCAGCGCACCGAGGAACGTGCCGACGGCGATTCCGAGCGCCGCGCCCATCAGCGCCGTGACGATGCTCTCGTAGCGAATCATCATCCGCGTCTGTGTCCGCGTCATCCCGACCGCCCGCAACATTCCCAGCTCCCGCGTCCGTTCGAAGACTGTCAGCACGAGCGTGTTGACGATGCCGAAGAGGCTGACGATCACCGAGAGTGCGAGCAGCACGTAGAGCAGGTTGAGGAGCCTGTTGATCGGCTTCTCGCTGTTCGTGATGAACTCGCTGCGTGTCTGGAGCTTTGCGTCGGCGAAGCCCTGCAGGTCGTCGTCGAGCGTCGCAGTGTTCGCGGAGTTGACGCCGCCGGGCGAATTGATCAGCACCATCTGATCCTGCGGCTGCGAGATATTCGTATCGAAGAGCGTCGTCGAGAGGACCGCATCGCCGAACGGCGACCCGCCCTTCGGCTCGTCGTACGTGCCCAGCAAGTTGACCGTCACCCTCTTCCCTGACGGGAACTGGAACACGACCCGCGATCCGACATGAAGGTCGTGGCTCTTGGCGAATTTGCTGCTCGAGAAGAAGCCGGTCGTCCCCAGCCGGCCCGGGACGCTGTTGCTGCCCTGCTTCCAGTCGAGGTGGATCACTTTCGGGACCTGGGCGTCGACGGCACTGACGTCGTGGACGGAGCCGAGGAACTTCGCCGAGCCGGCCCGGATCGGGGAGACGACCTCGATCCCAGGCTTGCCCACCAAGCCCTTTCCAACAGCCGCTGACATCGGGACAAATGCCGTGTTCGAGGTCACCGCGTAGTCGGCGATGAACAACTTGTTCACCGCGTCCTCGAACGAGGCGCGCAAGCCTTGGCCAAAGATGGCCACGAAGGTGACCAGTGCGAGCCCGATCATCAACGCCGAAGCGGTGGAGGCGGTGCGGGCTGGGTTTCGCATCGCGTTGTCGCGGGCGAGGATCCCGGGAGCGCCGCCGATCGAGCGAGCCGGTGCGCCGAGAACAGCCGCGAGCGGGCGGACGATCTTGGCCGCGTTCATCGAGACCCCGAAGAAGAGAAGCAACACTCCGAGCCCGATCGCGAGCAATCGTGGGCCGGTCGCGATCCCGCTGGCGAGCGCCCCGACACAGACCAGACCGATAGCGACAAGCAGCACGACGAGCGACGTGACCGGCCCGTACTTCGCCCAGCGCGAGACCGGCAGCACCGACCCCTCGCGCACGGCGGCGATCGGAGGCACCCGTGTGGCACGTCGCGCCGGGCGCAGGCTTGCGATCAGCGTGATCAGCGTGCCGACGACCAGCGAGACGATGATCGTCCGCGCCGCAAAGACGGTATTCCCCTGCGGCAGGTCGATTCCGACCGCAACGAACAGCTTGTTCAGGATCTTCGCGAGGCCGAGCCCGAGGAACAGCCCGACGACGGAGGCGACGAAGCCGACGATCAGCGCCTCGAGGACGACGGCCCACAGGACCTGGCGGCGCGATGCGCCGATCGTCCTCAGCGTCGCGAACTCGCGCGTCCGTTGGGCGATCGTGATCGAAAGCGTGTTCGCGATCACGAACGAGCCGACGAAGAGGGCAACGAAGGCGAACGCGAGCAGCGCGTAGCGCAGGAAGTCGATGAACCCGCCGAGGTTCTTGCGATCTTCCTTGACCTGCGCCTGCACGTCTCGAACTGTTGCCGTCGACGGCAACAGCGGCTTGATCTCGCTGATCAGCTGGGACTTCGAGACGCCTGCCTTCGACTGGATGCGGATGTAGTCGAGCTGGCCGACCTTGCCGAAGAGCTTCTGTGCGGTCGTGGGAGCAAAGAGCGCGAACGTCGCGCCACCGGTCGAGCTGACGCCGGCGAACTTCGCGATCCCGGTGATCCGGAACGGTCGCGCGGGACTGTTCGCCTCGACGCCGATCGAGTCGCCGACCCGGTAGCCGTTCTCCGAGGCGGTGTGGTTGTCGATCGCGACCTGCCCGGGGCCCCGTGGCCAGGCGCCGGCGGTGAGGACGGTCGGGTTGAACTGGTTGTAGCGCGGGTCGATCGAGAACCCGAGGGGCGGCGCGCCGCCTGTGTTGACGATCTTGCCGTTCTTCTTCAGCAGCCGGACCTGGTCGCTCTGGACAGACCCCGCCGCAACGGCGACGCCCGGCAGCGCCCGGATCTTCGGCAGCAGTGACTCCGAGAACGAGGGCGGCTCGACGCCGTTCCCGTTCGTGTTCAGGAACGCCGGCTTACCGCTGACGACGACGTCGGCGTTCTTGTACGACTGCGTGAAGATCGTGTCGAAGCCGTTATTGATCGTGTCCGTGAGAACGTAGGTGCCGCTGATCATCGCCACGCCGAGCACGATCGCGATCGCGGTGAGGGAAGCGCGAAACTTCCGAGTCGCGAGGCCCTTCAGCGAAACCGCGAGCATCAGTCCCCGCTGAGCTCGTCCATCGCCGCGATCACAGCGCTCGGCTCCGAGCGCGGCAGGTCTCGAACGATCAGTCCGTCCGCGAGGAAGAGGATCCGATCGGCGATGGCCGCCGCCCGCGGATCGTGCGTGACCATCATCGTCGTCTGCCCGTAGGAATCGACCGAGTGCCGAAGCAGATCGAGGATCTCCTCGCTTGTCTTCGAGTCCAGGTTGCCGGTCGGTTCGTCTGCGAAGACGACGGTCGGCTGGGAAACCAGCGCCCGGGCGATCGCGACCCGCTGCTGCTGGCCGCCCGAGAGCTCCGCCGGACGGTGGTCGCGCCGGTCATCCAGGCCGACGGTCTTCAGCAACCCGTCGAACCACTCCTTGTCCGGCTTCTTGCCGGCGATCGTCAGCGGCAGCAGGATGTTCTCCTCGGCGGTCAGCATCGGCAGCAGGTTGAAGAACTGGAAGACGAAGCCGATGTGCCTGCGCCGCAGCTTCGTGATCTCGGTGTCGCTCAGGTCACCGAGCCGCGTGCCGGCCAGGACCACATAACCGTTCGTCGGTATGTCGAGCGCGGCGAGGATGTGCATCAGCGTCGACTTGCCCGAGCCCGACGGGCCCATCACAGCCGTCAGCTTTCCGCGCGCGACCTCGAGGCTGACGCCGCGTAGCGCGTCCACAGCCGTGTCGCCCTCACCGTAGCGACGGGTCAGCTCGTGTGCCTCGACGACCGGCCCCGTGGGCGTGGCCTCGGCTGCGCCCGCTGCGGGCATTGCAATCGATTCGCTCATGTCCTCTCCCTGTTCAGAAGTCATAAAAGAGGGTCGCACGCCAGCCGCCCAGAGACAAGGGGCAATGCTGCCCGTTGCTAGCGTTGGGTCATGAGCACAGTCGCGTTCGACGTCGGTGCCGCTCGGGCACGCTTTTCGGCGCTCGAGAGCGATCTCGCCTTCTTCGACGGCCCTGGCGGCACACAGGTTCCCGACGAGGTGATCGGCGCGATCGCGACGTACCTGCGCGTGTCGAACGCAAACGTCAGCGGGCCCTACGAGACGAGCCGGCGTACGGAGCGGCTCGTCGCCGACTCGAGACTCGCGGCCGCATCCTTCCTCGGCAGCTCGCCGGACGAGGTGGTCTTCGGCGCCAACATGACGACGCTCAACTTCGCCCTTTCCCGGACGGCCGCCCGTGAATGGAGCGAGGGAGACGAGGTCGTCGTGACGCGGCTCGATCACGACGGGAACGTCTCGCCGTGGCTGGAGCTCGCGCACGAGCACGAGGCCGGCGCCCTCGCGTGGGTCGACGCCGTCCACTACGGGCCGCACGGCCCGATCGACGTCGCAGCCGCGGGGGCCGACGTCCTGATCTGCTCGCCCTACAAGTTCTATGGGCCGCACTTGGGGCTCGCGTACGCCAAATCGGAGCTTCTCGAACGCTGGCGGCCGTACAAGGTTCGCCCGGCATCCGACGAGCCGCTCGGGCATCGGTTCGAGACGGGAACGCTCCCGCACGAGCTGCTCGCGGGCTTCGTCGCAGCGGTCGAGTACGTCGACTCGATCGGCTGGGAGGCGATCCAGGCGCATGAGCGCGAGCTGGGCGAGCGGTTCCTCGACGGCCTGCCGGACAGCTGCACGCTGTACGGCGTCAACAGCATGGACAAGCGCCTTTCAACCTTCGCCTTCAACGTCGAAGGATGGTCGCCCCGAGCAGTCGCGGAGCGGCTGGGCGAACGCAACATCGCGGTCTGGCAGGGCAACTACTACGCCGTCGAGGTGATGAAGCGGCTCGGGCTGGACGAGGGCGCGGTGCGCGCCGGGATCGTCCACTACAACACGGCCGACGAGGTCGATCGGCTGCTCGCGGAGCTCCAGGACCTCTAGGTGTGTTGGGTAGCCGGCCGGCCCGCCCAGCGGGTTGCGGCGCTGGCGCGCGCGAAGCTCCGAGCGGCCTGCTCGTCGACCGTCAGCACGACCGGGCCGTGCACGATCAGTCCTTCGTCCGCCCGCTCCTTCAGCAGGTCGGAGAGGAAGCCGTTGACCAGCCACTCGCGACCCGCGACCACGGAAGCGCGCAGCCTGATCCGAACGAGTCGTTCGTCGAGCTCGTTCACTTCCTCGATCCAGGGCCGCCGCGCGAAGGTCGTTGGCCCTTCGGGGAGGATCCGTTGCACCGCCCGGACGAGGTTCTCGCCGCTCTCGCGGTCGGTAACGAAGAGCTCGATCGCGAGCTCTTTCAGCCCTTCAGGCAGCACGCGGACGGCGGGGATCTGCGAGTTCGAGACCTGGATCGTCTCGCCGTCGAGCGTGCGCAGCTTTGTGCGGCGCAGCGAGACGTCCTCGACGATGCCCTGGAGCTCGAGCGTCGGGATCGCAATCGTGTCCCCAACCGCGTACCAGTGCTCGACGAACATCATCGTCCCGGCGATCACGTCCATCAGCACGCGCTGGATCGCGAAGCCCGCGAGGATAATCACGAACGAGGCCCCGGCCAGCGTGGTGAGCTTGTTCAGGCCACCGGTGAGCTGCGCGGCCGAGAGGACGATCGCAACCGCGAAGGCGGCGTAAGCGATCGCGGCGCGGATCACCGCGACCGTCGTCTCCCGTCGCTTCACGTTCGCGATCCTGACGTCCACGGTCGCCGCAGCGGCCTCGGTGTGCCGGTCGTGCCAGGCCAGTACCTTGCGGGCGACGTAGGCCGCCCCGCGCGAGATCAGCCAGGCTCCGGCGAACAGAGAGACAACGGTGAGCAGATGCAGCATGTCGAGCATCGGTTCGTCAAGCTAGCCGACGCCCTTAACCCCATAGCAAGGCCTTTCTCCACTTTCTTACCTCGGCTTAACGTTGGGTGAACGCGACTACTCCGGGACGCCGCTGACCACGAAACTCGGCGCGAAGCCTGGCGCCGACGTCGTCGTCTATTTCACGACCAGCCAGGCAGAGCTCGAACGGCGGTTTGCGAAGCTGAAACGGACGCTGGCGGCGGCCGACGGGCTCTGGATCGCATACCCGAAGCGGACTTCGAAGCGCGAGACCGACCTGACCTTCGCGAGCGTCCAACGCATCGGCCTGGAAGCCGGGCTGGTCGACAACAAGAGCATCGCCTTTGACGACGACTGGTCGGCGGTCCGGTTCGTCTATCGCCGTGAGGACCGCTGATGTGGCACGACCTCATGCAGCGCCTCGAGGGTCGGCTGGTCGCGCTCGAGCCGATTCGTGAGGAGCACCGGGAGCCTCTGCGCGCGGCCGGGGCCGATCCCGTCATCTGGGCCTGGATGCAGATCGACGGAAGCGAGCCGGAGGGCTTCGATCGCTGGTTCGCCCATGCGCTGCGCGAGGCCGAGGCGGAGCGCGAGGCTCCCTTCGTGACCATCCAGCGCGAAGGCGGTGCTGTGCTCGGCAGCACTCGCTACATGACACTGCGCCCGGAGCATCGCGGGGTAGAGATAGGCAACACCTGGCTGGCGCGATCCGCGTGGTCGAGCGGCGCGAACGTCGAGGCGAAGCTGCTGATGCTCGAGCATGCCTTCGAGCGAGCGGGCGTGATGCGCGTCGAGTTCAAGACCGACGCGAGGAACGAGGAGTCGCGCGGTGCGCTCGAGGTCCTGCCCGCAACCTTCGAGGGGATCTTCCGGAAGCACATGCTGATCCACGCCGGGATCCGCGACT
>WNFY01006722.1_pt1 | contig 20117 bp, 12 predicted proteins | sample 5400091 | NCBI WGS metagenome assembly WNFY01 (sample SAMN13153364, study PRJNA577476) | soil metagenome | isolation source: 60 cm soil or saprolite under grassland replicate 1 | place: USA:California | collected 2016-06-15
GGATCTTTGAGTGCATATTGAGCAAGATCTGAATCTAAAGCAGGCAGGGTGTTTTTGAAATTGGTTAAGGCTTTACCGTGTCGATGATAGAGCTGTGTTTCGATGTGCATCTCGAGAATAGTAAGACTCCAGCCGTGCTCTATGGCTTGTTGCATGTACCATGTCCGCTCTTGACCATCTTTTACTTTATCCAATAAAGCAGTATTGTGAGACCAGGTAATTTGTGCAGATACCGTCTGCACAAATGAGATGTCGGGATACGCTTGCGCAAAAGCTCTCATATATTTAAGGTTTCTCGGTGAAAAACCTCTCATCTGAGGAAATGCAGCGTGTAAATCTTGTGATAGCCGATCAATAACTTTTGTTCCCCAGCCTTCTTTTTCCTGTCTTTCTAAAATTCCCTCTCCAATATGCCAATATAACAGGATCAGCTCTTGGTTAACAGCCATGACAGCCTTGAGTTGTGCTTGCTGTACGCGGGTTTTAATACTTTGGAGAAATGTTGGGTATGCGGTTGGAAGATGCTCTGTCATAACAAGGCTATTATAGCAGCAAAATGGTACCGTATAACATGGCTATTTGAGTAAAACTCAATAGGGAACAACCGACATGGAGAAAAGGTAAAAATGAGCTCTTTACTCATCTTTTTCTTCTGTTGTTCGCCGTTCCTGAATGAATCTATCAAAATCTTCCCGTGTTACCCGATAATCCCGACCAATTCGTATTGCAGAAAGTTTCTTCTTTCGTATCCAGATACGCACGGTTTCCTCAGAAACGTGTAACGCTTGTGCTATTTGCTCAACTGAGAGATATTCAACCACTGGTATTTCCCCGTTTTCCAGACAGTATAGGTTAGGTGGGTATGATTCGTCAATACGTGGTTTAGCTTAGTATAACAGTGTAAAACCATTGACAACTTTGCTTAGTTTAGTGTACATTTGCCTATGTTACTACGTGCTTTCCCTGCAAGGAGCAAGGGAAGTGTAATTATGTACAGGGTGCCCTATGAAACGATGACAGGGCAACGGCAAACGGCTAGTGCGTTTTTAACGCATGGTGTGTCTAAGCAGGTCGTCCCTGTAGTCAAAAGGGGGAAATACTGCCCGTTAAGGAGAAAAAGTCATGATTTTTGTTAAGGTTTTTCATCAGAGAGTAAGTGCGGATCACCAGTTAGACGAGTATACCGAAACGATGCAGAGAGCCATAGATACTGTGTTGAATCACGTTCAGGAAACCAGTCAGATCGAGATCATACACGTTGTGCAAACCTCAACCCCCCTCCCTGTTGCTGTCACCGGACAGTGGGGTCAGGTAGCCAGGGGTGGAGGAATTGTAACGATTACCATTGTGTATAAAACGCTGTAGGTGGTAGCAACCGTAGTAGGTAGCATCATCAATGGTAACGTAGGGTGGTATCTCTTCTGTGCAGGACCAGCCGACCTCTTGCATGCAGGAGGTAAGAAGGTACTTCACTAAAGGTGATCAGAAAGGAGGCATGGTTACCTGTTGTCAAAAGAGAACCAAGGAAGAGTTAGAAAGACTTGAAATTATGGTTGCTTTCAGTGTATGCTTGCTTGTAATTCCCCCACCCGCGAGCTATGGTCTGACTTCCTATCATCTTCTTCTTTTGGAAGCTGGCGATAGGAACGTAGGTACTACGTGCACTTTGTCAATTGAACAATGGGAGACATGAAGATCGCTTACGTACTGCGTGTGGATAGGTAAAGGATTATCGATACCTGCCGATAGATATACGTATCTGAGTGTTTCGATCTATCCTTTTGTACTCCACAGCAAGAAAGGTGAAGAACCATGTTTACCAAAGACCAACTAGCAACCATTTTTCGTGTGTTTGATGAACTAGCTAAGGAGCTGGAACGTGAAGAAGAAGAAAACAAACAACAATCTTGCCAACCGCTACGTCGACCGCAGACAGGAGCCAGTGACGTTTGGACAAATCATCCTGGAATGGTTGGAAGGAACGGCGATTTATGCGAGACAATCGACCAAAAACCAACGGATCAAAAATCTCGCATCGGCAGAAGTACAAACCATCCAACTGCTTGAATTTGCCTACAAAGCAGGAGCACCGCAAAACGAAAAGACGGTTCTGTTTGACGAAAATATCAGCGAGGACGGCGCATACAAAAATGCCTCTGGCACGCTGCGGATCGATCAGCGAGAAGGGTTGAGTGCGTTATGTGAATACATAGAACAGGGGGCGAAAGTCGTCGTCTGCTTCTTAATTGATCGACTGTTTAGGGATGAGGATATGATCGAACCCGTAACCTTTGCAAAGCTGTGTAAGGAACATAACTGCAAAATCGTGTTATATAGCGGGATGGTGTATGACCTGAACAATGACATGCACTACCAGCAGTTTTTCATGGAAGCCTTAGCTGCAGCCAACTTTTTGAAAATGCAACGAGTCAGGTTGCATGGCAACAAGATGTACATCTCCCGCAAGGGCATGTATGACGGGCGAACTCTGTCAGTGGGATACATTGTTGACAGACGAAAAGAGTTGCCCGATGGCAAGCCCAACCCAGGATGGAAAAAGTATGTTGTCTACCCTCCCCATGCCAGTATTGTCTTGTGGCTGTTTCAACGCTTTTACGAGTTGAATGGCAACATGGCGCAGCTTTGCAGAGAGGTAAAAGAACGAAACAATGGGTATCTCTTCCCACCGTTTGATGCAAGTATTGAGAAGGAGAACAGAAAAATCAACTTGGGAGAATACGACAAAAGCAGAAAGCGTCTTCCTCCCTCACCTCTTGGCTACCGCGTGAGTCGGTCAGGACTGGTCTCTATTCTTACCAATCGAGACTACTTGGGCGAATGGCGCAGCGAAGGGGTGCTCGTAAAGGCAAACAACCATGACCCCATTGTCCCTGAAGACCTGTTCCTGTATGCCTACACTTCCCTGCTCACCACCACGATACCCGCACCTACGCACACCCGAGGTCGCAACAAACAGATCCCTGCGCTTCTGGATGGGTTTATGACCTCTCCTGAAGGAAAGGTCTACGTCCTTACTCCTACGATAGGGGACAAACAGTATCTCTTGTATACGGTTCGCCAGAAAGATAGTTTAGTTCCAGGCAATTATGTGCTTGCAACCAGCGTTTATGACCTGGACGGGGTATTCTCTTCTCGGCTTCTTGAGTTATTGGAGCATACTCCCGACTTTGCGCAGTGGGAGCAGCAGGTGAAAGAGGAGGATGGGCAGCAGGCAGCAAGGAACAAGAGGCTACGCATGTCTCTTGAGGAAACCGTTTCTAAGCTTACCGCTATTGAAGTAGCCCTGGATACCCTGACCACTCCAGTACTCATCAAGAAAAAAGAGGAGGATTATGCCCGCCTTCTGGTCACCAAAACGGAGCTGGAAGAAAAGCTGGAAACGCCACAGCGGAAGAACTCGAAAGCACATGCCTTACAGTTTAAGGAGTTAATCAGGGCACTGCGAGATAAACGCAAGTGGGATACCTGCTCGTTTGATGTTCGCAAAAAGTTGATCAGAGCGTTAACCACCAGCGTGACTATCTCGTGTATCTCCTCCCACTGGATAGGGTTGGACGTTACCTGGCTGGACTCCGACTGGGGAGGCGAAACAGCGTATGTCTATAGACGAAGAGGCGCTACTCCCGTATGGGAAGAGGAAGAGCTAACAACCATGTTAGCACTGTATCCAACTCATGAAAGAGAAGAGCTGTTACGGATGTTTCCTACCCACAACTGGTCAGCACTCATATCGCAGGCACACAAGTACGGGGTAAAACGGGAAGTTAAAGAACGTGCGGGAGAGATACCTAAAAGACTCACGTATCAAGATTGGCTCTTTATGCATTCCCACGGTATTGTGATGACAGAGGGCGACATGGCGTTGTTGAAAACTGCCTATTGGTCACAATGGTCAAAAACATAAAAGAAACCCAGCCAACCAGCCATCCGACCTTGGGATTTACCAGGCGTGAAACCCACTGATACGAATAACCGGCCAGCGGCATACGTGATGCGAGGGCGGCAAAAACAAACGCGACGAATAGTTGACCTACGACAACAAATGGCCATGTCCAGATCCCCAGCGGTCCTCCCCAGTTCAATACACCGCCATAGGTCGAAAAAATGCCTGTGGTGATAGAGATAAACGAAAAGCCCACAGCGAAGGACGCGAAGCGTTTGAGTTCGCGTCGAAATTCCTGTCGGTACCCATAGTTGAGCAAGGTCTGTTCGGCTTCTTCGCCCTGTCTGTTGCCAGTGACGGACATGGTTTTGTTCCTCCTAAAAGTATTTGACGAAATACTGCCATTCACCATGGGCCAGGTAGAGCGCCATGCACACAACATCTCAGGCAGCATCTCTTACAATTTGTGGGGAAAAAATGGTTCATGAGGCGCTCCTTTCTTAACGAAGGGAGAACAGGGTAAAAGCAGAAACCCTCTGGCTGACGTACAAAGGATGATACAGGCTATTCCTAACTGTACGTCATAGCAGCCTTTTTTGCAAGGGCTTATCTGCCACGTTGATGTGATTGGTCTCCATCAATCTGCTCTGGCCTTTCCCAATGGTGGCCTTCTAGGTCGCTGCTGCAGCGACTGTGCCGGAGGCTGAGAAGGGTCTTGCGTCTGCTTGATCCCCATTGCCAGCAGTAGCCGATAAATCTCTGGCAAATCATAACAGGAAGCAGGCAGAACAAACGAAACTTTGTCGGTAGAACGCTCAAAAGCTATGCCTAAATCAACTAATGCTGTGGTCAACTTTCGTGCATAAACTTCGATCTTCTCAGAGCGCATCATACGGTCTGCCATGAGATTCAAACCAACAGCAAGTGGCCAGAGTTCACCAGTTGTCGAATGGGCACGCGCACGGACATCCCCATTTGCTAACCGCGTTTGTATCTCCTTGAGATGGGTCACACCTGCCTCTAACACCGCACTATGCTCTCCTATGCGTTGATTTGCTGCTTCTAACTCTTTGAGGATCGTGGCTTGTTTTCGTGTCAGCCGTTCATTGTCCAACAAGGTGACAATCTGGCGTACGACGACGAAACCCACTACGCAGAGCGTCACAAGAAGAAGTACCGGGCGTATGTTCTGTTGCCCACGCTCAGAAGAGAGGATGTTGGTAACCAGCACCAGAAACAGGATCGCCAACAAGAAATAGGGAGTCGCTTGCGCCAGTCCAAAGTTCAAACGCTGCCATCGCCACTGCATTCGCTCCTCAATAACTTCTCCAGAGATACCAGGAAGGAAGCGTCGCAGGTACGCAGCCACGCCTATGGTCATCATGCCCAATGGCCAGCCGAGATCAATCCACGTTCCGTCGACATACGTTCCGGCATTCTGCTGCACATTAAAGATAAAGTCGGAGGTTGCGAACACACACAGGCCAAGACCAAGCAGCAGCAAGCTGACGCGACGAGCGGTCACCTGGTAGACTGGTCCCTGCCCTCGGATCAGTAAGAAGATCACACAACTGAGCAACGCCACATCTGTCGTCGGATAGTACAGTCCAAGAAATTTCGCCAGATTGGTCTCGCCTGGTGCCTGTGCCAATGCACCCAGGAGCAAAAACCAGGCAATAGCGAGAATAGACCCCATCGAGATGATGCTGTCCAGTAGGATGACGGTGCGCCGACGACCTGTACCAGCTGAGGGCTGCAGGATGAGGCCCAGAAAAACCAGAGGTGGTAAACTGGAATAACCAATATCCGCAAGAGACGGAAATGGATTCTGACCAATGGAGAGATAGTAGCGCCAGAAACATTCTCCAATCCCCCATACGATGCATCCACACCCAATGAAGGTCCAGGCCAATTGCTCACGACCAAGCCAGGACTCTGCGTCTTCTCCTCGTCGAAAAGGGGTGTGAATCGAGAGAAGGGTGAGTATGCCACCGATGAAAGCACCGACAAGCTGAGAATACAATCCGACTTTTACTACCCTCTCGCCTCCCAGGTGCAAGCCCAAAATAAAAATCATCAGTATTCCTGCACCACTCACTGATCCAATAACTGCTCTTCTATGTGAATACACGGCTCCCTCCTAAAAAATACCTATCAACAAGGATCACTGGCCTCCCTTTCCAGGCGCGTACCAATGATCTTCAGGTACTGATCGTGCAAAACATGCGACCGATTTCCCCTTTTTACGAGACGCATTACCCCATCATAATTTCATGTCATCTTACCATCCGTTTGAGTATAGCACCTTGTCTGAGCAGAGAGATTTCCAGGGCGCGAAGCCGTCTCTGCTTTTTTTGTATATTGAGCTTATCTAGCTCTTTTCCTCTCTACCTTTATCGAAAAATATTTTATGTTAAGCTAGTACTAAAAAATAATATTGCACATTTTTGTAGAAAAGTCAATTTTAAAATGGTTGAGGAAGGATGAACATAGCCTGCCAGGGATGCGGTATGTACGTCCACTGAAGGGCTTATCTTCATAGTGAGGTACATTACTATTTTCCTATAGGTTCCATATTCCCCCAACGGTCTCTATGTCAACGTCCACGCAGGAGCCACGATGGCCGAACTGGGTCAATCCACCTTCTTCAATCCCATCGCCTGCGGCAACCTGGCCTTGAACTAACTCAACATATTCGCCAGAACCGCTCTTTCTTCTGTTCTATCCTGAAAGTCACGATTTCGCAAGCTCTCAGGATAGAGCAGAATTGAATCTCAATCTTTTTTGCCATTTGTCACTGAGTTGGACGAGTTTGTGATCGCAGAGCTTTCCTTTTTCTTCGTAGCATTCAAGGAAGAGAGCCAATCTTCAATATGAAATTGGCGAATACCGATTAAATCCCAGGCGCGGGCTATGCCAAAAATGTAGATGACTACAAGCAGGGTTGCGAGATCGTAGAGAGAAGAGGAGTCAGCAGGCGATCGTTGTAAGAGTATTGCATAATAGATTTCAAAGCCGTAGATGATAAGGCCAGCAAGAATAAATAAGCCATTGCGGATTCTATTGACCCATCCTGATGGATTCTGCAAGAGACTCATACCCATGAGGAGAGTATTTATGAGACCAATACTACTCATGACGAGTACTACAATGCCGATTTGCTGATGAGGTACAAGCGCACATAACGAAATTACGAGGGGATTGAGCAAAGCGCTATACGAACTGGCAGCCCTGACTTGTCGCTCCACAGGGGCATCTGCCGCTGTGATACTTTCAGGGGCAATGGAGATAACGATAAAGATTAAACCAAATAATGTAGCTCCCACCCCAGCCATAGTAGTAAAATAAGTCAAAAAATCGGAGGGTACCATATGCTCATGTGTTTCCTTTACGATATATTTCTCGCAACTGAGTATATCACATATGAAGATTTCTACCCGATTGGGGGATAGCTGATTGCATAAAGAACATTTGCTCTTCCCTAGCGTGTTATAATCAGCCTGGGAGAGCTTCCGCTTTTAACTATCGGAGAGAGAATAGCGAACTGGGAGACTATATTTCCTCGTGCTTGCTGGGAAGGCTGGCTATACCAATATGCTCATTACGCGTATCGAGTTAGAGAATATTAAGAGTTATCGTCGCGTCACTGTGGATTTTCGTCGAGGTACTACGGCGATCTGCGGCGCGAATGGCGCGGGCAAGACGACACTTGTTGAGGCTGTCGGCTATGCTCTTTTTGATTACTTGCCTTATAAGCAGGATCAGTTTGTACGTGAAGGTGAGAAGCACGGCAAAGTATCGGTGCATCTGATCGGGAGCGATGATCGGCCCTATACGGTTGAACGACGCTGTGGCTCCGGCTCGCGCTGGTTTATCCACGACCATGAGGCCGACTACAACGTCGATCAGCGAGCAGATGTGCTCGATAAGCTGCATGATCTCTTTGGCATCGACCGTGAGCGTCCCCTCGATTCTCTATTCAGAGACGCGCTCGGTGTTCCTCAAGGCACCTTCACCTCTATTTTTCTCGAAACAGCCAGCAAACGTAAGCCGACTTTTGATGCCTTGCTCCAGATTGAAGACTACAAGATTGCGGCTGATTACTTGCTGGATGTACAGAAGCTGTATAAAGAGCAGATGCAGGATCAAAAAGTTGAGATCGGCCATCTCGAATACGAGACTCGCGAGCTGGAAAACTGGCGCTCTCAACTGCGCGAGGCCCGTCAGCTCGATGAACAACAGAAGCAACAAAACATGCTCTGCCACGAGCAGATTACCCACTACCGGGAACGTGCAACCGTCCTGACCGGGCAGGCCAATCAACTGGAGCGCCTTCGGCAGCGTCATGAGCAGAGCAGATCGACACATGACCACGAGCAGAGTATACTACGCGACCGGGAACAACGTTTACAAAACGCACGCAATGCACAGCAGATCGTACTGGCCAGCCGCGATGACTACAGGCGCTATCAGCAAGCAATGGAAACCCTGACACAGCTACGCCAGCAGGAACAGAAGCGCAACAGTCTACGTGAACAGCAAGCACAGTTCAACAATATCCAGGCAACCGTCAGAGCCAGAATACAAAATTTACAGGGGCGTTTGCAGGAAGTTGCTGATGCTCGTCAAAAGATCGTTACGCTGGCCCCTCAGGTCGATCAGCAGATCGACCTGGAGAAGCAGCGCGACGAGTTGATACAAAAAGTTACGCGCTACGACTCAGTTGTGGCCGAAGGGAAGAAACTGAGCAAGAACCGTGAGCAGTATCTGCAGAAACAGGCAGAACTCCAACGCAAGATTGCCGAGATCGAGCCCCTGGTGGCCACTGCCGAAAAGTTAACCGAGCGTACCGAAGCCCTGACGCAACTGCGTATCCAGAGTAACGAACGCAAAAATAAGCAGAAGCAATTACAAGAGAAGCGTGCCCAGTTACAGGAGTTGCTTGGTGAGCGTGAGCGCGGAGCCGAGAAGCTGCGCAAGGCTGAAAACAATGTAGCTGTCATCGAGGAACATCGTCGCGAAGCAGAAGAGATGCCAATCTTGCAGGGACAATACGAGCAATTAACCGGCCAGGTACATCGCCTCGAAGGGAATATCGAGGCTTATGTAGATTCAAAGGCAAAATCGGCTGGTGGGCAGTGTCCTCTTCTACACGAAAGCTGCCTCAACATTAGAAAAACTGGTATTGTCAGCCTTGAATCATATTTTGAGGATCTGCTAACAAAAGAGCAGACGCTACTGGCAAACGTGTGCCAACAACAAAATGTGCTCTCAGAGCAGATGAACCAGATTAAGAAGTACGCCGACGCGCTCAACAAATTAGGGCAATATATTGAAAAGCGCGATCTACTGGCTGAACAGTTGCAACGCATTGCTATCGAGATTACACGCCTGGAACGCGATGTGGCTGGCCTGACCGAAGAGCTGGATATGCTCAAGCATATTGAACAACTGATCGTTGAAACGGAAGCAGCGTACAAAGAAAGCAAGAGCGCTGACGCCAGAGTCCGTGAACTGGCTGGTCTGTACAGGCAGGTGCAGCAGTACCAGGATCAAATAAGTCAGTGTGAAGCGGACCTGCAGGAACGTCGCCAGGAGACCGAAGGACTGCGTGGCAGCGATGCACATTTGGAAGCGGCAAACGCAGAACTGGCACAATTGAACGATCCACGTTCGCGCAGCAAAACACAGTTAGCTATTGTGGCGCAAGAGGATCAATTTACCCGTCAGTTGCAGAGTGAGCAGCAGAAAGGCCAGGAGACCGAGCAACAACTGGAGCAACTGCAAAAGCAATTAGCCGTCTATGCCTCGCTGGATAGCGATATCGCTCAGCAAGAAGCTATGCGCCTGAGTAGCGAGGAGGGGTACCGGAACTACCTCCAACATAAAAAAGAGGCCCAGACGCTCCCCGAACGTGAACAATCGTACCAGCAGCAACTGCAAACAACAGAGCAAGCTGCACAGACATTGCAAGAAGCCGAACAGGCTTATCTCAATGCGCAGGCAGCCTTCGATGCCGACGAGCTAAAAAACGTGCTGATGCTGATAGAGCAACTGAATGGCAAACTGGCATCATTGGCAATTGAGATGAAACATCAACAGGACAAAATCAACGAACTGGAGCGTCAGATCGTGCAGGCAGAGGAGCAGCTCGTCAAATTGGAGGAAGCGCGGAAAGAGCACCACACGCTGGAAGACCTGAACGCTATGATGGAGCAATTCCGCAAATTGATCAAGGAGGCAGCTCCATACGTCTTGAAAGCCATGCTGAACGATATCTCTGCGCAGGCCAATCGTATCTTCGGCGAGATCATGGGTGTACGAGGTGGTGCTGAGCCGCCGTGGAGTCAAGCGTACCTTTGCTCAACTGAGCGGCGGTGAGCAGATGAGCGCGGCACTTGCCGTACGCCTGGCGCTGCTCAAAAAGCTCTCCACTCTCAACATCGCCTTCTTCGACGAGCCAACACAGAATATGGATGAGTTGCGGCGTATGAACCTCGCCGAGCAGATTCGTCGCGTGCGCGGTTTCGACCAGCTCGTTGTAATCAGCCATGACGATACCTTTGAGCAGGGATTGGATAGTATTGTGCGCCTGAAAAAAGACGCTACTGAGACGCGTCTGCTGGATGGAGACGAGATCGTACCACGCGGTCTGCCCGAAGCAACCATGTGGAGCCAGAGCAATGATGTCTATGTTGCCGGGTAATTCCCAATGTACCAACTACCACCGTAGGGACCGAATTTATTCCGTCCGGCGATTGATCGCCCTGTGGGATCTCGACGCCCTTGCCGCCTGTGTCCATTTCGATGCAGGGCGATCAATCGCCGGACGGAATAAATTCGGTCCCTACAGTTGCATAACTGGATTAATTTTTAAAAATGCATTATCGCGTCCGTCGATTTATAAACCCGCCAGGAGTATTTCTATGCTGCATAAGGGAAAATTGCAGGCCGCTCTTAATCTGAAGCGTGGTCAGTTCTCGCTCTATGATGGCACATTTAGTGAGCAGCTCAAAGAATATCAACATGCTCTGGAAACTCTGTACCTGCGCTACCCAACCAGTGCAACACTTGAGCACGTGTTGCCCCCAGATAGGATCGGGATGCCATCAGCAGGCGCACGTCCCAGCATCGAGTTTGATCGCTGGCTAGTAAACGCAGCGCAACGTCGTTATCATGGTCCGGTCTTTCCCTTTGGGCGCGAATTTGCCAACCACGAGCAGGCACGACAATGGGCCGAATGTATCGAAGGCGTCACCACCCTGGCAGTCGATGGAAGCCAGTTGCAGCCCTGGCGTGACGCATCGATCCCTGTAGCGCTGATCCAGGTCGGCTTCTTCATCAACCCGCACATGCATGGACGGCCCTACACCAAGGATGTGCGCATGGACGTGCTCGCGCCCGACGAGATCATGGAGGAGTCAAAAAACGAGAGCGCTGATCCCGATAGTTATCCCTACTCAGAAATGCAAGTGACCCTGCGCCGCTACCTGCTGGAGATCGAAACGCTATGTAGCCAGATGGAACAATGCGCCAATGCGCGTCGTTCAGGTGATCCTGTGTATAGTCCAGTCGTCTTCTTCGATGGCTCGCTCGTCGTCTCCTTTGCCCTGACCATGCCCAGTCCCTACCGGGAACGCTATATTGCATCCGCCGTCTCGCTGCTCAAAATCTCCGAGCAGTTGCGCGTGCCGCTCATTGGCTACATCGATACCAGCTATGCCCGCGACATTATCACCATGTTGCGCCGCCTGGACGCCTTGCAAAGCCAGCCAGTCCTGCGCGAGACAAAAAAAATCCACGACGCTCTGCTCTGGCAAGGACGCCTGCAATGGGGTGATCGCACGCCAGCCATGATCTGTGCGCGCGGCGACATTCTGGAAAGCTACGGACCCTACCGCGAAAGCGTCGCCTTCTGCTACCTGCAAACTACCTCGCGCCGTCCACCAGCGCGCCTCGAATTCCCGCGCTGGATGCTAGACGATGGCGTGCTGGAACCCGTGCTGGACATAGTGCGTGCCGAAGTCATCGCTGGCAACGGCTACCCTTACGCTATCGAAACCGCCGATGCCGTCTCCGTCATCACCATGCAGGATCGCGACGAATTCTATGCCCAGTTCCAGGACTTCATGGAGAAGCAAGGCGTAAAATTCACTTTCTCCACCAAATCCGTAAGTAAAAGTAGAAGGCGCTAATGCAAGTCGCAGAGTTATTCGGATAGGTCTTCAAGTGTTGCTTCAAATGAAGTTAAGCGGTCGCGATCTGAACTATCTGTTCTGCCATGCGTAGCAGCGCTTCACGCAATTCCGGCGGATGATGAACCACAAACGGAAGATTGAGCGCGATCAGATAGCGTGCCTGAGCTTCCAGATCATTAATATCCGTCTGAAACAGAACCCCTGTTGGCGTAGCAGTCAGCGATCCATAGGACGTGGGAATCTTCTGCTGTACGGTAAATAACGCTGCTTGAAACTCCACTTCTACGTGCCAGCGAGCTGATTTCTCGGAATACTGCTTCATCACATAGGCCCGGCAATCAAACTCTTCTGCCCTTTCAAAGGGTTCCGCAAGCCTCTCTACCTGCTGGATGCGATCCAGGCGAAACATACGGTAGCCTTGACGCAGGCAACAGTACCCAACCAGATACCAGTGCCCATCCCATCCCACTATGCCATATGGCTCAACCTTGCGGTGAGTCACCTCGTCGCGATAGGAACGATATTCTATAGCAATTCGTTGCCGCTGCCCAATTGTTTCGCTGAGACCGATCAGCAGAGAAACATCGGGTCGTGCTTCTTGTTGAGGAGAAAAGAAAAACAGATGAGAGGACATGGCTTGCAGGCGTTCCCGTGCACGCAGGGGAAGCACGCGGGAGACTTTCGCGAGCGCTCCTTCAACCGCCACCGATGACTGTCCGATCTCTAGCCACGAGGTTCCCAGCAAGCCCAGCATGATTGCCGTAGCTTCCTCTTCCGTAAATAGCAGTGGCGGCAGTTTAAAGCCAGGACGGAGCCGATAGCCGCCGTAGCGACCAATGTTTGCTTCGACCGGAATACCGACATCCTGGAGATGCATGATGTAGCGACGCACGGTGCGTACATCCATCTCCAGGCGAGCAGCTAACTCTGGACCACTGATAGACGGCCTGGACTGCAGCAATTCGAGCACGGCGAGGACACGACTGGTTGGATGATACATGATAACACACCGCTTTCGCAATCTTCAAAAAAGTCTTAAATAAGGACTGTATATGTCCTCCTTCTATGGTATTCTATGAGTGTAAGCAACGTCAAGCGAACTTCATCCGTAGGGGTTGGGCTTGCCCCCACCCGGCCCATCATCCGCCATGCCCAGGTCCAGAAGACCACCCCGCTCTGGGGGCCGGGTGGGGGCAAGCCCAACCCCTACGGGAATATGTTCACTGAAAGGAGAAATGTGCATGAGTATCCAACGTTTTCAAGTAAATATTCCCCAGGCCACCCTTGACGATTTGCGCGAACGCTTAGCCCGCACGCGCTGGCCCGATGAGGTGGAGGGGGCAGGATGGGACTATGGCACTAACCTGGACTATCTCAAGGGTCTGATGGCCTACTGGCAGCACGAATACGACTGGCGAGCGCAGGAGGCGATGCTCAACCAGTTTGCGCAGTTTCGTGCTGAAATCGATGGCTTTGGTATCCACTTCGTTCACGAGCGTGGTCAGGGACCGAACCCGCTGCCGATTGTGATTACTCACGGCTGGCCCAGTTCATTCTTCGAGATGCTCAAGATCATCCCGCTACTCACCGATCCGGGGCGTCAGGGCGGCAATCCTGCCGACTCATTCGATGTGATCGTGCCATCGCTGCCGGGGTTCGGATTCTCCGACCGTCCCAACGTTCGCGGGATGACGCTGGAGCGCACCGCAGATCTGTGGGCGAGGCTCATGACGGAGGCGCTCGGCTACGGGCGTTTCGCCGCGGCAGGCGAGGATTGGGGCGCTATGGCCACACGACAGTTAGCACTCAAGCATCCTGAGCTGCTCCTGGGCATCCACCTCACCTACCTCGGCTATCCTTCCTCTCTCCCTGATCAGTCCAACTTGTCCGAAGCCGAGAAGCGCTATTTGAGCGCCATCCAGCATTGGGTGATGCGGGAAGGCGCATATGCGCTGATTCAATCGAGCAAGCCGCAAACGCTCACCTATGGACTGAACGACTCGCCTACCGGCCTGGCTGCATGGATAGTGGAGAAGTTCCGTTCGTGGAGCGACTGTGACGGCAACGTCGAGCGGCGCTTCAGCAAAGATGAGTTGCTCACCAACATTATGATCTACTGGGTGACCGAAACCATCAATTCTTCGGTTCGCACGTACTACGAGAATGCTAACATCTCATCATCGCTAAAACCGGGGCAGCGCATTGAAGTCCCGACCGGCGTCGCTCTGTTCCCTAAAGACCTGAGCTTGCCGCCGCGCGAATGGGCGGAGCGCAGCTTCCGCGTGGAGCGATGGACGGAAATGCCGCGAGGCGGGCACTTCGCCGCAATGGAGGAACCCGAACTGCTGGCAGAAGATATCCGTGCCTTCTTCCGTCCTTTCCGTGCATCCATCTGAGTACGTATTAGAGGAAGTATGAGAAGCCAGGCTGGAGGAAGCAGCCAGGCTATCTGCTATGTGATTGCCTACGATATTCTCAATGACAAGAGGCACACGAAAGTCCACAAAATCCTGCAGGGATATAGCAAGTGAAAGCAGTATTCCCTGTTTGAGTGTTTCTTGACCAGGAAGCAACTGCTGCTCTTACGCTTCAAGCTGACAGAACACCTAGTGGCCAGGGAGGACAGTGTCCGCTTCTATCCACTGTGTGCCAACTGTGTGAGCAAGGTGGAAACGGTTGGTGGGCTTCCGCCAGCCGAGGAAGTGTTGTTTGTCGTCTAAGCACAACCATTGTGCGCGGGTCGCAGTGATCACCTCTCTGAGCAGGAACCCGCGCATCACTCCACAGGCCGCCTGACACGAATTTGTCGTTGTCTGACGTCCTTTTCCCCTCTCAAAAAAGGCCCCAAAAAAGTGACCCGCGCAAACCCTTGCTTAAATTGGCTTCCCGTGCTAAGGTTTCTAACATCTGAAAATCAGCCCCAGCAAAAAGGTATCATAAGGGTTAATGGAAGACAACCGCGAGGCCCTTCATCTTAGAGAAAATGTCATGTGTTTGCTATCCGATTAGGAAGCGTCCATTGTCAACACATAACGGCATAAACTTTTTGACAGAGACGACACTATGGAGTGCGGGGTATTGACTACAGTGCTATACTTACCTCGGCAATTTGCAATTAGCAATGTAGAAAGGTAGAATATGAGCGCTTCAGACTCAGTCCCAAATCATTCTCTAAAAGGAACCAAAAATAAGCGCCGCACCTGCTATATATCGGCTGCTCCTCAAATAAATTTGCAGGCACTCATAGACCTTTTAGAAGAAAAAGATCTAAAGCCTATTTTAACTTCTGCATTGCATTCGACTGCTACAACTCTGCTTGAGGAAAATATCCGAGCAATTTCCCACGCCGATTTGTTCATTGCGCTTCTTAGCTCTACCGAAGAAAATGCCCACGTCTATTTTGAGCTTGGTATCGCTGTTGCAAATGACGTTCGTACTTTGCTCATAACCCCAATGGATATACGCCTTCCCCCCAACATTGCTCAAGTCCCTCTAATTTGTACAGACCCTGAAAATAAAGGAGCGATAGAGTTTGCTATTGAACAAGTATTTAGCGCTCCTGCTCCGACGAAATTTCGATCAGATTTATCTTCTCGCTCAAAACAGCATCCTATCGGGGATTTTTCTTCTCAACTTTTGGAACGGCTTGATTCACTGGGGGATAAATTTCGAGAAACAGAGATTGTCGATCTTGTGATGTTAGCATTGCAAGAAGGAGGCGTTTCCATTATTGCTCGATCTCCAGCAACTTTGAAGGCTGGGCAAACCCGAAATTTCTCGGCTGATCTAGCAATATGGTCTGATGATTTCAACCCCTGGATCGGCAATCCGCTTTTACTTGAAGTAAAAGCATTCAAGCAAAAGCATGTGCAGATAGACGATGTAGTGGAACAGGTTCTTACGTATCTTCAGCCCAACAATGCTCGTTCTGCGTTGATCCTCTACGTTGGAGAACCTTCATTGCAAACGCTCTCGCCTCAAGCATATCCGAACGTGTTTTATATGGAGGTACGAGAATTATTCGTGAGGTTACAAACGAAGAGTTTTGCCCAAATCCTCATTGATATGCGAAATCGGCGTATACATGGAGTAGAGATATAATGGTACACCTTTCCCAGAATGAGATTGCTGAGTATCTGCGAAGAGGGGATGAAGCAACCACTAAAGATGCGAAAGGTACTGCGTTTGAGGATTTAGTGAGTTATATCTTTGGGCGCATTCCAGGTATCACAATACATGCTCGTGATAAAATGGATTTTTTTAAATCTGATGAAATAGATATAGGATGCAGGAATGACCGCCACCCTTACGGCCTAGCCGATCCTGTTTTTCCATTTTATTTCCCTATTGAGGGCAAGAACTGGGAAGAAAGGGTAGGGAGCAAAGAGTTGGCATGGTTTGATCGGAAGCTACAAATTCGTTGTATCTCATTTGGAATAATTGTTGCTGCTAATGGCATTACTGGTGACAAAGCGGAACTTAGTGGGGCGCATCAAATTGTCGCAGACGCTTTATCCCATGATCGACGAATCATTCTTCTAAAACGAAAGGATATCGAAGCTCTCTCTGATAGTTCCGAACTTGTCGAGTTAATAAAGAAGAAACTATGCGAGTTGCTTCTCTTTAGGACATGCTTTTCCTAAATTTACACTTGGACAAGGAGAGGATTATGAAGACGTGGGAATTGAATGATCTTTCTAGGTGGGGTGGGAACCAGATGCGGTTCTCCCACTCCTACTTTTCAGGTAACTAGCTCTGAACGCCTTCCTCAGTAGGAGATTGCTGGCGTACCTAATACCTTGAGATTTTTCAGGTGTTGGATGTATACTACAAGTGCCGCAGGCTAAATGGCCTGGGGAGCCCGTTTGGGATTGAAGCACGAACCTAGGAGGGTCGGAAGTATTCTGCCAGTTGAATCCCCATCCGCATCGCAGTATTTATCGATGTGCCCGTTTTCCTGTTTTTGCAAACTCTGTCCGTTGAGAACGTTGCGTCTGAGGGCCATTTTCTGATCGACTGTGGCTAAAAAGGTCCAGAAGGATTGAGGCATGGGCAGAGACGCATGCCTAAACAGCGAGCTACTCTACCATTAAGCTACCCCGATAAACACCAGTGGAGAGAATCGAACTCCCATGTATGGTTTTGGAGACCACTACACTACCGTTGTGTTACACTGGTATAGTGTCGGAGGCAGGAGTCGAACCTGCTTCATCGAGTTCTTCAAGCTCGCGTTCTGCCTCATGAACTTCTCCGACATGCTTTGCACAAAACCCATTGTCAACAATTACATAGCCCTTGACTTTTCGTCTTCTCCACTGTATATTTTTGACAGGATAAGTATATGACCACATCGTCTTAAGTAGTCATTTGCCTGATTACAAAGGAGAAAGACAGTTGGCAAATCAGAGCCAGGGAGCGAGCCACTCCATCCCACGACAGCAGGAAGTATCCAGGCGACGGGAGCGGGCACATCGCATTCTGGATGCAGCAGCAGCATTGATCCTACGCTGGGGCTACAACAAGACCACGCTCGACGACGTCTCCAGGCAGGCTGGAATAGCGAAGGGCACCATTTACCTGCACTGGAAAACGCGGGAAGAGCTGTTCGCAGCGCTCGTGAAACGTGAAAAGGTGGAGATGGCAGAGGATATCAAGCAGCGTATCACAGAAGATCCCGAGGGGGCAACGCTGCGAGGTATGCTCAAGCACTCAGCACTTGCTCTGATGAAGCGTCCGCTGCTGAAGGCGGTCTTTCTGCGCGATATGGAGGTACTCGGAAAGTTGGCACGCAGTGAGCATAGCAGCGCTACCTACGCAGAAAGGATGACAGGCTTCAAAACCTACCTCGAATTGCTGCGCGAACATAACCTGGTGCGTACTGATCTCAGCTTGCGAGCGCAAGTATATATGTTCAGCGCCATTTTTGCAGGATTTTTCCTCGTTGGGCCATTGATGCCGAACGAATTCGCGCTTCCTGACGAGGAGCTTGCAGATCTGATAGCTGAGACGGTGCATTGCACACTTGAGCCTGCTCGCTCTGTCTCATCTGCTGAATTACAAAGCGTCTCCCACACTTTTATACAGTACCTTAACCATAATATAGTAATTGTACAAGAACAGTTTCAGCAAGAATTAGAATCATAATTCTTCAGGAGAGTTCGAAGTGAGAATTGAACAAGGCACTCCTCTCGTTTTAGCACTGAATGATGCCTCCGCCGCACTGGAGCAGGTGGGGGGAAAAGGCGCTTCATTGGCACGGTTGGCCTCGGCTGGCTTGCCTGTGCCTCCTGGTTTTCACATCACCACAACGGCCTATCGCCACTTTGTAGAGGTGAATAGATTGCAAGAACAGATCCTGGCGGCGGTCTCGACAGTCTCGCCCGATCAGCCTGCGACGCTCGAAGAGGCATCAAAGCAGATAGCAGAGCTGTTCGCACAGAGTGTCATGCCGGATGATATTGCCGGGGCGATTCGCCAGGCGTATGCCGAACTAGTACACATATGTGGAAATAACCCAGGAGTCTTGATGCCCTTGCGAAGCCCATTATTGCCACACGAACTTCCGGGTTATTTCTACGTCCCTGTACTAGGTGGAGGCGACCTGCCCGTCGCAGTACGTTCCTCTGCCACCGCCGAAGACCTGCCTGAAATGTCGTTCGCCGGTCAGCAGGAGACATATCTCAACATGCACGGCGAAGCGATGGTCCTCGCTGCCGTCAAACGCTGCTGGGCTTCGCTCTGGACCGCGCGGGCGATTGGCTACCGCGCCCGTCACAACATCGCACCACAGGATGTGAGCCTGGCGGTGGTTGTACAGGAACTGGTGCCCGCTGATGCAGCAGGTATCCTTTTCACCGCGAATCCCCTGACAGGGGCACGCGACGAGGTGATGATCAACGCCGCCTGGGGGCTGGGTGAAGCCATTGTTGGGGGGCAGGTCACGCCTGATACGGTCGTGGTTGACAGGGCAAGCGGGAAGATTACGAAACAGGAGATCAGCGAGAAGGACGTAATGACCGTACGTACCCTGGAAGGCACGCACGAGGAACCAGTCCCGGCGAGTAAGCGTACTCAGGCGGTGCTCAGTCCGGAGCAAGCGGCTTCACTTGCCCGCATCGGCGTGCAGATTGAGGAACTCTATGCTCAGCCAATGGATATCGAGTGGGTGCTGCATGATGGTCGCATCTTCGTCGTGCAGGCCCGCCCGATCACCGCCTTGCCCAAACCTGCCGCCGGGCCTCAGGTGACACAGGCGGTAGAATGGGAACTTCCCGACCTCAAAGGAAGCTACTGGCGTTCAAGCGTGTTCGAACTGCTGCCTGATCCGCTTTCCCCCCTGTTCGCCACGCTCGGACTCCCGGCATGGACCTGGGCCACAGTGATGGTCCTGAGGCAAGCGAAGATTGAGTTCCCTGAGGATCTACTGGTCACCATCAACGGGTACGGTTACTATAACTACACACTCACGCCTGCACAGACGGCAAAGATGCTGCTCGCTATGCCGCGCATCTTCATCATCGAATTACCGCGCCTGTTGCGCACTGCGCAGGCACGCTGGCAGAAGTCCCGTTCAAGGTACGCAGAGGTCGTCAACCGTTGGGAAACAGTGAACCTGGCTACCGCATCAGCTGCAGACTTGCTCGATGGGGCACGCTACATCACTGCCGAAGCTGCTCAGTACTATCTCACGGTCCAGGGTGGTATCCTGCCGGGAGCGTATATGAGCGAGTTGCTCTTTACTCTGGTGTACAACAGGTTCCTTAAGAAGCGCAATGCTCCCTCTGCGCTGACGTTTGTGCTGGGCTATGATAGTGCGCCGATTCAGGCCGAGAAATCGCTGTATGATCTCGCACAATGGGTACGCAAACAGCCAGAGCTGGCCGCTGCGCTGGCGAACATGTCGGGCGAGCAATTTATCACTGCATACCGCAAGCAGGCAGCGCAAGAGGCAGCAGAGGACGGAGCGTGGCTCGAATTCTGGCGACGCCTGGCCGAGCATCTGGCCCGGTTCGGAC
>WNFY01001851.1_pt1 | contig 20090 bp, 18 predicted proteins | sample 5400091 | NCBI WGS metagenome assembly WNFY01 (sample SAMN13153364, study PRJNA577476) | soil metagenome | isolation source: 60 cm soil or saprolite under grassland replicate 1 | place: USA:California | collected 2016-06-15
CCCGGGTACTGCTTGTCGATGCTCACGAACACCAGGTTATGAAAGATCCCCTCGGCCGGCATGTGCAGATCAACGACCTCGGGAATCGTGAGGCGCAGCAGAGGCAGAAAGATCCGCTCGGTCGCGTGGCCGAGGTAATAATCCTCCATCGGTGGACGGCCGACGATCGTGTGCGGCCAGATGGGATCGTCGCGGAAAGTCACCGCGGTGACGTGCACTTTCGGATAGTAGTCGGCGAGCGAGTAAAAGCCGGTGTGATCGCCGAACGGCCCTTCGAGCACCAACTCCTCGCGCGGATCGATGTAGCCTTCGATCACGATCTCCGCTTCCGCCGGCACCTCGAGGTCAGACGTCACGGCCTTCGCCAGCCGTACGCCTTCCCCGCGCAAGAACCCGGCGAACAGAAACTCGTCGATGGTCGGAGGGAGCGGCGCGGAGGCCGAGTAGATGCTGGCCGGATCGCCGCCCAGGGCGATCGCCACCGGCATCTTCTCACCGCGCTCGGCCATCGTCCGCCAGTGCGCCGCGCCCACTTTATGCCGCTGCCAGTGCATCGCCAACGTGTTCTTGCTCAACACTTGCACGCGGTACATCCCCACATTCCGGACTCCGGATTCCGGATTCCTCGTAATCACTCCACCGAGCGTGATATAGGGTCCGCCGTCCTCGGGCCAGCAAATCGGCGCAGGGAACTGCGTGAGGTCGACATCGGATTCCTTGATCACCGTATTCTGGGAGGCGGGGCGGCCGACGGTTTTGGGCGGGAACTTGGCGACCTCGGCGAGCCGCGGCAGTAGCGCGAGCTTGCCGAGCAAGCCCTCCGGGACTTTGAGCGCGAGCAGCTCGGCGATGCGCGCGCCGATCTGATCGAGGCAATCGACCCCGAGCGCCAGCGCCATGCGCCGCTCTGAGCCGAACAAATTGACCGCTACCGGATAGGCCGACGTCCTGCCGCCGCGCAGGGTCGGCTGCGTGAACAGCAGCGCGGGTCCGCCGCCGGGCGACTTCATGCAGCGATCCGCGACCTCCGTGATTTCCTTGTCGACCGAGACGGGGCGCGTGACGCGCGTGAGATCGCCCGCCTTGTCGATCGCGGCGACGAACTCCCGCAGATTATCGAGTGCCATAGTGCACGGCGCAGATGCCGCCGGTCAGGCGCTCGAACCCGACGCGCGAGAACCCGGCGGCTCGAAGCCGCTGCGACAGCGCCTCCGGCTCGGGAAAGGCGAGCACCGACTCTGGCAGGTAGGTATAGGCGTCTCTATGTTTCGACACGAGCCGGCCGATGGCGGGCAAAACCCGGCGAAAGTAGAACAGGTACATCGCGCGCAGGGGCGCGAAGCGAGGCGTGGCGAACTCGAGGATGACGAAGCGCGCGCCCGGCTTGAGCACTCGTGCGGCCTCGCGTAAGCCCCCGTCCAGGTCGGCGAGATTGCGTACGCCAAATCCCACCAGCGCGCCGTCGAACCGCGCCGCGGGGAACGGCAGTGCCAACGCGTCGGCGGCGATCGGAACGGTGCGGGGCGCCTTGTGTCTGCCCTGCGCCAGCATCGGCACGGCGAAGTCGGCGCCGATCACGCGGCCGCGGAAGCCGGCCTGGCGCGCCAACTCGGCGGCGAGATCGAGGGTGCCGGCGCAGAGATCGAGATACGTGCCGTCGGGTTTCGCTTCCCAGCCGAGCCGCGCCACAGCGGCGCGACGCCAGGACCGATCCACGTTGAGACTCAGCAGGTGGTTCAGGAAGTCGTAGCGCGGGGCAATCGCCGTGAACATACCACGGACGTAGGCTGGAGAACGACCCATAGGCGCGAAAGATAGGCCGGACCACCTGAGCGACGCCAGCGATCAGCAGGTCGTCGCATGGGCAAAACAGGGTCACGACGCGGCGTTCCGCGAGCTGGTCCGACGCTACGAGCGGCCCGTGTTTTCGCTGCTGTACCGGATGGTGCGCGATCGCGCGCTCGCCGAGGATCTCGCGCAGGAAACCTTCGTCAAGGTCCTGAACGGGATCAAATCGTACCGCCCGGAATTCAAGTTCTCATCGTGGATCTTCAAAATCGCGAACAACGCGGCGATCGATCACCTCCGCCGCAAAAGCATCGACACGCTGTCGCTCGACGGGGCACCGAGCGCGGAGACGCCCGAGCAGATGCGTGCGACGTCGCTGCAGCTGGGCGACCGCGCCGAAAGCCCGCTCGCGGAAGTCGAGAACCGGGAGCTCGGCACGGCGATCGAACGGGCCATCGCCCGGCTGCGGCCCGAGTACCGCTCGTGTATTCTGCTACGTCATGTGGAGGGGTATTCCTACGAGGAGATCGCGGATACGCTCGACCTCCCCCTGGGGACGGTCAAAACTTATATCCATAGGGCCCGTAATGAATTGCGTGTTTATCTGGAAGATCGCCGCGACTGAAACCAGGGCCGAAACCGGGCCGTAGGACACCCAATGACTGACATCACATTGCATCTCACCACCGACGAAATCGAGCTCTGGGCGCAGGGCCTCCTGCCTGCCGCCCGGGCCATTCACCTTGCCGACTGTTCACTCTGCCGCGTCGAAGCCGAGCGCGAGCGCAAAATCATTCTGGAGCTGGTCCAGCTTCCGAAGTTTGCCCCGAACGCCGGGTTCGCCGATCGCGTCATGGCGCAGGTGAAGGTTCACGCGCCATCGGGCGACTGGACCGCATAACCGATCCTGTCGCAGACGCAACGGTAGGGGCGCAGCATGCTGCGCCCCTACTTCTTTTTCCTGCCGTCCGCTCTCACTGAATCAACCGGCACTGACGCACAATCCGTCGGGCGGGCGCGCACCAGCGCGCGAGACTCCGGCCAGAATCCGCCCATATCCGTAGAACCGACGGCTTTGCCCCGCAACTGGGCCCCTCGACGATGCAAGTCCACTGATACTCCGTTGTAGCCATTGTGCCATACAAGCCGAACCTGGTTGGCATCGATCGGGAGCCACCACGCATCGCCGTTCGACCAGCGCGGTCGGATCAGGAGACTGTTGCGCGCGACGTACGTCACACGACGCACGGTGTCCAGCTGCAACCTATCGGGAATGATCCCCTGCGCTGCATGCCCCAGCATGACCGACGGAATCCAGGGACCGACCTCGACCTCATAGCATCCAGCGAAGTTTTGCGTGAACTTGGCGTTCTCCTCCGGCCGCCGTTCGTCAGAACGCGCCCACATGTACACCCCGAGCATGACGCCCGCGCTCGCAACCAATGCCCCGCCATTGAGGATCGTCCATTTCTCCTGCGTGCCCTGCGAAGCTCGCAGTAGGCGCGATACCCAAGCGATGGTGATCACCAGCGGCAGACCTGCGGCGAACGCATTGGCGGCAGCTGCGGGCCACGTGCCCCAGAGCCAGACCTCGTCCGCCGTCGTACCGACCACAAGCCCGCAAGGAATCAGCCCGCTTCCCAAATACAGGAGCCACGGGCTGCGTGTCTTCCGGTAGGCAAGTATGAGGAGCGGTGCACTGAGGAGCGCCCAGACGCCAAATCCGAGGGCGGCGTGCCAGGGGCCAAACCACCAGAGGAACACCGCTAACATCAGCAGGGTCGCTAGTCCCAGTGCCGCGAGGACCCAGTCGCTGAGCATGCGCATGTTACGCTCTGACCTCCGCGCCGACTCCCACTCCCAACGTCCTCGTCGCATTCCCGTCGCGCACGGCGATCTCCACGGTTCCACCAGAGCCAACGAACGCGACAAGGTGGCCACTCGGGACGTCAGCAAACGTGCGCTGCAGCGGACCCGCATCGATCCCCGCCACGCTGATGGCCGCGCCGGGTTCGATGGAATTGCCCGCAATGTTTGAGATCAGCGTTCCGAAACGATCGACGTGTAGCACCTCACCCACCACCGAATCGCCTTCAGTGAGCGGCATCGGCAGCGGCGCGTAGACCGGATCTGTAATTGCCGTGCCCAGCGACTCGAACGATCCTCCCGTCGCCAATCTCCCCGCCGCGGGCGCAAACACGTCGCGGCCGTGGAACGTAGGGGCCGCTTCCGGGAGCACGGGGATGGAAATGAACGTCGCGTTCAAGGACAAGAACGACAGCAGGCCGTTATCCGGTGCCAGAAAGTACCGGCCAAACCGTGTGGCCCCGAGCACGCGTCGATCTGTTCCAACACCTGCATCAACGACGGCAACGTAGATCGTACCTTCGGGGAAGAACATCCAGGTCCGGCTGAGGAGGTACTGGGCGGCTCGCACATCGCCGGGCGACACGTCGTGGGCGATATCGACCAGTGTCGCAGTGGGAGCGTACGTCGAGAGGACGCCCTTCATCTCGGCGACGTAGCTGTCACTCGTTCCGAAGTCGGTGAGCAGCGCGATGAGCGTCATGGCCTCAGACGCTGACCGTACGCCACCGGCCCCCTCGCCAGAACAGCACCATCGCGATCCCCCGCGAAATAGCCGTAACACTCAATGCGAGCCAGATGCCCAGCAGGCCGAGCGCCTGCGACCACCATGCGGCGAGTGGAATGCGCAGCGCCGTAAGCGTGGTGCTCGCAATCTGCGGCCAAAACGTGTAGCCCGCGCCCGCGAGCGCGCCTTCGAGAATGAGCTCGAAGCTCTGGCCGATCTGCGCGAAGGCGATTACCCGCAGATACAGCACCCCGTCGGCGATCACCTGCGGATCGCGCGTAAAGAGTGACACTAAGCGATCGGGAATGAGCAGAAAAGCGATCGCCGTGGTCACTGTGACCATGAAGCAATACCCGACGGTCAATCGCACCGCTTCCCGCGCCCGGTCTTCCTGGCGCGCGCCAAGGTTTTGGCCCACGAGCGCGCTCGCCGCCAGGGCAAAGCCGCTGATCGCGATGAACCCGAGCCCTTCCATCTTGTGGCCCACGCCCAGGGCGGCGAGCGCCGGCGTCCCGAACCGCGAGGTGAAGCGTGTGAGCCACATGTAAATGACCGACAGCAGCACGCCCGCGAGCGACAACGGGGCACCGATGCGCACGATCGTCGGCAAGGTACGCCAGTCGGGGGCGCGCACGCGCAGCAGGCCGCGCCGCAGCGCGATCACGAGACCGAACAGGAAGCCGCCCCCGCGCACCATGACGGAGGCGAGCGCTGCGCCTTCGACGCCGAGGCGGGGAAAGGGGCCGAGACCAATGATCAGCAGCGGATCGAGCAGGATCGAAACGCACACCGAGCCTGCCAGCATGAGGAACGGCGTCCGGGTGTCACCGGCCGCGCGAAACGTGGCCTCGATAGCGAAAAACCCGAATACCAGCGGTCCGCCGAGCAGCCACGTGGAGAGATACGCGTGACCGAGTCTCGCCACCTCGGGCGGAACCGACATGAGACGGAACATGGTGTCGGCCAGCAGCTCGCCGGCGACGCTCACCACGAGCCCGGCACAGAGCGCGTACACCACCGCTGCCGCGGCCGCGCGTGCCGCGCGCTCGGGGTCGCCCTCCCCATGGCGCCGTGCCGCTACGGCGATCAGCCCGATCTCGACCATCTCGCCGAGACTCAGGGCGACCCAGACGTAGAACCCCGACGTCGACACCGCCGCGAGCGCGGCCGGACCGATGAGGCGGCCCACCCAGATGCTGTCGATCAGGTTGAAGGAGAAGTGACACGCCATCATCGCGACGGCAGGGACGGCGAGCCGCAAGACGACCGGCCGCAGTGGCCCGGTCGTCAGTGGATTAGCGGGCGTAGCGTGCTACCAGCACGAGCGCGTCGTCGTTGCCCTTCAGGTGCTTGGTGATCACGAAGTCGGCGATCTCCTGCGGCGTGTTGGAGAGCACCAGCGATTCGGCGAACCCGTCCTGGATCCCGTCCGAGAACAAAATCACGGTGTCGCCGAGCGCGAGCGGGACGGAGCGCGTGGTGGGACGGGTCGGCTCTGCGCCGATGAACCCAGCGTTCGGCACGAGAGTGACGCGCGACGGGCGGTTGCCGAGATCGGCGCGCAGCAACACGCCGCCGATGTTGCCGACGCCCAACCACGTCATCGTCGCGGCCTGCGGATCGAGATACGCGAGACCGAGCACGACCCCGCGCAGTCCCACCATGGCGTCCTGGCAGCGGCGCACCAGATCAATGAGCGGCTCGCGCGAATAGCGGTCGACCGCGGCCACCGCCGCGTGCGCGGCGCCTGCGGCCTCCTGTCCGTGGCCGAGGCCGTCGACAACCGCAACCAGCGTCCCTTTGCCGACGCGCTTGCTGAAACAGAGGTCACCCGACTCGGCCTCTCCCGGCAACGGCAGCGTTGCGAAGGCGATTTCGATCTTCAAATGGTGCGCCGCCACTTTTTCATCGTGATCGTCGTGCCCTGTCCCACCACCGACACGACCTCGAACTCGTCCATCAGGCGTTTCGCGCCCGGCAGGCCGGCGCCCACGCCGTGCGAGGTCGAGTACCCGTACTGCATCGCGTGCTCGATGTCCGGAATGCCCGGGCCTTGATCGATGGCGATCACGGACACGCCCTGGCGATCGCCGTTCTGTTCGAGGCTGAGGATGATCTCGCCCTTCTTGGCGTACATCAGGATGTTGCGGGCGATTTCGGAGATGGCGGCGGCGATGACCGTCTGCTCGCCGCTGGAGAATCCGGCGACGGCGGCTAACGCGCGGCCTTGCTGTCTCGCTTCAACGACATCAACGTCCGCGGCGATAGGTAGCCGGAGCTCTTCACCCACGGCCGCTTGGTTTCTTGGGTTTGGTTTCGAACGCGGTGCGTTCTTCGGTGCGGCGATTGAGGAAGGCGAGACCTTCTTCGAGGTCCAGCACGGTGGCGACGCCTTTCAGCGTGAGGCCGAGCTGCACCATGGCGAAGGCGACGTCGGGCTGAATGCCCACGATGACGGTTTCGGCGCCGCGGAGCCGGGCCATATGCGCGATGTCGCGCAGCGTCCGGACGGCGAACGAATCCATGACGTCGAGCGCCGTGACGTCGACGATGACACCGCGGCAGCGCGACCGCCCGACCTGGGCAATCAGCGCTTCACGAAGATGGGATAAGTCGGCGTCAGTTAGGGCGGACTGAATCGAGGCAATGAGAAATTGCCCCTGCCGCAGAATCGGTACTTCCACGGCGACCTCCGGCTAGCGCTGAGATTCCGGGGCGATTTCGCGGACCTGGGTTGTCGGCGACGCGCGATCCGCGAGCAGCCGTTCCGCCTCCTCGATGCCTCCCTGCAGGTCGCCGACCGTGGCCATTTCGGAAAGGTCGACGCCGATCGTCACCAGCGTCTGCGCGATTTCGGGCGACAGGCCGGTCACGATCACGGTGGCGCCCAGCAGGCGCGACGCTTCGACCGTCTGCACCAAGTGGTTGGCGACGCCGGAGTCCATGGCCGCCACACCCGTCACGTCGATCACGACGACTTTGGCGCGGTTGGCGCGAATCGCACGCAAGAGCTGTTCGGTCAGCTGCCGCGCGCGCTGCGGATCGATGACGCCGATGATCGGGAGAATGAGCAGTCGCTCCCGCACCTGCAACACCGGCGTCGACAGCTCCCGGATCGCTTCCTGTTGCTGGCGGATGATGCGCTCGCGCTCTTCCACGAATCCGACGGCCACCGTGTTCGCGATGCGGTTCGCGGCGGGCTCGTAGCTGTCGAGAATCCGGTTCAGTTTTTCGACATTGTCCTGGTATTTGGTGAACAGCGAGCGGGCGAGCACGTCACGCAAGAGCAGCACAATGCCGACGACTTCATCGGTTTCGACGCCTCGCGGAATGATGCGCTCCGACAATCGCCGCGAGTAGGCCTGCAGGGCCTCGAAGGTACCGGTCTCGAGCGCTTCCACGTAGTTGTCGTAGACCGCGGTCGCCTCGGCGAAGATTTCTTCTTCGGTCATCGCCGTGAGCAGCTCCGCTCGCGTGATGCGCCGCGCCCATTCCTCGCGCAGCTGCGTGCGGTTCTGTCGCAGGTGGGCGACGAGCTCGCGCAGGAGCCCCGCCGACGACTCGCTCAGCACCGGGGCTTCCGACGCGCGCGTCGAAACGCTCATACCTTTTTTGGTGTCCATGGCTCCTAACCTAGTACAGGCCGTTTAGGGAGCAAGACCTGCGGCCCTGCTCTTGCGGCGTTCCTTGGTCTCGTACAGGGCGACGTCTGCTGCGTTTAGCAGTGCCTCTACGGTTTCGCCATGGCCGGGGTAGACTGCTACCCCAATGCTGATCGACAGATTCGGTTTTTCGGCATCCGTGGCCAGCCTGTCCCCCACCCCCCGCGCCACATGCCAGGCGGCCGCTTCCCCCGTCTCGGGGAGCACGAGGGCGAACTCATCGCCGCCAAACCGCGCGGCGGTATCGGTGGCCCGGCACGACCCCAGCAGGGCTTCCGCCACGCGCCGGATGGCGAGGCTGCCGGCCAGGTGGCCGTGACGGTCGTTGATCTGCTTCAGGCCGTCGAGATCGAGCAAGACGACCGCCAGGGGCTGCGCGCTGCGGCGCGAGCGCAGGATCTCGGATTCGAGCGCCTGAATCAGCTGGCGGTGATTGGCGAGTCCCGTCAGCGGATCGGTCACGGCTAGCTCTCGCCACGTCCCCTGAATGTCGCGTTGCACCGCGACGGCGGCCGCCAGGACGAGGCTCGTTACTGCCGTGACGCCCGTCCACACCTGCAGCAGCACGAGCGACTCGTTCGTCGTGTAGATCGAGAACGGGCCGACCCCGTGCAGGGTGCGGTAGATCGCGATGAACGAAACGATGAGCATCGTGGTCGCGGCCTCCCGCGGGCCGAAGCGGAACGCGACCCAGATCATGATCGGCCACAGAACCACAGTGAGCGGGTAGTGGCGCGAGGGGAAGACACCGCCGAACGTCGCGAGCGCCGCGAGCACCGTCACCAACGTCAGTGCAATTGCTTCCGTCAGCTGGGGCCGGCTCCAGCTCGGCCCAGGTTTCACGCCGATCCAGAGAATCAGCGCCGGGGCCACCACCATGTCGCCCACCGCATCGCCGAGCCACCACGTGAGCCACACCCGCGGCGCGTCCTGACTCGACACGAGACCGCCGAGCGCGAGCGACGCGATGCCGATCGAGGCGGACACGGTGGTACTGACGAGGGCGGCGAGCGCGGTGAAGCGAATGATGTCGCGGACGCGGTCGAACACGCGCCCGCCGCGCGCGAACCGGTTGACGAGGTAGGCGCCGAGCAGCCCTTCGCACGTATTGCCGATCGCGATGCCGATCGACGGGAGAACGGCGCCCGTCGTCGTGAGATTCGCGAGGAACGCGGCACCGAGAATCGCGGGCCACACGCGGTAGCCCAGCAGCACGAACGCGGCGAGGGCGATGCCGGCCGGCGGCCAGACCGTCGTGACGCTGCTGTTGATGTACGCGAACCGCAGACCCAGCTTGGCGGCCGAATAGTAAACCACTGCCAATCCGACCAGCACCGCCACGCGGCCCAGCGATTCGTTCGTCCGGCTACGTCTAAAGGTGGAAGCTGGCACGTACCGCCTCATCCCGACGATGGAGCCCGCTTGTACACACCCAAAAATATATTAAGCCCCAGAAACGGGGGGGCCCTATGTCCTGGACCATTCGCCGTCTGGAGCGTCGCCTTTCGTCCGATCGCCGGGGTGGATTCCAGCGGCGATCGGCGGATCGCGACAGCCCGCTGATGCTCATGCCGGCCGTCCACCTGACCAAGCGTGAACGGGAAATCAGAGAGCTGATCGCCATGGGACTCGGCAACAAGGAAATTGCGCGGCGGCTGAACATCGCGACCAACACCGTCAAGAGCCACGTGCACAACATGCTCGGGAAGCTCGCGTTTCTGGAGCCGGCCGAGCGGCGTTCCCGCCGCCTGCGCCGCTGAGGTGTTGGCGGGGACCTCGCGCAGAAAACGCTGAAAAACCGGATTCTGGGGATAGCGCGCGGCGAGCCCTTCAACGTAGCCGCGCGCTTCGCGCTCCAGAACCGTGCGTCCGTCCCGATCACGCGCCGCTTCGCGTAGCAACGCGGCCGCGAGCACCCAGGTGGCTTCCACGTGCGATAGCTCGCCGTCATGCGCCGCGCGGCGCATGTACCGGATGCCGCGCTCGGCATTCCCGCTTCCCAGCCCGATGATCCGCGCGAAGAAACGTGCGAGCGCGCCCGCGCGCGCCAGGCCGTAATCGTAGACGCCCAGACCCAGATAGCAGTCCGCGCATGACGAGTCGGCTTCGAGCAGGCGGCGATAGATGTCGCGCATCGCTTTCGCATCTCGCGCGGCGCTGTAGCCGTGCCCATGCTCCTCGCGCTGGCGTGCCCGATACCCGAGCGCCGTGGCCAACCAGAAATCCGCCGGTGCGCCGGCCGCGCGCGCGCGGCCCATCGCCGCGCCGAGCAGCGAGTCGATGCGCTGCAGCGCAAAATCGGCGGAGTCGAGGGCGGAGGCCCACCAGATGTAGGCGCCCGCCTGGAAGACGAGCGGGGCGGGATCGGCCGGCTCGCGCGCGGCGAGCGCTGCAAAATAGGTGGCGGCGCTTTCGAAACTACCGGCGTACAGCGTGTCCAGGCCGGTGCGTAAAGCAAGGCGCGGCGTGCTCTGGAGCGCCATCAACACGATCGCGGCGAGCACCGGCACGTCAGCGGGGTGCGGTAATCGGAAGGGCCGGAACGAGTCCCGCGGTGCGGGTGATGACGGTCCTGGCCAGCGCGCGCAGGGCAACGCCGGCCGGCGAATCGGGCTCACTGACGACGATCGGCTCGCCCCGGTCGGCACGCTCCGCCATCCCCGCCTGCAGCGGAATCTGGCCCAGCAGCGGGACACCCAGCTCGGCAGCCAGCCGGCTCCCGCCGCCCGCGAGGAAGATCTCGGAGTGCTCGTGGCAATGGGGGCAGACGAAGTAGCTCATGTTCTCGACGATCCCGACCACGCCGATGCCTACGCGCTCGAACATCTTGGCGCCGCGCAGCGAGTCGCCGACCGCCATCTCCTGCGGCGTGGTCACGATGATCGCGCCGTGGAGCCGTACGATCTGCGTGAGCGAGAGCTGCGCGTCACCCGTGCCGGGCGGCAGATCCACCAGGAAATAGTCGAGCTCGCCCCACGCGACGTCGCGGAGAAACTGCCCGATGATCTTCATGATGATCGGGCCGCGCCAGATCGCCGGCGCGTCCCGTTCGACGATGAAGCCCAGCGACATCAGCTTCACCCCGTGGGCCTCGAGCGGCTGGATCTTGCCGCCCTGGACCTCGGGTTTGTCGCTCAAGCCGAACATGCGCGGGATATTGGGGCCGTAAATGTCGGCGTCCATCAGTCCGACGCGGTGGCCGTCCCGGGCCAGTGCTGCCGCGAGATTCGCCGAGACGGTCGACTTCCCGACCCCGCCCTTGCCGCTGGAGATCGCCAGGACCTTGCCGAGGGCCGGCATCTCGTCCGCCGTTGGTGGCGCTGGCGGTGCCGGCTGGGCGGCCGGACGGCCTGACGGCCTGACAGCCGACTGCCCACCATCGGCGGAGTCGACGACGTTCATCTTTACCGCCGTCACACCGGCGACGCCCTCGACCGCTTTGCGCGCCTGGCGCGCCAGCGAGCCCGGATCTTCGCGGGTAAGCACGAATGTGAACGTAACGACCCCCGCCGCATCGACCGTGATGTCGCGCACCATCCCGGCGGACATGAGGTCCGAGCCGTGGCGGGGACTGGTAATCCCGCCCAGCGTCTGCTCAACGTCCGTTTTGATCGCCTGTGCGCTCACCCAGACGTCCCGATGGCGAGGAATGCCCGCGCGGCGTTCAGCACCTTCTCCTCCACGTCCGCCATGGTCCCGGGCAACGACGCGCCCGCCGCGCGATGATGGCCCCCGCCGCCGAATTGGTGCGCGAGCTCCGCGACGTCCACCTCGCCCATCGAGCGGAATGAGACCTTAATGCGGCCGTTGCCGATGTGCCGGAACAGGAGCGCCATGCGGACACCGGCGATCGACCGCGGGAATTCGACGATGCCGTCGAGGTCGTCCGCCGTCACCTCGTGGCGGCGCAGCGCGTCCGGCGGCACGCTCACCCACGCGAGGCCGACCTCCGGCTCCACCACCAGCGTCTGCAGCACTTCGGCGAGGAGCCGCACGCGGCCTTCGGGCGCGCTGGCGTAGACCGACGCGTAGATCGACTCGGGGTCGACGCCCTGTTCGAGCAGCGCGGCGGCGACGCGCAACGCGCGCGCGGTCGTGTTGGAGAAGCGGAATCCACCGGTGTCGGTGAGCATCCCGACGTACAGGGCCTGCGCAACTTCGGGCGTCAGCGGCCAGCCCGCGACGCTGGCGAGATCGAAGATCAGCTCCGCGGTCGCGGTCGCGTCCGGCGCGATGAGACAGGGGCCTGGCGGCAGTTTCACCGGACCGACATGGTGATCGATGCAGACGAGCGGCGGCTGCCGTTTGTTGATCACCGCCGCCAGGTTGCCGAGCCTAGTGAGGTCTCCGATGTCGAGCGACGCGACGAGATCGGCGCGCTCGATCTCACGCACCGCATGGTCGCTCGCATCGGCACCTTCGGGAAGCAGGAAGTGGAAACGTTCGGGGATTTCGGTGGGATTGGCGATGCTCACCGAGACACCGCGGGCGCGCAGCAGGTACCACAACCCGATCTCGCTGCCGACGCCGTCGCCGTCGGCGTTGACATGCGTCGTCAACACGACGTGGCGGGCGCTGGTGAGCGCCTTCGCCACGTCGCGCGCCGCCTGCGCTCGAGCTGGCGGAACGGGAACGCCGTTCGGGGTCATTGCGGGGAAGATAATCGCCTCCCGCCCGGCGCCGATCTAGCCCCTTGGGACGTGCTTGCGGCCTCGACAGGCTGAAGCCTGCGCTCGCCAAGCAATGTCCTTAAGGACAACGTCTGCCGAGCGCACCCTTCAGGGTGTGAACTACCGGGGTGGTTGCCCTCGCACGCCACCCATCCCCGGTGGCCTCGTTCCTGCCCCACCACCGGCCAGCTCGCGCTGCAGGCGGCTGTGCTTACGGCTGTATCCAAAGTAGATGCTGAATCCGATCAGCAGCCACACGATCAAGCGAATCCACGTGTCCGCCGGGAGGGTCGCCATCAGTCCCAGACAGCAGACGACTCCCGCGATCGGGACGAACGGCACCCACGGCGTCCGGAACGGCCGGTCGAGATCGGGACGCTTCTTGCGGAGAATCCACACGCCGGCGCACACCAGCACGAACGCGAGCAGGGTGCCGATGTTGACCAGCTGCCCGAGCAACTGCAGCGGCAGGAGGCCGGTCGCGAGCGTCACGGCCACGCCGGTGAAGATCGTCGAGAGGTACGGGGTCCGGTATTTGGGATGGACGGCGCCGGCCCATTTACCGAGCAGGCCGTCACGCGACATCGAGTAGAACACGCGCGACTGGCCGAGCAACATCACGAGGATGACCGAGCCAAGCCCGAGCACGGCACCGATGTCGATCGCGATCCGGACCCACTCCGGTGCGCCGACCTTCTGCATCGCGTAGGCGACCGGCGCTGCGACGTTCAGCTCCTTGAACGGCACCATGCCGACAAGAATCGCGGAGACGACGATGTAGAGCACCGTGCAGATGAAGAGGGAGCCGAGAATGCCGATCGGCATGTCCTTCTGCGGATTCTTGGCTTCCTGCGCTGCAGTCGAGACGGCGTCGAATCCGATGTACGCGAAGAACACCAGGCCCGCGCCACGCAGGACGCCCGACCAGCCGTAGGTGCCCCACTCACCCGCGTTCGGCGCGATGAGCGGATGATAATTGGCGGGCGTGATGTGTCCGAGTCCGACGGCGACGACCAGGAGGATGATCGTCACCTTGAGGATGACGATAAAGTTGTTGACCGTCGCCGATTCCTTGATGCCGATGACGAGGATCGTCGACATGAGGATGACGATGAACACGGCCGGCAGATTGATCCACGCGCCGGTGAAGACGAGCCCGGCTTTCGTGCACCCCGCGACGGCGGCGGTGACGTTTGCCTGCGTGCACCATTGTGTGGGTGAACCGGCGAGCTGCGCGGGCAAGGTAAGACCAAAGTTGCTGAGCAGCGACACGAAATGGCCGGACCAGCCGACGCCGACCGTCGCCGCACCCGCCGCGTATTCGAGCACGAGGTCCCACCCGATGATCCAGGCGACGATCTCACCCATCGTCGCGTACGAATAGGTGTACGCGCTGCCCGCGACCGGGACCGCCGACGCCATTTCGGCGTAGCAGAGGCCGGCGAAGGCGCAGGCGACGCCGACAATCGCCATCGAGATCCACACCCCATTCCCGGCGTAGAGCGCGGCGGCCTGGCCCGTGAGCACGAAGATGCCGGCGCCGATGATGGCGCCGATGCCCAGCGTGATCAGGTTGAGCGGCGTGAGCGCCCGTTTCAGCTGGTGCTCGCCCGCCTCATTGGCCTCGGCGCGCAGGCTCGCGATGGATTTGGTAGCCCACAAACTCATGCGGGACTCCGTTCAGGAGAGTGACGAATCGACGGCGCGGACCGCCCCAAGGTTCGCCGGGGGCAGCGATCTGTCAATAGAGTCGCGCGTTAGATCAATAGGTCACATCGAGCCGCAGCGTCCAGGTGCGCGGCACCGGCAAGGCCCCGACGTCCGCGATACCCCGGGACTCGCCCGGTTGGATGATGCCATAGCTGCCGGCCTCAGGGTCCCCGCCGGAGTAACCGGTCCAGGTCCACAAGTTGCGACCGGCCAGCGTGATGGCGAGGGATCGAGCTCCGAACGCGGCGGCGATGCGCGGTCGAGGCGACCACGTGACCGCCAACTCGCGGACCTTCAGGAAATCGGCGTCCTCAAAGTAGTCGGTTGTCGGACCGATGTTCGCAACCGCGCGCGCCTGCTCGGCGAGGGGCGTGTTTCGATCAACGGCGGCGCGACACCTCCCCGAACGGCATCGTTCATACGCGAATTGATTGAAGAGCGTCTGCCCGGCGCGGTAATCAAGAGCCAGGGTCGCTTTGAATGCGCCACCGAACGTCCAGGCGGAAGTGAGCATGGCTCCCTGGGTGGGATACGGCGTCCCGGTCCAGACGCGCTGCGGTCCGATCGTGACTTCCGACGGCGCAATGATTCCATCGGCGTTGGCGTCAGCAAAACTCTGGATTTGATTTGCCCAATAGCCGCCGACCGGATACCCGGGAACGAGGAGTTGAGAGTAGCCAGGGGCTCCGAAGGCGACAGGAGGGCCACTGAACTTTTGCAATCGATTCCGGTTTCCCCACACTGAAAGCGTCACGTCCCAGCCCGCGCCGGGACCGGACCGCACGTGTCCGGAGAGCATCGCCTCAACCCCGCGGTTGCGGATCGTCCCCGTGAACGCGACCGGGAAGCCCTGATAGGTTTGCACCACGCTCAACACACGTGAGTGCATCGAGTAGTACGTCAGTTGAGCCACCGCACGGCCCCTCAGGAGCGTCGCGTCAGCGCGGAGGTCGATCGAGGTCGTTCGCTCCGGGTCGATGCGCGGCACCGGAGTCCCGATGGGCACGAAGATGAGGGGCAGTCCCTCGTATGGTATCGGAGCGGCCGACCCATACGCTGCGCGGAGCCGGACCTGGCTCACCCACGTCGACTCGGCCGCGAGATGCGCCAACCACGTGGCGCTGAGGCTGGGGTTCGTCGCATGGCGATCCTGCCCTTTGAACCGATCGTGCCGCACGGCCGCACCTAATACCAGGCGACGACCGATCTCGAGCCGCTCGTCCGCGTAGTAGCCTGTCGAGTGGTACCACGTCGTTTGCCCGGCGTTGTTGAACGGGTCGCTGAAGCCGTTTCCGAAATCGGTCCGAATCGTCCATTGCTGCCCGATGCTGTCACGCAGCCCCTGCACACCTATTCGAAGAGTGGACCGGACACGCGATGAAATCGAATTGGTCGCCGTCGCTCCGAGTTCGAGGGTGCGGTGATGTGCCTTGGTGTCGCCCTGTGTCCACGACCCTACGGGCTGCGGGTCATTGGGGACGTACGGCGAGAGCCGAGTATCCAACTCATGTGCCGCATCGAACCCAGCAAGCGCTCGAACGCCCATCCACCGCCATGGGCTCCAACTCGACTCGAAGGTGGCCAACAACCGGTCCACATCCTGCGTGTCGTGGGCGCGAAACATTCGGCTCCAATCGAAGCCGCTGCTGTCGCTGGGGCCGAACACGCCGAGTTGGTAGGGAAGATTCGGCGGGATATTCAGGTGTCCCGAGATGCGCGTCGCGTTGATCCCAAACTCGACGGTGGACCATGGACGCACCCGTCCGCTGAGTGTGCCGTTGAGCCGGCGGTGCTTGTTGGGGTCGGTGGACGTCACGCTCCCAGAGTAAGGCCCGGTCTCGCTCGTGAACTCGCCGGAGACTCGATAGTCGGCTCGCGCGGAGCCGCCAGACGCGCTCAGCCCTACCTCGCGGAGCAGGGCCGTTCGGAACGGATTGCGTTGCTGGAGAGGGTTGAATTGCTGCACGAAGTCCTGAACGCACTGCCCCTGCGCCTGATACTCCAGCGTACAACCGCCCTGCTGGAAATACGCGCTCGCGTTATCCGAGTCCACGCCGCCGAAATTGGCAGGCCAGTCTCGCGATGCCGAGCTGATGCCACCTTGGGCGAAGGCCTGCAGGCGGATGGGCCCGGGTCGACCGCGCTTCGTATGAATAAGGATCACGCCAGCGTTCGCGCCCGGGCCGTAGAGCGCCGCAGATGCCGAGCCCGTGATCACTTCGATGCTGTCGACATCGTTCGGGTTGAGATCATCCAGGCGCAGCGGACCGGGAGGACGCGGCAACTGCTCGAAGCCAGCGCCAAACGGGGCAACGGGCCAGAAGGAGTCTTCTCCGGGATCGACGCGCATCCCGTCGACGAGCACGATCGGTGCGCGGTCGGCCAACAAGCTCTGCAGCCCACGCACCCGGATCCGCGAGCCCATCCCGGTCACGCCGGCACCACGCACGATCAGGAGGCCGGGCGCCCGGCTCGCAAGCATGTCCGAGAGAGCGTGGGGAGCCGGGCTCGGGCCGATCCGGAAATCGTTGGCTGGCGGGATCGTGTCCGCGGCGTCGCCGGGTCTCCGGACGCTGTCGATCGGAACCTGTGCACCCAGCAAAGACGGAAGGACGAGCGCCGCGGCTGCGTGGAGCGCGACCGCAACGCGACACCAGCACGAGTTAGATGCTGTAGTTCGGAGCTTCTCTCGTGATGACCACATCGTGTGGATGCGATTCACGCAGCCCCGCCGTCGTGATCCGGATGAACTCGGTTTCCGTCCGCAGCGCAGCGATGTCACATACCCCGCAGTACCCCATTCCGCTCCTCAAGCCGCCGACCATTTGAAAGACCACGTCGGCGACCGGACCGCGATAGGGGACCCGCCCTTCGATGCCCTCCGGGACGAGCTTTTGCAGCGAGACCTCACCCTCCTGGAAGTAGCGGTCGGCCGAACCCTCCTCCATGGCCGACAGGCTACCCATCCCCCGGATGACCTTGAAGCGCCGTCCCTCGAGCAGGAACGACTCCCCCGGGCTTTCTTCCGTCCCGGCCAGCATCGAGCCCATCATCACCGACTCGGCCCCCGCCGCCAGCGCCTTGACCGCGTCGCCGGAGTACTTGATGCCGCCGTCGGCAATCACGGGGATATCGCCGGCGCCACGCACGGCATCCACGATGGCGGTGATTTGCGGGACACCGATGCCCGTCACGACGCGCGTGGTACAGATCGAGCCCGGGCCGACCCCGACCTTCACCGCATCGACGCCGCGCTCGACGAGCGCCCGCGCGCCGGATTCGGTGGCGATGTTGCCCGCGATGAGCTGGGCGTCCGGGAAGGCGTCGCGCAAGCAGGCCACGGTGTCGAGCACACCCTGACTGTGCCCATGCGCCGAGTCGATCACAATCACGTCGCAGCCGGCGTCGAGCAGCGCCTGGGCGCGCGCCCGCGCCTCCTGCGTGCCACCGACCGCCGCGGCGACCCGTAACCGGCCGTGCTGGTCCTTGTTGGCATCGGGGTACTGGCGCCGCTTGAAGATGTCTTTGATGGTGATGAGACCCTTGAGCAGACCCTGCTTGTCGACGACGGGCAGCTTTTCGATGCGGTGCTTGGCGAGAATACGCTCGGCCTCGTCCAGCGTCGTGCCGACGGGAGCGGTGACGAGTTTCTCCTTCGTCATCACGTCACGAATCGGCCGGTCCAGCTCGCGTTCGAACTGCAGATCGCGATTGGTGATGATCCCGACCAGCTTGCCGGCGCCGTCGACGATCGGCACGCCCGAAATCTTGAAGCGGACCATCAGCTGGTGCGCTTCACGCAGCGGGCGGTCCGGTCCGAGCGTGATCGGGTTCATGATCATTCCCGATTCGCTGCGCTTCACGCGGTCGACCTCGGCCGCCTGGCGGTCGATCGGCATGTTCTTGTGAATCACCCCGATGCCGCCAAGGCGCGCCATCCCCATCGCCATCTCCGCTTCGGTGACGGTATCCATGGCAGCCGAAACGATCGGGATGTTGAGCGGAATCTTGCGTGTGAAGCGGCTGGCGACGGCGACGTTACGGGGATGCACCGTCGCGTGACGGGGCACGAGCAGGACGTCGTCAAACGTCAGGGCGACGTCGGGTCGGAAGGTTCCCATGGCGGAAGTTACTGGGGGGGCTTCGTTTCCTCAACCTGTTTCTTCTTCGCCTCTTCGACGGCCGCTTTCCCGGCCGCAACGACGCCCTCGAAGAACCTGCCGGCCTTTCCCACCGCGTCCATCGTGCCCTTGATGATCGTGACGGGCACGCGTCCAGCCCGCATCGTGTCTTCCAGCGTCTCGGCGACCTTCTGGAACGCCGGGGCACCGGCGGCACGTTGCGAGTACTTCGACTCGAGGAACTCGATATAGTCGAGCACCTGATAGGCCTGCTCGTCCGGCATGACGTCGAGCTTGCGCCGGATGCGCTCGTTGAGCACGTCGTTCACGGCGTTACTCCTCCCTCCAGCGAAATCAGATCGACGATCGGGTTGCCGAGATAGCGGCTGCGGCCGTTTCGGACCCGCGCCGTGATCGTCATGGTGGCGAGCGGCGTGATCGCCCGGAAGGCCGGCAGTCTGGCGTCGGGAACGACGATATAGACGAAGCCCCGTTCGGGCAGCGGCCCTCGCGCCAATACGTAGGATGAGCCGCTCGGGATGTCAGGCCGCAGCTCGTCGGCCTTCTGGATCGCGATGAACTCGAGATTCCAGCGCAGCACCTGCCCGACGTAGCGTTGCGGCTCGGCGCGCAGCTCGGCCGCCGTCACCCCGACCTGCACGCCCGCGGGGGCGGCCTGCAGATCTCCCCCCTTCACCCAACCCTCGAACTGCACGCGCGTCCACTCGCCGTTGCGGCTCAACACCCGGAGCGGCGTATCGGTCGCCACCGTGCCGGCCTCCGGGCCGTCTGGGGCGCGGTAGAGGGTCGTCACGCGCGTGGGTTGAGCCCGCGTGCTGTCTACGGGGGTTGGGGCCTGGGGGGTCGGGCCTGGGGCTCGCACCGCCTGGCTGTCGGAGGCCTGGGACGTGTCCACGGTGCGGGTGGAAACGACGTCAGCAATCGGCGCCAGCGCATTGCGTTGGACCCAGCCCTGACGCTGCACGTGTACCCAGCGACCGCTGCTATCGGGCGCCGTCGCGCGCTTCAGACCAAAGCCCTGCGCGAGCTCGGCGACGAGCGGACCGGCGGGCGCGCCGCGGAGGTTTTCGTTCGGGGTCTTTGTCACGAGCAAGTCGAAATCGGGCCGGTCGCTCGGTCCGACGGAGGTGGAGAAGATCCAGCCTTCGAGGGTGACCTGAATCCAGTCGTTGCGTGTTGCGCCGCCCGCAACCACGGCGCCAGACGCGAGGCGGGCGATGCGACGGCCCGCGACGTCCTGATAGAACCAGGCGTTGTCGACGCTGACGCGATAGCGGCCGCCCTGAGAAGCGAGCGGGCGGGCGAGTGGCGCCGCGAGGCTCAGCACCGCTAGTAGCGCAGGAACTCTCTGGCTAACTTGCATCCCCTTCAATATGACAACGAGCCGTAACACGCGCACCCCGGTCGTCCTCATCGTGCTCGACGGGTGGGGCTTCCGGCCTGGCCGCGAGGGCAACGCCATCGAGCTCGGCCAGACGCCGGTGTGGCACAAGCTGTGGCAGCGCGCGTCGCGCACGCTACTCGA
>WNFY01002040.1_pt1 | contig 20075 bp, 12 predicted proteins | sample 5400091 | NCBI WGS metagenome assembly WNFY01 (sample SAMN13153364, study PRJNA577476) | soil metagenome | isolation source: 60 cm soil or saprolite under grassland replicate 1 | place: USA:California | collected 2016-06-15
CGTGACCACGTCCGGCAGAAGCTGCCCGACTACATGCTGCCGACCGCGTTCATGACCATGGACGCGCTGCCACGAACGCCGAACAACAAGATCGATCGCAAGGCGCTCCCAGTGCCGGATCGGTCTGGCCTCGAATCCGATCGGTTCGTTGCTCCTCGCACGCCGGTCGAGGAAATGGTCGCCGCGATGTGGATCGAGATTCTTGCCATCCCGCGCGTGGGGGTGCTCGAGAGCTTCTTCGATCTCGGCGGCCACTCGCTCCTGGCGACCCGCTTGGTCTCCAAGATCCGCGACGCTTTCACCCTCGAGTTCCCGCTGCGTCGCCTGTTCGAATCACCCACGATCGAGGCGATCGCCGCCGCCGTGACCGATGACTTGGCTTCCCTCATGGCGTCCGAGGACGCTAAGCTGGAGGCCGTCGAAGACGGGGCACCGTCGACGGTGGGCCGCGCCCCCTCCGGAGGCCAGGACGCGCCGTGAGAAACCGACATTCACCCACCGGGGGGCTCTCGCTCGAGGAGAGAGCCGCCATGGAACGCACGCTGCTCGGCAAGCTCGCCGGCTCGAAAGGGGGCGAGGCCCGCCGCGCGCAGATCCCCCGGCGCACTTCGACCGAGCCGGCGCCGCTGTCGTCTGGGCAACAGCGCCTGTGGTTCCTCGAGAAGTTCGCGCCCGATACCGGCGCGTACAATATGCCGCGCGCGATGCGCGTGCAGGGTGCCCTCGACATCGAGGCTCTTCGTGCTGCGCTCAACGCCATCCTCGAACGACACGAGGCGCTCCGCACCACGTTCCCCGACCGCGGCGGCGAGCCCGTGCAACTGGTCCGCCCCGAGGTCTCCGTCGAACTCCGCGAGATCGATCTCACGGGTCTGCCGCAGCCAGCCCGAGAGAAAGAATTCGCTCGCCTCTTTCGGGAGGAGGCGCGCCGTCCCTTTGACATCGGCGCCGATCTCATGTTGCGCGCCATGGTGGCGCGTTTAGGACCGGACGATCACGGCATGCTGATCGTCATGCACCACATCGCTTCCGACGGCTGGTCGATGGCGATCTTCGTTCGAGAGCGAGCTCATCGAGCTGTACGGAGCTCAACGCGCGGGAAGATCGGCCTCGCTTCCGCCTTTGCCGATCCAGTACGCCGACTACTCCGTCTGGCAGCGACAGTGGCTTTCCGGGCCGGAGCTGGCCATGCAGCTCGAATACTGGAAGCGCCAGCTCGCGGGCGCCGCAACGCTGGAGATGCCCACCGATCGCCCTCGCCCCGCCGTGCTGGGTAGCTCCGGCGGGCGTCGGACGCGCGTGATGCCGGCAGCGCTGCTCGAATCGCTGAAGGCCCTCGATAAAGAGTCGGGAACGACGCTCTTCATGACGCTCCTCGCGGCGTTCCACGTGCTCCTGCACCGCTATACCGGACAGGACGACATCAGCGTCGGCTCACCGATCGCGGGTCGCACGCGCACGGAGACCGAGACCCTGATCGGCTTCTTCATCAATACGCTGGTTCTGCGCGTCGACCTCTCGGGTGATCCGACGTTTCCCGCCCTCCTGGAACGAGTCAAGGAGGTCGCTCTCGGCGCCTTCGCTCACCAGGACATGCCCTTCGAGCGTCTCGTGGAGGAGCTGCGGCCCGAGAGAAGCATGAGCCGCACGCCGCTCTTCCAGGTCATGTTCATGCTCCAGAGCGGCCCCAAGGAAAAGCTCGCGCTGGCTGACCTCTCGATGCGGGGGATCGATGTCGAGTCTGAAAGCACGAAGTTCGATCTGAGCCTGTCCGTCGACGAGAGCGCGACGGGCCTGAAGGTCAACGCCAACTACAACACGGACCTCTTCGACGGCGACACGATTGCCCGCTTGCTCGGCCACTACCAGACCCTTCTCGAGGGCATCGCGGCCCACCGCGATCTCCCGATCAGCAAGCTGCCGATCCTGGACGACGCTGAGAGCGAGCAACTGCTCGTCACCTGGAACCAGACCCGCGCGGATTTCCCCCGCCAGTGCCTCCACGATCTCATCACCGCGCAGGCCGAGAAGACGCCGTCCGCCGTCGCGGTGTCGCGTGCAGGCGAGCAGGTGAGCTACGCCGAGCTCGATCGCCGCTCGAACCAGCTCGCCCGACTGCTGCAACGGCACGCCGTCGGCCCGGACTCGCTGGTCGGCATCTTCTGTGAGCGCTCGATCGAGACGGTGATTGGCATGCTCGCCGTGCTGAAAGCGGGCGGCGCCTATGTGCCCATGGACCCCGCGTACCCCCGTGATCGCGTCGCCTTCATGGTCGACCACTCGGGCCTGTCCGTCATCTTGACCCACCAGGCGCTCGAGACGAGTCTCCCCGAGCACAAGGCACACGTGATCCGTCTGGACGCGGATCGGCCCCTGATCGACGCGGAGGATTCGGGACGGGTCGACTCTCGTGCCACGCCGGAGTCGCTCGCATACGTGCTCTACACCTCGGGATCGACGGGCAAGCCCAAGGGCGTGCAGATCGAGCACCGCTCGCTGGTCAACCTTCTGCACTCGGCGAAGCAGCGTCCCGGTCTGTCATCGAATGATCGCGTGCTCGCCGTGACCAGCTTCTCCTTCGACATCGCCGGGCTGGAGATCTGGCTGCCGCTCACGGTTGGAGGCCAGACCGAAGTGGCCAGCACAGCCGACGCGATGGACGGAGAGAGGCTGAGCCGCAAACTGGCGGAGGCGAAGATCACGGTGCTCCAGGGCACCCCGACGACGTTCCAGCTGCTTGCCGCCACCGGGTGGCGGGCGCACCCCGGCCTCAAGGTCGTCGCTGGCGGCGAGGCAGTGCCGCGCGACCTCGCCACCCGCCTGTGTGAGCAGGGCGCGACGATGTGGAACGGGTACGGGCCCACCGAAACCACCATCTATTCCACCTTCCAGCAACTTTCCGCGGAGCCTGGACCGGTGTACATCGGGCGGCCCATCCACAATACGCAGACCTACGTCCTCGACGCCGCCAGGTCTCTCGTGCCCATCGGCGTGCCCGGCGAGCTCTACATCGGCGGTACCGGTCTCGCCCGCGGCTATCTCGGCAGGCCGGATCTCACGGCCGAGCGCTTCATCCAGAGTCCGTTCCACTCGACACCCGGCACCCGCCTATACCGCACCGGCGATCTCTGCCGGTATCGCCCCGACGGCACGCTCGAGTTCATCGGGCGCATCGATCACCAGGTGAAGTTGCGCGGTTACCGCATCGAGCTCGGCGAGGTCGAGGCCGTCCTCGGCGCCCATCCCGCCGTGCGCGAGGTCGTCGTCGTCATACGCGAAGACATCCCAGGCGATCCCCGCCTGTGCGCGTACCTCGCTTTGCGTCCGGCGCAGACGGTCAGCCCGGCGGAGCTGCGTGACCACGTCCGGCAGAAGCTGCCCGACTACATGCTGCCGACCGCGTTCGTGACCATGGACGCGCTACCGCGAACGCCGAACAACAAAATCGATCGCAAGGCCCTGCCCGTCCCCGAGGAGGGAGCTGGGACAGCGACGCGCGGCTACGTCGCACCGAGAAACTCCGTCGAAGAGAAGCTCGCACAGATCTGGTGCGACGTGCTGCACCTGCCCAAGGTCTCCGTGACCGACAGCTTCTTCGACCTGGGCGGCCACTCGATGCTCGCGGCGCAGATGATGGCGGCGGTCGAGTCGACCTTCGGGAAGAAGATCCCGCTGGCGGTCCTGTTCGAGAACCAGACCATCGAGAGCCTCTCGCGGTTCTACACTGGCGAAGGCGCCGTGCCGGAGCGCTGGCCGCTCGTCATCCCGGTCCAGCCGAAGGGTCACAAGATCCCGCTCTTCTGTGTCTCCCGGTTCAACGTCAGCGCCCTCGGATATATCGCGCTCGCCAGGAACCTCGGTCTCGATCAACCAGTCTACGGCTTGCAGTTGCAGCATCGCGAAGAGGACGCGGCCCCCTATCAACTGTTCGAGTTCCAAACCGCGGCCAAGCAGTATTTGGCGGCCATGAAGGAGGTCCAGCCTCGCGGCCCCTACAACCTCATCGGCATGTGCGAGGGCGCTCTCATCAGCTTCGAGATTGTGCGCATGCTGCGCGCCGCGGGGGAGGAGGTGGCCTTCCTCGGCATGCTGGACGCGTGGCCAATAGAGAACACGCGGAGGTATTTCTTCACCAGGCTCGATTCCCACCGACGGCGCGCTGTCAGGAGCTGGCGCAAGATCAAGAACTCCGCGTCGACAGAACGAGCGGCGGTGGTCGCGGCCCTGTTGACGGAGCTCGCCCAGTATCAACTGAAGCTGGGCCGGAAGTTGGCTGACAAGGTTCGGGTAACGGCGGGCTTCTCGGGCGGGACGGCCGCGCGACCTGGCGGGGAACGACCCGAGGAAGCGGCGACGTTCGACGAGGCGTACAAGCGCTACTACTGGCCGGGCGCTGACTTCGTACCCAACACGGTGGACATCGTGATCTCGCTGTTCCGCATCCGAGATCAGCCGTTCTGGCGGATCAACGACCCGGCCTGCGGCTGGCGAACACGCACGACAGCGGGTGTCGACATCCGCACGATCGAATCCGACCACTTTTCGCTGCTGCGCGAACCGCACGTCCGGACCCTGGCCCAGATGGTCGCCGCGTGCCTGGCCACGAGCGTCGGAAGCAGCCAGCCATCGTGAAGCTCCCGCGGCTGGGCGGCTGGGATCAGGTCCGCCCGTTGTTCAAGGGCCACGGGCGCCTGATCACGGGGTTCTTCGCCACTGCGATCGGGAGAAGTATCACCGCCCTGCTGGTGCTGGTGATGATGCAATGGTTCCTCTCGGGCGCGCTGGATTCCCACAGCGCGCACCGTTCGCGTACGGCCGCCGCGCTCGCCTCCCGATTCGGAGAGTCGGCGGTGTTGTGGTTGACGGGCGCCGGCTTGCTGGGCCTGCAGATCGCGACGAGCCTGCTCAATTATGTGAACGTCCGGATCCAGCAGCGCCTGAGCAAAATGGTCGAGCTGGGGTTGATGGAGAAACTGATTCGCCATCTGCTCAGCCTCAGCGTCGCCTTCGTGGACAAGCAAAGCCACAGCGACATCGTCCAGACCGTCCGCATCGACGTGACGCAGGTGCGGATCATGGTCATGGCGATGAGCAGCATCCTGCTCGAGAGTTTGCTGGCCGGCGGCTACCTGGTCGCGGCCGTGATGATCAGCTCCAAGGTGGCGCTGGTGGCCTTGTTGGTGATTCCCATTGCGTCGCTTCCGGTCTACTTCATCTCGCAACGAATCCTGAAGGCGTCGCACAAGGTGCGCAGCACCGGGTTCCAGCTGTCGGACGTGGTGTTGGAGATCCTGCGCGGCATCCGCGTCATCAAAATCTTCCAGGCCGAGGCCGCTCAGACCCGCCTCAGCATCGCCAAGGGTGACGCCTTCTACAACAACGTCATCGATCAACTGCGGATCCAGAAGCTGACGGCCGTGTTGAACGAGTCGCTGGCCGGCCTGCTCATCGCTTCGGTGATCCTGTACGGCGGCAGCGAGGTGATGAAAGGACACCTCGCGTGGGGATCGCTGCTGACGTTCTTGTTCGCGATCCGCAGCGTGTATGGCCCCATCAACAACATCAACCAAAAGTATGTCGAAATGCGGACGACCGATGCGTCCGTCAAACGAATCGACGAGTTTCTGAAGACGAGGCCGACCATCGTCGAACGTCCCGACGCCGCGCCACTTCCGCGAGCGCCCAACGTCATCACGTTCGACAACGTGAGCTTCTCTTATGGTGACAAGGAGGTCCTGCACGATCTGTCGTTCTCGGTGAAGGCGGGGGAGACCATCGGCATCGTCGGCCCGTCAGGGAGTGGCAAGACCACGTTGATGGGTCTGCTGGTGCGGTTCTATGACCCTACCAAGGGGGCCGTTTGCTTCGATGGGCGCGATGCCCGCGAGCTGAAGCTGCACGATATCTACGACAAGGTCTCCCTCGTGACCCAGGAGCCGTTCCTGTTTGCGACGTCCGCACAGGACAACATTCGCTTCGGCCGGCCCGGCGCGACGACCGTCGAGGTGCAGGAGGCCGCCCGCGCCGCCTACATCCACGAAGACATCATGGCCCTGCCCGGCGGATATGAATCCGAGATCGGCATTGGCGGTCGCGAGATGTCGGGCGGGCAAAGGCAGCGGCTGACGGTCGCGCGAGCGCTGTTGAAGAACGCCCCGATCCTGCTGCTCGACGAGGCGACCTCTGCGCTCGACTCCGTCGCGGAAAAGGAAGTGCAGCGCGCGATCGACAAGCTGATGATTGGCCGCACCACGTTCGTCATCGCCCACCGTCTTTCCACGCTGCGCAAGGCCGATCGGGTGTTGGTGCTGGACGCCGGCCGCTGCGTCGGGCTCGACCGGCACGAGGCGCTGTTGCGCAAATGCGCGGTCTACAAGACGCTGTGGGAGGCGCAGTTCTTCAGCGAAGACGTCGCGGCGTCCGAACGCCCGGCCGTGCCTTCGCCGGCGGTTCCGACCGCAACGTAGCCGGCGCCACGGCGAAGGCGGCCTGGCTGGGATTGTAGAACGAGCCACTCGCTGTGACCTCCAGCTTCACCGCCCGCACCAGGTACGTTGCGCCGGCGGGGACCGGCCCGGAGTCCGTGAACGCGGTGTCCGTCAGGATCGGATCCGTCAGCCGCCGGGCCGGCAACGCCGGATCATCCGCCCGGTAGACGTGATAGCCGAGCACCGGCTCGACCGACCGATTCCATCGCAGCGCGACCCCCCTCGCCGCCGCCGTCGCCACCAGCCCGGTCGGAGGCGCCACGATGAACATACGCAGCGAGGGATCCCCCATCAGCGACAGGTGCGTCAATGGGGAGGACTCCTGGGTGAGGAGCGCGCACTCGCCCACCGTGGCCCCCAGCGCAAGCGGGTGCAAGAGCCATGGGTCCGAGCCCCAGGCCGTCATCAGCCCGGCGCTGGTGGCCAGTTGAGCGCGCAGGAAGTTATCCCGGTGCTCCCAGTCGCCGAAGAAGCTCCCCCACACGACGCTGAAGATGACCTTCGGGTCCTTGTGGGCGAGGTCGCTCGTCGTTCCCACGTCCTCGCAGCTCGTCTGCTGGCCCGGCCCGCTCGCGTACGCGAACAAGGCCGTGCGTGTCTGAAGCAGCTCGAACCATCCAGCCCGCTTCACGGCCGCCGATCCGAAGAGCGCAGCCGCCAGCGAGTAGGCCGCGACCGACTTGGACTCGGGCGGGCCTTCCCTCCCGGGCTTCGCGTCCGCGGTGATTGGGAAATGTTCATCGACGACAGCAAACCGTTCGCCGGGCAGTTCCCCGCGACGGAAACGATGATCTTTTTCGAGGTAGGCGCGCAGGAGATCAATCTCCCGTCTCGGTGAGAACGCCGGCAGGTCCGAGAGATCCACGCGGCCGACGGCCAGGGCGATTCGCCCGCGACGCTCCGGCCGCAGGCCGCGGGCCCCGCGCGGGGGTTGACGATCCGTCGTTGCCACCTCCTGGTCGAACTTGCCGTCGCCCGGAACGTTGACGTTGACCGAATCGGTGGGCGGATACTCGTTCTTGTCCGTGTCGACATCGGTGTCGGTCCACTGCCCCACCATGTCGGCGTAATAGATGTCGGCGGGCCAGGCGCCCAGATGGGTCGGAGTCCGCCCGTTCCCTGTCGGACGAACGTGGTGATCCGGCGCGATATTTCCCGAGTACGGCACCGCGACGCGGCCGAACAGCAGCACCTGGCGCAATCGATCAGGAGCCGCCCCGTAGAGGGCCCGGATCGTTTCCTTGACCTCGGGAGCCGATGCGAATCGGGGCACCGACGCGCGCACCGTGGTCCACCCGTCGCCGCGAAGGTCCTCCTCCAAGCGGGCGATCTCGGCGGAGAGTGGCCCGAGGACGGCGTCTTCGACCACCAGGGCAATCTGTCCGCGATCCTCGACCAATGGCAGCGCGATGCCGGCGCGCAAAAATCCAGCGCTCTGCCAGTGGCTGTCGGGGAGGGTCCGCTCGACGAAGTAGTCGTAGGCGATCCCCGGCCTCACATCTGTATCCACCCAGTCCGTCGCGCCCGCGGCGAGGATCGCCTTCGGCGGGCCAGTGAACGCCGGCTCCGTCGCGAGCTTTCGTTGCAACACGATCTGCGTGTCGTGAAGCGGAACCGCGGGCCACGACAGCGCGATACTCGCTGGATTGGCCCTGACCTTCGCCGCCAGCTCTATGCACAGATCCCGCGCCACGAAGTCCGGCGACCGCGTGCAGGCCGCGCCGCCGATGAGCACCAGCGCCCAGCAGGCCGCGGCCAAGACCGGGCCGCAGGTAGACTGTCGGATCGTCATCGGTCGCACAGCCGACGTCCGGTCTCGGCAAGAAACCACACGTTCCTCGGTCCCTGTCTGCAGCCGCATCTGTTCCGCGTTGTACGCAGGCATCACCACGACAGCTTCGACCCGTCGATCATGAGCCCCGCCTATAGCATCGGCCGGGCCGGAAACGCCACGGCGCGCCAGCCGCCCAGATGCATGGCATCGTCGGAGGTCCTCCTCTTTGGCCGCTGTTCCAACCGGTCGATATCTAGGGCATTATTGGACCACCATGGACGACACCGCGAAGACCGGTCAACCAGCAATCAAGGGTTTCAGGAGGAAGGCGCACGATCTCTCCGAGCTGAACCTGGTGAAGAGCCGCGTGCTGGGACCGGGCGAACATCTCCCGCTGGTGATGGAACCTGGAATGAACAACCTCGATCTCGCGGAGTGGGCGACGAACAACCGGGCGCTCATCGAGGCGAAGATCTTCGAGCACGGCGCCATCCTGTTCCGCGGGTTCAACCTGAAAACGGTACAGGACTTCGAGCGGGTCGCGTCGTCGATCTGTCCGGACCTGTTCGGGGAGTACGGCGACCTTCCGCGCGAAGGGGAGCGCGTCTACGCGTCGACACCCTACCCGGCCGATCAGCCCATCCTCTTCCATAGCGAGAGCTCGCACCTGCCGCAGTGGCCGATGAAGCAGTTCTTCTTCTCGGTGATCGCGGCCGAAACCGGCGGGGAGACCCCGCTGCTGGACAACCGCGAGGTCTACCAGAAGCTGAATCCGACGCTCCGGGACCGCTTCGCCGAGAAGGGCCTGCTCTACGTCCGTAACTTCGCGGGCTTCGACGTCTCGTGGCAGGACTTCTTCCGCACGACCGACCGCGCGCAGGTCGAGAAGAAGTGCCGGGACGTCGGAATGGACTGCGAGTGGACGGGGGGGGACAACCTCCGCGTCCGGCAGCGGTCGCGCGCGGTCGCCAAACACCCCAAGACCGGCGCCATGGTCTTCTTCAACCAGATTCAGCTCCACCACGTCTCGTGCCTGGATCCCAAGACGCGCGATTCGCTGCGTTCCCTGTTCAAGGAGCAGGACCTCCCGCGCAATGTCCTCTACGGAGATGGCACGCCGATCGAGGACAGCGTCGTGGCCGAGTTGACGGAGCTTTACTGGAAAACGACGAAGATGCTCCCCTGGCACGTGGGCGACATCTTCATGCTCGACAACATGCTCACCTCCCACGCCCGGATGCCCTTCACGGGCCCGCGGAAGATCGTGGTGGCCATGGGCGAGATGATGAGCGCCAAGGACCTCTAGCGCGACACGGATTATTCTGGCGACCCACGCCATCAAACCACGCCGGCTAGGAGACGTTCGTGCGAATTGTGCATTTCGTCGATCGCCTGACTTTCGGCGGTCTTCAGACGGTCGTGATGGATTTGTGCGAGGCCCAGCGCAAGAACGGGGACTTCGTCGAGATCGCGGTGCGTAACGAGGGCACCAACAATCCCGACGCAATCGGGCGCATGGCGGCCGCCGGCGTGAAGATTGTCAAGCCCTACCGTGGCCTGCGCCGCCACCGGTTGATGGTTCCACACACGGTGATTCCGGCGCTGGCGAAGTACATCAAGGAAAGCGCGTTCGACGTCGTGCACTCGCACAATCCGTTCTCGCTGCACTTCATCTCGCCAGCCTCGCGTTTGGCGCGGGTGCCGACGGTGAACACGATGCACGCGACGGCGATGATCCCGCGGATGGCGAAGTGGGAGAAGGCGGTCTACTTCGGGTCAGCCTTGCTCACCAACCGCACCGTGTCGGTCCACAAGGAATCGGAGGCCACGCTGCGTGGCTACTTCCCGCTGCCCGCACGCAAGCTGGCGGTGGTCGAGAACGGCATTGCCCTCGGGCGCTACTTCGCCGTGGCGAAGCGCCCGCCGCGCCAGCTGATCACGTTTGGCGCCGTGGGACGGATGACCAACGTGAAGAATCACCGTTTGTTGATCGACGCGTTCGCGGCAGTCCGGGCCAAGCACGACCACATTCGCCTGCGCATTCTGGGAGGCGGTTCACTGGAAGAGGAGCTACGAAAGCGAACGATCGATCGGGGCGTCGCCAAGGATGTCGAGCTGTGCCCCTTCCGGGTGGACCCCTCTGGATTTCTCTCCGATATCGACGTCTTCTGTCTGTCGTCGAACAGCGAAGGGCTGCCGATGACCTTGCTCGAAGCGCTGGCCGCCGGACTGCCCGTGGTCTCCACCAGGGTCGGCGGCGTCCCGGACGTCGTCACCAAGACCGAGAGCGGTTGGCTCTCGCCTCCGGGCGACGTCGACGGCTACGCCGCCGCGATGGAGCAGGCGATCGCCGCACCCGATCGGGCGCTCCGAGGGGAACGGGCCAGGAAGCACATGAAGGACTACTCCGTCGATCGCATGGCGGCCGACTACCAGCGCATCTACGATTCACTCCTACACGGATGAAAGCAGGATCACCTCATGGATGACTCCAATTTTCGCGACACCGACTCGATCCCCAGCGAAGACGTCGCCATCCGCTTGCCGATCGACTACGACCCTGCCAGGCTGATCAAGGATCTCGAGGCGGTGCGGCACGTCGATCTGGCACCGCAGCCCGGGCCGTACCACGACGGTGCGTGGAAGGGAATCAGCCTGCACTCACAGGGCGGCCGGCAGAGCGCGCATCCCGGCTACGCGGGCCTCGACGGCTTCTACCCGACGGACGCGCTGAAGCACACGCCCTACATGAAGGAGATCCTGGACGGCCTGCAGTGCCCGAAGAAGGTCGTCCGCCTCTTGACCCTGCCTCCTGGCGTCGAGATCGGCGAGCACAACGACGCCTGGGCCAACTTTTACTGCGGCACCTTGCGCCTGCACATCCCGATCACCACCCACCCCGACGTGGAATTCGTCATCAACGATCGACGCTGCATCTGGAAGCCCGGTGAATTCTGGTACGGCGATTTCTCGCTTCCGCACTGGGTGAAGAACGGCAGCCCGATCATACGGATCCACATGGTGATCGACGTGGAGATCACGGACTGGGTGCTGGCGTTGTTCCCGAAGGAGTTCATCGAGCGGGTCGCGTCGCAAGGTGACGGTATCGCGAAGCATCGCGATCCCATCCCCACTGCGCCGGCCGAGCTGGCGCCGTTCGTTTGCGACTTCCGGATGCCGCCCGAGGTGATGCCGTTGTTTGGCGGCGGCAAGAAGATGGCCGACATGGCGGCCGGCGCGCGGGGGCAGGTTCGCGTCGACGGCAACAGGCTGCTGGTCCTGCTCGACGATCAGCCGGCATGCGCGCTGGAGCGCGTCGCGACGACCACCTTCACCGTCGTCGGCCTGGGCGCGGGCTGCACGGTCGAGTTCGAGCGCGGCGACGGGCGCCCCTCCAGCATGACTCTCCTGCTCCGGGGCTTGCCTGACGACCTCTACGCGGCGCAGCTCGGCTATCAGCAGGGGCCGATGATCTACGCTCGCCGGGTGCCGTTCCCGATCACGTGAGCCCGATCGGCGGCAGCACTCTCATTCAGAAGCTTTCGAGCGCGCCGAGATCCATGGCTTTTCCGACGAGGACGCGGGGCCGACCGCGAAAGTCTTCGGTGTACTCGTGATCGACCGGATGCGAGGTGACCGACGGGAAAGCCGCCGCCGATTGCGCCGCGTCGACGCCCGCCGACCCTTTCACGAGCCGAAAGCTGGTGGCGTCGATGGGATCCGCGCTGGTGGTCAACATTTTCTCTTTGCCGGAGACGACGGCGTGCGAGGCATGGTTCGCACCTCGGTCCGGATTCACGATCCAGCCATCATTGAACAGGTTCACGCCGAGGTTGACCGTTCCGCCGTCCGTCCACAATCGTCCTAGGTCGTGGGTCGGGCCGAGCAGGCCGATGTACCGAGGCCCACCGCTGATCCAGAGGACGTTGTTGAAGATCTGCGCGTGTTCCTGCGTGGTCGATATCTGAAAGATCGCAGACCCGTATTCTCCGGCGGCATTGATGATGACGGTGTTGCTGTAGAAGTAGAGCGTCCCTTGGCGAAAAAACGACTCGCCGTAGGCGGACGGAGGCCAAGGTGCGTTTGCCGAGGTCCACGGAGGTGACGCGCCAGCGATCGGGGCATCCCCCCCATAGTGGTCGCCCCCGTAATGGATCGCGACACCTGCGTTGCTGTCGTGCTGGATGATGTTCCCGTAGACGAAGGTCTCGCGGTAGGCGGGTTCGCGGAGAGCGGTGAGAGGCGTGTTCTCGGCTTCCACGAGGTCGAGGGACCGGGCGCATCCCTCGAAGCGGTTGAACCGCACGACTGTCCCGATGGAGCGATCTTTCAGGGCCGAGCCCCGCGCGCCGGGACGCTGCCGGCCATAGTGGTTGTACTGGTAGACCACGCCGACGCTCTGGATGTAGCTGTTGTGGTGGCGGTCTGTCGATCGACCCGTGGCTGCGCCGCAGTCGTGGAGGTAGTTGCCGTCAATCAGGATATCTGCTGTCAGGTTGACCTTGTTGGCGGTGTTTTTGGCGACGTTCCAATCCTCCTGCGACTGGGAGAACAGACCGTTGTCGCAATCGGAGATTTCGTTGTGACGGAAGGTGATGTGCGCGCCCTTCTGCACCCGAACGCAGGCAGCGCCCTCGTCGTAGGTTCGCGCGTCACCGGCGGTGCCGGTGAAGCCGATGCCGCTGCTGGCGCCCCGGAGGGTTAGACCCTCTATGACGATGTGCTCGGGCGGCGGCGAGTTGTAGTCCGTGCCGTCGAGGACAATCAGAGCCAGGTTCTGCATGTCCGACTTGGGGCCCTGGCCGGTGCTGCGAAACTTCTGGTTCGCGCGCGTGGTGGCGTTTTTGCCGTCGATGATCGGCCGCTGGCCGGCAGGGCCTGGCATCCCGACGATCCGGATCGGCTTCTGCTCCGTGCCGCTTCGGTTGATGAGGAACTTTTCGTTGTACGGCGCCTCGCGCCAGAAGATGCGAATCGTGGCCCCGGGGTCCAGGGCCTCCCAGGGCACGTCGCCGAGGCGCGGGTAGTCCTGGCCCGGCCCCACCATGTAATCGGCGCCGGTCGCCGTCTTGCGGGGCCGCGTCGACGCGGACGATCCCGGCCCCTTGGCGCCCGCCGCCCAGCAGGCGGCGGCGAGCGAGATGACCAACGGGATCGCCAGGGAGGGGAGGACGGTTCGCTTCATCATCGCCGCGACTATAGCCGCGATCCACGGGAGCAGCAGATGGGAACCGTCGCGGGACATGGTCTTATCTCCGGCGAACAGCGCCAGGACCAGCAACGTGAATCAGGACGGTGGACCCAACGGTCACCCCCTGTCTGTCCGTGGCTTTGATGTTCAACGCGTAGTCGCCCTGCTGCGAACACGTCACAGTCGTAGCCAACGCCGAGGGGTCGCCAAACGATACGGCCTTCGATCCCCGGACCGTCCAACGGTACGTGTACTTTCCCGCGGGAGTCACCGTCCCCATGAGCGAGGCGGCCACGTTCAGGGGCACGGACTGATTGGCACCGGCACTCACCTTGAACGGCAGCTTGGCTGCGGGAGTCCATTTCTTGATCTGCCCCGATGCGGTGCCGACATAGAGATTCGTTCCGTCAGTTCCGAGTGAATTCGAGAGCAGCCCGGCACCCGGACCGTTGGGAAGGGATTCTATGTTCGTCCATGACTTGCCGTCCCACTTCAGACAATGCACCGACTGATCAGCCCGGTACTTCGACACGACGAAGTTCTCGCCAGAATCGAGATAAACCATGTGCGCAGCCACGTGCAGCTGGTCGTTCAGCAAGAACGCAGGCAACCCATCCGTTGCCGGTACCAGGGCACCGTCGGCCGTATACTTCATGAAATAGTCATTGCCGGAGTTACTGAATGCAGTGGAGATCAGAAGCTCTCCGTCTTTCGTTGCAGACATGGCGTATCTGTTCCCCGCCTTTGGAAACTTCGGAAGAGACGACCACGTCGTGCCGCCATTGAGAGAGCTGTAAATCGCGTCGGTTTCACCTCCGATGAACAACTCTCGCCACGACGACACAGCTATCGTGTAGATCCAGCCCGCCTTATCTCCATTGCTTCCAGCACACACGGTACCCAGATCCGAAATGCTTCGAAAGCTCGACCCATTGTTTACTGACTTGTAGACGGTGAAGTTTCCTGCCGCATAGATATCCCCGTTGGTGGGATCAACGGCGATCGCCGGCATCGCGGTCCAACTTCCCGCGGGAGGATTGAAGAGAGACTCAGTGAATCGCGACCCATTCCAGACGCGGACCACTTTGCCTTTTTCCCCAATCACCGGATTGCCGAGGGCATTCACTACCAATCTCCCGACACGGTCATGGGACGCGTCGTTGGGCAAGTATGTCCACGACTTCGGATCGGCGAGCGACATCTTGTTGACCCCCGATCGCTCGCTGACATAGATGTATCCGCGATCGACCACGATCGGAGGGTTCCCTGCGACGATCGAAGGTTGGTTATGCGTCATCCTGGGACCAAAGTCCGACCAAGTCCCGGTCACTGCATTCGACGCACGGCTGATGGTCACAGCGAAGAGAAACAGAACCGGAGCAACGAACCTTGAACTTCGCAACACGACACGCCTCCGATCGCAACATGGCAAAAACGCCGCACGAATGCCGTCGAGCATAGCGCCTGTTCGTCGCGCGGTATCGAGGTGCGCCATCATGCTTTCTCGGCGTCAGCGACGCGGTCGAAGCTCGAGGTCCGCGACGACGGCCAGGTGATCCGACACAAGCTGGGTGATGACCGAGAACGAGACGAACCTGAAATTCCCGTCGGCCAAGATCCGATCGATACGCATCCAGGGCCGCTTGGTGGCCGGGAAAGTGTAGCCCAGGCCGTTGCCAACCTCGGAGAAGCCATCCTGGAATCCTCCGAGGTGATGCCCAAGGGCCCAGCTCAAGCCCGGGAGGTTGGTGTCCCCCGCCATGATGACGGGCTCCTTCGAGCGGCTGGCGTCATCCGCTGCGCCCTGAACTTGCGCAAGCCTCAGCTCCGCGTTCGACTGGATCTCTTCCCACGCCTTGGTGTTGCTCAGGATACGACCGCTCAGGACCTCGGAGCGGATCCCGTCGCCTCGGATGTCCTCGAATCCCTCGCGCGGCGATAGGGGGTGCAGGTCGTAAACCGCCACCGTTTTGCCCCCCGGCAAAGTGACCCGACAGCGCAGCCAGCGCGCCAAGCGCGGGACGCCGCGATGGGGAATCTCGGGAGGCTGGAACGCGTCGATCAGGGGGTAGCGGCTGGCCACGACCAGCTGGCCGTCGAGATGAAAATGATATTCGGGGAAGCGGTCGCGCAGGCGCTGACCGGTGTCCGCCCACGCTTCCTGCAGCAACACCAGATCGGGATTGGTGGCCTGGATCTGGGCGGCGATTCCGTCGAGCCCCATGTTGCCCGAGGCGATGTTGAGGCTGAAGACCCGAATGCGCGTCGCTCCCGGTTGGGCAGAGGACGGAAGTGACAGACGCAGTCCCAAGAGCGGGAACACCAGCAACCCGGCGGCTGCGACCTGGGTCAGCAGCCAGCGCCGCGGTCCCAGCCACACGAGCGCGAGCGTGATGAACGGCAAGGGGACGATGAACACCTTGCGAGGCAGGTACATGAGCACCGTCGTGCCCCACCAGCGCTCGCCGATACAGCGGATCGCCAGGACGATCAGCAACAACGAGAGCGGATAGCCCAGCGCCACGGCGCGCAGCAACCAGCCTCGAAACCCAATCGGCTTTCCGACGACGAACGGTGACATTGACAAGAAATCCAAACGGGGCGAAGCAGATCGTCGATCTAGCCGATGGGTGACCCGAAAGGTACAGACAAGTCCGTTCCAATCGTCGCGGGCCGACGTAGCACAGGGAGGGTGACGGCGAGCTCGCAGCCCATCGCCAAGGCTCCGCCTGGGCTCGGTCGGCGCGCCAAGGTTTCCATTCTGATTGGGCTCGCGGTCGTCGGGAGTGGCCTCGTCCTCGTCGTGGCGACGGATGATGACGGGAGCGAAATCGACCGGGTCGCGGAGACCAAAGCGAGGGCCGCGGCCCCTCCTGGCGCGGGGGGCCCGTCGAGGGGTGACCGACCCGCCGGCAAGACGGCCCCCGCCGTGGCGGCGGTGATGTCGGCATCGGCGCAGAAGGGATCGGGCGGGAACGGCGGCGCCGCGAAAGCGGGCGGGAACGGCGGCGTCGAAGGTGCCGAGGCGGACGCGCGCGGGATCGGGCCCCAGGCGGGTACCGCCTCCGGAAGCACGGCGCCGGCGCAAAAATCGAAGCACGCGGCGGTGTCCGGCGGCGGATCGCCCGTGGCGCGTGGTGCGGGAGGTATCAGCGCCGCCGTCGTCGGCGCGGGCGGACGGGGCGCGGGCGGACGGGGCGGCTCCGGTGGACGGCCAGCGTCCGGCGGACGGGGCGGTGGGCCTTCATCCGCAACGGAATCGGAGTCACGTTCCCCCGAGGACGAAGATCCCGACGTGGTTCGCGTGGGACGTTTCTCGGACAACGCTGGAGCGGGCGTGAAGGGCCAGGTGATCGACGCCGACACAGGGAAACCGTTGTCAGAAATCGCGGTCGATGCGTACTTCGAACACAAGGTGATGGGGACGGCGACGGACGCGAGCGGAGCGTTCCGCATGATGGGCCTCATTCCCGGGAAACGCGTGAAAGTTTGGATGTCGGGAAAGAGCCGAACCTTCGTCGCGGAGTACGTCGAGGTTCAACCTCCCACCGAAGGGGAAACGACCGATGTGGGCGTCATCAAGCTTCTACGCGGCAGCGAGTTCGCAGGGCGGCTAAACGGCTGGGTCGGCCTCTACAATGGCCGCCGAGGACGCAAGAACGTCGTCACGGGGGTCAATCCTTGGCTGCCCGCCGACCGCGCCGACATCGTGACGGGCGACGTGCTGCTGTCCGTCGACGGCCGCAGCCTGGAAGGCATCGGTCCGCGCGCGACCGCCTTCCTGCTTCGGGGCGCCGTCGGGACGATGACCAGCATCAAGGTGCAAAGCCGAGACGGCTCGATCCGCACCGTCCAGGTGGAACGCGTCGCCCGCTGACCTGCCCGCGCCTCAACCGTCGGCGGGCGGGCCCTCGCCGCCCCCGCCCGCGCCGCCTCCAACGGGGTATCTCGACCAACTGCCGGTCACGGTGAACATCAACACCTGCCTCTCGATGTCCGGGAGCGCCGGAACGCCGCTGATCGCGTGGGAGAATTGCTGCATTCGCGTGTAGTGGAGACCGAACGACACGGGCCACAAGAGAGGGTGAAAGACCACCCCAGCGTTCGCCATCAGGACGTCGGTGCCCGGGACCAGGTTGTTCGAGGAATCCAGGAAACGCACATGGCTATAGGCCCCCGCCGCGACCGCGTGAAAGCGCCCGTTGCGATCGATGGGAAGCGCCAGATTGACCATCAAACGGTCCGAAACGGAGGCGCGCCCAACGTACAGACTCGGTGTGGAGGTGCGGTCGACCTCGGCCGAGATCGTTCCGAGCTCGCGCCGATACGTCAAATTCGCGCGCCAAGACGGACCGAGGACGATGGGCCCGCCGGCGAGCCCCATCGCGGCAAGGCCTCCGACGCTCGCGCTGGCGTCGGTAAAGGGGTTCAGGCTCCGATGCCAGCCGGCCAATATCCTGCTGTGCACGGACTCGTTCTTCGGGAATACGACATTTCCCAGGCTGTCCTTCAGCTCGGGCGCCACGATGTAGCCGACGTCGACGCTCGCGATGAACGAATCGAGGCCAAAGGTGCGGTCATTGCCAATCGCCTCGTCCAGGCCGTACGAGGATCGAGCTTGTGTCCCTTCAACCGGCACGGCCATGTGTGCCGACGTGGTCTCGGTCCACGACACGAGCGGCGTCGGGTGCCACGCGGCCGTCAGGTGCGCGATTGTCGAGAAGAAGGTCGTCGCGGAGGGAATGGGCGTGGCCGCGCTGAGCATGGCGGTCGGGTCGGTGTTCGTGGCGGGGATGTTGATCGAGTCCAGGCGGGTCAAGGTCGCCATGACTGCGCCCGAGACATTGAACACTCCGGTGGGGGAGTAGCGCCCGTTCCTGGAAAGCGCATGCGTCTGCCTCTCGCGCCCGGTCGAACTGAACGAGCGCGTGATGCCGAAGGAATAACGCAGGTCGTGCGACTGCTTCTGGCCGGTCCAGCTCCCATCGAGACCGGCACCCGCCAGCCACAAGGCGCCATATTGGCTTCCTGCGCTCCCGGTCGAGGCCGACGCGACGTTGTCCGTGACACCCACGCCCGCCGAAGCCGCGGCGGTGAGATTGGTCTGCGCCAGGACACTTGCGGGCTGCACCAACACGCAGAGGCCGATGATCGCCAGCACGGCCGCGATCGGTAGGGCTGCGGGCCGTCGCCCCGATATCGACATCGGTGGCACGATAGCACGCTGATAGCACGCCAATGGGACCGCCCCGCGCGGGATTGGATCGTTTGGCTCGTGCTATCGTGCCGCCGATGAAGGCAGGCATGATCGGCAGCGGCCTCGGGGCGGCTGTTGTCGCGCTTGCTCTCGTCGCTTCGTGGAACGGGTCGGCGGCCGCGGCCGATGTGGTCATCCCGCCTGGGACCCCTTCGCTGTCGACCGGTGTTCTCCTGTCGGGATCGGATTCCCTGACGATCGTCGGCGCTGGAACCCCGTGGAGCCTCGACGCTGGCGGATTCAGCATTGCCACCACGGCCGGCTGGGTGGGAACCATCCGGGTTGCCGACTGCGACATCGTCAACCTCGGGACAGCCACGACGTTGGCGATCGACGTGCGTGCGGGCGCCGGCGCGACCTTCGACGTGCAGCGGACGACGTTCGCGGCCTCGGCCGCCTTTGTGATCCAGGCCACGGGAGACCTCACGTTCAAGTTTTCCGACAACGTCCTCGTCGGCCCGGGCGCCGGGCTTCGGATCGACGCCCAGACCGCCACCGGGATCGTCGTGCGGGGCAACTACATCCATTCAACCGTGCCGGCGGACGGCTCCCTGGGAAGCGAGCTCCTCGACGCTCAGGGCGACGGAACGATGCTGGTCGAGCACAATGTCTTGCGGGGCGGCAATGGGGTCGTCGGAATCTTCTCTGGGGGCGAGCTGCGCTACAACCTGCTCGGCGATCCCTCGGGCGGTGCCTGGGTCGTCATCGGCTCCGATGCTGGCGCGCGCATCCATCACAACATCTTCGTTCGCAACAACAAGCCCGCCCAGAAGGTGACCGGGGTGAGCGTCGTCGCTCCGGCGACGAACCCGACGTCCTCGGTCTACAACAACACGATCGACGGCTCCGGCACTTGTTACGGCGCCACGTCGCGGGCCGTCGCGGTCGACGAGAACGCGTTTCTGCCGAGTCTTCGTGACAACGCCATCTTCAATTTCCCGAGCGACGACGGTGCCGCGAACACCGCGCTGGTGGGCCCCGGACTGAACGTGGGCGGCGAGCTTGGAATGAAGGGCGATCCCGGTCCCGCGCGTCTCGGCTACGCGGACTTCAACCTGTTCTACAACCTGATGGCCGCGACGCAGGACAACTACGGCATCTCCGTGGCGAACCTGACCGAGCGCCATTCGGCGGGCTTCGCGCTCGGGGATCCCATTGCTCAAGACGCGAAGGACCAGCAGGTCGATCCTCGTCTGGTGGCGCCTCCGCCGGTCGTGTTCCCTTTCGCGGATGACGTCATCGTGTCGGGGCAGGTGAACGTCTGTCAGATTCTGGCGTTCTATCGCAGCTTGTACACGCCGGGCCCGGAGAGCCTCCTGATCGACAAGGGTGATCCCATGGATGGAGTCGGCACGGACATCGGTG
>WNFY01001856.1_pt1 | contig 20066 bp, 20 predicted proteins | sample 5400091 | NCBI WGS metagenome assembly WNFY01 (sample SAMN13153364, study PRJNA577476) | soil metagenome | isolation source: 60 cm soil or saprolite under grassland replicate 1 | place: USA:California | collected 2016-06-15
GGACTCCGCAGTTACGAACACTGAATCGATTTGCGTCAAGACACGCGGATCGTCAAACGTCAGCACCCAACGGCCGTCGTTTGCATCGTCAGTGTGAAATATGCCCAGGCTCTTCACCGGCTTCTCAGCTCCCAGGCGTTCGCCCCAAACATAGAACGAAACCTTTGCATCCACTCTTCGTTGAGCGGCGAGGTCGTAGGCATAGAAGGTCAGGGACTTGCCCTCTGAATAGAAGATTCGGCCAAAGGCGCGCTGGCTCTTGCCATCTCCGTCCCGGTCATGCACGTCGATGATGTGGAGATTGCGGGCGACGACAAGGTCTCGTACGTCGCTCCCTCGTGCAGCGAGGGCTTCTTGTTGCTCCAGAGCCGCCGCCTGATCGGCCGCCTGCTTTCGAAGGTCTCGCAGCTCGGTTTCTTGTAGAGCGATAGCCACTTCATTTGCATTCTTTTCTGATTTCGCCTTTTCCAGTTCACCCTCGATCTGCTTTATTCGGAGCTCACGCTCGGACTTCTCTCTCTGCAAGGCAGCAGTCTGTTGCTCGGCTTCGATAAGACCGGACTTCAGCGAACTGCTGGTCCTGCTCACAGCATCGAGCTCGCTACGCTGCGCTCTCACTGTGCCGGACATGGAACTCAGTTCTGCTCGCGTGGCCATAAGCTGTTCTTGCAAACGTGCGTCCTCAGCTTGAACAGGCTCGGCACGCACAAAAGGAGGTGGTGACGACAGGTGGGCGGATATCTGCTTGTCCTGACCAATGAATGGGAGAGACTTGGCGTTCCGTATCGCAACGAAACTAGCGATCAGGACGGTTGCGGCGACCGCACACATCGCTGCCCAGCGAACGGGTCGAAATGGCTGCTGCTTCCCTTCCGAAGCCGCAGTCCGATTGATCTCAATCCCCTCAGAACGTGCCCGCGCAACAAATCTTTCAGTCATTCCGGAAGGCACACGCGAACGCAGTCGTTCCCCCGCAACTACCGACAGCCCCTGCGCGCTCAGCAACATCAAATCGTCTGCTAACGTTTTGCAGTTGGGACAAGTCGCGACGTGAGACCTGAAATCCTCTAGCTCCTCCGAAGGGATCTGCCCGCTAGCTGCTAGCGCACATAGCTCCTCATAGTGTTCGTGGGTATCCAACGAGCACCCCCTTCATTCGTGGCTGCCGCTCAGAAGCGAGTTTGGCCGTTGCTCTCGCAGTCTCGTGCAAGACGTCACGCAGTTTTGTCAGCCCTCGGTACAGGCTGTGCCGCACCGACGCGGCGGAATCACCGGTTCTCGTCGCGACCTCCTCGGCTGTCAGACCTTCGAAATAAGTCAATTCGAGGACCCTGCGTTGACGAGGTTCAAGCAGAGCAAGCGCCTCCTCCGCCAAGCGAGCGATTTCCGCCGGCAGCAAACATAGCAAGTGGCCAGTTCCATTGCCCATTTCAGATGCTGTGAATTCATCCAGGCTTTTGCAAGTGTAAAATCGGTTTGCCTGTAGATGTTCGCGTCGGTCGAGGCTTCGGTGGTAGGTGTACTGAAGAAGCCAAGTATTAAAACTTCCGCGGTCAGGATCGAATTGCTTGGCGGCTCGAAACACGTCCAAGAACACGCGCTGAACAGTTTCCTCTGCTTCGCCGTCGTCTCGCACAATAGCGCGAGCTATTCGGAAGACCAACCCGCTGTGCCTTTCAAACAAGATAGCGAGAGCGTCGTTGCAGCCCACGCGTAGCGCGGCCATCAGCTCCGCGTCACTGAATGCTCGAAGCTGAGAGGGCGAACACAGCAAAGCCGCCAGATCGTTACCAGAAAAGGACATCGGTTCACTCCCTAACCCAATTTCCGCGCTGGCGAACTCTCGCGTGCTGAAAAGAATTCGTCCCCGCCTGGTTCTTTGGAGTGAGCCCTGAAACAGTCGTCGTTAGCAGTAACGACCTGCTGAACTAGGACCGCCAATCCTTCCGAACAGCCTCTCGGACACGTTTACAGCTTTGGCCCGTACATCAAGCTTGCCAAGCAGCCGATTATCCAGGCGTTGAGCCTGGAGTTGTTCGGAAAACAGAACACAAACCGCAAAACCCGGCGTCACTATACCGGTTACGGCCAAACTTCTCGAGCGATCTAACGGCTGGTAAACTTCGGCAAACAAAGCACAAAATCAACGCCACTTTACCCGCCATTGCCTCGGGAATCAACAGATTTCTTTTTAGGGAACAGACAGCAAAAGTATTCTCAAACGGCCATATTGCGCTTATACTTGTTGGTTTCAGCGGTTCCTCGTAACCTTTACACCCCGTTTTCCCTATCATTAGTCTCATAAGCCCGCCACGACCCGATTGAGGCGATTGCCCGCGCCAGGCTCACCAAGCAATTTACTTCGACAAAGCACAGTTATCCCCACATCGGGCAAACTTGCGAGCCCAGGCAATGTCGTCTATAGACGGTTCGTCTATAGACGGTGGACGAACTTGCTAATGCACTCTCAAAATCTCGCACGTGCAACATTTACTCCTTAAGCTTGGGAAAAGGATCCGCAGCCTTCGTAAAGATCGAGGCTGGACTCAGGAAGAACTCGCCCATCGCAGTGGACTGAACCGGTCTTACATGAGTGATGTTGAGTGCGGAAGGTCTGATCTCTCATTGTCCACTCTGCACAAAATTGCCCGGCCGCTCGGGATCTCTATTGCTGAACTGCTCACAGGCGTCGGGTAGTCTTGGTCACGGCAACATTTCCAACGGGCGCATTTTGACTATCTGACGCTAAGAAAGAGGCGCCAAAAGACGCTCCCATATAACAACGAGCGCTCGTTGTTTGTCAACGAATTATTATGACGATTTCTTGGACTTGGGAGGACGGCCACCTCGACGATGTTTCCGCTTGGCTTGTAACTCTCTGAAGTGCTTCGAACCTAGCCGTTTGGAGGTCGCCCTTCCACCTTTCCGCCCAAGATCCACCGCGGCGGGATCTTTCTTCTTTGCCAATCCGCTACTGGATCGATGAAATAGTCGGCTTGGACATTTTAGCAGTGGGCTGCATGTTTTCTGGAAACTCTATGTTTCCTTCGGCGCCGCCCAGCCACAATTACGGCCACGAGCAAACCTGGCATGATGGAAACCGCCACTCCCATCTCCAGGCAACGCTGCTCGGTCCATCACTGACGGTGCCCATCGCTGAAGGTAAGCTCGTGCTTGGCACTTGGCAGCAAGTCTTTCATCTCGAATGCGACGTGCGCGGGCGACAGCGCACTCTCGTGGTCACAGTAGTTGGCGACTGAGAAGGGACCAATCGGAACTAGAATGGAGTGCCTGCTATGGCGAAACGCGCACCAGCCCGAAAGCGGCCACGCAAAGCTAAGCCCGGTACAAAGGGCCTCGCGCCGGCAGACTGCCGGCTAACCGAGCCTTCGGCAGCTGCGGCCGAGGTAACAGAAGCGATTGAGAAAGCCGGCGGCTGCGTGATGGGGTCATACAAAGAGCCACTCGGCGGCCATCCTGTTCTGATTGCGATTCTGCCGATTGATGCGGTCGAGCCAACGCCTTTTCAGCGGGACTTGTCCGACGCGCATCACAAACGTCTGGCCGACGTCATTAATAAGACCGGACGGTTTCTCGACCCAATCATTGCAGTACTTGCGCCGCGGAACGGGTTCTGGACTCCGAATGGTCGGCATCGGCTCGAAGCCATGCGCCGGCTCGGCGCGAAATCCATTGCTGCCCTAGTTGTGGCTAACCGCGAAGTAGCGTGGCAGATTCTCGCTCTGAATACCGAAAAAGCCCACAACCTCAAAGAACGCGCACTCGAAGTTATCCGCATTTATCGCGGCTTGGTAGATGAAGACGCCTCGCGGCCGGAATCTCAGTTTACCTTCTATCTGGATGAACCCGCATTGGTCACGCTCGGTGTTTGCTATGAACGAGTGCCTCGTTTCGGCGGCGGAGTGTATCACCCCATACTGCGTCGGCTGGAAACCTTCACGGATGAGCCGCTGCGGAGCGCAATTAAGGATCACGAGAAGCGATCGGAGATGGTGCGTGACTTGGAAGAGAAGGTTGCAGGAGTGGTGAAAAAACTGAAGGAACGTGGCCTGGTCAGCCCCTACTTGCGGTCGTTCGTAGTGGCGCGAATCAATCCGTTGCGCTGGATCAAAGGCGAACCGCCGCCGCTTGAAGAGGTGCTAAAGACTATGCGCGAACGAGCTGGCAAGTTCAATGTCGAAAAGATTAGTCCACAAGATCTCGCAGGAGCAGCTGGACCGCCGGACGAGGGGGCGTAGATTTCTCCTTGCTGTTGGGAGGTAGCATTATGGCGAAAAAGCAAGCTGCGGTAGTTCTGCCGAAGCTCACGGAGGCAGAGCAGGATTTGATTTGGCACATGGAGCATGGATACCAGCTTGAGACGGATTCGCTCGGTGGTGACCCAGTCTTGCGCCGCTTGAAGGATGATGAAGTCGTGCGCCCCGCATCTGCTAATCGCAATACGGTGAAAGCCCTGGAGGAACGCGGCCTGATCAGTTCTGGCAAGAGTCGCGCCCCGCTCACGATCGCGTGGCACATAAAGACAAAAGCCAAGAAGTGATCGCCCATTCATTTGCTTGTCGCGCTGGTTTTCGCTCGCAAATCCGCACACTATTCGCACAGCAGTAAGGGGAATTTTCTCGCGCGCAGTGAACCTCCGGCTGTCCGACAGTCAGTCAGAATTACATCCCATTCGGAGAATTAACAGGTCATCGACGATTGTGGTCGGAAGCAAAGGGGTGGCCAGGCAGCGGAAGGGGGTATGTGGTGTTATGCAAGATATAGGATTCATCGCCCGCAATCCAGTGATATAGGTTCGCATACTGAGCTTCGGGATGGATCTTCAAACCAATGCCACCGACGCGTCCGGCTTCCGCACGCAGCATCGGCCTGATCCGCTGGAATGTGCTGGGTGCAAACCGAGATTCGCCTGCAACGAATGCTAACGTGCAAGACGTAATCAGGTCCGCGAGTTGGAGCAGCCGTACCAATTTTGAGCTCGTCGTCAAGACGAGAGCAATTAGATCAAAATTGCGAAGTAGACGGGTCCCTTTCTTAATCGTAGTTAAGCAATTGGCAACGAAGCGATCTTCTTCTTTGCGATCCCCGCTGGGACGATCTGCCACTATCGTTGCCTGCTGATCGAAGGGGGTCTGGAATTGAATTCTTTCTAGAAGCATTCCCGTAACGTCGATCTCTGCCGAGCAACTTTCCGCCGTTACACGCTCCGCAGTGCCCTCACTGATGACAACAGTTGCAACCACTCCTGCATTCGCGGCAGATCGAAGCACATGGTCGAAAAAGGATGTACGCTTCTCGTCCACAAGCCTCGCTGCCATCCATAGCTCACGGCCGGGCGACCACTTGAACTCTTCACCTTGAGGAAATCCGGTCTCCGCACAGATCTTTTCGATTTGAAGTTCGAGAACTCTAATCGACGCTTCCGGTACGGCTATGGCACCGGCTGCGACTAGAGGCTGCATCCCCGCCCTACTGGGCGCATTCTGGCGTGAATCGTCAACAAAAAAAAGCAGCATAGTTGCCGGGGGTTATGCTGTGAGCGCGTAACGAAAAATATTCGCCGCCTCGCGCTTGCCGAGTAGGTACTCACAATTAAAACATCCGGTACGCCGAACATCTCGGCTCACCTGCAATATGCCGCGCATGCCTTTGTAAGTGGCTTTTCGAAATGGTTTTCGAATTTCGGAAACCATCATAAGGAACTCTGTCACGGCAATATTTGCAACGATTCCGTTCAGGGACACCACCGCAGGACTCGGCTGGCTCGGGCCAAAGCCATATCCGTGCTGCTCACGCACTTTCCGTACATTCTCTGGCTCAAGCCCTGCTTTCGCTGCTTCCATATCAATCTCGCCGGCACAATCAAGACAGAAGTCGCCGGGAACATTTACTACTACCCTTCCTCCAAAATCTTGGACTGCGCCGTCCTGAACGAAGAACTCCGTTGCTGCGTCCAGGTAAGGGATTTTATAGGCACAGCACAGCTCCATCAGAACAAGCCGTGCACTATCGTTGTCGACGCATCCGAAGACGAAGGACGCGTTTGTTGCTGCAAGTAAGGCTTCCTGGCTACGCAGGGTTTTGCTTATTGAATGACATGTAGCATCGGGATCAATACCTCGAATTAGATCTGCCGCAGCATCGACCTTAGCGCGTCCTACGTCTGCGGCAGTGGCACTCACAAGACGGTTTAGGTTTGAGTACTCCACTCGGTCTTCATCAACTAACAAGAACGTTCCAACACCTAGATACGCAAGTGCTTGAACTATGTGGGATCCGATTCCACCTACACCCACAACGCAGACTCTGACGGCGCGAAGCCGTTCTTGGGCGGCATTCCCGAATGCCCGAAGTTGGCGATCGAATCTAGTCTCTTGGGCCAGCTGAAGACTCCTTCCGCCAATAAGATCGTGGCTCACGAAACCACGTTCCGCGCGGCTTCATTGATCGAGTGCTACCTGATTCAGAGCGGACTACGATTAATTCCAAGAGCTCTGGCGTGGTTGACCCCGGCGGCCAGACGATGCCATCGACTGAGTCTTCGCCCCATACGGTTGCGACGTATGGTGTCCCAGGAAGTTTCCATTGAACGTAAGTAGCAAATTTTGTGATACCCGCGATGTCGCTTGGCGAGAACCAGACGTCAGTTCCAGAATCTGGATGTGAGTGACAATCGATAACTGCGCACCCTTTCTGGCGTGCCAATTGCATGATCTTCCCGCGTTCAGAGTCCTTCATTTCCAAATAGACATCCAGTTGCACGCTCCAGCCCTCTGCAGGAATAAAATATGCATCCACCACCTCGATATCCGATCCCTCAGCATTCGCGAACAAGAACGCGCCTTGCTCCAGATTGTTCTGGAAGAAAAAGGTCTGCAGCTCACTAAATAACGGCTTCGGGATAAAGACTCGGCTCACTGCGCCTCCTCGCCACGCAAGCACATGCTGACTCCACGCAAATATGTTTCTAAATTATCGCCTTGTTCGATGAGCGCCAGTGGTCGCCATCCTTGTGGGTGCCACGAGAACCAACCCCATTGTCCAGGTACAGGTGCCGGGCCACTGCTTGAATTGTTGTTAGGGTTGAAGGCCGGTGGGGAGCCGCCGACTTTTAACCGGAGATCCTGGCGAACGAAGAAATTGTCAGGCCCCGTGTTTGGGTAACCGGGCGGGATTACGACCAGAACTGGAGTTTCAGTCTGCTCGAAGCGATCCCGTGGTAGAGGGAACGACGGGATTAGAAACCAGTTCGATTGCTCTCCTGTTCTTAGGTCGGGAAATCTCTTTTTCAAGTGCTCCAATTCCTCTACCACACGTTGGTGCATCTTCGACCCCGCTTGTACTTTGGAGCACGACCGTAACGGTGACCGGGTTTGAGAGTAACGACGTCGGTGTTGCTCAGAGTCTTCTCAGAACCATCTGGAAATTCTTCGACAATCTGCTGGTCCGCTGGTATATCGGGATCGGGCAGTTCTCGAATTTGAGCAACAGTTATCGTGTCAGAGTCCCAGTCGTATTCCTTTCCCTCTACATTCACAAAGTACTTTTTTCCAGCATTATCGTTCTCTGATGACATAATTCTCCTCGTTTAAACCCGCTTGCTTTAGCTCGTCAGGTGGCAGTCATTGAATATGCTCTAGAAAACACCGTTACTTTGCCAAAGATATGTGATCACCACTCACGGCACCACCTCACCCAGAAGCCATCGAGGGAACGTGGCGATTCCCTCATTTGGACAGTGTTTTCCTAAGCTCTTTGATCAACTTCTCTGCATCGTCAAGCTTTCGAATGACTTGCTGGTCTCCTCGCAGGGCCGCCAATGTTGTCCAGGAATAACGCTGTAGGGACTCTGAAAGCTGTTCGATATCGCCGAGAAGCCCCTGCCCCTTTTTTGCGGGAACAGGACCCAGAGTCTTTAGAGCGCTTTCAATATTTCCTCCAGCTGAAAGGAAGTTGTCCTTTGCGACTGGATCCTTAAATATTGAGCGTAGTTTTCGGATATCCTTGGAATTTGTGATCTCCTGCTCGTTGATTTTTCTTACCACCGCGTCCAAGACGCTAGGAGTAAGCAGTTTCTTATTGAGATTTTTTATTTCCCTGGCCCATGTAATGGACGCCCCAGGTTCCACGAGATTCGTTAGCTTTTCGGACACGTCATAAATGTCAACCAGCTTGTCCAGTTCTCTGACCGTGATGCCTAAGATGTTCGCAGCGCTTGCCCGCCCGACCATGTTGACGAGGCTATAAGCCACCATTTCCTTTTCCTTGGTGTCCCACTCACGCCGCTGCCTATGGATGTATATCCAGACCCTCAGCCGCTCCTCATCCGTCAGGGTTCGATCAGTAATTTCCGCCGGTAGTCGACGATACTGGTCTTTCTTCTGAACCTCGACGAGCACCTTTGAATTCGTCCAGCGGCGATCACCGTCAATGATGCGGAACTTGTTCCGGTTGTCTGGATGTGGCTCCAGCAACAGCGGCTCAAATATTCCTTCGTTGGCCTCGATCTGTCGCTGCAGCTCAGGGTCCTCTTTCGGACCCATCCTTGGCTGTTTTTCGTTTGGAAAAACGTCGAACAGGTCCACAGCGTCCCGATAAGTCCGAAGGAGCGTGCGGCCCAGCCGACGCTCCTGCCAGTGAAATGCTACTGTTTGCTCCATCCAACCGCCTCCTTCACAGCTGGACCCGCACTGCGTTCGACGCCTTTGGCTTTCAGGGTTGGGATGTCCGCCGAGTCTCCGCGTTCGACAATTGCCGCTACTTCAGTCTCGATCTCGCGGACAACGTTTTGCACACGTTTCAGGAGGGCCCCACGCTTTTTCCAAACGTTGTCGTGCGCTGTCTTCTCCTGAACATCGACGTCGAGCATGTCTCTAGTGAGCTTGGTGGCCTCTCTCAACTTGCCTGTATATGAATCGGACGTGATGAGGTCGTAAAGCATAGTCATCTTGGTGGCCCGTTCCTTCATGCTCAAGCCCTTTATGTGCATAGTAATCATTGCCTGACGCAACAGCTGCGCCATGAAGACGACCCTGGCGGGAGCAATCACGATCACTCCGGATTCGATGCACAATTCCTTCTTGCCAGCCGGGAAAGCTGTTGTCGTCAGAATCGCATGTTCTGCACCCGCTTCGACCTGGTCTTCGCGCAACTTTGTTATGTAGCCGTTCTGCCAAGAATGGCGATTCTTCGAGTCAATAACGATGCGGCCACAGGATTCGCCTTTATACAAGACTTCGTGAAGGATATCTGCGCCGGCTTGTCCCTTCGGTATACGTTTGATGTCGTCACCCCCAAACTCTTCCCGAAGGGCTTCGTACACATCAATTTCCGCGCCGTCGCCGAGCTCGTTCGCAGTTTTCTTCTGCAGTTGATTTTCCAAAAGCTGTACTTTCTTGATGAGGGCCTCTCGATCGCGCGCCGACGCCGATTGCTGCTTCAGGAGTGCCAGTGTCTTGTCTTTCTCAAGCGCGTGGCGCTGTTCGGCTAATTCTTTCTGTCGCTGTTTCTCGGCGTTTTCCTGCGCACGCTTCACTACCTCGGTTTCGCGCTCTTTAGCGTTTTTCAGCTTCTTGGCTATCTCATCTCGCTCGGCCGCGGTCTTGCGGATCTGCTCTGCAGCTTCTTCCTTAGCTTTCCTTTCCCCAGCAGTCCTTTCCTTCAGGAGCTCCTGCTGCATCTGCTTCCGGAACTCGGCTTCGCGCTCCTGGGTCTCCTTCAGCTTCTTGGCTGCCGCATCGCGTTCAGCAGCGATCTTATTGAGTTGCTGTTCTGCTTCCGCCGATACCTTCTTCTCCACCGCTCGGCGCTGTTTTTCTAAGTCCGATTTGAATTGCTGTTCAAGATGTCGCCGCAGGAAGTTTTCGGCCTCTGCCTTTTCAGCAGCTTTCTTGTGTTCCTGCTCGCGAAGCATCGCTTGAATTTCCCGAAATTTGACTCTTGAAAGTTCCGTTCCGCACAACGGGCACTGCTCAACAGTAGTCTCCACTTTCGACTCCCAACAGCATGGACTGCTCGACCGCGCCAAACTACGGCAGGCCAGACTTTCGGGCCTTATCCCTCTCCGCATGAAGAAAAGGACTAGGCATGCTCCTTTTTAGTCCTTCTGCATCCTTTTGTCAAGCGCAAGTGCAAGAATTTCCCCACCAGGAATGGATTGCCCGTGAAGCTAGTGAGCAACCAGGAGGAGTCTCCGTAAGTTTAACAAGCAAAAAGAGTTTATTTGTGGATCGCCGACAACATTTGGCTATGGTTTGGCACCAAAAGAATGATATGATTCGCTCTAGAATGGGAGTTGCGATGGCAACTAAAGCGATTCCAGTATCGGAGTCTCTCCTTCGGCGTGAGGCGGTTGACAATGCGTTAGCTGACCTACGCCTCGAGGGGCTCGCGCCCAGTGCTACTGTGCAGTCACTCTTCCTTCAGTTCATCGACGGTGACTTAACAGAATCGGAGCTACTAGGTTCCGTTCTGTCTCGATGAATGATCCGTACCTCGATCCCCATTCGGGGATATTACGAAATGAGTTCGGCATCACGAACCAGAGGGAGCTTGATAGCCGCGAAGCCGATGCCGTCGGCGTGCGCTCCGTAATGATCCAACTCGATCCTGTACCTGGAAACTTCGACTCCAAGCACCTCAAGGCTATCAATGAGTACCTCTTCCAGGATGTTTACGACTGGGCGGGAACATTCCGGACCATCTCCCTATCGAAACGCGATCATGTTGGCGGCCAGGTAACTCATTTCAGTCCCGCCGATGTAATAGAAGCAGAGCTGCAAGCGGTGCTTGGGGAATTGGCCGAAGACAACTTCCTTCGTTCCCTTCCTCGCAAGGTGTTCGCGAACAAAATGGCTCAGTTGTTTTCCGAAATGAACCGCATCCATCCATTCAGAGAAGGCAACGGCAGAGCGCAAAGGCAATTCGTCCGGCAGCTCGCCCAGGGAAGCTACAAGCCTCATTTCGACGTCGTCAGCAAGGAGCGCCTTGTGACGGCCAGTATTGCCTCTGCACACGGCGACAATTCCATGTTGGAGCGAATGATGGATGAGATAACTGACACAGAACGCATCCAGCCCCTGAAGAAGTTGATCGCGTTTTTTGGCAGAGAAAGATATGAATGGAACGACCGATACATTGCGACCACGACCCCCGGACAACGATATAGGGGCACTTTCGCACAGGCAGCAGGCGACGATTTCTTTTTTTACGACGACCAGAACCGAATCGTCGTAGGAAAGACTTCGGATCTCCCTACTGCCGCGAGAGCGAATGACAAGATTGATTTTGAGGCTTCCTGAGCCGACAAGAGGCCAAACAAAGTTCGAGACAACTCGGAATCAATACCATTGTGGCCAAAGTCGCTTACCAGGAACTTCTTGTCAGAGCTCAGGAAATTCATTCTGGACCATTGACCTCTTAGAGAACCGCCTGCTACGTGATGACCTTGAAAAGGGTTCCCGGTTCTTCGTGGGTCGCCATTGTTGCGAGGCGCACTGATCGCACAGCAGGTTCCAAATGATTGTGTCGGGATAAATCAATTTCATGAAGATTAGCATTCTTGGTGCGATGTACCGATGCCGCCTCGCTTGCTCTCAATGGTTGCGCTGCTCGGCGGCCAACAAAACGCGGCTAGACTATCCGATTTGTTGCATCGCAGGGAGCGGTTTAAGCTCGTTCGCGATAGACTCTGCTCCCTTTGGCTCTATAAAAAGCTTCTGCTGCTCGAACGCGCCCGAGGGTGAAACTGTTGCGTGATACGCACGCGACATCAGTTTGGGCGCTTCCTCGTGGTCTGTGGCGTGAATCATGTAGTACATGAGAGCGCCGCCAGTCAGACTTCCAAAGATGGGCCACGCTTTCACTGAGCGGTATCCCAGCTCGCGCTTGAACCGGTCAACGAAGGCATCGCGCCGATCATCGCGCGACACGTCACGGACTTCCTCCCAGTCATTGCGTCCCCACCAAGCCTCGGGAACTTCGAGTTTCTTTTGGGCTTTGAAAGCGCGTTCCTGCCAACTGTTGGCCAGGAAATAGAAGAGCTCGATCTTACGCTCCTGTTTCTTGAACCGCGCGAGTTTCTCGACTGATGCCCAATGACACTCGAAAGTTCGCTGATCAAGCAGGCAAAAGGTGGCCTCTTTCTCTGTGATATCTCCCGACTGGAGAATCTTGTCGACTTTCTGATTAAAGCTGCCTTCATAGATTTCAATATTGCGCGGCGGATCACAAGGAGGCTGCGTAGCTCTGAGTTGCCTGAGGAGCTTTACCTGCGACCGCTTATGGTCGCAGAGGTGAAAGTGGCGCATCCATTTAGGGTCGCTTTCAATGACGAGTTTTGCCGCCCAAGTGTCGCAGAGCTTTTCCTCTTGCGGGCCGGCAAAGCCATCAATGTAAGTGCCGTGGTGCGTGATGAAGACGAAGAGCTTGAGGTAGCGCATGATTAGCTGCGCTTTGTTGGCGGTGCAGACAGGGCGCTGGATGCGCTTCAGGCTGGGCTCTGCAGGTATGTCATCGAGGGGAGGAAATTCGGATGGATCGAAAAGGAAGGGTTGGTTTTCAGGAAGCGGCGCGTCGCTCATTTATTCCTTTCGTTTAAGTCACGCGCCTAAAGCCTCCACAGCTACGATGTTAGGTGGTGACAGCCAGTACTTCGCTCTATTCTGCCACGCACCCGCAGCCAAAGCACGAGATTTTCTTTCGGGTATTGCCTTTGAAGGTTGCGGCGGCATTTCGTCATACGTCATGCCATGGAGCGATCGGCCAGTGGTGGACTTATGAACTCCGCCCCATTGCTTGAAGAAGAAGGCGACTTTCTCTCTCCGGCAGGCTTTCAGGATGGCATCCACCCAGGCTTGCTCCATAGGGCGCGCGCCGTGCCCGCTTTCCCCTCCGACAATCGCCCAGTCGATGCCGGAAATGTCGAACCTTCCCAGATCCTCAAGTAAAGGTTCAATCGACAGGAATTTAACCGCAGCCGGGGCCTCACGCAGATGGTCAACGCGGGGAAGGCCATATTTCTTGTCTTCCACGCTTACTCCCCACCAGATATGCCGCTTATCGGCGGCGAAGCTTAACCTATCCGCGAGCATGTCGCGCAGTCGGTCAGAGCGCTTCGTCAACACCTGGTAGGTATGCCAATTGGCTTCAACCATGACGCGGACCACATCTTCTATGTATGCGTCCGGGACGCCCGGCTGGAAGAGATCGCTCATGCTGTTGACGAAGACTGTCTTCGGGCTCGACCACTGAAAAGGCTCTGAGAGCTTCTCAGGCACGAGACGAAGATCAAAGCCCTGTTCGTATGGGTGGCCTTTGACGCCGCGAAAGCGCTCGGCGAAGGTCTCGGCATAGCAGTGCTTGCAACCGGGGCTGATTTTCGTGCAACCCCTGAGCGGGTTCCACGTCGCGTCGGTCCACTCGATCTTTGAATGTTCACTCATGGCTGGAATCTTGCTGTTTCATACTACCAATGCGGACCGTTATAAAGGATTCTCCCTGTTATGGCTGCTGATTGAGAAGGCTCATGATGCGCTGCCGTTTGATGACGCCTGTGGGACCGTCGCGCGTACCTTGAGCCCATTGCGTTAGCTGGTTAAGCCGCAGGCGGTGTTCGACAGCAGGGCGGTGGATGGCAATCACGAACTCGGTCATCGGCCCCACTTCCGCGGTGAGTTTGTCGGCGCGGAATTCCGCAACCGCGAGCGCTACAGCCTCGTAAAGGGATTCCGCATGAACTTCAACATCATGCGAGATGCCGTTGGTGTCGGTAAACGAGACCCTGCACCAGTTCATGGCGTAATTATATTGTTTCGCTTTTTGTTCGCCAACCGCTAGAGGTGGTGGGTTCAGCGGAAGCCGCGCGGACGTTATTCGAGCATATTTGCTACGAGGTCATTTAGCTCCACGCCTTCGGGAGTACTCATGGTGAAATCCCTGATGTGCCTTCGGGTGGCAGCGAAATGAAGCGCCTCGTCAATCTTGAACGTCGATGCCAGCTTTTCCAGCTGGGCTCCCAGCACAACGATGCGTTTATGGATGTCATTGCTGTGGTCAAACTGCTCTATCGGCAACTCCCAGACATGCTTGTGGATGTGACGCTCGTCCTTGCCGTAAGACATAAGGGGGCGTGCAAGCTCGGTTGTGACGGGGGCGTTCAGAATTGCAGAAATGAAGTCAGCTTCGTCCTCGGATTGCGCAGGAGCCCAATAAAGATCGCTATTGACGATAGCCTTCTTGTCTCGCAGCTTCGCACAACATATGTGCATGCCCGAGGTATTGTAAATAACCCGGAACGGAGCTACCGGCAGTTGCTTTGAGAGCTTCGACTGAAAATCGAGCTGTTCCATGAGCGAAAGACGCTCGCTTGAGCGATTTGTCTCCCACACTTGGTTGGAATTTTGCCACCACTTTCGCAGGCCAGGAAAAACATCTATAGCCTCCTGATCTAAGAGCGACGTTTTGACACAGGGAATTACCGCGAGTTTCGGTTTTCCGACCCTGAATGGGTACAAATTCTCGCCCGAGAAAAGCGGCCGTATGAACTGCGTCTCAACAACGCCGGAGAGTCCTGGCAATAGTTTCCATGGCTTCTTTTCGTATGGGCTACGCTGTGATTGAACGGCAATTTTCCCTTGCGACATGCCAAGAGGAGAGGATTCCTTTTTCTTCACGACAAACACCATATAAGGCGCAATAATCGCGCCTTGGGTGAAGTTTGGGGCATAGGGTGATTTTGAAACCAGTCCAGCTTGCTGGACCTTTCCTTGAGCCCTTTTAAGCCATACTGACGCGACGCTCCACGGTGCGCTAACGGTTTCGAGCTTGCCTGTCCATATTTCTCCTTCATGAGGCATCGGTTTTGCGCTCTGTTCTGGTTCTGTATCCTCTTCTTCTATCCCGGCATAATCAGAGCGCGTCCCGAAAACCACGCTTGAGGCCCTCGGGAAGAAATGTGGGCGGATACGGCGCAGATCCCAGGGCTCCGCGAAGGCGATTCTTATCTCACCGACTTTGTGACTGTACGTACCGGTGCGGAATCCAGCGTAATGCTCACGGTCAATCGCAGCATTTGGCATAACCGTTGCGAACCTTCCACCTTTGCGGAGATAAAGCTCGCATGCTCGTACAACGAAGAGGGCTGACAAATCTTGGTGCGGTGCCAGCTGCGCCCCGGCCCATAGCCCGCGGTCCTCGCTCATGGAACGAAAGGTTTCCTGCATCTCGGGAGTCATGTGGCTGTAAGCCAGCCACGGGGGATTTCCGATGAGCATATCAACTTGGTTGCCGGGTTTGGACAGCCATAAAGGACGAGCCAGGTTGCGGACGTAATAACCCCAAATATGATCTCGACCTTCATCATGAAGGCGGCACATCACCTTGAACGTGGATTCAATTGTGGGTTGGTACTCATTAGGTATGTGAAACCTGGCAAAGAGCGCCTTCAACGAGGGTGGGTGCGATTTCGACTTCCTGCGGGCCGAATAATCTGCGAGTTCGTTTACCAGCTGATCGAACTGCGCGGCATCATCAAGGATGGCGTCGGGAAACGACAAATCACCTTCAAATAGAGTCTTTTGGTCTTCTGTATGGATTACGAGGTTTCCTGCTGACCATAAATCTACCTTCTGCTGACGCCACTGTATTGAATCTCCCAGGTACACGGGAATTTGAATATTGCCGCGATTAGGGTCAGTGAGCTTGTCGTGGCCGATGGCCAGCAGATACGTGACGCGCGCAAGAGTTACGGCGACCGGATGAAGATCCATGCCTACGACATGGCGGGTAACATCCACGAGTATTTTGTCGATGGCGACGGCCTGTTTTTCAGCGGCGCCGATATACTTCCTAACGGCGTGGAAAAGGAATGTGCCTGAGCCGCAGGCCGGATCGAGGAGACGAGTGTTAAGTGGATCAGTAATCATTTCCGCCACCATGACTTCAGCAAGCCAGTCAGGCGTGTAGTATTCACCGAGCCGTTTGCGTGTCTCGCGGCCAATGAAGTTTTCGTAAAGAATCTTGAGAATATCCTGATTAACATCGCTCCAGACAAAGCGCATCAGTCGCTTCGCGAGAGTGCGGATAAACGGTTCGCCGCCTTCCACCTCGAGCACCCAGTCGAAGAAATCCGCTTCGACTACACCATAAATGCCGGCGTCAGCGAACTTGTCGCCGGTGAGCAGGCTGCTGGGAGAAACTGAATCGACAGGAAGGCCGAGCATTGCATGGGCGATGATTTCGGACGTATTCACGAGCAGCGTGTGGTCGATGAAGAGCTCGTCATCACCCTTGAACCGCGTACCCAAAGCTGAAAGGAGGAGCTGAGTCCAGAGGTTACGCTTTACGGCGATCGTCGGGTTTTTCTTGTTCTTCTGATAAAGCGTTGCCAGACTGGCTCGATCCAGTTGATAGGCGCTGCTATCAGCTCCTAGGCGCTCCTCAATATTGTCGGCTGTTGGCGGGACGCCTTGTGTTGTGGCAAGGACGCCTTCGAGCCATACGACAAGGCGGTCTTCATCCTCGTCGGTCCTGTCTAAAGTTAGATCTGAAACCTGCCGGAGCCTTCCATCGACTAGGTCATAGCAATGCCACTGTGTGCCATCAGTCAGGACACCGACATAACGCAGTCCCGTTTGGTTCATCCGAATGTCGACGTACCCAGCGAGCTGTTCTTCCGCTTCTCGTTTGGCTTTTTCCTTACGTAAATCTCTCTTCACCTCGATTACGGTAGAACCAGCCTCCACATCAATGCGCCTGCGGTCCCCCACAGGCGTTTCGAGGTTTACATCGTGAAGATCGCCGGGTTCTAGTTCAAATGGCGCGGACAGGATGAATTGCCGTACATCGGCCTGAATTTCTGCCTCCGCCCTTTTGGGGTTGCGGACGACAAGTCTTTGAAAAGTATCAAGCAAGCCGCAAGTTTAGCAGGTGAGCAGACGGCCACCGAATCGACAGGGCTTTGACGTGCCGTTAGGGTAATCGCAAGGTGAATCCATCGATTTTAAGCTTGATAATTTACTTTATCGGACTTAAAAACAAGGCCCCACATTCACCCCAACAAGGACGTGGCCGCCTTGTAACACCGCATCTGGAGTTGCGGCGGGAGCGACCAGACTCATTCTGCAGATCATCCTTATATATATAGAGACAATCTTCCACCTCAGCAGCCGTCAAACGTGAGAACTCTGCCGGCAGCAACGCTGGATCGAGCGTTTCACCGCGAAATCCCAAAATAGCCGCTCCTTTCTTCGTTCCCCGACGCAGGTAGACCAGCTTTGGAGACTTTCCGAGGTATGCGCCGATACGTTGCGCAATGTCATAGACCATAAGCTTGTTGATGCCCTGAACCGAGCCTATCTCGCGCTCCACCAGTTCATTCAGCGCGTCGAAGTCCCTAGCACCGGCAAGGCGTCACCCTGCTGCTTGCAAACGCTCCTCAGCCAGTTCCAGCAGCTTCTTAGGAATCAGACACTGGTGAGGGTGTCGCGTGCCATCGGGAAATTCGCACCAGGCAGCCCTGCGGATTGCCGAGGCCCTACTTTTCTCCCGGCGGAAAGTATCCATCTCCGCCTGCGCAGCGTCGCGGTATTCTCGGATGTACGCAGCGACAATCTCGTTGAGCGTCATTACTCACCCCTGCTGTCGCGGGCGCAAAAGCGCTCGGATCTGATCGTCTTCAAAAGTGCATATTCCGCTGTCGATATTTCTCCAGAAATATTCGGCAAACTTGCTCGCTGCGGCGTTCCAGGCCCCGGCAACCTTATTCACGTCCGGATAGTTCGGGCTGGTCCCAGTGATCTTTGGGTCGTTGGCGGTCACGAGCAGAAGATCGAGTTGCACAGGTTCGTCACTATCAACCAGGTTGGGCCAATCAATCAGGAGCAATCCGTCGTTACTTATCAACCGACCCTCCGTTTGAGTTTGAGTGACCTTCCCATAATCCGGCTCCTTCTGAACGCGGTCTGCCCAGGCTTTAAGCATGTCTTCCGGGATCGTTCGGTCTGGATTGCACAACAGCGCCACGCAGCCCCAGTAATCTGAGATGCGACCGGGAGTAGCATACGGTTGCTCTGCCTTCCAAAGAGCTTCCGCTTCAGCAACCAGATCTGTTGGCGTTGAAACATCGCGTGTGCAGCGAACCACAACCGCGTGACCGATTCCGGCCGAACGAGAAAAGACCATTGTGTAGGTGTAGCCTCGGCCCTTACCCGACAGACGACCGTAACGGATCGGTGCCGTCACAACTTGCGCCGAAGTCTTGTCCAAGCGCGCATCACGCCATGCCGGGCGCTCGTTCTCTGAATCCCAAAACAACGATCCGATGATCAGAACCCCAGCGGTTAACGGCACACACTCACTCCTATTCATCCTCGGCAGTCTCAACAGCCACTGCAACCAGCTCCGGCAGAAACGGCGAAACATCCTGAATCACCACTGATCCTTTCCTCGATAGATAGTAGTCGCGTACAGTGACGAACCGATTATGGTATTTGGCGTTGAACTTCTTCTTGAGTGCGTCATTACGGCTCAATATGCTCTCCAAAGCGCGGCCGCCTTCGAAGAACTTTTCCCCGTGCTCCGTGCCAAGCACATAGAGAAACCTTTCCTTCTGCGTTTCCTGCTCCGTCAGTCCGTAGAAATCCTTGAACAAAGAGTTTTGCCGAATTGATTCCGACCCACCCTGCCAACGGATGAATTTAAATTCCGCGATGCGTTGATTGGTCTCCAGGTCAAACTTCCTTTTGGTGTTTCCTGCGCCAAGCGAGACGTACTCAATCACCTCGCCAGCCCGAAGAATATGAGGAAGACACAAAAGTATGCCTAACGTGTGAACAACCACATCGATTTGTGCAGCTACCTGTTTAACTAAACCCGCAGCCCGGAGAATTTCCCTCTTCGCTCCAGTCGTGCCCAAAACAGCCGAGTAGCCATCTGAGCCAACTCCTTTTAGGGAGTTTTCAATCTGGCCGATAGTTCGAGTAAGGTCGGGCCCGCGAAACGTCTGAAGCAGGTGGATGGCTTCTGAGACTGCAATCTGAGGCCGTTTGGATTCTGTTGCCATAATGTCCGGGCAACTATACCGAACTTCGCGCCGTAGGGCTCACACACTGACTTCAGGAATGATAACGTCCCTTATTGTCATTCATGATCCAAGCGGAGCTGAGTACCGCCTTGCGAATGCTTGAACCGGAGATCCGGCACACAACTAACACATAGTCAACTCGAATTATGAGATTTCACGTGCGGACGTGAGAGGTCCGAACTGATCGGCCGTCAGTCGTCGATCCTGGTTGACCCTTTCTCTCCATTGCACCACCAATGCGTTGCTTGAATATTGTCTGGATGGTCGTCCCGCCACGCTCCTCCCATTCCTTTCGGATCCCTGTGGTCAGGCACGATATCGTTGTAATCCGTGAATTCTTCGTGGCAGATGGCGCATTTCCTGTCCTGTTCGACAATCTTGCGGTTCAGCAGTTTCCGCATTTCTGCCGGTGACCGGAGTTCGCGGTATCCTCTCGGATGATGCGGGTCTTCGACGCGGCGAACGCCCGGCTGTAATCGGGTCGGCCTTCGCATTTGCTCCCGGCCACAGCAGAACAAGGAGCGGTGAATCGGACAGGGTTGGTTGCGACGGAGTTTCATGGCGGCCTCCTGTGGAGTTGTTGAAATTGTGGGAGAGCGACGGCAAACGGAGGCCGGAGTGGGCGCGGCGGTCCTGTTATTTTGTTCTGTTGACTCTTGCGAAGTCTTACCGAGAACGTGATGCTCACCGACGCTCCACCACGACAGGCGAACCGTGCAGGGTTTCTGGAAAGTGATCGATTGCGGAATCCCGAGCTGCCGCAGAACGGCAACCTGACCCGGATCGCCAACTCAATCGAATCGGCGATGGAGCATGGGGCAACCGCGGCCGTGCGGCGTGCCTGTGCAGATCTCCTGGCAGAGCTATCGGAGTTTTATAAGGTTCCAGCGTGTAACATTCGTGTGCTGGCTGCCCGGCCGTTGCGCGTTCGTGAAAGCTGGACAAGCGAACTCTTCGGGGACTA
>WNFY01006820.1_pt1 | contig 20036 bp, 13 predicted proteins | sample 5400091 | NCBI WGS metagenome assembly WNFY01 (sample SAMN13153364, study PRJNA577476) | soil metagenome | isolation source: 60 cm soil or saprolite under grassland replicate 1 | place: USA:California | collected 2016-06-15
CCAGACGATTGCATTGTTCAGCTTCCTCCAGATAGTGCGTCGTAACCAGAATCGCCATTCCCCGATCGCCGAAGCTATTGATCATCTTCCAGAAAGCGCGACGGGCCAGCGGGTCAACACCGGACGTTGGTTCATCGAGAAAGAGCACGCTCGGCTCGTGCATCACCGCTGCGCCAAACGCAACGCGTTGCTTCCAACCCCCCGGAAGGCTTCCGGTCATTTGGTCGCCGCGGCCTTGCAGCCCGGAAAACGACAACACCCAGCGTTTTTTCTCAGAGCGCTCCGCGAGCGGCACTTGATAGACGCCGGCAAAGAAATCTAGATTCTCTTCGATCGTCAAGTCATCGTAGAGCGAGAACTTCTGCGACATGTAACCGACATGCTGTCGCACAAGACTGGAATGTAACGATCCCGTCTTACCTGCGAGCTCTGCCTTGCCGTCGGTGGGCTCAAGTAAGCCGCAAAGCATCTTGATTGTGGTAGTTTTGCCCGCGCCATTTGCTCCCAGTAAACCGTAAATCTCGCCGTACTTGACTTCGAGGTCTATGCCTTTCACTGCGTCAAATGTGCCGAACGTCTTAGTGAGTCTGCGCGCGCCAATGGCAGTGGCGTCGGATGAGCGCTTTTGAAAATCGCGCCTGGCCGGAAACGGCAACGCCCTAATCTCATCCTCGAGGTGCCGCAGCAGGGCGACAAAGGCATTCTCCAGTGTTGGCTGAGAAACACTGATCTCCTGGACTTCGATGCCGGCCTCACTCAACTTCTCGCGGGTTAGCTTCTCTCCCGCGCTCGCGTCGTGGACCATAACGTCGAGGTGATCCCCGAATCGCTGAGCGTCATCTATGCCTTCGGTTTCGTCCAAAACATCTTCAGCGCGACTGAGTTCGGAAGCGCGCACAACCAGTCGCTGCAAACCGAGGCTCTCGCGCAACTCACGCGGCGTGCCCGTTTGATGAATGCGGCCTTCGTGCATTAAGGCGACCCGGGTACAGCGCTCGGCTTCATCGAGGTACGGCGTGGCGATAACGATCGTAATTCCCTCGTTAGAGAGATTGACCAGCGCATCCCAAAATTCCCGACGCGAGACTGGATCGACACCAGTGGTCGGTTCATCCAGCAGCAGAATCTTGGGCTCGATGATTAACGCGCACGCGAGTGAGAGCTTTTGCTTCATGCCGCCGCTCAGTTTTCCGGCGAGCCGGTCGGTGAATCGATCCATGCCGAACATCCTGAGGTAGCGCTGCCCACGGCGTTCGATCTCTTCATTGGGCAAGCGGCGCAACTCGCCCATGTAACGCAGGTTCTCGGCCACTGTTAGGTCGTGATAGAGACTGAACACTTGAGTCAGATATCCGACATACGAGCGCGCCTCGCGCGCCGAATTGCCCAGCATGATCGCCTCGCCCGACGTTGGTTGCATCACGCCGCCAAGAATTTGGAACGTCGAAGTCTTGCCCGCGCCGTCTGGTCCAATCAGACCGAATATCTCACCCGACTGGACGTCGAGGTCGATGCCGCGCACCGCTTCGATTGAACCGTAGACTTTGCGCAGACCGCGTACGCGGATGGCAGGCTCGCGTGACTCAGGAAATGAAGGCGCTGACGGTGTCAGGCGAGCAGCGCTAATGGAAGTCTCGGTTCCGTTCATCGTCGTCCAGTGTCTTTCGGCCAAATGTCGCCTTCAACGAGAATCTCGCCGTCGGCCGGCATGCCGGGTTTGGCTGCGCCCGTTGGATTCTTGATCAGGACCTTTACGCCCACGACTTGCTTGACGCGTTCATCACGGAAGTAAGTATTTTCAGGAGTGAAAGAAGCTTCGGGATCGATGCGCGAGACTATGGCCTCGACGGGATGTTTGGGATCTGAGTCGAGATAGATGTGCGCCTGCTGGCCCAGCTTGACGCGACCGATGTCGCCCTCGGGAACGAATCCGCGTAAGTAGACCTTGCCGAGATCGACCATGGTCACGATCGCAGTCCCGGCCTGGACGACTTCACCGGGCTCGGCCGTCCGCGTGGCAATCGTGCCGTCGAAGGGAGCGAGGACAGTTAGATCGGCGCGGTTCTCTTGCGACTCTTTCAGTTGCGCACGGGCACGTTCGGCATCGGACTGAGCTGCGGCAACGTCCAACCTGGCCTGTGTAATCTGCTTATCAATCGCAGCGCTTTGAGACGACCGTATCGGCGGATTCTTGAGATTTGCGCGCGCGGCCGTCAAAGCTCCCCGCGACGCAGCTACTTGTTTCTTTGCCGATTCAACGACGGCAGCCTGGGTCTCTGCGGTCGTATGCGCTTGTTCGCGTTGGCGATCAGACACATCGCCGGTACGTGCCAATTTGGTAAGCCTCTCGACATCGTAACGCGCTTGTTCATAAGCAGCCTGAGCCTGCGAAAGATTTGCCTCGGCGGACGCTACTTGGGCTTCAGCCTGACGGACGCGTCCTTCCGCGTCCAGCTGCGCCTGGTCCACGGTGATGTGAGCCTGCTTGAGTTGCTCCGCCAAGACCGCGATCTGTTGCTGCGAGTGTGTGATTCGCGTTTCCGCCTCCTGAGCTGAGGATTGCGCCTGCTGTTCGCGAGCCACCGCTTGCTCGTCGTCGAGCACGGCAATCACATCTCCGGCTTTGACCGTGTCGCCTTCGCGCACTCGGATCTCCCGGATGCGCCCGGAGGTCTTGGGGGCGATGGTCGAATCATCACCCTCGATCCGGCCACTGAGCGTGATGATGTTGTGTGGGATCGGAGGTTGACGTACGAAAAACCACCAAATCAGAAATCCAGCTACCAGAATGATCGCCAGGATCAAAACGATTTGAAGTGCCTTCGTGCGGGTCTGTGCCATGTTTTCTTCTCTTGAGTGCCTACATATTCCGATTAGTTGATCTCAACTTTGACGGGTTTCGCGTTCCAGATCCTATCGCAGTATTCCTGAACGGACCGGTCCGAAGAAAAATGGCCCATGCGAGCGACATTCAAGATTGACATTGTCGTCCAATGCTCAGGGTCGATAAATGCCTGGCCCACGTGATCTTGTTGATCCACATAGGATTGGTAGTCTGCCAATAGTAGATATTCGTCTCGGTCGAGCAGCGAGGCCACGAGCGGACGGAACAGCTCGCGATCTCCGTTCGAGAAGGCTCCTGAAGCGATGAGGTCAATCACTTCGCGCAATTGAGCGTTGGAATAGTAGTACTCCCTTGGGTCATAGCCTCTTGATTTGAGATCGCCTCCTTCCGAAGATGTGAGACCGAAAAGAAAGAAATTGCTTGCTCCAACTGCATCGCGAATCTCAATGTTGGCACCGTCCAACGTACCGATGGTGAGCGCGCCGTTGAGAGCGAACTTCATGTTTCCTGTGCCTGATGCTTCCTTGCCAGCAGTGGAGATTTGCTCGGAAAGATCTGCTGCCGGATAGACCAGTTGGCCATTCTTCACATTGAAGTCAGGAAGAAACGCCACCTTCAGCCGATCCTCAATAGCCTTGTCATTGTTAACTACTTCAGCGATGGAATTAATCAACTTGATGATCAACTTGGCCATCGCATAGCCAGGAGCAGCCTTACCACCGAAGATGAACGTCCGTGGCGCAATTCGGAGCGCAGAATCAGCTTTCAGCCTTTGATACACAGTGATCACGTGCAGGGCGTTTAGGAGCTGGCGCTTATATTCGTGCATACGCTTGACCTGTACGTCGAAGAGCGAATCGGGATCGACGACAACGCCCGTGCGTTTGTTGATCAACTTCACCAGTGCGCGCTTGTTGTCGCGTTTTACCTCACGCCACTGCTCTCGGAACCCGGCATCAGAGACGAACACCTCCAGCTGTTTAAGTTGATCTTCTGTGTGGCGAATCCACCCATCGCCGATTCGATGGGTGATTAACTCGGCCAGTTTCGGATTGCTAAGCGCTAACCAGCGTCGGGGCGTCACTCCGTTCGTAATACTGTGAAACCTTTCAGGGTAAAGATCATAAAAGTCATGCAGCACATTTTTCTTTAGCAGCTCGGTATGCAGCGCTGCAACGCCGTTGATGGCGTGACTGCCAACACTCGCCAGATGGGCCATGCGGACATACTTCTCCCCGTTCTCCGCGATTAGCGACATGCGCTGAACTCTCTGGTCATCGCCAGGGTATAGCGCTCGCACCTGGTCAAGAAATCGCCGGTTAATCTCGTAGATGATTTCCAGATGTCTGGGCAAAAGGTCGCGGAACAGAGGCAGCGGCCATGTCTCGAGCGCCTCGGGTAATAATGTGTGGTTGGTGTAGCCGAAGGTTTGCTGGGTGATGTGCCAGGCCTTGTCCCAATCCAATGCACGAACATCAACGAGCAACCTCATAAGTTCGGCAACTGCAATTGAGGGGTGAGTGTCGTTGAGCTGCACGGCGAAGAATTCGTGGAATTGCTCGGGCTGATTCCCAGACAGATCGTTCATACGCAGCATGTCCTGAAGAGAGCAAGAGACAAAAAAGTATTGTTGTTCAAGTCGCAATTGCTTTCCCTTGTTGATCGTATCATTCGGATAGAGGACCTTGGTGATGGTCTCCGAGGCTATCTTTTCCTCGACTGCGCGGTAGTAATCGCCAACGTTGAACGCCTCGAAGTCGAAGGACTCGCTCGCCTCTGCCTTCCAAAGACGCAACAGATCGGTGGTGCCGACCTTGTAACCCACGACCGAGGTGTCGTAAGCGACGCCTTTAACTACGCGGTGTGGAATCCAGTGCACGCGGTAATGACCGTTCTGGTCGTAGCGAGTTTCGGTGTTGCCACCGAGTTTGACCTCGAAGCTGATCTCCGGACGTGGTATCTCCCAGGGATTACCTGGTTGCAACCATTTGTCTGTCACCTCAACCTGCCATCCATCGCGGATCTCCTGATCAAAAATGCCGAACTCGTAACGAATCCCGTAACCGATCGCTGGGACTTCAAGGGTCGCCAGCGATTCCAGATAACAGGCTGCCAGCCTGCCGAGACCCCCGTTGCCGAGGCCCGGTTCCTCTTCATGCTCTATTAGCAGGTCAAGATCGAGTCCCAGATCCTCGGTTGCCTGACGAACCTGATCATAGATTCCGAGATTGATCAGGTTATTGGCCATTTGTGGCCCAATCAGGAATTCTGCCGAAAGATAAGACACGACCCGCACGTCACTCCTCATCAGAGTGTGAACGGTCGCGATCCAATGATCCAGCAACCGATCGCGCACCGTATGGGCCAGGGCCATATACCAGTCGTTGCGCGTTGCCGTTTCAGCCAATCTTCCTTGAGTGTAGAAGAGGTGAGCGAGAAGGTCAGCCTTAATCGACTGGATACTGCTTTCCGAGTGAATTTGTTGTGCCTGTTGCACGGGAACAGCACGTATTTTGCCTTCTTCTCTTTCCATTCTAGAACCTCAATCTGCGTTGACCCCGGATCGTCCGAGCGACCTACCCTTGGACCCCATTTTTTGTGTACTTAAGGCTCCTCAGCTTCCTTGCGAGTGTTTGGTCCTGACGCGAGGTTGAAAGCGCCTGCCTTTCTAGCATCGAGTCGCCCTGCATTCGTATCTGAAATAACACATTCACGATGAAGGAAAAAGCGCAGGTCAGAATCCGCACAGTTGCTTTATACAAAAAAGTGCTAGTGTCATGACTTTAAAGGTCTTGTAACAAATAGTTGCCCGTTGGCGTTCTCGCGCACGTCGGCGAACTCCGTGCTGATCAGTAGATCGTCGCCGTTAGCACAGCGCGAACACACGATTTTCTTTTCCAACCGCCAGCGGATCGATTCCTTTGCCTTTGTACCGAAAGACGGAGCTGCTCGCGCTCACCTTACGGTTGGGAAGTTGCGTTAGGCTATTTGTTGCGTCAGGTTATTTAAGGAGAGAGTGCTATGGCAGCCAGTGTTTTTCGACTTGGCGTAGGACCCATGTGCGTAGTTTGTCCCAGAAACCCCATGCGACGAGCGCTCTCGTTAACTATCCCAACACCAAACTGGTCCAACCGATAAACTTCAACCGAAGGTACATTACCCACCGCGACGCGAAAGTCGGGCGAAACCGACTCGTGTAAGGCGGTTAGCAGCGCGTCATTGCTGAAATAACGACGCCCGCGCGCGGCGATTAGAAAGTCACCTTCCTGAAATTGCTTCAAGCTTTCCGGATCTGAAAGCGAAACACAGATGAGGTCAGAACGGTTGGCACGTGACGAATAGTAAGTCGCCAGCGCCAGGCTCTCGCTAGCGACCTGGGCGCCTGGTTTCGCACGCCTGGAAATGTCTGCCATCACCTCGCGCATGCTGGTGTCGTAAAACTCATCATGAGGGAAGTAGTAGCCAGCATTCGCAGCCCCTCCGCCCAGGCTGTTCAGGTAGAGACGAAAATAAGGTGTCGCGACCGTTGACGCGATTACAGACCCGATAACCACCACCAAGGCCACTCCCGAACGGGCATAGATCGAAAGACCACCATGGGTCCGTAGCGGCCGCACTCGGCTCACCAGCCAGCGACCAAAAACCTGTACGCCAAGCGCAGAGGTGATCAGGACTGCCGGCAGAGCAACGGTATAATAGCGTGTGAATTTTCCACCGACAAAACTGAAGGTAAAAAAGAACAAGAAGAGCCAGAAGAGAATGAAGTAACGCCCGTCTCCCAGTTTGCGACGAAAAAGCAAAGGTAGACCAACAAACACTCCGGCGAGGGTAAGGAGTGGTAGTTTGACCCAGGTGAATGCGAGATAGAAATACCAGGGAGTTCCTTTGAGCCAATCCGACCAGCGATGACTATAAAGCTGGCCCATGAACTCATAACCGTCATGACCCATCCGTTTCTGACTGACGAAAAGGCCCATCTGGTGCCATGTCTCGGGCAAGAGTATGGTTGGGCTAAGGATGAGAAACGCAACACCAATAATACCGAAAAACATCAGCATCTTTTTCTTGCCCAGGCGCCAGTGTGTTTCCGGAAGATTCTGAAACATCCAATAGTAGCTGATGCTAATGCCAATCAGGTGAGGCACGTATTTTGACGCCAGCATGGCCCCGTAAGCAGCTCCCGTGGCGACGTAATACCGTAGAGGATTTCGCTCGGGCTGACTTTCCGCCGCGCGTTGTCCACGCAGCCAGAAAACATTCGCCAGCAGAAAGAAGAACAGCAAAAAGGTGTCCTCTTTCGCAATGCGATTAAAACCGATCGCGTTTGGATCAAAGGTCCATAACGCCGCAGCGATTAAAGCTACCTCAGCTCCAAACAACTCTGCCGCGAGCAGATAGATCAGGATTGCAGTGAGCGACCCAAATATCACGCCGGGCAAGCGTAACGCGGTCTCTGGCTGAATGTAGAGATCAGAAGCAGGCGTCGAAACAAAGGGGCTCTTGTTCCACTTTTCTGCAAGAACAATGGTGGCCGTTTGCAGCGATTTCATTAACATGGGATGCTCGCCATTTGCGCCAGTCAAACCATGAGTGCGGTAATCAGCCACCGCATATAGTTTGTTGAGTTCGTCTTCACTGAGCCCTTCGGCGCTCAGGCCGGAAAGGCGGAAACCAAAGCCCACAAAAACGAGGACGAGGAGAGCGACGACGAGAAGCGTCCTGCTGCTAGACAGAACGCCTTGCTCTGAAAACAAGTCGGGTCTCAGACCTGCGGTGATGATGGCTTCTGGTCGCGCTGCCAAATAAGTTCTCTCCCAGTGCAAAAGGCGCACCGTCAACCTGATCTCAGCATCAGCACAACCCCGGTACGCTTAAACTGGAGCCAGGAGAAGCCATTATATGTCTTGTCAAAACCTCAGCCCTAATCTAGTGTTATCGAACAACTAAGGCTGTTTTGACCCGGCGGGGATCGATCAAGAGATCATCATGAGCTTTTGAAGCTTCGTGAAGAAGGATTTTCAACTTGCGGACGTCCGACTACGCTACTTGACTGTCGCGCACGTGAGTTGATTTCTACGCGCTAACCTGGAATGGAGACCCTCATGAGTAGTGCTGCCCGAGAAATGAAGCCAGAAATAAATCAGCAAACCTTGCTCGCAGAGCCGGCGGATGGCGGCAGGCTGATTGTCGTGACTGCACCGCTGACAGAGTCGATTGACCACGCCGGCTACTTCATTCAGATGGCGCTGGCTTCTTTGCCTATCTGGATGGAAAGAGTCATCAACAAGAAATACCCAAAATGGCGCGAGGTCGAGCGCAACGAAGATGGCTCGGCGCGCTACATGCCGGCGGGTGTGCGGTTGGTTGAAAAATCCTTATTGCGCGAATATCGCCCGGATGAAGTAGTGGCCTGTTATCCCGATGATCTGCCAAGGTTCATCGGCCCGCGCACACGCGTGGTGGCCGTCTCGACCCATAATCCGCTGGGAGTGACCTTCGCTGCCGGTGTTTACACCTCTGTCTTTGGTTCCTCAAGATTGCCTATTAACTCGCACTATGCCCGCGAGCTATTCAACAGGATTAAGGCCAGCGCTTATCGCGATAACTTTAAGGTGATCGTCGGCGGTTCAGGTGGCTGGCAGATCACCCAGACCGACACATATGAAGAACTAGGCGTTGACTGTGTGGTCGAGGGTCGCAGCGAATCGGTCGAAACTTTGGAATTGTTTCGCAAGGCCATCCGGCATGAGGAACTGCCGCGCCGGATTGAAGTTCAACATCCTGTAGATCGTGAGGGAATCTTATTCCCCGATGCGCGCACAACTTTTGGCGTGGTCGAAATGACTACTGGGTGCGGGCGTCGCTGCAAGTTTTGCGTTCCCGACTTGAACCCACAAATCGACTTGCCGAAAGAGAAGATCATGGGGGCAGTGCGCGCAAATGTGCGGCAGGGAAACAAACAGGTCTCACTGGCCACCGAAGACATGTTCATTTGGGGGCAAGTTCACACGGATACGCCCTTCTATTTTCCGAATAGGGAAGCTCTTCTTGACCTTTACGGCGAGATCGTCAGGACGCCGGGCGTCGAGCAACACGTGTTGAGTCACAGCACCATCGCGCCCGCAGTCGTCGATCCTCTGCTCATCAAGCAGCTCTCCGAGTTACTACTACCGAAAAGTCCTATCCACTTTCCCCGACTCAGCAGTCACCCGGAGAAGAAGGCGCTGGCGCCACTGATCGGACTCGAGACCGGCTCAGTCCGGCTGGCAAAACAGATCATGCCGAGCAAGGGAGTGCCTTTTAACATTGACGACTGGCCGAGCGTGGTCCTCGAAGGCCTGCGCGTGCTCAATGAAAACAATTGGTTTCCGGCCATGACCCTGATCGTCGGCGGTCCCGGTGAAACTGACGAAGATGTGAGGGAGACGCTCGACCTGGTTTACGAAATTGAGCGCCGCGGGCTTTTTGCCTTCCTCATTCCTTCGATTTTTACACCGCTGCACGACACGCGCATGGAGCAAGAGAAGGGTGTCACCGAGACACGCCAGCTCTCGCCGCTGCAATGGCAATTGATGATGAAGTGCTGGAAGATGAATCTCCGGCCCGGGCAGTACAGTTGGTGGGGTCCGCTTGCGTGGCGCGCCGGCGCAATTGGAATGTGGCTCTATAAGCTGCGCAGGATCAACGGCCCGCACTTCACTTGGCCCTTGTTGATGTTCTCAGGAATCCTTTCAGAAAAGACTCTTCATCGCCTTGGAAAGATTTATATAGGAAAGCTTTTGAACTCGAAGACACGGAAGGAACTGGTCGCTACTTTAAAGCCCAAAGATTTGCAGTTTTTGCGCGCCGACAACGGCGACCTTCCGGAGGATTACAAACCCACTCGACGATTGCCTCTCGTGAAAACGCCCGCGGTGAGCATTTCTCAATTCAATGCCGAGGAATCGCCGATGGGTGTCCTCTAAGCAAATACAGTCATCCCTCCCACAAAAAGAACCACCCGGCAAACCTGATGGCTTGCCGGGTGGTCCAAAGCGAACTTGAAAAGTTTAAGCCTGACTCCTCTTGCTCCATCAAGCTTGGCGACGTCTGCGGACTGCGGCGACTACTCCTGCCAATCCCGAACCGAGCAGAACGAGAGTAGCAGGTTCCGGTACATTAGAGGGTTCGCCATAAATGAAATCGTCCATGACCACTACGTCGGTTCCCGTCGAGTCGTTTGGACCTAGCGCAGTGTTTCCGCTGGTGATCCGTAGAATGTTGCTGCCGAGCGCGGTAAAGAGCCGCTGCGGGCTAAAAGTCTGGAAGGTGTTCGAGTAAGTGGGATTGATGTTGTCGAACCGCACCGCCGCAACGCCGGCATTGGCGCTCACCTGAAAGCCGGTTCCCCCTGTCGAAAAAATTGTTCCGCGAGGAGAATTGACGTTGAAAAAGTTGGCCGGAAGATTATTCGGAGCCGATAGAGCATCCGGGACGCCATCCCAGTTGATCTCGCGGCGGCCGCTGCCAAACGAACCCACCACATTGGGATTCAATAGGCCCAGCGTTGTGCGAAAAGTATCGACGATCGCCTGAATTCCAGCCGGGTTTGCTCCGGTACCACTAAAGACGACTGGGGCACCGACTGTAATTGACGGCAAGATCAAAATCACCGACAAAAAAGCGAAGCCAAAACAGATACGAGGAAAGAATCTAAGACTGGTCATGGTTTCCTCCTTGTTAAGGGCATGCCCTCACGGAAAGGCGCCGGAAGGGATTACGAATGGGGGGCTTGGGAGATGAAGCGCGGGGGAAGGCGCCTACTGAACTGAGGCGCGCGACTATATTCCAAACTTGGTGGGGAGTCAAAGGAAAATTGCATTACTGCCGGAATTTGAGCGAGCGCCAAATGGGTTACAGGGAGCGAAGCGTGTTTTAGAGACTTTCCATTCGTCATTTGACATTTTTCACTTGTCATTTTCCGAAGGTAGGTCAGAAGTATCTTTGGCATGGTGACTTGAATCTGATCCTCTCATAAGGAAGAGACAAAAGGCATTGAACGTAAAAGTATGGTTCTAGACACTAGCCTGGAGGACTTCTGACAAATCAAATTCTTTGGCGTGGCATCTACCTACCCGGTCATGAAGCCTGCCGTGTGTTCTCCTTCAATGCGGAATGGCATCTGGCGGGCACGGCTGTTTTCTCGCACGATCATCAGGTGTGCCGGCTTGACTATCTGGTGATCTGCGACAGGGGTTGGAATACTTTGTCGGGAAGAGTTTCGGGCTGGCTCGGCACCGCCACAGTGGACCTTGAACTCGCGGTCGATTCTGATCATCGCTGGATGCTCAATGGCGTCGAGCGTCCGTTCGTGGTGGGCTGCATTGATCTGGATCTCAACTTTAGTCCATCGACTAACATGCTGCCGATCCGCCGACTAAACCTGGGAATTGGACAGGAAGCAGAGGTGAAAGCCGCCTGGCTCCGGTTTCCGAGTTTCGAACTCGAACCACTCTCTCAAGTTTATCGCCGTGTCGATGAGTCAACTTTCCGGTACGAAAGTGGTGGTGGGAGCTTTATCGCTGACCTCGAAGTCGACGCAACTGGTTTCGTCAGAAACTGCCCCGGTATCTGGGAAGCTGAGGGGACCACCTAACAAGTTGTTAATGGAACCCAGTTGCTCAGACTTTGATCCGTGTAATCTTGCGAAATCTGTTGATGCTCGTTGATAAGTTCACAACTCTTGACATATTTTTACGTCCTCTTGACACGGCTTAACATCGACAAGAGTATGCTACGGCTCGGATATCGCAATTCCTTCAGAGGTCGAAAATGAAATTGAAGAGAAGAGGTTTTCTGAGGGGTTTCAACCGGTTCCGGCTGATGTTAACGCTGGGTCTGGCAGTTGTCTTGCCGGCCGCCGCGCTCATATACGTCAATTTCAGCCAGTTGCGAGCCTTCGAACGCGATAAAGTGCTTGAGGCCGCCATCCATGGCGATTTTCAGGAGATGCTTCTAATCACCGAAAAGAAAATGAACAAGAAGGCTTACGCGATGACCGAAGATGCGAGGAATCTTTTCCCATCTCCGGATACTGACGCTCACGAAAAAGAAAAGAAGCTCGACCTTATCCTGGCAAAGAGTCCGTGGCTCACGCATGTGTTTCTCTTCGACGAAAAGAGTCTCGTATTCCGTTCGCAACCTCAACAGATGGGTGATAAATATATCCGCGAAGAACATGAGCGCATGATCGAAAGTTACCGTGGGTGGTTCGGTATGGAAGGCAAGATGATCGTAGAGGGGATGCACAAGAAGACCCGGCCCATGAACTTCTACACGGGCACAACAAAGCGGGCCGATGGCGAAGCTTACATAACGACTGCCTTGTTCGTCTTACCTCAGCTCTCGAACAGCAGAGTGGTGTTGGGTGGGGCAACCTTCGATTCTTGTTATCTGGAGAAGACTTTCTTTCCGGGAATGCTGGAGGAGCAGGTCACTGAGAAAATGAGTGACCAGGGTGGAAATCCGCTTGCCATGATGGTCTACCCTGCAGACATGGAGATGGGAAACGACGTCAAGCCGCTAGCAACTTCTTCCTCAGGTTGGGGAAAAGGGAAGCCCGAGGTTTCGCGCAAGTTCGACGATGTCTTCCGTGGACTTGCGCTGGGCATCAAGTACCAGGGCACCAGCGTAGAGGCGCTCGGCCAGACCTGGGTTCATCGTAGTTTTCTAATCCTCGGGTGCCTTTCGTTGATGATCATTGGCGGCCTGGTACTCACCAAACACATCGTCAGCAAAGAGATAGCGCTGGCCCGACTGAAGTCCGACTTCGTTTCCAACGTATCGCATGAGTTGCGCACGCCGCTGGCCTTGATCCGTTTGTACGCCGAGACGCTCGAACTGGGGCGCATTACAACTCAAGACAAGAAGCAGCAGTATTACCGAATTATTCGTAAAGAGAGTGAACGGCTGACCGCCTTGATCAACAACATCCTCGATTTCTCTCGGATCGAAGCGGGACGCAAGGAGTACGAGTTTCGGAATACCGACATTGCCGAGCTGGTTCGCAATACGCTCGAATCGTATCGATACCAAATCGAGCAACAGGGTTTCGCCTTTGAAGAAAGCATTGATTCAAACTTGCCGGCGGTGCCTGTGGACCGTGAAGCAATCGCGCGGGCGCTAGTCAACCTGGTTAATAACGCGCTGAAATACTCGACTAACGAAAAGTTCCTGGGTGTCAAACTATATCGGGAAGACGCCGTCGTAAAACTTGAGGTTGCGGATCATGGCATCGGCATCTCCCGGCGCGATCAGTCGAAGATCTTCGAGAAGTTCTATCGGGCAGGAGATCCACTAGTGCATAACACGAAAGGAAGCGGCTTGGGCCTGTCGCTGGTCCGTCATATTACGCATGCTCATGGCGGCGAAATCGCGGTGGAAAGTACTCCGGGAAGAGGCAGTAAGTTCACTCTATCGTTGCCGTTGGCATCGGCCACGGAACAACCGGCGATGTCTTGATTCTGCCCGCGGAGAATAAATCAATAAGGTATTACCAGCGGACGACAAATAGCGCACTATAGGAAAGGCGCATATGAAGAGAAGAGCAAACTTCGAACAATTAAATGGCGGCTCGAATGGCAGCGGATCAGCCATAAATGGCGACAGTGCCGAATCGAACAATACCAGGAGAACGCGAATCTTGATTGTCGAGGATGAACCTGCCATGGTTGCCGGCCTGCGTGACAACTTCGAGTATGAAGGCTACGACGTGATCAGCGCAGCCGACGGAGCAGCGGGCCTCGATCGTGCCCTCGCCGACGATCCCGATCTCGTCATACTGGACGTAATGATGCCGCGTATGAGCGGTCTCGACGTTTGTAAACAACTGAAGAGCAAGCGGCCGTCGCTACCGATCATCATGCTGACCGCGCGCGGCCAGGAGATCGACAAGGTTGTGGGCCTGGAGTTGGGCGCCGATGATTACGTTACCAAGCCCTTCTCCATTCGCGAACTGATGGCCCGGGTAAAAGCTGTCCTGAGGCGCGCATCGCCCCAGGCGCCCGCAGGCGAGATTTATCGATTCAGCGATGTCGAGGTCAACATCCGCAGCAATGAAGTACGACGCGCTGGCCGACCAGTCGAACTTTCAGCAAAAGAGTTTGCGTTGCTCGCATACTTCGTTTCTCATCCCGTGGAAACCCTCAGCCGCGACCGATTGCTGGATGCGGTGTGGGGTTATGAGAACTATCCAAACACACGCACGGTCGATACACACATCGTCCACCTCAGGCAAAAGCTGGAACCGAATCCTGAGGAGCCGCGTTTCATTCTTACCGTTCACGGCAGTGGTTACAAATTCGTTGGTTGAGGTTCAACGGTCTCATGAGTCAGTCAGGATACAATGCCGGTTTGGGGACCCGGCGCGCAGTCGATGTCCGGGTGTATCGACCGCGTCCCAAGCGTTCCGCACGGCTACCTCGCGAGGAGTTGGAAGTTAAGCTTGCAGAGCTGCAAAAGAATTATGCTGATCTGCATAGCGAGATTTACGAGGCTGCGCAGGTGCACCGGCGATTGTGTGCCCCTCGTCACGTTCGTTTCGGAGTCTTTGAAATTGCCAATGAGATTTTCGCCGTTCGCCACTTACCCGGTGACTTTTTCACGGTTGAAGAGAAGAGCGACAGTGCAATCCTTGCGCTTGGTGATATCTGCGGGAAGGGTCTGGCGGCCGGGATGTGGACCACGCATCTGGTGGGATTAGTTGGCGCGCGCGTGGCTGTGAGTTCTAAACCGGAGGCCATCGTTGCGGGCGTTAATCGCGACATCTGCCTGATGAACTCGTATATGCCACTGGTCAGTTTGTTCCTCGCTAAGCTCGATCCGATTACGGGGTTTGTTGAGTATTGCAGCGCTGGACATCCTCCCGCACTGCTTTTGCGAGCTAATGGAGAATTGGAGCTACTGTCCGAAGGTGGAATGTTGCTTGGTGTGATTCCTGCGACACCCTACGTCAGAGGATGCTTCGAACTGGGGGCCGGCGACGTGTTACTGATCTATTCCGATGGGATCACGGAGTCGGTCAACTGCTCGGGTGAGGAGTTTGGTTACGCGCGCCTGGAGGCACAACTGCGGCTCGCCCATGCCGGTGCTGCCGATGCTATGCTCTTTTCTGTGTTGGGTGCCGTTCAGGACTTCGCAGCAGCATCCCCACTCGTGGATGATATGTCGCTGGCGATTGTCCGTCGCGACAGCCGATGACGGACGTACGCGGATTACGCAGGTCTATCTATTTTCTCTCTTGCGTTCGCAAAAAGACATCCCAAGCCCATCTTCCTGACTGGGAGCCCCTTAAGTCATAAACCTTACCTCGATATCGAAACTGATTGCCAAATTGATCAATCCATCGTGTCTCGCGAAAATCGAGATCGATCGCCTCAATTCCAAACTCCGATAGCACGTGCATCTCGTTAGCTTCCGAAATGCCGTTATGATTCGCGTCACGCCAGAGGAGCAATCGCGAGAAGATGAGATCTCCTGAATCGATCTTTCCGTTTCATTTCCTCCAGCTCCCAGCGCATCATACTGTGCTAGCGCGAAGAATCCGTTCGGCTTTTGCGAGTGTGGTTGAGGACTTTCGGGTTTTTATCATTTCTTCGATTGACTGTCGGTTGGGATCCAACGCCTGGGATTACTTGAACTTTGCTTTAGTAGAATGCCACCCGACCATGCTGTCAGGTCCGCAAAGACGACAAAGCCAATCTTCAACTCAACGTCGTTGATGTCAGATATTCTGTGCCTATTCCTCACAAAACCTAGCAAGCTCTGGTATTCGTCTTGATTTAGGTTGTAGGTCACGTCCTCATTTGGTTTCAGCAGCAATGGCTTATTCCGAACTGGCAAGGCAGGCATGTTTCCGAGTTCAGAGCGAAATGACATTTCATTTCCGGAGGATCTTGTCTCGGGAAGGTTAAACTGGATCTCGATGTAGTTAATATCTTTGTTAGAAATGTTCTTGAATTGGAGACGCATCCCATTTAACCAATCATCTCCAGCTGTAAATCGCTCGTCTAACCTAATCTGCTTATTGGCCGCGCTAATATCAACAATTTTCAGCGGATCGTCCGAGTGGTAATCACGTTGTTTCAGGATTTTCTCTTGATGAACCGCTCCCCACCCTGGGCTAACAGTCCAGATAAGAAAACTCACAGTCAGTATCAATGTAGACACTTGTAGGATATTCGAACGAATTAGAGCAACTAAGCGCATCTCCCCTACCGCCATTCGAAGCGCAGAACGTTTTTTCGCGATTAAATACAGAAGGAAACTGTCGAAAAGCGACGTATTCGAAGCCTACTCGTCAATTTCTACCGAGTCAAGCCAAACAGTTGTGAAATAATAGTTACGGTCTACTACTTGATTCCTTGCCTCAACGTGGTGAACGCAGATGATTTTTGGAACTTCATAACGTTGAAGAGTTCAGAGAGATTTCGGCCTCCTAACCTCCTACCAAAACAGTAAAGAAAGCGGATGCTCAAAGCATCCGCTCTTCAATCAGAACTCTCTAATGAGCGTGAAGAGATTTCCGTCGGTTCGCTCGTCCAATGCAAATGCTACTGGGCTGGTTACCCAGTATCGGTAATCTCTGAAGAGCTCTCTGTGTATGACAAGTGTTCCGAGATTCTCAGCGTTAGCTGCTAAACCGATTACCTCGTACAAAGCGCCACGTCAGCGCCATCGCAAACAATTACGAGCATAAAGGCCACAGCGCGGTTGAGTTCATTAGTGAACTGCCGCAGTCATTGTTGCCACAAACAAGCGATCCCGCATCAAATCTATTGCAGCCGGTCGGATATAGATTGAAGCCGCATGGCCCACCAATGCGGGTTAGCTGATACACGGCTCGTAGAAAAAGGACGATAAATTGGCGTTGCAACGAACAAGGACACGAAAACAACCGAACAAAACCAGAATGTTCTCATAGGCTCCCCGACCTTTCATTTCTATTGAGGAGGGTTGTCGCCGACGTTGATGTAGCGGTCTGGGTTAATAGGATCCTGTTTGCAAAAGTTCCCCCCGCCCAGCCAGTCCTATCATCGAAAATGACGAATCCGATTTCTAATTCCGCTTTGTGAATCTCTTTCATCGTCCAATGCCTCTCAACAAAGGCTTTGATTTTCGGATAGCGGTCTTGTAGTGGTATCTCCAGCGTATCACCTGGCAATAGAACCATGGGAACGCTGTTCTTTGGAGTCGGGAGCCTGGATCCGGGCCGTTGCCCGAAGTCAATTCCATATGACATCATTGCTCGCAATGGGCGGGTTTCGGGAAAGTTAACATTTACCGCAAGGTACACAATCGGTTTGTTTGAGATGTTCTTGACCTTAATGAGGACTGGCGCGAGCCAGTCATCGCTTCCATCGAATGCCTCACCAAGTCTTACAGCCTTTCCCGCGACCTTAACCTCTTCAAACTCTACCATCGAATTGCGAGTAAACGCCTCAGCTATAACGTTCTGTTTGCCTTGGGCGCCTTGCGCCAAACGTAGATTCAGAGACCAACCTGCGACAGTAGCCGTTGCGCAAACCACTAAGACTATGGCGGATAGCAAAAGGACTCTACGGAAACCGAAACTTTTTAATGCTCATTTCGTCTCCCTTTCATTTTAAAATGCTCATTGAGTCAGCACGGAGAGCAGGTCCAATCCCCTGCTCAATGATTACCAATGCAGAAGAATTACTATTCGCAAGCTGAAAAGACAATGTGGTGATGACCATAAAAATATTGATAGTCACGACTACGGCGCTAGCCTTTCGAGCCATGATACCTGGGCCGATTGGTTCTCGTAGGAAGCGTACGTGTTGGAGTCGCACATTTGTATCTTACTAAGCTCACAAGGACGCCCGTTGGCGCATCTCAATTACCGGTTTTGGCATCTCATTAAGGGGTCGTGAATTCCGCATGATTTCTCCGATTTCATTTCTCGATCACGAGTAGGTAGTCTAATGCGCCGATTTCAACTGTGAATTGAAAGCCATCAGGCTGGTTGCTATCTTGAAGGGCCAGCCCTTGGGAGATGAGGTATGAGCCACAACAACTTGAAGTTCGTAGTGCTCGCCATTGCGGCAGTACTGCTAGCCAGCTCGCTCGCGAGTTGGCAGACTCAGAGCGCCGTTCGCAAACGTTTTCGCTTCGACTCCGCGCAACTCAAAGACACGAAACTGTGGACACAGGTCAATGCAAAACCTTATTACATTTCGACGCAGCTCGACGGTCTTTGCCGCGCGCCGATGCGTGAGGACTACGAGTCGGAAAGGAAAAAGAATCCACATGCGGCGACCTTCATTACCGTTTATGTAAACAACGCCGGTCGCAGGGCTATGTTTTCAAAAGAGCCGCGACGTTTTCCCGAAGGTTCAGTCATCGTCAAAGAAAAGGTGGGAAGTTCTGTCGAGGGTGGGACCCCACTCCTCTACACGATCATGATCAAACGCGAGCCCGGATATAACCCGGAGGTAGGCGATTGGGAGTTTTCAGTCGCGTCTGCCCAAGGGTCTCAAATAGAGGCGAGCGGCAAGCTGGAGAACTGCCAGGCATGTCACGTCACTAAGCCAGAATCGGATTTCGTTTTCCGCCCGTACCTCAAATCAAACTAAGCCTGAGATGCGTGTTTGATTGTGAGAGTGCCGTTTCAGTTGTTTACGGTCGGGTGGACGTACTTTGCGACTGAGCAGAGATGGTTTTCGAGGCGAATGAAGGAAAGATAACGATTCACTCGATCCGATTCTAATAACTGCAATAACATGATTCAGGAAACTGCCCTACAATGAGCTCGTGGCACGCAACCTACTGAACCTGAGATGGGCCGGCTACGGTGGGGCTGTGTTCGGTACGGGCCTTGTGACGGCCTTGCTTGCTCCCTTTCACGAGCAGATAAATTCCACGACAGTCGCTCTGGCTTTCCTGTTGGTAGTGCTCTTCGTAGCGTTGTTTTGGGGAAGCAGGCCGGCACTTCTGGCGTCATTGTTGGGAGTGTTCTGCCTTAACTTCTTCTTTCTTCCACCGCTCTACACGCTCTCCATCGCACACACACAGAATTGGGTTGCTTTGACGGCATTTTTCACCACCGCTCTGGCGGTGGGCCAGCTTTCTGCCCGAGCTAAACGACGAGCGGAGGAAGCAGAAGAGAGAAAACGAGAGATTGAGCGACTGTACGAGCAGTTACAAGTAGCTTTTGAACGCGCGAGTCAGGCGGAAGCTTTGAAGCAAAGCGAACGGCTGAAGTCGGCTCTGCTTGACGCCGTCACCCACGATCTTCGCACGCCGCTCACCTCGATCAAGGCTTCTATCACGACTCTAATTGATGAGGCCCGTGGACGAATAGAAGAGGATCAACCCGTCGCTCTGGATGCTGAATCTCGTCTTGAGATGCTGGAAGTTATCGATGAAGAGAGCGATAGACTTAATCGTTTCATCGGCGGGCTAATCGACCTGGCACGCATTGAAGCCGGGGAATTGCATCTTCGCCGCCGATGGGGAGCAGTTGATGAAATCATATCAACCGCGCTGTCGCGCGCTGAGCCCCTTACGCAAGGGCACAAGGTCGAGGTCAAAATTGAAACAGAGTTGCCCGTAGTGCGAGTTGACGAGAGGGCGGTAAGCGAAGTGGTCTATACACTCATCGATAATGCAGCGAAGTATTCACGCGACGGAACCACGATTAGTATCAATGCTCAGCGCTCAAGTGATGGGACGATCATCATGGCGATAGAGGATCAAGGTGAAGGTATCGCAGTTAATCTGCGTGAGCGAGTTTTTGATAAGTTCTTTCGGGCCACTCGTGACGGAGACATTAGTACCCACCAACCTTCAGGAACCGGCATGGGCCTGGCAATCGCCAAGGGAATTGTCGAAGCACACGGTGGAAGGATCTGGATCGAATCAGGCGCCGGCGGACAGGGGGTACGGGTGGTATTCACGTTGCCAATTGGAGATGAGGAAGTCACAGAGCAGGCTAACGCAGCAGCACCAATGGCTAACCAAGTTGTATGAACGACAAGCCGCGTATTTTGGTGGTCGATGACGAGCCGCAACTAACGCGAGTGCTTCGCACCGGGCTGAAGTCGCGCGGCTATGACGTTCGTGCTGCCGCTGACGGATTGGCCGGCTTTGAGACCTTCAGCGATTGGCATCCTGACCTTGTTATTACTGACCT
>WNFY01003357.1_pt1 | contig 20031 bp, 21 predicted proteins | sample 5400091 | NCBI WGS metagenome assembly WNFY01 (sample SAMN13153364, study PRJNA577476) | soil metagenome | isolation source: 60 cm soil or saprolite under grassland replicate 1 | place: USA:California | collected 2016-06-15
ACGAGGATGCGATCCGTTCCGCCGATCACGTCGTCGACGTGGGACCGGGCGCCGGCGTCCACGGCGGCCACATCGTCGCGCAGGGCACGCCCGACGACATCATGGCGAGTCCGGCTTCGATCACCGGCAAATATTTGACCGGCGAGCTCGTCATCCCGGTTCCGGAGCGGCGCACGATCAATCCGCGGCGCACGTTCAAGCTGATCGGCGCGCGCGGCAACAACCTCAAGCAAATCACCGCGGAGATCCCGCTCGGCCTGTTCACCTGCGTGACCGGCGTGTCCGGCGGCGGCAAGTCGACGCTCCTGGTCGACACGCTCTACAAGGCGGTGGCGCGGCGACTCAACGGCGCGAGCGAGGCCCCAGCGCCTTACGACCGCATCGAAGGCCTCGAGCATCTCGACAAGGTGATCGATATCGACCAGTCGCCGATCGGGCGCACGCCGCGCTCCAATCCCGCGACCTATACGGGCGCGTTCACGCCGATCCGCGAATGGTTCGCCGGCCTGCCGGAGTCGCGCGCGCGCGGCTACGAGCCAGGACGGTTCTCGTTCAACGTCAAAGGCGGGCGCTGCGAGGCCTGCCAGGGCGACGGCGTCATCAAGATCGAGATGCACTTTTTGCCCGACGTCTACGTCACCTGCGACGTCTGCAAGGGCAAGCGCTACAACCGCGAGACGCTCGAAGTCGAGTTCAAGAGCAAATCGATCGCCGACGTGCTCGACATGACGGTCGACGAGGCGGCGGAATTCTTCAAGGCAGTGCCCCGCATCCGCAACGTGCTGGAGACGCTGCAGCGCGTCGGGCTCGGCTATATCCACGTCGGCCAGCAGGCGACGACGCTCTCGGGCGGCGAGGCGCAGCGGGTCAAGCTGGCCAAGGAGCTGTCGAAGCGCGCGACCGGCCGCACCCTTTACATTCTCGACGAGCCGACCACGGGCCTGCATTTCCACGACGTCGCCAAATTGCTCGACGTGCTGCACGAGCTGGTCGAGCAGGGCAATTCCGTGGTGGTGATCGAGCACAATCTCGAAGTGATCAAGACCGCGGACTGGATCATCGACCTCGGCCCCGAAGGCGGCGACGGCGGCGGCGAGATCGTGGCCGCCGGCCCGCCGGAGATGATCGCCAAGGTGAAGCCCAGTTACACCGGCCAATTCCTGGCGCCCGTGCTGCGCCGCCCGGGGCGGCGGACGGAGGCCGCGGAGTAGGCTGCGGACGAGCAGAAGAGGTTCTTGATGGTGAAGCCTGTTGGTCGGAGACTGTCAATCCCTGCACCCCATTTGGTTCGATTATGATGCCGCGCTCACTCGTGTACTCGAGACTCGCTGTTGCTTTCGCGCAAGGTATTGTCCTCTACTTTCTCTATCACGCTTACGAATTGAGGGCTTGGCCGGCCGGCGATCAATTGATTTTCGCGTCAATCGTCACCGTCGCGTTGTTTGTCCCCCTTATTCTCGTCGCCGGTGTTGGAAACCTTCGACCTTGGACCCTCGCCATTTGGATCGTGATCGCTACCGCGATCTGCGCCGGCTTGGCGGCCTACAACGTTTATCGCGGTCCCATCGGCAACGCTTCGGGTCAATGGCTGGGCTCCAGCAGCCATATGCGCCCAGCCATCATAGCCATTCTCTTTGTGACCCACTCGCTGATCGTATCGGGCGATGCAGAACGGCACTTCATCGCTCGCTATGCAAATTACTTCGACATTTCATGGAAACATGGCGTGCAGCTAGTCCTTGCCGGTATTTTCCTGGGAGTTTTTTGGGCACTGCTGTTCCTGGGGGCAAAGCTCTTTGGGCTGATACGAATTGAGCTCTTTGCAGATCTGATCAAACGGCCATGGTTTGCCATACCTGCCACGATGCTGGTTCTTACACTTGCCATCCATATCACCGACTTACGGCCAGGCATCGTCCGCGGAACGCAAACATTGATGTTGACATTATTGTCTTGGCTGTTGCCAATGATGGCTTTGATCGCGTTTGGGTTTACTGTGGCTCTGTCATTCACGGGCCTTGATCCGCTTTGGAACACGCACCGTGCAACCGCCATTCTCCTCATAGCCGCCTTTGCTCTGATTTTGCTGATCAACAGTGCGTATCAGGATGGCGGACCCGAACATTTCAGGGCCGCCCCGCTACGCTATTCCAGCGTCCTTGCGGCTGTCCTTCTCGCGCCCCTCCTGGGGCTGGCCTCGTATGCTCTCTTATTGCGCGTGCAGCAATACGGCTGGACTCCCGACCGTATTATTACACTAGCATGCATCGCCGTAGCGGCTTGCTATGCGGTCGGCTATTTCGTTGCGGCATTGCGTTCCGGCTTGATGCTTCGAGAACTTGAAACTACCAATGTGCTCACTGCGTTTTTCATAGTAGTGGTCCTGCTTGCACTGTTCACGCCGATCGCCGATCCGGCGCGCATTTCCGTGGCCGATCAAGTCAATCGGTTGCAATCCGGAAGTATCCCACCCGACAAATTCGATTTTGGTTTCTTGCGATTCGGCTCGGGTCGGTACGGAATGGCCGCGCTTGAGGGGTTGGCCGGCCTTACCGATGGGCCACAAAACGCCGAGATCGCGGAGAAGGCGCGTCAAGCTTTCCGCCTACAAAACCGCTGGCAAAACTTGAATACGGTAGTGCAGGTGACGCCGCAGATGCGTGCGGCCAACATAACGATTGTACATCCAGGGGGGCAGACCATTCCAGACAGTTTTCTGCGGCAGGATTGGAATTCGATGCCGAAAAAATGGCTCCTGCCGAAGTGTCTAGTATCGAACGCGAAATGTGATGCTGTCTTGGTCGACTTGGATGGCGATAGAATACCGGAAATTCTGCTGTTTGGTTTGCCAGGACCTTCCGCAGTGTTCAAATCCGTAGCAGGCGATTACTGGGAGTTCCTCGGGGGAATTTCGAACGCGCATTGTCCAGCGGTTCGAGAGGCGATGCGAGCCGGCAATTTCGAGCTTGCCCAACCATCGCTAAATGAATTGCAGGTCAACGGACAGCGATTGCAGGTCCAGCTCCAACGGGATTGCCCGCCTCGACGCTAAGTCCTTGCAGCAGTCACAAAGCAAAAAATGAAGTGTCGCGCCTACCACAGCACGCGCACGCCGAGGGCGCGGAACACAGGGTCGGCCGCAACAAGGGGGACGCCTTCGACCTGAGCCTGGGCAGCTGGGCTTTTGCCTGCTTGATCGTGAACGTCGCCATGCACGTCATGCCGGTCGAATGACAGGATGGTCCACGTGCTGTGCCGCGTATTCGAGCGCCGCAGCGATATCGTCATCCTCCAAATATGGAAAATCCGCGAGGATATCCGCACGGCTCGCACCGCCCGCGAGCAGGTCGAGGATATCCTTCACCCGCACCCGCAAGCCGCGGATACAGGGCCGGCCACCGAAAACGTCCGGATCAACGGTGATGCGATCGAGGTGGTTGGTCATTCTCTGCCTGCATCTGTCGCGGATACCATAGCAAAAGCCGGCCCTCCGCGCATCTGCGACACCATTGTAGCTCACGCCGGATCTACCGGCCTCATCCGTTTCGCGATTTCCGCCCCCTGCTCGCGCTCGACCAAGGCGATGTCGTACTGGCTCTGGAGAGCCACCCAGAACTGCGGGCTGTCGCCGAAATACCGCCCGAGCCGCACCGCGCTATCGGCGGTGATCGAGCGTCGTCCCTCGAGAATATCGCTAACGCGACCGGAGGAGACGCCGAGATCGAGCGCAAGCCGGTTGGCGCTGAGGCCCCGGAGGGTCATTTCTCGCTTCAAGAGACGCCCGGGATGTGCCAGGGGAGGCATGTCTTTAACCTCTGTGAGAGTCAGCGATCTCTACGTCTCCGGCGTCGAATGAACGAGCAGTATTTGGAGTAATGGCCATGATCCGGGTCGGCGTCGGCGGGTGGGTGTTCGCGCCCTGGCGCGGCATGTTCTATCCGAAAAACCTGCCGCAGGCGCGCGAGCTCGAACATGCCAGCCGGCAGCTGACCTCGATCGAGATCAACGGCACCTTCTACGGCTCGCAGAAACCGGCGAGCTTCCGGCGCTGGCGCGACGACACGCCGGATGGCTTCGTGTTCTCGCTCAAGGGCCCGCGGTTCGCGACGCATCGGCGCGAGCTTTCCGAGGCGGGTGCATCGATCGAGCGATTTTTCGCAAGCGGCGTGCTGGAGCTCGGCAACAAGCTCGGGCCGGTGCTGTGGCAATTCCCGGGGACCAAACGCTTCGAGCCGGAGGATTTCGGCGCATTACTCAAGCAGTTGCCGGCGAGCGTCGAGGGGCGACGCATTCGTCACGTGGTCGAGGTTTCCCACGAGAGTTTTGCCGCGCCGGCGTTCATCGACCTGCTGCGGAAACATCATGTAGCGCTCGCGCTGATCGATTCCGCGGATCGTCCGGCCATGTTCGATCTCACGGCAGATTTCGTCTATGCCCGCTTGCGCCGTTCGGTCGAGGAAGAGCCGGCCGGCTATCCGCAATCCGCGCTCGACCAATGGGCGGAGCGCTTCAAGACCTGGGCCGCGGGCGACGAGCCGAACGATCTGCCGCGCATTCATGCCGAGCCGGCGCCCGCCGCGAAGGCGCGCGATTGTTTCGTGTATTTCATCAGCGGCGCCAAGGTGCGGGCTCCGGCCGCCGCGCAGGCGCTGATCGAGCGCTTGGCGCAGTGAAGATGTTCGACGCGATCGCATTCGCCGGCGGCGGCAACCGCTGTTATTGGCAGGGCGGCTTCTACGAGGCGGTCGCCGACCGGCTCGCGCTTCCGCCGAAGCTCGCCATCGGCGTGAGCGCCGGCGCGTTCGCCTGCATCTATTCGGTCCTCGGCATAGGGCCGCGCGTGCGCAAGCTGGTGCTCGCCGCGTGCGGACCGCATCGGAAGAATTTCGATTTCCGCGGCTGGCGCGCCGGCGGCCCGCTGTGCCCGGTGGGCCCGATGTACCGCGATCTGCTGGCGCAACTCATCGACGACGCGGCGCTCGCGCGGCTGCAGCAGAGCACGGATCTGCACATCGCCGTTGCGCGGCTGCCGTTCGGGCTGCCGCCGCTCCTCGGTGCCGCGATCGGGATCGGCTGTTATCAGCTCGAAAAGCACCTGCTCCACCCGGTGCACCCGCGGTTCGGGCGAGCGCTCGGGTTCCGGGCGGAATTCGTGCGCGTGCGCGATCTCGCCACGCCGGGTCGAGGCCGCCGGCGGCCGGACGCTGGTGCTGCTGACCCGGACCTACCGGCGCGTGCCCAAGGTGCCGGGCCGGACCTACGTCCAGCCCTCGCGCCCGATCGGGGCCAAGCAGTTCGACCTGACGAATCCGGCAGCGATCCGGGACGCCTATGAGCTAGGGCTCCAGGACGGAAAAGCTTTTGCGGCTAGCCTGTAGCCCGAGTCCTAAGCCATGCGCTTTCTGCAATGCTGCGGCGCAGCATAAAGTGGTTTTCCTGGCCATCACGGGCGCTTATTTTCCATTTCGAGCTCAAAAACGAGTCGTTTCCGGCCCTTGCAGCTGGTTTCGAAAGGAAGGTACCCATGTTCATTGCCAAATTGATCGGCTGGTATCGCATGTGGTCGCGCTACGAGCGAGGCGTTCGTGAGCTGTCTCAGCTCAGCGACCGCGAGCTCGCCGACATCGGCGTGACCCGCTCCGAAATTGCAGCGATCGCCTGGCACGACGCCCATCGCTGATTTTTCGCCGCAACTCTGCCCGAGAACGCCCGCCGCTTGCGCGGGCGTTTTCGTGTCCGGCCGCTTGCTGCCGCCGCGCCGACGCGACATATCGGGAGCATGAAGCCCGTCCACGTCATCGGCGGAGGCCTCGCCGGATCGGAAGCCGCCTGGCAGATCGCCAGCCGGGGCGTTCCGGTCGTGCTCCACGAGATGCGTCCGGTGCGCATGACCGACGCGCACAAGACCGAAAGCCTCGCCGAGCTCGTCTGCTCCAACTCGTTCCGCTCCGACGATCGCGAGAACAATGCGGTCGGGCTGCTGCACGAAGAGATGCGCCGGCTCGGCTCGCTCGTCATGCACTGCGGCGATGGCAACCAGGTGCCGGCCGGCGGCGCGCTCGCGGTCGACCGCGACGGCTTTGCGGCCGCGGTGACGCGGGCGCTAGAAAGCCACCCGCTGGCCGAAATCCGCCGGGAAGAAATCGACGGATTACCGTCAGAGGATTGGGATTCCGTCATCATCGCCACCGGCCCCCTCACCTCGCCGGCGCTCGCGCGCGCGATCCAGGCAATCACCGGCGAGGAGGCCCTCGCCTTCTTCGATGCCATTGCGCCGATCGTGCATCGGGATTCGATCGATCTTGCGACCGCCTGGTTCCAGTCGCGCTACGACAAGCGCGGCCCGGGCGGCACCGGCGCCGACTACATCAATTGTCCGCTCGGCCGCGATGAATACGAGGCGTTCGTCGACGCGCTGATCGCCGGCGAAAAAGTCGCGTTCCACGACTGGGAGGCGACGCCGTATTTCGAGGGCTGCCTGCCGGTCGAGGTCATGGCCGAGCGCGGCCGCGAGACGCTTCGGCATGGGCCGCTCAAGCCGTTCGGCCTCACCGATCCGCATGCGCCGCAACGCAAGCCTTACGCCGTCGTGCAGCTGCGGCAGGACAACAGGCTCGGGACCCTGTTCAACATGGTCGGGTTCCAGACCAAGCTGAAGCACGGCGAGCAGCTGCGCATCTTCCGCAGCATTCCGGGGCTGCAGAATGCGGAGTTCGCGAGGCTCGGCGGCGTGCATCGCAACACCTTCCTCAACTCGCCGAAACTGCTCGATGCCACTCTGCGGCTCAACGCGATGCCGCGGCTGCGCTTTGCCGGACAGATCACCGGCTGCGAAGGCTATGTGGAATCCGCGGCGATCGGGCTCCTGGCCGGCCGCTTCGCCGCCGCGGAGCGGCTGGGCGAACCGATCGTGCTGCCGCCGCCGACGACCGCGCATGGGGCGCTGCTCAACCACATCACCGGCGGCCATGTGGACGCGATCGAAGCCGGACCGCGCTCGTTCCAGCCGATGAACGTCAATTTCGGATTGTTCCCGCCGCTCGCCGAAGGTATCCGGCGCGCCGGCGCCGCGAGAACCCCGGCCAAGAAGCAGGCGCTCAGCGCGCGGGCGCTGGGCGATCTCGAGCATTGGATCGGATCTCATCCGGCCGCGGCTGCCGAATGATGTCCCGGGCTGCGCAAGACGCTCCTGACCGGACGATCGGCCGCGCGCGCATCGCCGAGATCGAAGCGCTGATCAGGCCGTACATCCGCCGCACGCCCTTGCTCGAGATCGACGCGGCCGAATTCGGCCTCGACTCGTTTCCGATCGCCTTGAAGCTCGAGCAGCTGCAGCATTCGGGATCGTTCAAGGCGCGCGGCGCCTTTGCCAATTTGCTCACGCGAAAAATTCCGCAGGCGGGCGTCGTCGCTGCGTCGGGCGGAAACCACGGCGCGGCCGTCGCTTATGCGGCGCAAAAACTCGCCGTGCGGGCGAAGATCTTCGTGCCCAGCATCTCCTCGCCCACCAAGATCGAGCGCATTCGCGATTACGGGGCCGATCTCCTCGTCGGCGGCGCGCGTTATGCGGACGCGCTCGCCGCAAGCGAGGCTTGGGCCGAAACTTCCGGCGCCCTGCCGATCCACGCCTACGATCAGGCCGAGACGATTCTCGGCCAAGGCACGCTCGGCATCGAAACCGAAGGCCAGGCACCGGCGCTCGACGCGCTCCTCGTCGCGGTCGGAGGCGGCGGGCTGATCGCCGGGATTGCCGCCTGGTATGGCGGCGCGACGCGCGTGTTGGGGGTCGAGCCGGAGGCCTCGCCGACGCTCATGAAAGCGCTCCAGGCAGGCAAGCCGGTCGATGCGCCTGCCGGAGGCATCGCTGCGGATTCGCTCGCCCCGCGCCGAGTAGGTGATCTGGTGTTCCCGATCGCGCGGCGCTTCGTCGACCGCGTGGTGCTCGTCGCCGACGAGGCAATCCGCGCGGCGCAGCAGGCGCTCTGGGACCAATTGCGGATCGTGGCCGAGCCCGGGGGCGCTGCCGCTTTCGCCGCGCTCTTGTCGGGATCTTATCGGCCCGCCGCGCCGCGAGCGCGTCGGCGTGGTGGTGAGCGGCGGCAACACGACGGCGGTCGATTTCGGCCGGTGAGTTGCGATTTGGCCGAGCGAGCCGACGCCCTCAGTGCGCGGCAATCCGGCGCGGACTACGCGCGGCGCGCCACAGCAGCCATTGCTTTCGCCACTGCGGCACCTCGACGACGGTTCGGAACGGCTCGTAATCCGCGCGCTCCATGCGTGCGAGATAAGGGTCAACGAGCGCGACCGGCAGCAGCGCCGGAACGAGCCGATCCGGCACTTCGGCCAGTTGGTCTCCGATCTGGTCGAGATGCCTGCGGGCCTGCTCGCGAAAATCGGCAAGCGCATCGCGCAGCTCGATCGTCGAACGGCCGGCGAGAATGTCGGCGCGCGCCGCGCCATGGGCTGTGAGGATCTCGTCCGGCACGAAGATCTTTCCGCGCGAGGCATGGAATGCGAACGAGCGCGCCAGGCCTGCGATCGCATAGGCAATGCCGGCCGAGCGCGCGAGCCCGGGAGTCGCGCCACTCGGCTGGTCGAGAATGCGCATGGCAAGCTCGATGACGGCGGAGGAGGTGTTACTCGCATAATTCTCGAGATCGGCGCGGGTCGAAAACGTTTCTTCGTACAGGTCGAAACGGCGCGCTTCGAGGAGCTCCAGCAATGGCTGCCGCGGCAGCGCATGTCGTTTCACGATTTCGAGCAGCGCCGCGGCGACCGGATTGGCGCCCGGCTCCCCGGTGCCGGCGACGAGATCGTGCCAATATTGCAGCCGGATCTCGCCCGCGAGCGGCTCGCGAACTTTGTCCTGCACGCCCGCAACTTCCGCGTTGAATGCATAGAGCGCGAACAGATCTCGCCGCCCTTCGGCGGGCGCGAACAGGCTGGCAAGAAAGCGATCCTTGTCGGCCTCGCGGACCAAATTCTCGCAGTGGGCGAACACATCCATGACGGGACGCTACCGCGCCGAGCCGCATCGGTGAAAGGTGCCGCCGTAAGCCGCACAGCCAGCAGGCGGTCATCCCACGGCAATCAATCCGGCGGCGACGCGGCGAGCCTCTCCGATCAGGATGTTGTAGGTTCGCACCGCGGCGCCCGTCGCCATGACTTCGAGGCCGATGCGGTAATCACGCAAACGCCAGCGCAATGCTTCGGGCAGCGGCCGCACGTTTGGCCCGGATCCGAGCACGAACAGCTCGATCGCCTCGGCCTCGGCAAACAGCGCGGCGAGATTGGCTTCGCTGATCTCTTCCGGCGTCGCGACCGGCCAGGCCCAGATGCCGCTCGGCAGGCACAACAGCGAGCCGCGGTGCGACATGCCGGCAAAACGGAAGCCGCCGTTGCCGTAGGCGTCGATTGGAGCCTGATGCGGAAGATGCGGCGCGTGCGGGGGCGCGTTCATGATCGTCCGCTCGCCGGTTGCTCGGCGAAGCTTGGCCTCACCTCCGCGCCACCGGCCGAGCTTCGCGCGCCGGCTTGCGCGGCTGCGCCTCCTTGGGCTGCCTGGGCTTCTCGGCCTCCTCGGGCTCCTCGCTCTCGCGGCGCCCGGTGCCGACGCCGAGATAGATCAGGATCGGGGAGGCGATGAACACCGACGTGTAGGTACCGACCAGCACCACGCCGAACATCATGGTAGCGGTGAAGCTGTGGATCGCCTGGCCGCCGAACAGCAGCAGCGCCAGCAGCGACAGCGTCACAGTGACGTGGGTGATGATCGAGCGCGACAGCGTGGCATTGATCGAGGTGTTGAGCAGGTCGGGCATCGACAGCTTCTTGTACCGCCGCAGCATCTCGCGGATGCGGTCGTAAATGACCACCGTATCGTTGAGCGAATAGCCGAGGATGGTGAGCAACGCGGCAATGCTGGTCAGATCGAAATCGATCTGGCTGAGCGACATGAAGCCGATGGTGAGCACCAGATCGTGCACGTTGGCGATCATGGCGCCGAGCGCGAACTGCCATTCGAATCGGAACCACAGATAGAGCAGGATGCCGCCGATCGCCAGCATGATGCCGATGGTGCCGTAGGATAAGAGCTCGCCCGATACGCGCGGGCCGACCACCTCGACGCGGCGATATTCCACGCTTTCTCCCAACGCGCCCTTCACCTTGGCGACGGCCTCCTGCTGCGCGGTTTCGCCGCCCGGCTGCTCGGAGATGCGGATCAGGACGTTTTCGGGGCCGCCGAATTGCTGCAGCTGGACGTCGCCGAGATTGAGCTGGCTGAGCGTCGCGCGCATCTTCGCCAGATCGGCTGGGCCGGATTTTTCCTGGACCTCGATCAAAGTGCCGCCGCGGAAATCGATGCCGAGATTCAGCCCGGGGTGAAAATAGAGCAGAATGGCGATGATCGACAGCAGCGCCGACATCGGGAAGCTCACGCGCCGGAAGCGCATGAAATCGAATTTGGTATTGTCGGGAACGATGCGGAGGTGGCGCAAGTTCGTCTCGCTCGCAAATCGGATCAGATCGGAACCACCTGCGGCCGCCGCCATCGCACCCAGCTCGCCACGATCAGCCGCGTCAGCGTGAACGCAGTGAAGACCGTGGTGAGAATGCCGATGCCCAGCGTGACGGCGAAACCGCGCACCGCCCCCGTGCCGATGAAGAACAGCACGGCGGCGGCGATGAAGGTGGTGATGTTGGAATCCAGGATGGTGGCGAGCGCCCGGGTGAATCCGGCATCGATCGCGGAAATCGCCGAGCGGCCGCCGCGGACTTCCTCGCGGATTCTCTCGTAGATCAGCACGTTGCTGTCGACCGCGATCCCGACCGTGAGCACGATGCCGGCGATGCCGGGAAGCGTGAGCGTGGCGTTGAGCAGCGAGAGCAGGCCGAAGATCATCGCGACGTTCACGGCAACGGCGACATTGGCGAAGAATCCGAACAGGCCGTAGGTCGCCAGCATGAACACGATGACCAGCACCGAACCCACCACCGCGGCGATTTTGCCCTTCTGGATCGAGTCCTGGCCGAGCCCGGGGCCCACCGTGCGTTCCTCGATGATCGTGAGCGGGGCCGGCAGGGCGCCGGCGCGCAGCAGGATCGCGAGATCGTTGGCCTGCTCGACGGTGAAGCTGCCGGAAATCTGCCCCGAGCCCCCCCGAATCGGCTCGCGGATCACGGGCGCGGAAATCACCTCGTTGTCGAGCACGATGGCGAACGGCCGGCCGACGTTCTCCTCGGTGACCTGGCCGAAGCGACGGGCGCCGTTCGAGTTGAACCGGAAGGTCACGATCGGCTCGCTGGTGCGCTGATCGAAACCCGGCTGGGCGTCCGTCAAATCCTCGCCCGAGACCATCACGCGCTTCTGGATCAGGTACGGAGCCCGATTGTGGTCCTTGAGAATTTCCGAATCCGGCGGCGGCTGACCCTGGAGCGCCTGTTCGGCGCTCATGGAGACATCGACCAGCCGGAACGTCAGCTTCGCCGTCTTGCCGAGGATCTCCTTGAGGCGGGTCGGGTCCTGCAGCCCGGGAACCTGGACGAGGATGCGGTCCACGCCTTCGCGCTGGATGCTCGGCTCGACCGTGCCGAGCTCGTTCACGCGGCGCTCCACGATCTGGATCGACTGATCGACCGACTGCCGGATCCGCTCCGTGATCGCCGCCTGGGTCAGCGTCAGCCGGATCAGGCCGCCACCGAGATCGGCGATCTCGACGGTGCGCTGACCGCCGCCGCCCAGTACGCCGCCGATCGGCTGGGAAAGCTCCCGTAACTTGGCGAGCGCGAGTTGCGGATCGCCGCCTTCGCGAATGCGCACCTCGACGCTCTCGCCGCGGGCGACGAGTCCGGTATAGCCGATGCGCGCCTCTCGAAGCACGCGCCGCACGTCATCGAGCAGCGCCTGGACCTTCTCTTTGCGCACGGCATTGGAGTCGACCTCGAGCAGAAGGTGCGAGCCGCCCTGAAGGTCGAGCCCCAGCACGATGTGGCGCTGCGCCCAGGCCGGCCAGCGCTGTACGATGCGTTCGGGGAAGAAATTGGGAACTGCGAACAGGCAGGCCACGATCGCCGTGACCAGCACCGAGATCGCTTTCCAGCGCGAGAAAAACAGCATGAGAACCCGTGTCCTTCGCAGCGGCCGCGATCAGCCGGATGCCTCGTCCTTGACCGGTTCCCCCTTGGCACGCACTTCCGACACCATCGAACGCATTTGCCGCACGCGGACGCCGTCCGAGATCTCGACCTCGATCTGGTCGTCATCGACGACCTTGGTGACCTTCCCGATCAGCCCCCCGGAGCTGATGACGGTGTCGCCTCGCCGCAGACTCTTCACCATCTCCTGATGCTGCTTCACGCGCCGCTGCTGCGGACGCAGGATCAGAAAATACATGATCACGAAAATGAGGACGAAGGGCAGCAGCGACATCAGCATGTCGCTGCCGCCTCCCAGACCCATTTGGGCGAATGCCGGCGTGATCAGCATTGATCCTCGTCCCCGTGCCGCAAGCCCGGCTCACCCTCCCGGCGAGGGGAAGGTCAGGGAGGGGGTCATGCCGTATGCGGAACTGGCGAGACGCCCTTGGCCTGTGCCCGGCAAAATCGGCGCGGACTATAGCCCGCGCACGCCCAATTGCAACGCCGCGGATCGGCGCAAACGAGCCGAGAACGGCGCATGCTGCGCATTGCTCACGCAATGAGACAGGACCGGGCCGAGGGCATTTGCGAGGCGCGGCGGACCGCGGGTGCTTGCCGGGGCCCCGCGGTCCCGCTAAGGCTCCGTTGCCCAATCCGGACTTGCCATGTCGCGCGCCAAGCCTGAATTCGACCTCGTGGAGTTTTCCGAAACGCTCCACCGCGTCGCCGACGCGCTCGACCGGCTGGCACCGCCCGCGCCGGCACCGCCGCGGTTGGATGCGGCCGACGCCTTTGTCTGGCACCCGGACGGGCGCAAGCTTGCTCCCGTTGCCCGCGTCAACCGGGTCGACATGTCGCTGCTCAAGGGCATCGACCGGGTGCGCGACCTATTGGTCGAAAATACCGAGCGGTTCGCGCATTCCCTGCCGGCAAACAATGCGCTGCTGTGGGGCGCGCGCGGCATGGGCAAATCGTCGCTGGTCAAGGCCGCGCATGCGGCGGTCAACGCCAAGCTCGGCGACGGCCCGGAGGGCGCGCGGCTAAAACTCGTCGAGATCCACCGCGAGGACATCGAAAGCCTGCCCGAACTGATGGCGCTGTTGCGCGCGGCGCCGCCGCGCTTCCTGGTGTTCTGCGACGATCTCTCGTTCGATACCGAGGATACTTCCTACAAGTCTCTCAAAGCGGTGCTCGAAGGCGGCATCGAGGGCCGGCCCGACAATGTCATCTTCTATGCGACTTCCAACCGGCGGCACCTGATGGCGCGCGACATGATGGAAAACGAGCGCTCGACCGCGATCAATCCCGGCGAGGCGGTGGAGGAGAAAGTGTCGTTGTCGGATCGTTTCGGACTCTGGCTCGGCTTTCACCGCTGCAGCCAGGACGAATATCTGGCCATGGTGGCCGGTTACGTCGGCTACTACCGCATTCCGATGAACGGCGAAAAGCTGCGGGCCGAAGCGCTCGAATGGGCGACCACCCGGGGATCCCGCTCCGGCCGAGTGGCCTGGCAATACGTGCAGGACCTCGCGGGGCGGCTCAAGGTTCCGCTGGAGGAACCGGCCGCCCCGCGATGATCAGCTCCTGGAGGTCAGTCGCGGGGCTGATCGAAACGGTTGACGCTCAGGTGCCCGACAGATAGCGCGTCGGATCGACCGGCGTCGCACCCTTGCGGATTTCGAAATGCAGCTGCGGGGAAGAGACGTTGCCGGTCTGGCCGGCACGGGCAATGATTTGGCCGCGCTTGACCTGATCGCCACGCTTGACCAACAGCTCGCTGGCGTGCGCGTAGGCGGTGACGAAACCGTTGTTGTGCCGCACCAGCAGCAAATTCCCATAGCCCTTGAGCTCGCTGCCGGCGTAGGCGACGGTGCCTTCTTCGGCGGCCTTGATCGAAGTGCCCTCGGGAACGGCGAGGTTGATGCCGTCGTTATGCTGGCCGCTCGTCTCCTGTCCAAATCCGGCGATGACGCGGCCGCGTACCGGCCAGCGGAACCCGCCAGCTGAATTCGTGGCTTCGGCCGGCGCTTCGCTCCTGATCACCGCGGGTTCCGCGGCGGGCAACGGAGCCCCGGCCTCCGCGGTGGCGACCCGCTGCGGGGGCGGGGAATGGGAAGGCACGGGAACCGCCGGCACGTGCCCGCCCGTGGCTGCTTGGGGCGAACGAACGGGATTGCCCGCTGCGACGCGCGTGGACTTTGCCCCCGGGATGGTCAACTGCTGGCCGATCCTGAGCTTGGTGTCGGGCGTGATCTCGTTGGCCTTGGCGATCGTCGAGCGCGAGTGGCCATAAAGGCGCGCGACCGAGCTCAGCGTCTCACCCGGCGCGACCACGTGCGTGCCGGCCGGCGCGGTTGTTCGGGTGCGGGCATGGCTTACCGCGGTCTGCCTGGGCACGGACGCGACCGGCCGGCGCGGGGAATGATGCCCCGGAATGAGCAGGCTCTGCCCTGCCTGGATCGATGCTGCCGCCGTCAGATGGTTGGCCTGCATGATTGCGGTGGAAGACACGCCGTAGCGTCGCGCAATCGCGTCGACCGTGTCCCCAGGCGCAACCGTGATCGTGATCCCGCCGCTCGAACCTGCCGAATCCGCCGCAAACGATCCGGTGGTGTCGCGCGGCGGATAATAGGTGGAAGTCGGGCCGGGCGGAGGCGGCAACGGGGCTGCGCTCTGGACCCCGAGCGGCTGCGCCTCGACGCGCCCGAGCGGGGCAGCTTCCGCCGGCGCGGCCTGGTTTGCCGCCTCGCGGCGGGACGCGAACGGGTTCGACAGCGCATGATCGCCGAACCGCGAGGCATCGCTGCAGCCGGCCGCTCCGGCGGCGATGAACGCCGCCGCGATCATGCGCGCAATGGCGCGCGAGCCGCCTGGTTCCGGAAAACGCATGACGCAACCCACCCGTACGCAAACGAACCCGCCGAGTTAAGCAGCGCGGAGTAAACAAGCCTTGAAGACGAACGGTTAACAATTAACGAGCGCCTTCCGGGCGGGCGAAAAAGCCGCGGAAGGCATTTTCCAATCGTTTGCCTTTGCTTGTGGCGGGCGCCCTCGACCCGCAATGGCAGCCTATGCCGGACCGATCACAGCTCGCGGGCCTGGCCCGGCAGCAGCGGCACGAACCGCACCCAGATGAGATCCTCGCGTTCGATCCCATCCTCGCGCTTGGTCAGCTTGACGATGCGCTGCGAGTCGTTGTGGGGGCCGAGCGGCAGCACCAGGATGCCGCCCTCGACCAGCTCATCGACGAGCGGCTGCGGGATGCTCTCCGCGGCGGCGGTGACGATGATGCGGTCGTAGGGCGCGTAGGCCGGAACGCCGGCGAGCCCGTCGCCCAGCACGACCGTGACATTTCGATAGCCAAGCTTCTCGAAGCGCTTGCGTGCCGCCTCGGCGAGCGTGCGGTAACGCTCGACGGTAACCACGTCGCGGGCGAGCCGCGAGAGCACCGCCGCCTGATAGCCGGAGCCCGTGCCGACCTCCAGCGCGTGATGCTCGGGCCCGACCTGAAGCTGCTCCGTCATATAGGCGACGACGTAGGGCTGGCTGATGGTCTGACCGCACTCGATCGGCAATGCCTGGTCGGCGTAGGCGGCGTCGCCGTAATCCGGCGTCACGAATTCCTCGCGCGGAACTTCGTCGAGCGCGCGCAGCACTGCCGCATCGGCGATGCCGCGGCGGCGTAGCGTGAGCAGGAACTCCATGCGGCCGACGCTGTTGGCGTTTTCGCCGATCCTGCCGCTGTTGGCGCCCGCTCTCGGAACCATCGGCACGCGCCGTCTCCTTGTTGCGTCGAGGCCGCCCGCGGGCTCACCCTGGAGCCGCGGTAACGCGCTTCAAACACCGCGGTTTCCTGCCGAGCGCCGGTCGTGCCGTCTTCGGCACGTCATCGGTGCGTCCAGTGACGCACCTCGTTGCGAACGAAATTGCCGATCCGCTTGCCGCGATTGCGCAAGAAACGCAACGGACCGGCGTCGACGAAATACGTGAGTAGAATGCTGTCCCGGGTCTCCACTTCCGGTCCGACCGGATCGGCCGAGTGCCAGGTATCATCGCCGACTGCAAACGCGTAGCCGCTGTTCGGTGCGAACCTGACCTGGGACACGCGTCTCAGGCTCCGGTCGGGCAGGCGCTCGTGAAAAATTGTGCCGATGTGCGCGGTGCGCTCGTCGCGCGGCAGATAGAGCTGGACCGTGATGCCTTTCCAATGCGTGTCGGTGTGCGGCGTGATGCGATAGCCGGGAATGTCGCGGGTGAGAATCGGGATCGGATAGAAGCCGACCTTGGCGAAATTTTTTCCGAACCGCGCTTCGAGCCCCGGCGCCAGCCGTTCGACGAACGCGGCCCCGACCGAACGCGAGCACAACGCGCGGCCGACGAGGCGCCAGATCCGCCGCTTATCCTCGGGCAGATGCCGAATGTATTCGGGAAAGAGATCGATCTTCACCCGCGTGGGCGTGCCGTCCGGCCTGTCGTGTCCCTTGCTTCGCCCGGACATCGGGCGGTAATCCGCGGCGATCGGCAGCGCGTGCAGCATCGCCGCATAGACGTCGTCGGGAAAGATCCGGTCGAACTCGAGATGGTGGAACGGGCGTTCCACGGCTGGTCCCGCTCGGATCCTTTGCGCAATGTGGTCGATCAGGCCTTCGAGTGAGCGAGCGCGCTCGCCCGGCTGCGTTGCCATCGCCGCATGCTGCACGTTCAAGATCCCCTCCAGGTCGGCCGTCCGCTGCATTTCATCGGAAGGGAGCGCATTCTAGCGCGCCTTGCAAGCCGTGGTGAAGCGCGGCTCCCTCACGTTCATCGCGAGGTCTCGTCGAGTTCCTCCGCCAGCCGCGTCATGAACGGCTCGTCGGTGAGATTGAGCCGGAGCGGGGTCACCGCGATGCGGTTCTCGGCGATCGCCGCGAGATCCGTGCCGACTCCGAGATTTCGCCGTTCGCGGCGCGCGAATGCGAGCCAATAATACGGATTGCCGCGGCCGTCGTGGCGGGCATCGATGCGCAGCAGATCCTGGTCGCGCTTGCCCTGCATGGTGATGGCGATGCCCTTGACCTCGTCGGGGGCGCAATCGGGGAAATTGATGTTGACGAGGACGTCGCGCGGCATGCCGGCGGCGAGCACGCGCCGGATCAGGTCCGGCGCGTGATGGATCGCCGTGTCCCAATGCGGTCGCTCGCGGGTCAGAGGCCCATAGGCCTGGGAGAGCGCCATCGACGGAATGCCCAGAATGGTGCCCTCCATGGCGCCGGCGATGGTCCCCGAATAGGTCACGTCCTCGGCGGCGTTCTGGCCGCGGTTGACCCCGGAGAGCACGAGATCGGGACCGGGCTCGCTCACGACGTGCCGCGCGCCCATGATGACGCAATCGGTCGGCGTGCCTTTCACGGCATAATGGCGCGGGCTGACTTCGCGCAGCCGCAGCGGATCGTTGAGCGAGAGCGAATGCGAGACGCCGGATTGATCGAATTCCGGCGCCACGACCCACAGATCCTCGGACAGCGCCCGCGCGATCTCTTCGAGCACGCCGAGCCCCGGCGCGTGAATGCCGTCATCGTTGGTCAGCAGGATGCGCATTCACGCCGGCCGCTCGATGCGCTCGATCCCGCCCATGTAGGGCCGCAGCGCCTCGGGAATCGTGATCGAGCCGTCCTCCTGCTGATAGGTCTCCATCACGGCGATCAGCGCGCGCCCGACCGCGACCCCCGAGCCGTTGAGCGTGTGCACGTAATGGACGCGCCCATCCTTGCCGCGATAGCGCGCATTCATGCGACGGGCCTGGAATTCCCCGCAGATCGAGCAGCTCGAGATCTCCCGATAGGTCCCCTGCCCCGGCAGCCAGACCTCGATGTCATAGGTCTTTTGCGAGGCGAAGCCGGTGTCGCCGGTGCACAGGACCATCACCCGGTAATGCAGGTCGAGTCGGCGCAGGACTTCCTCGGCGCAGGCGAGCATGCGCTCGTGCTCGTCGCGGCTCTGCTCCGGCGTGGTGATCGAGACGAGCTCGACCTTGGTGAACTGGTGCTGGCGGATCATGCCGCGCGTATCCTTGCCGGCGGCGCCGGCTTCGGCACGGAAACACGGCGTGCCTGCGGTGAACCGCAGCGGAAGTCGATCCCCGGCGAGAATTTCCTCGCGCACGAGATTCGTCAGCGGTACTTCGGCGGTGGGAATGAGCCATAAATCCGTCGTGGTGCGAAACTGGTCTTCGGCGAATTTTGGCAATTGCGCCGTGCCGAACATGACCGCGTCGCGCACGAGCAGCGGCGGCGCGATTTCGTTATAGCCGTGCTCGCGAGTGTGAACGTCGAGCATGAATTGCGCGAGCGCGCGCTCGAGCCGTGCCAACCCTCCCTTCAGCACCACGAACCGCGCGCCTGAGAGTTTTGCCGCGGTCTCGAAATCCATCAGGCCGAGGGTTTCGCCGAGATCAAAATGCTGCTTGGGCTCGAACCCATAATCGCGCTTGGCACCGAAGCGATGGTGCTCGACATTGTCGTCGGTATTCTTGCCGTCGGGAACGTCGTCCAGCGGCAGGTTCGGAACTTCCGCCAGCGCCGCTTCGAGTTTGGCGACCGCCTGTCTTTGCACTTCCTCGTCCGCCTCGATTGCCGCCTTCAGCCCCGTGACCTCCGCCATGAGCGCGGCCGCGCGCGCCTCGTCCTTCTTCGCCTTGGCCTGGCCGATCTCCTTGGAAGCGGCGTTGCGCCGCGCGAGCGCGCTTTCGAGCTTGGCGATCGCGGCTCGGCGCTTTTCATCGAGCGCAAGGAGTTCGCGGGCTACCGGGGGATGACCGCGGCGGGCGAGGCCGCGGTCGAATTCTTCCGCATGCTCGCGAATCCATCTGATGTCGTGCATGGCCGAATGCCCCGGGAGCCCCTCGCCACAGAACCTCGCCTTGCGAAACTTTATTCGGCGGGCTTGGTCTGGGCCGCGGCAGGACCGGCCGCCGCGGCTGCCTTCTTCTCGACGAGCCGCACCGACCAGATCGAGCCCTCGTAGAGAAGCAGGAGCGGCAACGCAAGGGAGAGCTGGCTGATGACGTCGGGGGGCGTGAGCACGGCGGCAATGACGAAGGCGATGACGATGAAATACCGGCGCTTCTCCCGCAGCTGCTTCGAAGTCAGGATTCCCACCCGGCCCAGCAGGGTGAGGATGACCGGCAATTGGAACGCGATGCCGAACGCGAAGATCAGCGCCATCATCAGCGAGAGATATTCGCCGACCTTGGGCAGGAGCTCGATCTCCGCCTGCTCGGGCCCCCCGAGCTGCTGCATTCCCAGCGAGAACCGCACCAGGGTCGGAAACACCAGGAAATAAACCACCATGGCGCCGAGCACGAAGAACACCGGCGTGGCCACCAGGTACGGCAGGAACGCCTGGCGCTCGTGACGATAAAGGCCGGGGGCAACGAACATGTAGAGCTGCGTGGCGATGACCGGAAACGCCAGGAAGGCCGCCCCGAACATGGCCAGCTTGATCTGGGTGACGAAATATTCGAGCAGCGCCGTGTAGATGAATTTCGAATGCTCGGGTCCGGCGACCCACACGAAGGGCCAGACCAGAATATTGTAGATCTGCTTGGCGAACACGAAGCACAGGGCGAACGTGATCACGAAAGCGATCAGCGCCTTGATCAAGCGGGAGCGCAGCTCGACCAGGTGCTCCATCAAGGGCGCTTTGGTCGCCTCGATGTCCTCCTGGCTCATCCCGGCTGCCCTTTGCCGGCCTCGGGCGGGCCGGGACCGGGCGCAACAGCGGGCTCTCCCGCGCTCGCCGGCGCCGGCGGCGAAGGTTCGGGACCAGCGGCAGCCGATTGGGTTGGAGCCGGGGTCTCCGCCGGCGTCGGCTCCGGGACCGGCGCATTCGCGGCCGAGCCGGGCGGCGCCGCGT
>WNFY01004166.1_pt1 | contig 20025 bp, 13 predicted proteins | sample 5400091 | NCBI WGS metagenome assembly WNFY01 (sample SAMN13153364, study PRJNA577476) | soil metagenome | isolation source: 60 cm soil or saprolite under grassland replicate 1 | place: USA:California | collected 2016-06-15
TCTGCGCCCCCAAACCGGATTCCGCCGCCTTCTGCAGCAGATAGTTCGTGGCCCGAATGCCGGTATAGGCGTCATCCCACACCGGTGAATTGGCGGGCGCCAGGTACGACCCGTTGCTCACCGCCGACAGATCGACCGTCGCTCCGGATCCGAAAGCGATATCGGAATTGACCTCGGTGTAATTGGGACCCTTGAGGCTGAAATAGAAATCGTTCGCGGCCAGTTGGAACTGGTCCGGGCTGTTCCAGAACGAGGGATCCGAGATCTGATCTTTCGGGCCGAGATCGAGCGGGCTGCACCCAAATGTCAGCACTAGGCAGATGCCGATACGCGCGAATGTCGCTCTTGTCTTCATGGTCGTCAGTCCTAGAACGTGATGTCGGCGCCGACCGAGTACATTCTCTGGAACGGATAGTTGAACCCATCCGGTCTTGCTTCCGGATCCCAGCCACCCAGCACGCTGTCCGTTTCCCAGAGATCGAATCCACTGAAGTAAATTCGTGCGCGGGACAGTCCCGCCCGCCGTGTGAGCGCTTGCGGGAGAGAATACCCGATCTGCAGGGTCTTCAGTCGCAGGTAGGCGGCACTGAACGCCGTCAGTGTCGACGCCTGATAATTCCAGAACCTGATGCTGCCGTGACTCAGGCGCGGATATGGCGCGTTGGGGCGATCTTCATTCCAGGTGTTGCCGTAATAGAAGAGCGGCGGTTGCCGCCACCAGTCGCTCCAGGGCATCCGGTAGTCGCCGTCCCGGATCAGCGTCCGCTTCCCGACGCCCTGCATGAAGAGACCCAGGTCGAAGTTCTTCCAGTTCGCGCCCACATTCAGACCGTACGTATACCGCGGTGTGGCACTCCCCAGATTGACCACATCGCCATCCTGACCCGGCGTATCGCCGTACAGGCTGATCTTGCCATCGCCATTGAGGTCTTTGTATTTCGCATCGCCGATGCCGATGTCCGACGGCACGCCCTGCAGCAGCTTATAGGCATCGAGCTCCGCCTGTGTGCGGATCACCCCGTCGAACACGTAGCCGAAATACGTATTGACCGGGTAGCCCTGACGGACGTAGTTGAGGCCCAGCACATACGTGTCCTGTCCGCCATAATTGACGACCTTGTTCTTGGCATCGCTGAGCAGCACCCGGGCGGAATATTCAATTCCACCGGCGTGCCCTTTCCATCCCAGTGACGTCTCGAACCCCCAGGTCTTCAGCTGACCGGCGTTCGAGTATGGGGGCACCGCACCCAGCAGGCTGGGATAGGCGACCGGAATGAGCATGTCCTTGTTTCGCTTGATGAAATAATCCAACGTCACGTCGAGCTTGGACGAGAACATGATCGCATCCACACCCACGTTCCTCGTGGCGATGGTCTCCCACGTCCTGCTCTTCGACACCATTCCTGAGAGGAACGCCGATTGATCCTGCCCGCCAGCCCCGAACGGATAGGGATAGCCTCGGCCGATCGTGATCAGCTGCAGGTAGTCGTACAGGTTGATGCCTTCCTGATTGCCGGTTTCACCGTACGAGGCGCGCAGCTTCAGATCATCGAATACTGCGAGGCGGCGCCGCGCAAACGGCTCTTCGGAAATCCGCCACGCGAGCGCCACGCCCGGGAAGAATGCCCACCGCCTGTCGGGAGCGAAGCGGGAGCTCCCATCGTAGCGGAACGTGGCATCGAGCAGGTACTTGTTGCTGAAGCCGTAACTCACGCGAGAGAAGAGCGACCGGAGCGCCCACTGCTGGCCGCCGCCGCCAGTCCACATGTTGCCGGTCGAGCCAAGATTGAGTCCCCACACGTCCTGGCTTGTAAAGTCGGATCTCCCGGCCCGGAGCGTGTCCATGTCGTAGTCTTCGTGCGACACGCCTGCCATGAGTTCGAGTACATGCCGCTCGCCAAACGTTCTGCTGAACTGTGCATACCCGACGTAGTTCCGATGTACGGTCGTCGAATCGAGCCGGTCCACCCAGTTCTGATCCGGATTCGCGATTGAGTAGTAGGCGATGCTACTGTCATCCCACCGGTATAACGGAAACGACTTACCGATGTCCTTGTTGTTCACCGAGCGGTAATCGATGCCGGCCTGGAGATTGAGCTTCAGGCCCTCCACCACGTCGACGATCGCCTTGAAATTCGTGCTGACACTCTTGGTATTGAAGCGCGCCGTCGCCGCTTCCTCGGCTTGGGCGACGGCGTTCCCCCAGCCACCTTGCGCGAAGAAATGTTGACCGCTCTTCGTGTAGATGGGATGATTGGGCATCCCAAAAATCGTTTCAACCATCACGCCTTTGGAGGTGACGCCTCCGATATCCGAGCGGTCCTGGTTCTCCAGGGCGAGTTTGGATTCCAAGCGGATCCGCTTGGAAACGTCATAGTCATAGTTCAGCCGGAGGTTGTAGCGTTTGTTCCCGTCGTCCCCATATCGAATCACCCCTTGCTGGTCCGCATAGGTCCCCGAGAGGTAGTAGGCCGAATTCGGGCCTCCTCCCGACACGGTGAGGGTCTGCTTGTGTTCAAAGCCGTTTTCGAATACGGCGCGTCGCCAGTCGGTCGACGTGAAGAAGAGCATCCACCCCGAGCTGGCGTACAGGGGATGGGGGATGGGATTGGGGTCGCCCGCTTTCACGCGTGCCAGCAGGTCGGGCGTATACATCGGCGCCGCACCCGCGTGGATGTTCGCCTCGTTATCCATGATCGCCATCTGGTAGTTATTGGGCGTATCCATCATCCCTGCCAAATGGGTGGTCGCGACATTCGAGCTGTACGTCACTGTGGGCGCCCCGCGCTTTCCTTTCTTCGTGGTCACGAGAAAGACGCCATTCGCGGCGCGGGCGCCGTAAATCGACGCCGCGGCATCCTTCAAGACGTCGATCGATTGGATGTCGGCGGGGTTCAAGAGATCGAGGTTGCCCGGGATACCATCGATCAGCACCAACGGCGAATTGCCACCGTTGGCAGCGAACAACCGGGTCGAGTCTCTAGGAACTGATGAAGCGCCCCGGAGGTTGAGACTGAATCCTTCGACGCCTGGTTGTCCCGAACCGCGCTGCACGAGCAGGCCGGGAATCTCTCCCTGCAGGGCCGCGATCGCATTCGTAGGCGGGCGACCTTCCAGTACTTCGGAACCAACAGAAGCAACCGCTCCGGTGAGATTCTCCCGTTTCTTTTCCCCATAGCCCACGGACACGACCGCCTCCAGCTCGATAGCCTGCGCCTTGAGCTGCAGGTCGAGCACGGTCTCCTGCCCCTCCGCGACGACCACGCTGGTGTCGACCGCAGCATAGCCCAGCGTGCGGGCCCGCACTCGCTGCGTCCCCACCGGCACGCCGCTCAACGTATAGTGACCGGTGGCATCGGCGTCGGCGCTGAGCCGGGTGCCGACGACGCTGACGATAGCACGCGACAGGGGAGCGCCGGTTCCCGCGGCTGTCACCGTTCCCGTGATCGTGCCCAGCTGCAGGGCGGGCTCCCCCTCCGGCCGCTTCACCAATGTGGCCCGTCCCTCCGGCGTGAACACGATGTCCACGCCCGCGCCGAGCAGCACATCCGTCAGCGCCGCGGCCACCGTGATGCGTTCTGCCCGCAGGTTCACGAGCATGCCCGCCGGCAAGACGTCGTCGGCATAGACCAAGCTCAGTCCCGCTTGCCGGGAGATCTCCGCCAGCGCCTGCTTGAGCGTGGCGCCGTTGAACGCGAGCGACAGCGGCCGGCGTAAGAACGCCGATCGCTTGAGGTCGACCGGGACGGGCTGGGAGCGCTCGGCCATGGCCAGGAGGAATCGCGGGGCCCGGTTTTCGGTCGGGTCGCCCGCGTATTGCGCAGTAGCGCCGTGCGGGAACACCGCCATTGCCAACGTGAGCACGAGAGCAGACGACGCAATGCGGTACATGAGCATCATGGTCACCTACCGTTCCGGAGCAAGATGACGGATCCGTCAGCGCGCTCGACACGCAGGCCGACGGTCAATGCAATCCGTTGAAGCACCAGATCGATCGATTCGTTCTGGAAAGTCGCCGTGAGCCGGCGCGCAGCGAGGGCGCTGTCGGCCAGCCGGATCTCGACGTTGTACCACCGCCCCAGCGTGAGCACCACGTCGCCGAGCGGTGTGCCGTCGAACGCGAGCACGCCCCTGGTCCACGCGAGGTAGCGTCCGACATCGACGCCGCGTCGCACCGCGGTGACGCCGCTCGGATCGAGCGTTCCGAGGTCCCGGGCCTCGAGCACCAGCGCGGGCGCGTGGGAAGCCGCGGTCGTATCGGCCCGCGAGAGCGCCACGCGTCCTTCGGCCACGACCACTTCGGTCGCGCTTTGATCATACGCCCGGACCACAAACGCGGTCCCCAGATCTTCGGTGACGCTCTGGGTAGTGTGGACGCGGAGCGGACGCTGTGAGTCGGGTGCGACCTGGAAATAGGCTTCGCCGTCGAGATACAGCTCTCGGCGCGCTGTGCCGTAGTCGGCCACGTAGCGCAGGCGACTCTGGGGCGCGAGGGTGACCTGCGTGCCGTCGCCCAGACGCATGACCAGGCGCTGCCCGGCGGTGGTGGCGTACTCGCGCCACTGCGGCGTGCGCCGCAGCAGGCCGCTTCCGCCGATCAGCGCGATGACGACGGCCGCGGCGGCGAGCGCCGGCACGAGCAGTCGCCACACCGGGCGCGGCCGCGGGGCGACCCCCAAGGCCTTGACCGCCTTCGCCCACGTCGCATCGGTGCTGCTCTCGGGCACCCGCCCGGCTGCGACGCGCCTGATGAGCCGTAGATCGTCCAGGAGACGGGCATGCTCGGGATCAGCCGCAAGCCAGTCGCGTACGGCCTGCGCGTCTCCGGCCGACGCCTCGCCGGCCAGATAGCGGTCCAACAGGAGATAGCGACGCTCGTCGTCGGAGTGCATGCCCCTATAACGGGACAGGGGCGTCCCGACCCCCAAGCTTACGCGGCCTGCCGCGCCCTCCCGCGACGCATTATTCGAACCCCACCCTCGGCAGTGCGCGGAACAACCCCCACGCCGCCGCGCCGGCCGCCGCCAGGCACACGATCCCGGGCAGCGGCTTCCCGTACAACAGGTATCCCGTGCCGAACAGCGCCGCGTAGATGATGGCGCAGCCCAGGAACCAGCACAGGAAGGCGGCGGTCACGCTTTCCCCAGGGTTCGCGGGCCGGGTCGTCACCGCGCCGTCCCAGCCCGGGCCCATGGGCCGAATGCGGTCGTAGAACGTCTGAAGGGTGGCGCGGTCGGTGGGCGGCGTCGCGAAGGTCACGGCTAGCCACCCGACGGTGGTGATGGCGATCCCGATCACGAGCTGGACCGTCGGGGCGAGCGGCGCGAGCCCGAGCGCCCGGTGCACGAACTGGAAGTAGACGGCGACCACGAACGAGATCGCCATGCCGGCGATCTCGCTCCACGCGTTGATCCGCCACCAGAACCAGCGCAGCAGGAAGATCGACCCGGTCCCGGCCCCGATCTGGAGCAGGATCTGGAACGCCTGATAGGAATTCTGCAGCCAGAGCGAGAGGGCCGACGCCAGCACGATCAGCCCGACGGTGACGGCGCGCCCCACCCACACGTAGTGGCGCTCGTCTTTGTCGGGCGCCACGAAACGGCGGTAGCAGTCTTCGACCACGTACGACGCACCCCAGTTGAGGTGCGTGCTGATGGTGGACATGTACGCCGCCGCGAGCGAAGCGATCATCAGGCCGATCAGGCCGTGGGGGAGATACACGAGCATCGCGGAGTAGGCCAGGTCGTTCCGTACGATCGCCCGGTCGATGTGGGGGAACCGCGCGGCGATGGAGGCGAGGTCGGGATACACGATGAGCGACGCGAGCGCCACGATGATCCACGGCCAGGGCCGTACGGCGTAATGCAGCACGTTGAACAGCAGCGTCGTGCGCATGGCGTCGCGCTCGGTGGGCGCGGCGAGCATGCGCTGCGCCACGTAGCCTCCGCCTCCCGGCTCGGCGCCGGGATACCACGTGCTCCACCACTGTACCGCGAGCGGCACGACGAGCACGGCGGCCGCAGTGCTCCAATCGGAGAAGTCCGGCAAGAGCGACAGGTGCCCGGCCACCGCGGGATGGGCGAACAGCCTCGACAGGCCGCCGACCTGCGGGAGGCCGAGCGCCACGACGGCGGCCATCACGGACCCTACCATCGCGATCGCGAACTGGACGAAATCGGTCAACACGACTCCCGACAGCCCCGAGCTCGCCGCGTACAGCACAGTGACGGCGCCGCCGATCAGGACGGCCGTGTGGCGATCCCAGCCGAGCATCACGCCGGCGATCTTGGTCGCGGAGAGATTGACCGAGGCCATGATCATCACGTTGAAGAACACGCCGAGGTAGATCGCGCGGAACCCGCGCAGGAAGGCGGCCGGTTTCCCGGAGTAGCGCACCTCGTAGAACGCGATGTCGGTGAGGGCCGCGGAGCGCCGCCACAGCTTGGCGTAGAAGAACACCGTGCACATCCCCGTGACCGCGAAGGCCCACCACACCCAGTTCTGGCTCACGCCGCCGGTGCGCACCAGATCGGTGACGAGGTTCGGCGTATCGGTCGAAAACGTCGTGGCCACGAGCGACACGCCGAGCAGCCACCACGACAGCCGGCGCCCGGAGAGGAAGAACTCCTGACGGCCCTGACCGGCGCGGCGCGCCACTGCCAAGCCAATGGCCACGCACACGACGCCGTACAGCGCCAGCACGATCCAGTCGAGGGTGTCGAGTCTCATGGCCCTTGATGCAGTCTCCAAGGCGTGGCGTCAAGCCCGGACCTTCGCTCGCGCGCGTGCCTGAGGGTGGTCCCGCTCGTCCATCTTTTCCAGAGCCAGCGCGCGTGTCATCCTGAGCGCCGCAGGCGCGAAGGACCTGCTTGCGCTCGCCCAGGGGCGAAGGATCCCTTGAGCGTCCAGGGCGGGAACGTCCGGCGGCGAAGGAGCGTGCTCAAGCAGGTCCTTCGCTCGCGCGCGTGCGCGCGCGCTCGCTCAGGATGACAGCGCCGGCGGCGGTCGATGAGGGAGAATGAGCAGAAGGAGAGGGAGAACGGGCGCACCCTACCCCCAGAGCCGCTCCGGGTACTCGCCCGCGGCCACCAGCTGCCGCAATGCCGCCGCGACGCGCGGCCGGTCGTCCGGGTACGTCACGCCCAGCCAGCGGGCGCGCGTGCCCAGCAGCCGCACCCGCGCCTCGCCCCGGCGCACGGCGTCCCGGATCGCGTGGGAGATCAGGAACTCGCCCTGCTCCGCACCGGGCTGGCGCAGAAATTCAGCGAACCCGCGCCGCAACACGGTGAACACCGCCGGGGTGAAGGCCCACAGGTTCATCGAAACGAGCGCGTCGCCCGACAGCCGCACCGGCCGGCCGTGAGCATCGGCCCCTTGGTACGTGCCGTCTTCCAGGCGTCGGATGTCCACGACCTCCTCCACGGTTTCGAGCCACCCGTCCCCATCGGCACGGCACACCGCGCGGTTCACGCCGCCGGCGGCGCTCAGCGTGTCGCGCAGCGGGTACGCGATGATGGCGAAGCGCTCGGGAGCTTCGCCTCCATGCCCAGCGTCGAGGAACTCCGCCGCCCGCGTGAACCCATCGCGGCCGTAGAAATCGTCCGCATTCACCACGGCGAAGGGACCGCTCACCGCGGGCGCCGCCGCCAGCACCGCATGGCCCGTGCCCCACGGCTTGGTGCGCGCCGCCGGCATGGTCAGGCCGGCGGGGATGTCGTCGAGCCGCTGGATTACAACCGTCGCGTCGATCCGGTCGAACGCCGTCGCGAGCTCGGGCCGGGTGACCACGACGACCGTCCCAAAGCCCGCGCGCCGCGCGTCGTAGATGCTGTAATCGAGCAGCGTGGCGCCGGCTGGCCCGACCGGCTCGATCTGCTTGGGTCCGCCGTAGCGGCTGCCGACGCCGGCCGCGAGGATGACGAGCGCCGGCGTCACGACCGGCTCGACGCCCGCTTGGTCCTCGCGTGCTCGACCACCCGTGGCACTCCTTCGCCGAGCGGCACCGACGCACGCCAGTCCCAGATGCGCCGCGCCGCCGCGGCGTCGAGACAGATCCGCGCGATGTCGCCCCGCCGGTCCCCGGCGTGGGTCGGTCCCCTCGTGTATCCCGTGGCGGCCGCCACCTCCCGGAACAGCTCGAGATCCGACACCTCCCGCCCCCACGCGACGTTGGCGACGACCCCGGAGGGTCCCGCCGCCGCCCGCAGCGTTGCCTCCACGACGTCGCCGACGTAGACGTAGTCGCGTGTCTTCGTGCCGTCGCCGAAGATCGTCACGGGCTCACCGCCGAGCATGCGTTGCGTGAAGATCGCCACGACACCAGCCTCCCCGTCGCCACGCTGGCGCGGTCCGTACACGTTGGCGTATCGCAGCGCCGCGTACTCGATCAGCCCACGGGCCCCGTGGGCACTGAGATAGTGCTCGAACGCGAGCTTGCTCGCACCGTACTCGGAAATCGGACGCGTCGCGTCGCGTTCGGAGACGGGCAGCCGCTCCGGGTCGCCGTACACGGCGGCCGACGACGCGTACACGATGCGTCGCGCGCCCGCGGCTACGGCCGCACGCAGCACGTTCAGGGCGCCCAGCACGTTCACCCGCGCATCGAAGTCCGGCTCCCGAATCGAGCGGCGCACGTCGGTCTGCGCCGCCGCGTGGAACACCACCTCCGGTCTGAAGCCGGCGACGATCTGCCGCAACGCGTCCACATCGCAGATATCGGCTCGCTCGAACCGAGCCCCCGCCGGCAGGTTGCTCGCCGATCCCGAGGACAGATCGTCCACCACGCAGACGGCGTAGCCGTCTAAAAGCAGGCGGTCGACAAGATGGGAGCCGATGAACCCCGCTCCACCCGTCACCAGCGCGCGTGGCCCCTCCCGGTCGGTCAAGCCGTGACGATCCCCAGCCGCGGCCACGTCTTCCAGCGGCCGCGCGTGAAGTCGGGGAACTCGGCCGGCCGGCTGCCGTTCGCCACCGACCATTCGGACAGCGGCGTGACGGCGCTTATGGCCACCGCGTCGTACACGTTCATGTCGGTGGGAAGTCCTTCGCGCAGGCACTTGATGAGCCGATAGTCCTCGAGGTAGTCCATACCGCCGTGCCCGGCGCCCCGGCTCTTCTCTTCCATTTGCTTCCACAGCGGGTGATCGAACTCCGCGAGGTAGGCCTCCGCCGGCTCCCAGTCGTCCGACTTGCTCCGCCCTTCGATGTAGACGCGGTCCGGGTAGCCCTGAAACAGACCGCGGGTGCCCTGGACCACGTGCACTCTGCTGTACGGGCGCGGCAGGTTGGTATCGTGGCCCACGCAGATCGTGCGCCCGTTTGCCGTCCGGATCAAGCTCCAGTTGACATCGCCCAGGACATACTGCTCCTGCCGCTGGGGGGAGCCATCGGCAAAGTGCTCGCGGGCATACAGCTGGAGCCCGCGGGAGGGGCTGCTCATCGAGACCAGGGTTGCAAACCGGTCACCCCGGTTCACGTCCATGCAGTTGGCGACCGGACCGAGCCCGTGCGTCGGGTAGAGATTGCCGTTGCGTTTCATCGCATGCGCGCGGCGCCACAGCCCTTCGCCTTCGGGGCTGAATTTCACGGACCGCAAGTCGTGCAGGTACCCGCCCTCGGCGTGCAGGATCTCGCCCAACAGGCCCTGGCGGACCATGTTGAACACCATCATCTCCATGCGGCCGTAGTTGCAGTTTTCCATCATGACGCAGTGCTTGCCGTACTTCTCGGCGTGCTCGACCAGAGCCCAGCAGTCGTCCAGGGTGTAGGCGGCGGGCACCTCGGTGGCGGTGTGCTTGCCGTTGCGCATCGCCGCGAGGCAGATCGGGACGTGCCACTCCCACGGCGTGGCGTTGAACACCAGGTCCAGCTCCTCCTGCTCGCACATGCGGACGAAGTCGGTGGGACCGCGGGAGTAACCCGTCGGGCGCGGGAACCCGGCCTGCTCGACCAGGTCCTGGATTTTTGTCACCTTTTCGGGCACGATGTCGTCCACGGCCTTGATCACGCAGCCCTCGACCCGCAGCAGGTTGTGCACGTGCGCGGTCCCCTGCCCGCCAACGCCGACGAACCCGATGCGGACGGTGTCCAGAGGCGGGGCGGCGAGGAACCGCTCGGGTGCGGGTCCCGGGCTCGGCCGTAGCTGGGACAGGGAGGAGGACGAGGCGGCGCTCGTCGCCGGCGCGCAGGCCGCGGTCCCGCCCAGCGCGGCGAGGCCGAGCCCGCCCGCGATCAGCTGCAATGCTTGCCGCCGGTCGATCGTCTCCGGGTCGTCGCTACTCGCGGTCATGTGAGCCTCCCTCCGAAAGTCAGGTCCGGATGCGTGGTCGAGACGATACAGCACGGGCAGCGGGTTCTCCAGGAGCACCCCTTGCCGGTTCGCCGCCGCCCGGCTTAGCTTGGTTCAGCAACCGACACGATCCCAAGGATCCTCTTGATGATTCGTCTGACTCCCCCGTCGCCCACCCGCCGCCTCGGTGGGCGTCTTGCGTCCTTCGACGCCGCGGTGCGGCGGAAACGAACGCCCTAGAAGTCTAGGATCTTCCATTGCCGTGATCCGGCCTTCCGGGGTGCTCGCGAGGAGACCCCGGGAGGCCGTTCTGCTGTATGACCCTCGAATGGGATCACGGTATGACCACTGAGCTCCAGAGTCTCGATCACGAGATCATCGGCCGGTACACGGACCAACCGGCCCGGCTGCCGGCCGCCCTGCGCCGGCGCATCGAGGCGTCGTGGAACGGCGCTCCCGTGCAGCTGTACGCGCTCGCCGACCTGGACGAGGCGCTGCGGTTGACCGAGGCATGGGTCGCGCTCGGACCCGGACACGTGACGGTGGCACGGGCGACGGACGGACGGCACGAATGGGACCTCATGCACATCGAGCGCGCCCGCATCGAGGCCGTGCGCGAGGCCCCCGGGCTCTCCGCGAGCACGCTCTCGATCCTCGGCCGCCCCGGCGATCCGGCGCTCGCTGTGCTGCGGTACAGCCATCGCCAGCGGCGGGCCTTCGAGAATCTGACGTTCGTGCTCGAGGAAGCGCTCGCGGGGCGTACGGTCGCGACGGTCGACGCGGATGCGGAGTACGCGGCGAGCGTGGCGCGGCCGATTCGCGACGCCCAAGCGCTGGTGGCGGGGCGTCGGGGGGCTGTGATTCGCCGGTTGCTCGGCTACCTCCGGCCCTACCGGCGGCAGCTCGTGCTCGGCATGGCCGCCGCGACGCTGATCACCCTCGTGAGCCTCGTGCCCCCGTACCTGGCGGGGTACGTCATCGACCGCGTCGTCCGGCCGGCCCAGGAAGGACGCCTCGACGTGGGTCGCGCGAGCGCGATCGCCTGGCTCGCAGTGGGGGCCATGGCGCTCGTGTACCTGGTCCGTCAAGCGGCGGCCGTCGTGCGGCTGCGGCTCATGGCGGTGCTCGGCGAATGGGTGGCGCGCGACCTGCGTGCCGAGCTGTACGAGCACCTGCAGCGCCTGAGCCTCGCGTTCTACTCGCGCAAGCACACGGGGAGCCTGATCACGCGCGTGTCGGCCGACACCGACCGGCTGTGGGAGTTTCTCGCCTTCGGCGTGGTAGACGTGTCGCTGTCGTTGGTGATGCTGGCGGGGCTCGGGGCCGTGCTGCTCTCGCTCGACTGGCGGCTCGGTCTGGTGATGACGCTGCCCGTGCCGCTGTTCTGCTGGGCGATCTACCGGCATGGCGAGACGTTGAACCGGGTGTTCCTGCGCGTCTGGCGCAAGTGGTCCCGTCTGACCGACGTGTTGTCGGACACCCTGCCCGGGGTCCGCGTGGTCAAGGCATTCAACCAGGAGGCGCGTGAGATCGCGCGGTTCGATGGGCACAACGACGACGTCACAGCCGAGATCAACCGGCTGCACGGCATCTGGACGACCTTCTGGCCGTTGCTGATGCTCGCCGTGCACGCGACCACGCTGGGCGTGTGGGTGCTGGCCGTGCCGCGCCTGTTGGGCCTCGGGCCCGCGCTGTCGGCGGGAGCGTTCGTGTCGTTCCTCTTGTACACGACGATGTTCGTCGCCCCGATCGAGGTGATCGGGCAGATGGCGCGCACCGTGCAGCGCGCCACCACCTCGGCGCACCGGGTGTTCGAAGTGCTGGACACCGAGCCCGAGGTCACCGACGCCCCCCGGGCGGTGCGGCTCGAGCCGGTGCGGGGCCGGGTCACGTTCGAGCAGGTGACCTTCGCCTACGACGGCGTGCGTCAGGTGCTGCGCGGCGTGAGCTTCGATGTGGCGCCGGGCGAGCTGATCGGCCTGGTGGGACCGTCGGGCGGCGGCAAAACGACGATCGTGAACCTGATCGCACGCTTCTACGACGTCACCGGCGGAACGATCCGGATCGACGGTGTCGACATCCGGCAGCTCGAGACCGGCCACTACCGCCGCCAGCTCGGGATGGTGCTCCAAGATCCGTACCTGTTTCACGGCACGGTGCTCGAGAACATCCGGTACGGATTACCGGCCGCGTCGCTCGAGCAGGTCGTCGCGGCGTCGCAGGCCGCGAACGCCCACGATTTCATCTGCAAGCTGCAGCACGGCTACGACACCGTGGTGGGCGAGCGGGGGCACACGCTGTCGGGTGGCGAGCGCCAGCGGGTGTCGATCGCGCGGGCGATCCTGCACGACCCGCGCATCCTGATCCTCGACGAGGCGACGTCGAGCGTCGATACGGAGACGGAGCGAGAGATCCAGGAGGCGCTGGAGCGGCTGATCGCGGGCCGGACGGTGTTCGCCATCGCGCACCGCCTGTCGACACTCCGCAAGGCGTCGCGCCTGTTCGTGATCGCGGACGGGCGGCTGGTGGAGAGCGGCACGCATCGTGAGTTGCTCGCCGAGCCGGATGGGAAGTATCGGAGACTGTACGAGATGCAATTGCAACTGCAGTGAGCGCGGCTGACCCCGGGCCGATGGCCCGGGGTAACCCAAACGGACCCTGGGTGGTTAACCCCGGGGCGCCGCCCCGGGGTCAGCCGAGCCTTTCGAGGGAGGGGAATATGGAACTGACGACGTTGAGCAGACCCGTGGCTGCGGTGGCGTCCGAGCTTACGCTGGAGCGCCGGGCCGACGGCCGCCTCTGGGCCGCTCGCGGCGACGCCGAGCGCGCCGTGTGGGTGCGTCGCTGCTTCCCCTGGTCCGAGCCCGCTCGGTTCGTGTCGCTGCGTGACGACGACCAGCAGGAATTCGCGCTGGTGCGCGACCCGGCGGATCTCGACGCCGCCTCGCGGCGCGTGCTCGAGGAGGCGCTCGTGGCCGCGGGATTCGTATTCCAGATCACCCACGTCACGGCGATCGAGGAGGAAGTCGATATTCGCCACTGGCGGGTCGAGACCCGGCAAGGACCGCGCTCGTTTCAGACCCGACTCGACACGTGGCCGCGCGTGCTGCACTATCATCTCCCCGATCCGGCTGCGCTCGACCGGCAGAGCCGGGCGCTGGTGTGGGCGTTCGTGGACTAGCCGCAAGCAGGTCCTTCGCTCGCGCGCATGCCGCGTCCAGAGCGCGCTTTGCACGAACCGCCTTCGCTCGCGCGTCCGCCGCAAGCAGGTCCTTCGCTCGCGCGCGTTCCGCGCGCTCGCTCAGGATGACAGCTCCCGCGCCTTGTGTAAGAAAAAAAAAAGGAAAGGAATGACATTGGAGAGATGGTATCTATTTCCCCCTCTCTCAGAGCGAGTCGAGGCTGTCATCCTGAGCGCCGCAGGCGCGAAGGACCTGCTTTCCGCGACGACGTCGCGGATGGCGGTGCCGCGCGACGACATCACCCCCGTCGCACTCTGCGGGACAGCAGGTCCTTCGGATGACACCTCCGGCGCGTTGGGTAAGTATGAAATGAAGAAACCCACGCGGCTTACGGCTGCGCGCCCCCCCCGCCCTTGAGCCGCAGCGTGGCGCCGAGCTGGAGACCCCAATTGCCGCTGTAGAAGGTGAAGGGGCTCCCCTGCGCGCTCCCGGAGTGCACCATGAAGTCCGCGTCGAGCCCGCCCCGCAGCCACAGGCGATCACTCCAGCGGTAGCGCAGCCCCAGCAGCGCCGACACGCCACCGTCACTCGCGCCCAATCGGCCGCCGTACGCGTTGCGGACGGCGCCGCCGCCCAGCAGGACGTCGAGGCGGTTGCCCGTGGCAAATGCCCGCACCAGCCGGATGTGCATCGGAGTGTAGGTGACCGAGCCGCCCGTCGGGCGGCTGGCCGACGTCCGCGACACGTCGAGCTCGACCGCGACCACGTGCTCCAGATAGACCGACACCTGCCCGCCGATGCCGACCGCGTTATTCATGGCGAGACTATTGTCGAAATCGGTGTACCGGGCGAAGGCCCCGATCTCCACCGTGCCGGCACCTTGCGCCGCCAGCGGCGGCGCGGCGGCGAGGGACGCGGCCGCGACGAATCGAATGGCACGAGTCATCATGCGAATCCTCCTAGCGTGCACGCTTCGTGGTAATGACGATCACACCGTTGGCCGCCCGTGAGCCGTAGATGCCGGCCGCTCCTGCGTCCTTCAGGACCTCGATGCGGGCGATGTCCGCCGGCGCGAGACTCGCGAGCGTGCTGCTGAGCGCTCCGGCCGAGATCGGGATGCCGTCGACGACGAGCAGCGGATCGTCGTCCCCGGGGTTGGCGCGCAGGCTGCGGTGGCCGCGGATACGGAGCTGATAGCCGCCGTCGGGGAGCCGGGTCACGTCCAGACCCGGTACACCCCGCAGCATCTCCTCCACCTGCGTCACCCGCGCGTCGGTTTCGCTCGGCACCACGGTCGTCACGGCGCCGGTAGCCGTTGGGGCCGCCGCCTGCGGTCGCGGCGTGGCACGCCCGCAGCCGAGCGCGACGGCGACGATGAGCCCGCAGCAGCCTCGCGTCACGTCAGTACCCCGGATTCTGCTTGAGCAGGCCGTTCCGGTTCAGCTCATCCCGGTGAATCGGCATGAAGTACATGCATACGCCACTCAAGTCATTGGCCGGGTCCAGCACACACGACTTGTTGCTCCACGCGCGGTTCTGGACGGTGTCAGTCTGGTAGCGGTAGTTCGTCCACGTAGACCGGTCGAGCCGGTTGGCACCGGTGAGGGAGATATTGATGCCGGTGGCGGGCTTACTCAGGACTTGGGGCGCGATCATCCAGCGGCGCACGTCGAAGAAGCGCTGCTCTTCGAACGCCATTTCGATACGGCGCTCGTTGCGGTACTCGTCTCTCAGGTTCGGCCCGGCGACCAGGTCCGGCATGCCCGCGCGGCGCCGGATCTGGTTCAGGGCGTTGAGCGCGTCGCCCAGCTCATTCAGCTCGATCGACGCCTCGGCGTAATTCAGCAGGATTTCCGCGTAGCGGAAGAAAACCCACGGCACCTGCTCCTTGGTGAACTGCGCGTTGATCGAGGGATCGATGAACTTGCGGATGTAGTAACCCGAGTAACCGCCGTTCCAGTTTTCGATCGGACTGTCGCGGGTGTCGAGGCCCGCCACCACCCCGGAGTCGGTGGTGAGCGCCCGGAACGTCTGAATGATACCGACGGGGTCGAGCTTCTTCACGTCGTCGGGGCGCGGTCGCCAGGCGGCGCCGTCGTAGGCGATCGACGCATAGAACCGGGGATCACGGTTCGCGTAGGGCGCGGCGGCGTGCGCGGGGTTACTCCAGTCGAACTTCGACCCGTCGGCCATGCGATAGTCGTCCACCAGGTTCTGGATCGGAGTGTTCCCGCCCCAGGTGTGATAGCCGTTGGGCCCGTTGTGCAGACCGGGGTGGTAGCCGTCGTCACGGGTCGACAGGAAGAAGCGGCTCAGGATCACTTCCTGGCTCATGGTCTGCAGGAACAGGTCCCCGTAGTTCTTCGTGGCCTCCTGAGCGTTCGCCGAGCTGGGGCGGAACAGGCTGTAGATCCCGAGGTCCATGACGGCCTGCGCGGCGTTCTTCGCGGCCCGCCACAGCGCCGCACGGTCCTGCGGGCTGGTGTAGCAATTCTCGGACTGTGCGCAGGGATTCGCGTTGTACAAGTCGCTCGCGGCGTACAGCAGCACGCGCGCCTTGAGCGCCAGCGCGGCCCCTTTGGTCGCCCGGCCGACGTTGACTCCGCTGTACGACAGCGGCAGCAGCGCGGCCGCCGAGTCGGCGTTGGCCACGATGAAGTCGACGGTCTCTTTGAAGCTGTTGCGCGCGACGGTGTAGTCTTCGTTCAGGCCGTACACCTTGGTGACGAGCGGCACGCCCCCGTACATCCGCATCAGGTTATGGTAGAAGTACGCCCGCAGAAAGAACGCTTCACCTTTCATGCGTTGCTTCCAGGCGTCATCGAACGTGGCCGCGTCGATATGGCTCAGGAAGATGTTCGCCTGCCGGATGCGCGAGTAATTGGGCGCCCAGTTGAAGTGAGCGAAGCGCCCGTCATCGAGGGCGCCCCGGTCGCTGGCGGTGATGCGCGCCTGGACGATCTTGTCGGTGCCGTACACGTGGATGAAGTGCGACTCGTCGGTCATGGAGCCCAGCATGATCTCGTACAGCCCGTGCCCCAATCCCCGGTAGATATCGTTCAGGAATGCTTCGGCCAGGCTCGGGTCGGCGAACACCGCCTGGTCCGGGAACTGGTCCTTCGGGGTCACGTCCAGGATGTCGTTGCAGCCGCCCGCCCCGAGGAGGACCAGCAGCGTCGCGGTGGTGATGCGGATATCGCGTCTCATGGCAGTGATCTCCGCTAGAACGTGACGGACGCGCCGACGTTGAACACGCGCTGCTGCGGGTAGTATTGCCCGTTCGAGTCACGCGTCTCGGGGTCCACCACCTGGAACCGGTCCAGCAACAGCAGATTGTATCCGTTGGCGTACACCCGGACGTCGCGCAGCCCCAGGCCGGTCGCGAGGTGTGCCGGGACGTGGTATCCCACCTCGACCGACTTCAGCCGGATGTAGCTCGCGTCGCGCAGGAAGTACGTGTTGGCATTCGAGACCCAGTACTCCTCCTGCCGATTGAAGGCGCGCGGACCGGGGGCGTTGGGATTGGTGGGCGTCCAGCGATTGGCGGCGAACTCCTGAGTGAAGTTGCCGATATCGCCCGATTCGGTGATGAAGTACTGCACGGCATCGAGGGCGCCCTGGAAGAACAGCGTGACGTCGAACTTCTTCACTTGGGCGCCGAGTCTCAAGCCCAACGTGTAGGTCGGGTCGCCGTTTTGATCGATCCGAACGCGATCGTTCGCGGTGATCTTGCAGTCCCCGTCCATGTCGGCAAAGATGATGTCTCCCGGGCGGGCGTCGGACCGATGGCAGTACTTCGCGAGGTCGGCCGAGTCTTTGAATATGCCGATCGCCTTGTACAACAGACCGCCCGCCGGACAGGAGGACACGGAGACGCACATCGGATGACCGGTCGAGCGCTGCCAGGGCGGGGCCCCGGGGGGCTCGTCCCAGTAGTTGATCCGGTTGCGGGCATGCCCGAAGTTGAACGTCACGTCGTACGAGACGTCACCGGCCAGCTGTTCGCGCCACCCGATCGAGCCGTCGTAGCCCCAGCTCGCGACCTCGCCGATGTTCTCGCGCGGCAGCGACAGGCCGGTCGTCTGCGGCACCGAGGCGTTGCGGTTCCACAGGATGTTGTTCCGTAATTCGTTGAAGTGGTCGAACACGACGGACAGCCGGTGCTGAAGCAGGGTCGCGTCGAAGCCGACGTCGAACTGCTTCGCGACCTCCCACGTCACGTTGGGATTGGGTGTGCGGGTCTGAAACACACTCTTCACTTCGGTGTTGCCGCCGAATACGTACCCGCCACCGAACCCGAAGGTGGCCAGATACTGCCATTCGGGGATGCGGTCGTTCCCCGTCTTGCCCCACGAGGCGCGTAGCTTCAGATCGTCGAACAGGGGGACGCGGTTGCGGAAGAACGGCTCCTCGGAGATGCGCCATCCCACCGACACGGCCGGGAAGAACCCGAAACGCTTGTTGACCGGGAAGATGTACGAGCCGTCGTAGCGCCCCACCAACTCGACCAGGTACTTGTCCTGGAAGGCGTAGTTGACACGCGTAAAGTAGTTCTGCCGCGCCGCCACCCACGCCGTGCCACTGCTGGTCTTCCCGAGATCGCCGCCGGCGAACAGCTCGTCCACTTGATTCGACACGAAGTAGTCGCGGAACCCGGTGAGGCTCGAGCTGTCTTCCTTCTGACGCTCGGCGCCGGCCAGGATGCCGATCGTGTGCCGCCCGAGCTCGCGGCGATATTCCGCGATCAGGTTCAACAGGATGCCGGTGGACCGCAGGTCCCCTTCGCCGAGCTGGGGCGTGCCGAATCCCCGCTTGCCTGCCTGCAGCACCGGCTGGCCGTTCGCGTCGCGTGATCCGTCCCACGTATACAGGGTCCACGGGGTTGCCCAGGACTTAGAGGTACGGGTGCCGTAGTCGTAGGCCGCGTTGGCGCGGAGCGTCAGGCCACGCACGCCGGGCACTACGAAGTCGGCCCCCAGGTTGCCCTGCAGGTAATAGCGGTCGTCGTGAGTGTATCCCGTCGCCGACGTCGCGATCACCACCGGGTTGTCACCGTACTCGATGTCGGGTCCCGGCAGCCCGTTGGGCCAGTACGCGGGAAGATTCGGCTTGCCCCGCATCAGCTCCCGGAAGATCGCGCCGGCGCCGCGGATCGGAAAATTGCGGTCCTCGAGCCGCCCCGTGACGTCGAACCGCAGGCTCAGGTGGTCCGAAACGTGCCCGTCGATGTTGCTGCGGAAGTTGTACTGGTTGTAGTGGGTCCCGCTGTTCCGGTAGTACCCGTCCTCGCTCTGGCGCCCCAGTGACATGTAGTATCCGATCCGTTCGGCACCGCCTCGCAGCGACACGTGCCCGACGTTCTGGAGCGACAGCGGCTTGATCACCGCGCCGAACCAATCCGTGTTCGGATACAGCCAGGGATCCCCCCCCTGCCGGTACTTCTGAATCAGGTCCGCCGAGTAGCGCGGGGTCTGGTTCCGATAGGTGTCGATCTCATCGAGCATCGTCATGTAGGTCGCGGCATCCGCCATCGGGGGAAGGCGGCTCGGCTGGTTGACGCCCTGGTTGAAGCTCGCCGTCAGCTCCGGCTTGCTGCCGCTGCCGCGTTTCGTCGTGATGAGGATGACGCCGTTGGCCGCGCGCGAGCCGTAGATCGCCGCGGAGGCGTCCTTCAGCACGCTCATGCTCTCGATGTCGTCCGGACTGAGGCGCTCGAGCCCGCCGACGCGATCCGGCACGCCGTCGATCACGATGAGCGCGCTGTTGTCGTTCAGCGTATGGTTGCCACGGATCCGAATGGTCGCGCCGTCGTACCCCGGCTCGCCGCTACGGTTGATCGTGACCACGCCGGGGAGCTTGCCCGCGAGCGTGTTGGACAGATTCACCGCGGGCACGCTCTTCAGCTCCTCGCCCGCGACGGCGCTGACGGCGCCGGTCAGCGTGGCCTTGCGCTGCTCGCCGTACCCGACCGCCACGACGGTTTCCAGCTCCACGGCGCTCGCCCGCAGCCGGAAGTCCACGACCGCCTGCTGGCCGTCCGCCACGACCGCGCTCACGTCGGCGGCGGCGTACCCCAGTCGCCTGGCCCGCACCCTCTGGGTGCCCGCGGGGACGGACACGACGGTGTAGCGACCGGCGGCGTCGGTGTGTCCGGTGAGCGTCGTCCCGTCGACCGTGATGGTCACGCTTGCGAGGGGGGTGCCGGCCGCCGAGTCCTTCACCGTTCCGGTGATCGACCCCTGGGCTGCGAGGAACGTCGGGGCGGTGGCGAGCGCCAGGAGCGAGAGCAAGGACACGATTCGATGCATGGGACGGTTCTCCGGAGCCGCCGGATGGCGGCCCGCTTGACGGGTGACGGTGTGTCGGAAGGGAGAAACAATGGGCGTGCCGAGCGCCGCAGCCTCGCGGCGCTCGGGGTCCCCAGCCTCGGGCGAGGCGGGGTGGTCAAAGGACGGCACCCTGACCTGACTCACATCGCTCCCCTGGACGGCCCAAAGGGTACAACGGGTCAGGACAGTCGCTCTTCAAATTTGACGCCGTCACGCCGCACCCGAC
>WNFY01000489.1_pt1 | contig 20009 bp, 16 predicted proteins | sample 5400091 | NCBI WGS metagenome assembly WNFY01 (sample SAMN13153364, study PRJNA577476) | soil metagenome | isolation source: 60 cm soil or saprolite under grassland replicate 1 | place: USA:California | collected 2016-06-15
GTAGACCAGGCTGTAGCCGAGCGCGATCAGCGCGTAGATGCTTCCCTGGGCGATGCCGAACACCAGGAACAGGCGCCAGCCCGCGCCGGTGACCCCACCTTGGGCGATCGTCTTCCACGACCCCGTGACCACGCCGAACCCGACCAGGACGGCAACGGCCAGCAGCGTGAGCCGGTGGATCGGGAACCGCTCCGCGAGCGTCACCGTCCTCGGCCGGGGCGCCGTCTCGACCGGCCTGCCGCTCTGCTCTGTCATGTCCACCTCGGGTGTCGACCCAACCTGAGCTCGCCTCCTAGTCGCCGCCGAACGCGGTATATGCGCCGATCGTGAGGTTGGCCGTCCAGTGGGAACGTTCCAGGTCGGCCTGGGAGAATGCCACCGCTCCCCGTCGGCTCACTTCGATCCTGTACTCAGCCCGTTCGGGCACCGTGAGGGAGAACCGGAACAGGCAGTCGTCGTCCCTCCCCCGCAGGGGCTGCTGGCGCAGCGTCCCGTCCCCCAGCGCAGCCGACGCGACCACCGCCCCGGACGTGTCGCGCACGAGCACCGGCGTGCCGGCATGGATGTCGGCATAGCCCGCGTCCGCCGCCATGCACGGCGCACCGTAGTTCCGGTGCCGGAAGATCCCGTGGACCGTGTAGTTCCCGTCCAGCCGGTGGACCTGCGGCACCGCCGGCTTCGGCGCCGGCGCCTTGCCGGTGCAGCCGGCCGCCAACGCCGCAAGCACGACCACGGCAAGGACCATCACGCTGGACAGCCGTCTCACCGCCCCTCCACTCCGCCGGTGGGCCGGGCGCGTCGTGGCCGCCGAGTGTTCGGCGGCCACGACGCTCACGTCAGGCAACTACCTCTCGCCGCTACTGCCTCTCCGGTCTCCCGCTCCTATGCGGACGCCTCCGCAAGCGTCTTGGTCTCGGTGAACACCGGCTTGGCGTTCGGCGTGCCGCCTTCGACCGGGATGCCAGGAACCTCGTACACCGCAATCGACACGGCGGTGGCGCAGTCCCCCAGCGGGGTGCAGGTGATCGTCCCGCTCAGCCCCTTGTAGCCGCTGGTCTTGAAGATCGCGTCCTTGAGGGCGGTCCGCGGGATCGTCAGCGTGCCGTTGTCGTCCTTGGCGACCGACTTGATCGCCGTGAACAGGATCTGCATCGCGTCCCAGGCGTGGGCGTTGAAGACCGACAGCGGCCGCGTACCGAACTCCTTCTGGTAGGCCGGCAGGAACTGCTGGCCATAGAACGCGTTGGTGCTCGTCTGCGCGGTGACGTCCGGCGCCGACAGCCAGGTCCCGAACACGTCCTTGGCGCCGACCTTGAGGTACTGCGGGTCCTGACAGCCATCGGAGCCCATCAGCTTGGTACTGGACAACGCCGGGATCGTCCGCGCCTGCTTCGCGATCAGCGCGCAGGCCGGGATGAAGTCCGGGTAGTAGATGAAGTCGGGCTTGCCCTGCGCCAGCGTGTTCAGGACCGGCTTGAAGTCCTTGTCGGTCGACTGGATCGCCTGGTTGCCGTTGTCGACGATCTTGCCGCCCAGCTTCTGGAACACGTCGCGGAACACCGCTGCCAGCCCGTCAGCGTAGGGGCTCTCGTCGTGGATCGTCGCCGCGGTCTTCGCATGCAGCTTGTTGGACGCGAAGTCGGCAACCACCGCACCCTGAATCCGGTCGTTGTGCGCGGTCCGCAGGTAGAACGGCTGGTGCGTGCCCTGTGCCGTCAGGTTCGGGTTGGTGTTCGACGGCGAGATCAGCAGCATCCCCTTCTTGGAGAGGATCGTGTCCGCCACCCCGAGGGCCGAGCTGGAGCAACTGGTGCCGATCACCGAGAGGATGGTCGGGTCGGCGGCGATCTTGGTGGCTCCCGCCTGCCCGACTTCCTTCTTGCAGCCATCGTCCTCGTTCACGAGCTGCACATCATGACCGAAGAGCTGGCCATTCTTGTTGTCGAAGCTGCCGTCCAGGTAGTCAGCCGCAAGCGCCGCGCCGTGCTGGCTGTCGAGACCCAAGTTCTTGTTGTCGCCGGTGATCGCCAGCAGTGTGGCGACCTTGATCGGCGCACCCTTCTGGTACACCACGCAGCCGAACTGGTCGCTCTTGCAGGCCGCACTCTCGGCTCCGCTGGTGCTCTTCTTCGCACAGCCGGCCGCCAGGAGCACGATGACACCCAGCACCGCCGCGCCGACCACCCACCTTGGCCTAGTCATGCCACTCGCTCCTTCTCTGCACAAATGCATCCTGGGCGGGAGAGGCTCTCCTGGCGCGTAGATAAGCACAAACTTGCTGCCACCACCAGCAGTAGGGACCCCGGCCACGCCCCCGACCACCACCCCCAACCGGAGCAAGCGGCGCTCATCGCCGCTTCGGCTCGCGCCCACCCCGGGACGCAAGGGGCGAAGCCGCCGCCGCCGAACACCAGGCCGGCCAGCAGAAGCGGTCGACAGCCGGCCCGTCGATCGCCGGCGGCCAAACGGGAAGGAGAATAGCGGTTCGGGCGGTTCGACCTGAAGATCGTGGTCAGGGTCGCGCGCCGGCCAGGGCTGATCGCTCCGTCTCCCCTCCCCCGAACACCCGCATGCATCACCGCTTCGACCCCACGAACTCGTCCAGCAGCGCCACACTCGCCCGCCTCGCCACCGACAGGCTCACCCGGTTGTGCGGCCGCCACTCGATCCCCAGCGCGTCGCACGCCCGCCCGAAGATCGCCAGGATGTCCGCGGACCAGTTGGTGAAGTGGTACCGCGGGTAGGGGGTTCCGTTCACCCAGTTCTGGACCCGGCAGCCGTCGGAGTGGAGCAGCCCTTCCAGCAGCGGTCGAGGGTCGCGGTCGATCAGCTCCTGCTGCCAAGCGGTGAGCTCGATCTTCCGCTCGTGCTTGCGCCCAGGTCCGTGCTGCGGGAACAGGCAGATCCAGTGCGTGGAGTAGGAAGCGACCTCGGTGCAGCCAATCTTGGCGGCGCGGCCGACCTTGTTCGGGAGGACCTCGGCCATCGCGAGCTCGCATCGTCGCATCAGCTCCGGGTAGGCGTTCGCGCAGACGATGCGGAGCTTGTAGACCTCCCGAGGATGCATGGACAGGCAGCCGTCACCCAGGTAGAGGCCGAGAAGGTAGGTGTAGGCCGTTTGCGGCAGCGCCGTGGGGTCGCCACGGCACACTGGGCAGGTTCTCCGAGGCCCGTGAGCCTTGACGGGCCCGTCGAAGTCGGGCGCATGACCAGTGAGCCATCCCTTGACCGTGCCCCGAGGGATGCCCGTGCGGCGAGCGATCTCACAGCCGTTCAGTCCCTCGGCGCGCAGCGCCAGAACCTGATCGACTTCCCGTCTGGTCCGCATCTCCGCTACGCTCCTACATGCCATCAAGCCCGAGTGGAGAAATCTGGCAAACTCGATGCCCTCAAAAGGCATTGTCCGAAAGGGCTTGCGGGTTCGAGTCCCGCCTCGGGCACTACCCTACACAGGGTTCGAACGGATGTTCGAGCTCTGTGCGATTCTGTGGATAACTTCCTGTCCGGTCGGTATCCAACGGAGAGTCGAGCGATGGCTGTGAGGAACCCAGCGAGCTCCAGCGACGGCGGAGGAGGGCTGATGGCGCTCCGCCCGGCTGGCTGAGCCGAGATGCCGATCGACGAAGCGCTGCAAGGCGGCCGAGTGGTCGGCTAGGCTGCACTCCATGCGCTATCCCTCGACCACCCGTCTCGATCTGGTCGAGACGCTGCATGGAGTTCAGGTCACCGATCCCTATCGCTGGCTCGAGGATCCGGCCACCCCAGAGACCGTCGCCTGGAGCCAGGCCCAGGCCGAGCTGTTCGACGGGTGGATGGCCGGCTGTCCCGGCCGCCGTGTGCTCCGCGACCGGGTGGGCAGGCTGCTGGCCGCGGGCCTCGTGAGCGCGCCGGCGGTGCGCGAGCGGTGGTTCTTCGAGCGGCGCCGCGGCGACCAGGAGCACCCGGTCCTGCTGGTGCGGGAGGCGGACGGGTCCGAGCGGGTGCTGATCGACCCCAGTGCCCTGTCCGAGGAAGGCACCGTGACCCTGGACGGATGGTTCGTGTCGCTGGAGGGCACCAGGCTCGCCTACCAGCTCTCTGAGGGCGGCGACGAGGAGCCGCTGCTGTGGGTGCTGGACGTCGGCACCGGCGAGGTGGTGGAGGGGCCGATCGAGCGGACCCGTTACTGCGTGGTGGCGTGGCTGCCCGGCGGCGAGGAGTACTTCTACGGACGCCGCCTGGAGCCGGGGCAGGTGCCGGAGGGCGAGGACCAGTTCCACCGGCGTGTCTGGCGCCACCGCGTCGGGCAGCCCACCGACAGCGACGTGCTGGTGTTCGGGGAAGGGCGCGAGAAGACCGAGTACCACGACCTCAACCTCTCCGACGACGGCCGCTGGCTGGTCGTCGGCGCCTCTCTGGGCACGGCGCCGCGCAACGACCTCTACATCGCCGACCTGCAGGGCGACGGGGTCCTGCGGCCGGTCCAGGAGGGCGTCGACGCCGAGACCCGGGGCGGGGTCGAGCGCGACGGGCGGCTGTGGCTGCGGACCAGCCTGGGCGCCCCGCGCTTCCGGGTGGTGGTCGCCGACCCGGCCGATCCCGCGCCCGGCCACTGGCGTGAGGTGGTCGGGGAATCAGAGGGGGTGCTCGACGGCTTCGTGCTGACGGACGACGCGGTGGTGGTCGCGCGGACGCTCCACGCGGTCGGCGGCGTGCAGGTGCACGACCGCTCCACAGGCGAGCAGCGCGCCAGCGTGCCGCTGCCGGGACCCGGCTCGGTGATCGGCCTGACCGCCCGTCCGGACGGCGGCGACGAGGCCTGGATCGGCTACAGCGACTTCACCACCCCGCCGATGGTGTTCCGCTACCAGGTGTCGAATGGAGCGCTGACGACCTGGATGGACGCTCCGGGCACGGTGGAGCTCCCGGAGATCGTCGCCACCCAGCGGACCTACCGGTCCAGGGACGGCACCGAGGTCCGCATGTTCGTGCTGCACCGCCGTGGTCTGGAGCCCGACGGCGCCCAGCCGACGATCCTGTACGGCTACGGCGGCTTCAACATCGCGCTGACCCCTTCCTACAGCGCCACCATCGGCGCCTGGGTGGAGCAGGGCGGCGTGTACGCGATCGCCGGCCTTCGCGGGGGCAGCGAGGAAGGCGAGGCGTGGCACCGGGCGGGGATGCGCGAGCACAAGCAGAACGTGTTCGACGACTTCGCCGCCGCCGCGGAGCACCTGATCCAGGCCGGCTACACGCGACCGGACCGGCTGGCCATCTCCGGCGGGTCCAACGGGGGCCTGCTGGTCGGCGCCACCCTGACCCAGCGGCCCGAGCTGTTCCGCGCGGTGGTGTGCAGCGCGCCGCTGCTCGACATGATCCGTTACGAGCGCTTCGGGCTCGGGGTCACCTGGAACGACGAGTATGGCCGCGCCGACGACCCGGTCGAGTTCGGCTGGCTGTACGCCTACTCACCGTATCACCACGTGGTCAAGGGCACGGACTATCCGGCGGTGCTGTTCACCGTGTTCGAGTCCGACAGCCGCGTGGACCCGCTCCACGCCCGCAAGCTGTGCGCCGCCCTGCAGTGGGCCACCGACTCCGGCCGGCCGATCCTGCTACGCGCCGAGCGCGAGGTCGGCCACGGCGCCCGCTCGGTCGCGCGCATGGTCGACCTCCAGGCCGACGTGCTCGCCTTCATCGCCGACGAACTCGACCTGCCCGTGAGGGAGCCCGGCCTGGCGGCCGCCTCGCCGTAGGGTCCAGGGGTCCTCCTGGACCGGCTGGTATCAGGGGGGTGGGGATGTGGCTCTGGCGGTGCGGATGGCGGCGGCCAGCTCGGCGGTGAGCGCCCGAACGCCTTCGACGCCGTCCTGGCCGAGCCGGTGCACCAGGGCGGTGCCCACGATCACGCCGTCGGCGAACCTAGCGACGGTGGCCGCCTGCTCGGGGTTCGACACGCCGATGCCGACGCACACCGGCCGGTCGCTGTGGCGACGGACCCGGCCGACCAGGTCCTCGACGCCCGCCGCCAGCGCGGCGCGCAAGCCGGTCACGCCGAGGGTCGCCTGCGCGTAGATGAACCCACGGCCGGCGCGTGCCACCGCTTCGAGCCGTGCGTCGGTCGAGGTCGGGGCGGCCAGGAAGATCGGCGCGATGCCGACTCGTCCGGCCGCGGCCAGCCAGTCCCCCGCCTCCTCCGGTGGCAGGTCGGGCACGACCGCGCCGCAAGCGCCCGCGGCGGCCAGGTCGCCGGCGAACCGCTCCACCCCGCGGTGGGCGATCAGGTTGTAGTAGAGCAGCAGCACCACCGGCGGCACGGCCGGGTCCGCGGTGAGCTCCGCGACCATCGCCAGCACGTCGTCGAGGCGGGAGCCGCGGTCGAGCGCGGCCTGCACGGCCCGCTGGATCACCGGCCCGTCGATGAGCGGGTCCGAGTACGGCGGGCCCACCTCGAGCACGTCGGCGCCGGCCTCCGCCATCGCTCGAAAGGCCGCCAGCGCCGTGTCCCGATCGGGGTAGCCGGCCACGCCGTAGGTGACGAGGGCGGCGCGGCCCTGCTCGCCAGCCTCGGCAAGCCTCGCCTCCAGCCGCTCCGCCGGCGGCCGCCACGCCGCCGCCGATCCTGGTGCCGACCGCGCGACCGCTGCCGGCGTGGGTGAGGTGGTCACCGGCCCACCTCCTCGCCGACGATGCGGGCGACGGTCTCGACGTCCTTGTCCCCTCGGCCGGACAGGCACAGCAGCACGCGCGTACCCGGCTGGACGTCGCCTTCCCGCGCGGCTGTGGCCAGCCACGCGATGGCGTGGCTCGGCTCCAGCGCCGGCAGGATGCCCTCGGTGCGGGCCAGCAGCTTGAAGCCCTCCAGCGCCAGGTCGTCGGAGACCTCGGTGTAGCGGATGCGGCCGCTGTCCTTCCAGAAGGCGTGCTCCGGCCCGGTCGCCGGGTAGTCGAGCCCAGCCGAGACCGAGTGCGTCGCCAGCACCTGGCCGTCGGAATCCTGGAGCACGTAGGAGCGCGCGCCGTGGAGCACGCCCGGTTCCCCGAAGGTGGTGGACGCGGCGTTGTCCCCGGGGCCTGGGCCGCGGCCACCGGCCTCGACGCCGACCAGAGGGACGTCGTCGTCGATGAAGGGCGCGAACATCCCCGCGGCGTTGGAGCCGCCGCCGACGCAAGCGACCACCAGCTGCGGCGGGGCGCCGATCGCCTCGCGGATCTGCGCCCTCGCCTCCTCGCCGATGACCCGCTGGAACTCGCGGACCATCAGCGGGAAGGGATGCGGCCCGACCACCGACCCGATCACGTAGTGGGTCGTCTGGACCGACTCGACCCAGTCGCGGAGCGCCTCGCTGACCGCGTCCTTGAGGGTCGCCGTGCCGGTGGAGACCGAGCGGACCTCGGTGCCGAGCAGCCGCATGCGCACGACGTTGAGATGCTGGCGGCGGGTGTCCTCTTCCCCCATGTAGACCACGCACTCCTGCCCGAGCAGCGCGGCCACCGTGGCGGTGGCGACGCCGTGCTGGCCGGCGCCGGTCTCGGCGATCACCCTCGGCTTGCCCATCCGCTTGGCCAGCAACTGCTGTCCGAGCGCGTTGTTGAGCTTGTGCGCACCGGTGTGGAGGAGGTCCTCGCGCTTCAGCCAGACCTCCAGACCGAGCTCGGCCGATAGGCGCCTGGCCAGCGTGAGCGGGGTGGGACGGCCCGCGTAGGAGCGGCGCAGGTCGTCCAGCTCCGCCAGGAACGACGGGTCGGCGATGGCGTCGTCGAACGCGGCGGCCAGCTCGTCCACCGCGGGCATCAAGACCTCGGGGACGAAGCGCCCGCCCCAGACGCCGAAGTGGCCGAGCGGGTCGGGCCGGTGCGGAACGGTCCGCGGCTCGACCGCGGTCCTTGCCGCAAGTGGCGGGACCGCGGTGCTGCGCCCCGGCGCCTCGGACGGCCCGGAGGCCTCGAGCACCGCGGACCGGTCGCGATCTGGTTCAGACATCGAGCAGGTTCCCTGAGAGGTAGTCGTCGTATGCCTTGAGGTCGAAGTGCCCGTGCCCGCAGAGGTTGAACACCAGCGTCTCCCGCGAGCCCTCCTCCTTGCAGCGCAGCGCCTCGTCGATCACGGCGCGGATCGCATGCGCAGGCTCGGGTGCCGGCAGGAGGCCCTCAGTGCGGGCGAACTGGACCGCCGCCTCGAAGACCTTGGACTGCGGGTAGGCCACGGCCTCGATCTGGCCCTCCTTGACGAGCAGCGACACCAGCGGCGAGTCGCCGTGGTACCGGAGCCCGCCGGCGTGGATCGGGGCTGGCACGAAGTCGGCGCCGAGCGTGTACATCCGCATCAGCGGGGTCATGCCCGCCTGGTCGCCGACGTCGTAGTCGAAGCGTCCCTTGGTGAGGGTGGGCGCCGCGGTCGGCTCGACCGCGACGAAGCGGGTGGCGAGCTTGCCCGCGAGCTTGTCGGCCAGCAGCGGGAAGCTGAAGCCGGCGAAGTTCGACCCCCCGCCCACGCAGCCGATCATCACGTCGGGCTGGACCCCGGCCTTGTCGAGCTGGGCCTTCAGCTCGAGCCCGATGACCGTCTGGTGGAGCAGCACGTGGTTGAGCACGCTGCCGAGCGAGTAGTGCGTGTCCGGCGAGGTCGCCGCGACCTCCACCGCCTCGGAGATGGCGATGCCGAGCGAGCCCGGCGAGTCCGGGTCGGCCGCCAGGACCGCGCGGCCGGCGTTGGTCTCTTCCGATGGGGACGGGACCACCCTGGAGCCCCAGGTCTCCATCAGCGAGCGCCGGTAGGGCTTGTTGTCGTAGGAGGTGCGGACCATGTAGACGGTGCACTCCATGTCGAAGCGGGAGCAGGCGAAGGCGAGTGCGCTGCCCCACTGGCCGGCGCCAGTCTCGGTGGTCAGCCGCCGGACGCCCTCCGCGGAGTTGTAGTAGGCCTGCGGGACCGCCGTGTTCGGCTTGTGGGAGCCGGCGGGTGAACCACCCTCGTACTTGTAGTAGATGCGGGCGGGCGTGCCCAGCGCCCGCTCGAGGTCGAGCGCGCGGATCAGCGGTGTGGGTCTCCAGATGCGGTAGGTGTCGAGCACGGTGCCCGGGACGTCGATCCACGGGTCGGTGCTGACCTCCTGCTGGATCAGGGCCATCGGGAACAGCGGGGCGAGCGCGTCCGGGCCGACGGGCTCCCTGGTCTGCGGGTGCAGGTAGGGGCTGGGCGCGCTGGGCAGCGACGGAATGATGTTGAACCAGGCCGTCGGCAGCTCGTCCTCGCCCAACAGGATCTTCCTCGGCTCGGCCATGTCATCCGTCCTTTGTCGCAGGGTTTTCACTGCCAGGTGCGGGCGATCGGGTGCGCCCGAGGAGCTCGGCCGCGGCCGCCTCGGGGTCGGGTGCCAGCACCAGCGCTTCGCCGACGAGCACCGCGTGGGCGCCGGCCCCGGCCACCGCCTCCACGTCCGCGCGGGTGCGGATGCCGCTCTCGGCCACCAGGGTGGCGCCGGGCGGCAGGGCCTCACGGACCATGGCGAAGCGCCGCAGGTCGACCGTGAGGGTCGCCAGGTCCCGCGCGTTGACGCCGATCAGGCCGGCCCCGGCCGCCGCGGCGACCGCCGCCTCCTCACGGGTGTGGACCTCGACGAGCGCGTCCAGCCCGGCAGCGCTCGCCTCGGCGAGCAGGTCGGCCAGCAGCGGCGGGTCGAGCGCCGCGACGATCAGCAGGACCGCGTCCGCTCCCCATGCCCGTGCCTCCCAGACCTGGTACGGGACGGTGACGAAGTCCTTGCGCAGCACGGGCAGGTCGACCGCGGCGCGGACCTTCTGGAGGTCCTCGGGGCTGCCCGCGAAATGGACCGGCTCAGTGAGCACGCTCACGCCGCTGGCGCCGCCGCCGCGATAGGCGCTGGCGAGGGCGGCCGGGTCGAGGTCCGGCCGCAGGTCGCCCTTTGACGGCGAGCGCCGCTTCACCTCGGCGATCAGCGCGATCCGGGGGCCACCCGCCGGGTCGCCAGCGCCGCGCGGCGGGCGCCCAGACGCCTGCCCCGCGCGATCGTCCGGCGCTCGGTCGCGTCCCCCACCGGCGCCGGCTCCGGTCAGGGCGGCGCGGAAGCCGCGAGCGGGCGGGGCGGCGGCGACCGCCCGCCGGAGCTCGGCGAGGGGCAGGTGCGCGGCGCGGTGCTCGGCGGCCAGCCGGGCGTCGGCGCTGGCGCGGTCGAGGAAGCTCGTTGGCGTGGACACGCGCCGATTCTATCGGTCTCGCCGTGGCCGCTCGACGCCGGCTCGGAATCTGTGGACAACCGGGATGGCGGGGCGGGCGGACCCGCGCGGCAGGCTATCGCGGCGTGGGCAATCCGTGCCCCGATGCGGCCCACGACGGCCGGCTCGACCGCGCGGGCGGCAGTGCGAGGCGGAAGGCGGTGCCGCCGCGGCCGGACTCGCGGCCGGACTCGGCGCGGACGGTGACCCCCATGGCGTCGCACAGCGCCTTGACGATCGCCAGGCCCAGCCCCGAGCCGACCGTGCGGGTGCCACGGTATCGCGACCAGAGGTAGCCGCGGTCGAACGCGCGGGGCAGGTCCTCGGCGGCGATCCCGGGGCCGCGGTCGACCACCGCGACCTCGACCCAGCCGCCGGCCAAGGGCCGGGCCGCGACCAGCACGGGATGGCCGGTCGGGCTCGACCGGGTGGCGTTGTCGAGCAGGTTGTCCAGGACCTGGCGGAGCCGCCCGGGGTCGACGCGGGCCAGCAGCGGCGTGTCCGGCACCTGCTGCTCCACGCTCACCCCCTGGGCGGCGGCGCGCTCCGCCGCGACGGCGACCGCCTCGCCGAGCACCGTGGTCACGTCGGCGTCGACGGGGCTCACCGCGAACTGCCCCCGACCGAGCCTCGCCAGGTCGATCAGGTCCTGCACGAGGCGGGCCAGCCGGAGCGTCTCGCCGTGGATGCGCTCGAGCGTCCGGTGGCGGGCGGGCGGGTCGGTGATGGTCCCGTCCAGCAGTGCCTCGGTGTAGCCCTGGACGGCGGTGAGCGGCGTCTTCAGCTCGTGGCTCACGCTGGCCAGGAAGGCGCGCTGCTCGCCCTGGCTGTGCTCGATGTCGGCCGCCATCTCGTTGAAGGCGGCGCCGACCTCGGCCACCTCGTCGTCGCCCTCCACCCGCACCCTGGTCGACAACTGCCCGGCGCCGAGCTGCCGCGCCGCTCCCGCCAGCCGGCGCAGCGGGGCGGTGAGCCGACCGGCGAGCAGCCAGGCGACCAGCGCCGCGATCGCCACGGCCAGCGCGGTTGCCAGCAGCAGCCGCCACGCCACCCCGCCGACCAGACCGATCCCGAGCCCGCCGAGGGAATGCGTCAGCAGGACGCCGTCGTAGCGAACCCCCTGCAGGTCGTCCTGGACCGGCTGCTGGAGCGGGGCGACCGCGTAGACGACGCTGCCGCGGCTGCCGGTCCTGACCGCCCCGCCGTCGAGGTCGACGCGCAGGTCGACGTCCGGCGCCGGTGCGACCGGGCCGCTCAGCCGCGCCGCGCGGAACCCCCGGCAGGTGACCGGCTGTGGTGAGCCGTCCGAGGCGACCAGGTACATCTCCGTCTGCACGGCGCGGAGGGCGGCCAGCGTCACGCAGGGAGGCGTCCCGCCGCCGATGCCGATCGTGGAGGCCACCTCGGCCTGGTCACGGAGTTGCTCCTCGAGGCCGTTGACGCTGGCGAGCCGCACCAGCGAGAGGGTCACGATCCCGACGATCAGCGCGGCCAGCGCCGCGACCCCCACGAACGACCACAGCAGGCGGCTCCGCAGCGATCCCTGCCGCGGGTGGCCGCGTACCGGCGCGGGGACCCCTGGCGCCGCCGGCTCGCTCCCCCAGGCGGCGGGCGCCGGCTCCGCGAGAGGATCCGGCTCCACCCGCTCCCGCCAGCGCTGGCTCGCCCGATCGCGAAGCCTCGCGGCCCCCTCGGCCAGCCACGCGCGCACCTGGCCGAGGCGGTCGGCGGCGCCCCCATCGCCTGGAGGCGTCCCGCCTCGGCCGCTCCCGCTCGATCCGCTTCCCCAGCTCATCGACGCCTATCCTCGATCGTCCGCCTTGTAGCCGACACCGCGGATGGTCCGGATCGGCGCGCGGTCGCCGAGCTTGGCGCGCAACTGGCGGATGTGCACGTCCACGGTGCGCGTGTCGGCGGGGAACGCGTAGCCCCAGACCCGCTCCAGGATCTGATCGCGGGTGAGCACCAGCCCCCGATTGCGCACCAGGTAGCTGAGCAGGTCGAACTCCCGGGCGGTCAGCTCGACGCCGCGCCCCTCGAAGATCACCTCGCGGCGCGCGGGGTCGACCGTGAGGCTGCCGAGGTGCATGGCGGACTCCTGCGCCTCCACCGGCTCCGGCTCCGACCGCCGCAGCACCGCTTTGACCCGGGCGACCAGCTCCCGTGGCGAGAACGGCTTGGTGACGTAGTCGTCGGCGCCCAGCTCCAGGCCGAGCACCCGGTCGGCCTCCTCCTCGCGCGCGGTCACCACGATGATCGGGATGTGGCCGCCGTTGTCGCGCAGGGCTCTGGTCACCTCGAAGCCGTCCATGCCGGGCAGCATCAGGTCCAGCACCACCAGCCGCGGCCGGTCGGCGCTGACCGACGCCAGCCCGGAGCGGCCGTCGCTGCGCCAGACCACCCGGAAGCCGTCCCGCTCCAGGTAGAGCCGGATGAGGTCGGCGATCGACTCCTCGTCCTCGACGACCAGGATGGTCCCCTTGTCCCCCATCCCACGATGCTCGACGCTCACGACGTGCCCTTTCCCACCGGGTCCCGGCTCCTCGGCCATGGCCATTGGTAGCATCCCTCGCGCAGGTTCGGAAGGCGACCGGCTCAGGTTCGAGACGAATGAAGCGGACCCACCGGACGCGTGACGACCGAGGGTCCCGCGGGCTTGGCGTCGTGCGGTCAGGACCTGAGCGGAGCCAGGTCGATCGCCTCGGCGGTGGCGGCGACGTGCAGGCCTGGCCGCGGGCCGCCGGCCAAGGTGTAGACGGCGGTGCCGATCGCGGCGACGCCGAGCCCGTGCCTGGGGGTCGGCATCGGTGGCAGCGACCGCCAGGCACCGGTGCGGACGTCGAGCGCGTCCGCCTCCGCGAAGGTCGTCGTCCGTTCGCTTGACGGCTCGCCGCCAACCGCCACCACGAAGCCGTTGGCGGTCGCGGTGGCGCCGAGCCCGCCGCGCGGTGTCGGCACCGGCGGCAACGCGGTCCATCGAGCGGTCGCCGGGTCGAAGACCTCCGTGGCGCCGAGGTCGCCGTGACCGCGGACCCGGCCACCGATGGTGTACACCCTGCCGTCCGCGGCGGCGCCGGCCAGGTGCTCACGTGGAGTGGGCGGCCCGGGCGCGGAAGACCACCGGTTGGCGGCCGCGTCGAAGACGAGCATCGTGCGGGCCAGGCCGCCGGGCCCGATGCCGCCGGCCAGGTAGACCTTGTCGCCGACCGCCACAGCGGTGCCCGCGGCGCGTCCGGCGGGCAGGTCGGCCAGGCGTCGCCAGCCGCCAAGGTCGAGCCGGAACGCGCTGGCGCTCGGCGTGCCGTTGGCCGTGTAGCCGCCGAAGACGTCCACCGAACCGCCCACCGGGGCGGCCATGGCGTGGTTGACCGCCAGGGGCAGCGGCGGCCCCTGGCGCCAGCGGTTCCGACGGCTGTCGTAGACCTGGACGGTCGAGACGGTGGTGCCGTCACCGCGGTACCCGCCCATGAGGTAGACGTCCGGTCCGACGGCGGCCGCGGTCACCTCGGTCCGCTCCGACGGCGCGGGCGCCAGCCGTCGCCACGCGAGCTTGGCCGGGGACGGCGCGGGGCTCGTGGACGACGCCGCGGGCGGCGTCGGGCTCGGCGATGGCCGCGCCGGCTTGGTCGTGCTCCCGCACCCGGCGGTGAGCAGGCACCCGGTGCTGAGCAGCCCCGCGACCGCCAGGAGCACAGCGACCCGCAGCGGGCGACGCCACAGATGTCGCCTCACCAGGCCACGGAGAAGGCGCCGACGCGGCGCGGCGGTCGGCGGCGCCACGTGGGCGGTCGGCGGCGCCACGTGGGCGGTCGGCAGCGCCACGTGGCGGTCAGTCGCCTTCCCAGGGCGGCTCGCCACCCTCGGAGCTCGTCGGGGTCGGGCGGTCCTGTGGTGCCCGGAAGGCGGCACCCAGCGTTGGCCAGCTCGACCCCCGGCGCAGCGTCTCCGCGCCGGCCAGCACCAGCAGCGCACCGCCCGCCAGGGCCAGCACCGGTCCGGACCGCGGGCTGCTCACCCGCAGGTCGCCGCCGGCCGGCACGCCGACCACCTCGCCCTGCCGCGCGCGCCGCTCGGCCTCCGAACGGGCGCGGGCCGCGGCCGCCGACGTCTGCACCAGCAGGGTGACCGCGAGGGCCAGCAGCGCCACGCCGACCAGCCAGCGGCCATGGCCCCGGGTGACCGCGATCCCCACGACCAGCACCAGGCCGAGCAGCGCCAGGCCGGACAGCGGCGCGAGGTCGTTGCCGGTCAGGTTGGTCGAGCCCACCCGGGTGCTGCCCAGGCTGGGGACCGAGACCGCCGCCTGCAGCCCCGCCCACGACCGCCCCGCGCCGAGGACCACCAGGAGCACGCCGACCAGCAGCAGCAGCAAGGTCACCCGCAGCGACCCCCGGCCGTCCACCCGCTCGGCCACGCCGCCGGGCCGTCCGGCCGGGTCCTGCGGCCGCTCCCCCGCCGGCCTGGCCGGCACGGGGCCAGGACCGGAGCGGGGGCCGTCAGGGGCGCGCATGCTCCACCTCGGCGCGCTCGGCCGGTACGCCGCTGGAGCCGGGCTCCGCCCGGCGGGAGCCCGGCAGCGCCTCGGCGGCGGCGACCGCCGCGAGCAGCGCCCTGGCCTTGGCCTCGGTCTCGCGTTCCTCGCGCTCGGGAACCGAGTCGGCCACGATCCCGGCGCCCGCCTGGCAATGGGCGACGCCGCCCACGAAGACGCAGGTGCGGATGGTGATGCAGGTGTCCAGGTTGCCGGAGAAGTCGAAGTAGCCGACGCAGCCCGCGTAGGGACCACGGCGATGGCGCTCCAGGTCGTCGATGATCTCCATCGCCCGCACCTTCGGCGAGCCCGACACCGTCCCCGCCGGGAACGAGGCCGCCAGCACGTCGAACGAGGTCACCCCCTGGGCCAGCTCGCCGGTCACGTCCGAGACCAGGTGCATGACGTGCGAGTACCGCTCCACCCGCATGAAGTCCTCGACCTTGACCGTGCCCGGGCGGCAGACGCGGCCGAGGTCGTTGCGCGCAAGGTCGACCAACATCACGTGCTCGGCGCGTTCTTTCTCGTCGTCCTTGAGCTCCCGCTCCAGCGCCAGGTCGGAGGCCTGGTCCGCGCCGCGCGGGCGCGTCCCGGCGATCGGCCGCATGGTCGCCGCACGGCCCTGCACGGTGACCAGCACCTCCGGCGAGGACCCCGCCAGGGTGACCCCCGGCAGGCGCAGGAAGTACATGTACGGCGACGGGTTGACCACCCGCAGGACCCGGTAGACGTCGAACGGGTCGGCGCTGGTGCGCACCGAGAAGCGCTGCGACGGCACCACCTGGAAGATGTCGCCCGCCCGGATGTGCTCCTTGGCGGTCTCGACCATCCGCTGGTAGCGGCCCGGCTCCAGGTCGCTGGTGGCCTTGGCGGCGGGACCGGCGGCGGGCAGTGGCGTCGGCGGGCTCGGCGCGGGCACGGCCAGCCGCTCGGCGAGCGCGTCCAGCCGGCCGGCGGCCGCCCGGTAGGCGTCCTCGAGGTCGGTGTCCTGGCTGACCAGCACGTTGGCCACCAGCGCGATGCGCTGACCGAGGTGGTCGAACACCACCACCGAGCGCGGCAGGATCAGCAGCGCGTCCGGGAGCTGCAGGTCGTCATCGGTCTGATCCGGCAGGCGCTCCAGCTCGCGCACGATGTCGTAAGCGAGGTACCCGACCGCGCCGGCGTGCAGGGGCGCCAGCTCGGGGATGGCCGGCGAGCGCAGCCGTTCCAGCGCGGCGCGCAGCACCGCCATCGGAGGACCCGACGGCAGCCCGTCCGGCGGATCGCCCGTCCAGGTGACGCGCCCGTCGCGCGCCTGGAAGGTGGCGAACGGGTCGGTGCCGATGAACGAGAACCGGCCCCACCGCTCGCCGTGCTCGACGCTCTCCAGCAGGACCGAGCCCTCGGCGCCACCGAGCTTGCGAAAGGCGCTCACCGGTGTCTCCAGGTCACCGAGCAGCTCCCGCCAGACCGGCACGACGGAGTACTCCTTGGCCAGCAGGACGAACTCCTCCAGGGCGGGCCGCAGGCCGCCGGGACTCGAGGCGCTCATGGTCGGGTCTCCCCGCCCACGGCGGCGGCGCGCGCGGCGGCCGGGGACCCGAAGGCCTCGGAACCCGTCGCCGCACCGTCCGCCGAGGAACCCGTCGCCGCACCGGCCACCGAGGAACCCGTGGCCGCACCGGCCACCGAGGAGCCGGTGACCGCCGGCAGCGCCTCTTCGAAGCAGCTCCTGGCGCCCGTGTGGCAGGCGCCGCCGACCTGCTCGACGCGGACCAGCAACGCGTCCCGGTCGCAATCGGCGTGCACCGAGCGCACGTACTGCCGGTGGCCCGAGGTCTCGCCCTTCTGCCAGTACTCGCGGCGGGAGCGGCTCCAGAACCATGTCCGCCCGGTGGTCAGCGTGCGGCGCACGGCCTCGGCGTCCATCCAGCCGACCATCAGCACGGTGGCGTCGGCATGGTCCTGGATCACCGCCGTCACCAGTCCCTGGGCGTCGAACTTCAGGCCGGCGAGCAGCTCGGCCAGGTCGGCGCGGATGGGCTCCCCCTGCCGCGGGGCGCTGGCTGGATCGGATGGAGCGGAGGCGGGCACTGGGGCTCCTTCGAGGTGTCCGTTTCGAGCGCGCCCATGCTAGTCCCTCCGCCCGACGACCCGGGAGCGTTGTCCACAGGCCCTCAGCCCGCCGGGAAGAACTGCGGCAGGTGGGCGCGATGGGCCGCCAGGCCCTCCTCCAGGATCGCCTCGGCGGCCGCCTTGCGCTTGACGAATGGGTGGGCCAGCAGGGCCTGGAGCGCGCGGCGGCGGTCGCCGCTGACCGCCGCCTCCGCGGCGAGCCACTCGTACTCGTGGATCGCCATGGTCAGGCCGCGGACCTGGCGTGGCAGGGGCCCCATCGGCAGCGGCACCGGCCCGTTCGCCCCGACCAGCGAGGGAACCTCCACCACGGCTTCGGGCTCGAACCCGTCGATGGCGGCGCGGTTGGGGGTGTTCACGATCAGGCGGCGCCGCTCGTCACCGGCGATCGCACAGATCACCTCGATCGCGAACTCCCCGTGGCCGCCGCCACCACGCTCGCGCGACGGCTCGGGCGACGCCTGGCGGGCGGCGGCCTGGTAGTCGTCGTAGAGCGCCGGCAGGCGGGCCATGACGTCCTGGGCGCGGGTGGTCGGTCTGGCCCGCAGCTCGGCCAGGACGTCGTCGTGGAAGTAGTAGTACCGCGCGTAGGAGTTCGGCAGCAGCCCCAGCGCCCTGGCCAGCTCCACCAGCTGCCGCGTGGCGAGGTCCGCGCCAGCCGGCGGCTCCAGGCGCTCCAGCCGCTCGCCGAGCTCGCCGCCCAGGTCGGTGCCGTCCACGCGCAGCCGTTCGGCCCAGGTGGCGTGGTTCAAGCCCAGCCAGTCGGCCTCCACGCGCTCGGCCGGCAATCGCAGCAGCCGCGCCCACAGCTCCAGGTCGCCGACGTGCTGGTCGCACAGGCCGATGATGCGCGCGCCGCCGTGGCGCAGGACGGCGTCGGTCACGATGTTGGTCGGATTGGTGTAGTTGACGATCCAGGCGCGCGGCGCGGTCCGGTGGATGATCTCGGCGATCTCCAGCAGCACCGGCACCGAGCGGCAGGCCATCAGGAACCCGCCAGGGCCCGCGGTCTCCTGGCCGACCACGCCGTGGCGCAGCGGGATCGACTCGTCCAGGTGGCGCGCATGCATCCCACCCGGCCGGAAGCTGGTGAACACGAAGTCCGCCTCCTCCAGCGCGGGCCGCAGCGCGCGCTCGGCTCGGACCTCCAGGTCGGCGCCGGCCGCGGCGATCATCCGGGCCGCCAGCCCGCGCATCAGCTCCAGGCGCCCCGCGTCCAGGTCGTAGAGCGCCAGCTCCGAGCCGGCGAGGTCGCCGGCGCGCGCCAGCAGGCCGCGGATCACGCCGGGCATGTACGCGCTGCCCGCGCCGACGATGGCGATGCGGCGCGCCGGCATCCCTCAGCCCGCGACGATCGTCGGCCGGGGTCGGCGGCACTTCACGGAGCGGACGTGCTGGTCGTAGTAGGGCTGGAGGAACCGGTACCCGCGCTTGGTCTCCACCGGGACGTCCGCATCGGCCTGCAGCTCGCGGCACCAGGAGGCGACCTCGTTCCAGCAGGGAGCCGCCAGCGAGCCACCGGAGAACCGGCAGGAGAGCCCGGCGCACAGGTTCGCGAAGCGGACCCGCTCGGCGAGCGGCCAGCCCTCCAGCGCGCCGAAGACGATCCCGGCGCCGAACACGTCGCCGGCGCCGGTCGGGTCCAGCGCCTCGATCACGATCGCCGGCTCGCGCACGCGCTCGCCCGTCTCCAGCGAGCAGGCCAGCGCTCCGTCGCGGCCGCACTTGACGACCGCGACCGGCACGAGCCGCGCCAGCACCTCCAGCGCCGCCTCCGGGTCGCGGGTGCGCGTGTAGGCCATCGCCTCGACCGCGTTCGGCATGAACACGTCGACCGCCGCGAGGTTGTCCAGCACCCCTGGCGACCAGCGCTCGCTGGTGTCCCAGCCGACGTCGGCGAACACCGTCGTGCCGGCCTGGCGGACGCGCGCCAGCCAGGGCATCGGCCCGTCGTCGATGTGGGTGAAGAACGACCGCGCCCGGCGCGAGCTGGAGAGCAGCTGGCCGACCGGCAGCGGCGGAGGCTCCTCGTAGGTGATCATGCTGCGCTCACGCTCGTAGGCGAGCGACACGGTCACCGGCGTGGCCCAGCCCACCACCTGCCGCGACGCGGAGAGGTCCACGCCCTCCTGCTCACCGAGCGTCCGCCAGAGGTAGCTGCCGTACACGTCGGTGGAGAACGCGGCGGCGAGCCCCACCCGCAGGTCCAGCCGGGCCAGCGCCACCGCCAGATTGGCCATGCCGCCAGGGGAGGAGCCCAGGCCCGCGGTGCGGATCTCGGTGCCCAGCCGTGGCTGCCCGGTGAGCCCTGAGAACACCAGGTCGAGGAAGATCGTTCCGGCGAGCTGGACGTCGAGGGCGTCCCGCGCGCCGCCATGAAACCCGGACGTGGTGTCACCTCGACAACGGCCGCACCAACCCGACCTGAAGCAGTGTAGTCGATCGGCCCGACGGAGCTTGGGACGCTGGGCGACCCCGGGCCGGGGCGCAACCCCGGTTCGGAGTTTTCCACAGAGTTTGCGGGTCCCTACCCCAACGCCCAGGGATCTGCCATCTTGGGTGGTGCGGAGAGCGCCACCAACGGGGGCGGGCGCTCCATCGAACGACGGTGCCCCCGGGGGAGACGAAGAGGGGAACCACCGATGCCGACCCAGCCGGAGCAGGCGAAGTCCGAGGTCATGGACCGGATCGCCGACATGATCCAGGAACGGGTCGCCGCCGATCGCGCCGCCAAGGTCGAGTCGTTCATGCGCCAGTTCTACCGGCGGGTGGACCCGGCTGACCTGCTCCAGCGAACCGTGCCCGACCTGTACGGCGCCGCCCTGGCCCAGTGGAGCTTCGCCCGCCAGCGGATGCCCGGAGCCGCCAAGGTACGGGTCTACAGCCCTCGCTTCGAGGAGCACGGCTGGCGATCGGTCCACTCGGTGGTCGAGATCGTCACCGACGACATGCCCTTCCTGGTCGATTCGGTGTCGATGGAGCTGAACCGGCAGGGCCTGGTCATCCACCTGCCGATCCACCCGGTGCTGACGGTCCGCCGCGACGACGAGGGGGAGCTGCTCGAGGTCCTCCCCGACGGCGCCAGCCCCGCCGGCGGGCTCCGCGAGTCGATCATCCACATCGAGGTCGACCGGCAGACCGAGCC
>WNFY01001868.1_pt1 | contig 20003 bp, 21 predicted proteins | sample 5400091 | NCBI WGS metagenome assembly WNFY01 (sample SAMN13153364, study PRJNA577476) | soil metagenome | isolation source: 60 cm soil or saprolite under grassland replicate 1 | place: USA:California | collected 2016-06-15
ACGACGAGGAGCGCGACAAGCGTGGCGCGGAGGGCTCGCATGTGGCGCAAGCTAGCCTTGAGCAATAGATTGGGCCACCTAACTTTATGGCCCTTAGCGCTTGCCAATTTTGCGGCCGGCAGAACGAACCCGGTGCGCAATTCTGCTCTGATTGCGGCAAGCCGCTGACCAAGGCGGCGGCCGCACGAGCCGCAGTCGCCGCCGGCGGCGGAGGAGGATTGGTCTCGCGCACGAGCGGGCCGGAGTCGGCGCGGGGCGCCCCCGCGGATGCTCCCTGCCCCCTGTGCGGATCCGTGGTCGGCGCGCACGGCGGGGGGGTCGGCTCGGTAGGGAGCGGCGACCGCCGCCTCATTCCCGACAGACGCTCCGATCACTCCCTCACATTGGTTCTGGTTTCCGAGATGGCCACGGAGGTGGCGCGGTTCGAGCGCAAGCACGCGACCACGACGATCGGCCGGTCCGAGGCCGACATCCGTTTCCCGGACGATCAGTTCCTCTCGCCGCTCCATTCCAAGCTGTCGTGGGAAGACGGGCGGCTCGAGGTGCGGGACCTCGGCAGCCGCAACGGCACATGGGTCTTCCTCGAAGCACCCCATCGCCTGACCGATGGTGACTTGATCCTGATCGGATCGCAGGTTCTGCGCTTCCGCCGGCTCGGCTATCCCGGCCCGCACACCGCCGAGGCCGACGCCACGAAGCGGATGGGCAGCATGACGCCAAGCGCCGACATCGCCAGTCTCACACAGCTGCGCACCGACGGCAGCTCGCGCGACGTCATCCAGCTGTCGCCGGGCCGCGATGTGCACATCGGGCGTGAGCGCGGTGACTGGATTTTCCCCTACGACCCGTCGTTGAGCGCGCAGCACGCCACGGTGCGCTCGGAGGACGCAGACTTCGTGCTGGTGGACGACCACAGCCGCAACGGCGTCGCGATTGCGGCTCGCGGCGCGATGACGCTGCAACACGGGTCGAGGATCATGGTCGGCGACAAGCTCCTACGGGTGGAACTGCCAGGGGCGGCAGAGGCGGCAGGGCCGGCAGCGTCATGAAGATCTGCCCCGTCTGTTCCACCGAATATCCTGATGATGTGAAGTTCTGCCCCAACGACGGGCAGACCCTCCGCTCGGCAGCGCCGGCCAGTGACCTCGTCGGCCAGGTCGTGGCGGATCGCTATCACGTCGTGAAAAAGCTCGGCGAAGGCGGCATGGGCCAGGTCTATCTCGCCGAGCATGTGAAGATGGGACGGCGCAGCGCCATCAAGGTCATGAACCCCTCGATGGTGCACGATCCCGACGCGGTCGCGCGCTTCAATCGCGAGGCCTCGAACGCCAGCCGCATCACGCATCCCAACGTTTGCGCGATTTACGACTTCGGCGAGACCCCGGACGGGTTGATCTATCTCGCGATGGAGTTCATCGAGGGCGAGCCGCTGACCGAGTTGATCGAGCGCGAAGGGGCGCTGCCCGTACCGCGCGCCGCGGCGATCTTCCTGCAAACCGCCGACGCGCTGCAGGCGGCCCATGATCTCGGCATCGTGCACCGCGATTTGAAGCCGGACAACATCATGTTGAGCCGACGCAAGGGCGGCGGCGATACCGTGAAGGTCGTGGACTTCGGAATCGCGAAAGCGGTGGGCGGCGACGAGGCCGGCCAGAAAGTCACGAAGACCGGCCTGGTCGTCGGCACGCCGGAATTCATGAGCCCCGAGCAGCTGTCGGGCGACACACTCGACGGCCGCAGCGATCTCTATTCGCTCGCGCTGGTGTTGTACCGAATGCTGAGCGGCAAACTGCCGTTCGAGGCGACGTCGGTGCAGGAGACGATGATCAAGCGACTGACCGACGAGCCGACCACGCTCGCCGAGGCGCGTCCCGATCTTTCGTTTCCCCCCGGGTTGCAGCCGGTGCTCGACACCGCGCTCGCCCGCACGCCGACGGAGCGGTATCAAAGCGTTGCCAAGTTCGCGGCCGACGTGGCCGCCGTGACCGGGCGGCCGACTGCCAGTGCCGTCCCCCACACGCGCTCGATGGCGGATACCGAAGGAAAGACGCAGCTGCTCGACACGACCGCCGGCGGTGCCACGCAGCGGATATCGGCCAAGCAGGCGGCGCCGGCAAAGAAGCGCTCGCTCATTCCCGTCGTCGCCGGCGTGGTCGTGATCCTGGCGGGGGGCGGCGCGTGGGTCGCGCTCAATGGCGGTAATAAGGCCGGCCCACCGCCTCCACCGCCGACGAATCCCGCCGATACGACGCCGCACGTGGCGCGCGACTCAGCACACCAAACCACCCATCGGGCCTCGCCCCCTCCCGCGCCTGCTGCGGCAACCTCGCGAGTGGACGTCTCGAAAGCGCACGACGTGCTCGATACGCTGTTTCTCGAGCGACTCGATTCGACAACCGCTGCGATGGTACGCGACTCAGCGCTCAAGTTCTATAAAGCCGCGGGGATCTCCGAAAAGGACAGGGGATACGCCGCGTTCGTGGTGGGACAGGCCTTCTTCCAGCTGAAGGAGCGCGCGACGGGATGCAGCTACATTCGCATTGCCAGTACCATCGACCCCGGCGATCACAGCTACGCCACGCTGCTCGGGCAGTGTAATTGATGTTCGGACGCTCTAAACCCGTCCGCGTCGAGGTCTTCGGCAAGACCGACCTCGGCCGCGCGCGCGACCACAACGAGGACCGTTTCCTCGTTGCGGATCTGACGCGAAAAGCGGCGTCCCTGCTCCCGGACGTCCGGCAGCACGACATCGGCCCGCGCGGGACGCTGCTGGTGGTGGCGGATGGCATGGGCGGCGCGGCGGCGGGCGAGGTGGCGAGCGAGATGGCGACCGACACGATCTACGCGCATCTCGTGAAGACGTGGAACGACGAGGACGAGGTGACGCCGCAGCGGTTCGCCTACCGCCTGAAAGAGTCTGTCGAAGTCGCCAACGCGAGCATTCACGCCCACGCGAAAGCCCACCCCGAAGTGCGCGGCATGGGCACGACGACGACCGCGGCGGGCGTGCTGAACGATCATCTCTATCTGACGCAGGTCGGCGATAGCCGCGCGTACCTGATTCGCGGCGGCCAGGCCCATCAGATCACCAAGGATCAATCGTTGATGCAGCGGCTGGTCGAGGCGGGCGAGCTGACCGAGGAGGAAGCGGCACAGAGCGAGCGCCGCAATATCATCCTCCAGGCGCTCGGCCCCGATCCAAAGGTCAAGGTCGATCTGACCTACCAGGAGGTGCGCCGCGGCGACATCCTGGTCCTCTGCTCGGACGGCCTGTCGGGTCAGGTAAAGAAGGAAGAGATCGCCCAGGTCGTGAGCTCGACCCCCGATCTGAGCGCGGCCTGCGACAAGCTGATCGCGCTGGCCAATGAGCGCGGCGGCCCCGACAACATCACGGTCGTCATCGCGCGCTTCGACGGCGAGGGCCTGCGCTCGGCGGGCGACACGCAGGACGACGTCGGCCATCAGGTCTACCCGCTGATCGACACCGAGACCAGCACCGAGCCCGTGCCCGTGTACAAGGGCAGCCGGCCGCCCGTGCCGAACCGCGAGTCCAGCAAGCACACGCGGGCGATCGTGCTCGCGCTGATCGCCGTGGCTGCGGCCCTCATCTGGTACCTCACGCTGCAGCGGTGAAAGCCCAGTTCAAGTTTCTCTCCGGGGCCCGCGCGGGGCAGATCGAAGCCTTCCGCAAGGGTTACATCGGGCTCGGCCGCCACCCGCTCTCGGACGTGCGCTTCGACGCCGAGCGGGACCTCGACGTCTCATCACGCCACGCCGCGATCGTGCGCAAGACGGAGGGGTTCATCCTCCAGGATCTGAGCAGTCGCAATGGCACCTTCGTGAACGGCAAGCGCATCAACGGCGACACGCTGCTCACGGGCGGCGACGTCATCGGCTTTGGCGCGAACGGGCCGGCGCTCGAGTTCGAAGTCATCGAAACCGATACCGATCTGCCGGCGACGACCGCGGCGGAAGGCCTCGCCGACCGCGCGTCCTCGCCGCGCGAGGTGTATCACGCCGCGTCCCCCGAGCCCCGGGCGACCGCACCGCGCCAGAGCACCGGCGTTCGCATCGCGGCCGAGGTGGCGCGCCAGACGGCGCAGCTCCGGCGCACGACCAAAGTCTTGATCGGCCTGCTGCTGATCGTGGGCACCGGGTTCACCTGGATGCAGCTCGATGGCCGGCGGCGCGCGAACGACCTGCGGCAGCTGCAGGATCGTGCCGACAGTCTGATGCGGGAGTCCCGCGCCTTGACCTCGCAGTTCCAGACCCAGCTGCAGGGCGTGCGCGACGCGCTGAAGGCATCACAGGACGAGACGGCGCGCCTGCGGCGCGAGCTCGGCGCCTCCGGGGGAGACGCCTCGTCGGTCGCGCGGCTGCGTACCGAGCTGGATGCGGCCGAGCGGCGGCAGCGCGCGCTGGTGGGCGCGAGCGCCGTCGATTACCGGGCGATCTCACACCGCAATCAGGACGCGGTTGCGATCGTGCTCGTCGAGTACACCGACGGCGAGCGCTTCAGTGGGACCGCGTTCTCGATCGACTCGATGGGCACCATGGTCACGAACAAGCACATCCTGGCGGGCGAAGACGGCACCAAGACGCCGCGCCGCCTGGGCGTGATTTTCTCGGGCAGCACGCAGTTCTGGCGCGCCGAGATGATCGGCGTTTCGGCGGAGGCGGACGTCGGCGTGTTCCGGGTACTGATCAAGGGCGGAACGCCGCGGGTCGCAGGCCTGGCCAAGACGCGCGAGGGGCTCGAGCGCGGCGACCCCGTCGCGATCCTCGGCTATCCGCTCGGCTTCGATCTCCCGATGGAGTCGCAAGGCGGCCAGCCGATCGCCGAGCCGACGCTGACGGTCGGGACGGTCAGCAAGTCGCTGACGGCGGTCGTGCAGGTGGACGCCTACGGCGCGCCGGGGTCGTCGGGGAGTCCGATCTTCGACCGCGACGGGAAAGTGATCGCGCTGCTGTATGGCGGCGAGCGCGAGTCGCAGGGCAAGATCATCTTTGCGGTGCCGGCGTACGTCGTTTCGGACTATCTCAAGACCCTCAATTTGCCGCGCTGAATTGTGTCGTTTGGGGCACCCCCACTTGCGCGCTTCAGGAAACGGCAAAAGCATCAAGTCGAGGGAACCAATGCCACGACGCTCCCACACCGTTTCGCTCGTCTTGCTGGCCGCCGCAGTCACTGCGTGCGGCGAAGCGACGAGTCCGGTTCCGGCCATACAGCCGACGATCACGGCCGGGACGGCGCACACGTGCATGCTCTCCTCCACCGGTACGGTGTCGTGCTGGGGCGGGAATCTCGCCGGTCAGCTCGGCAATGGATCCACAACCGGCAGTGTCAGCCGTGTCACCGTTGCCGCCAGCTTCGAGTTCACGACCATCTCGGCGAGGACGTCCTATACTTGCGGATTGGATCGCGCCGGCGCGGCATTTTGCTGGGGCAACAACGGATTCGGAATGCTGGGGAACGGCACCACCACCAAGAGCACCGTACCTGGACCGGTCTCCGGTGGGCTGCACTTCAGCAGTTTGACGACTGGGTCGTACCACGCCTGCGGAGTGACGTCCACCGGCGCGGCCTACTGCTGGGGATGGAATACTCTGGGGCAGCTCGGCACGAGCGACACGGGGCAACGACTCGTGCCCACGCCGGTGGTGGGCGGGCTTTCCTTCAGCGCGCTGGCCGCCGGCTACGACAATACGTGCGGCATCACGACGTCCGGTCAGGTCTATTGTTGGGGCGGGAACATCTACGGACAGCTGGGCAACGGCACACGGACAACGCCAAGCTACGTACCGGTGGCGGTCTCTGGCGGACAGACCTTCACCGCGATCGCGTCGGGCTTTGGCTTCACCTGCGCGCTCGCCTCGTCGGGAGCGACGTTCTGCTGGGGCGCAAACAACGCCGGAGAATCGGGGAACTTCAGCGCGAGCGGATACACGACGCCGACGCAGATCCTGGGCTCGCACGCGTTTGCGCACGTCACGGCCGGCAGCAACCACGCCTGCGCCATCACGAGCGGAGGCGATGCGTTCTGCTGGGGGACGAACCAGAACGGCGAGCTGGGCGCCGGCGCCAATCCGCAGCAGTTCGGGCCGAACGCCGTCTCCGGCGGAATCAAGTTCAGCGCCATTGCCGCCGGCGCGTCGCACACCTGCGGCCTCACCACGAACGACGCTGTGTATTGCTGGGGCAGCAACCGATTCGGCGAGCTGGGACACGTCGTGGAGCGCGTACTGTCTCCTGCTCCCGTGATTGGTCTGACGGGCGTCGTCACGCTCACGGCCGGCGCCACGAGCTCGCACACGTGCGCGCTGAGCGGCGCCGGAGCGGCGTTCTGTTGGGGAAACAACGCCGGCGGCCAGCTCGGGAACGGTGGCAGCCAACCCATGGCGCTACCGGACGCGGTGTCTGGTGCCCACTCGTACAGCGCCATCGCCGGCGGCCTGATGCACACGTGTGCGGTATCCACGGCCGGCGCCGGATACTGTTGGGGATCAGACGGGACATTTCAGCTCGGAACCGGAGACTTCGGCGGCTTGTACAGCGGCACTCCCGTCGCCGTCGCGGGTGGTCTGACGTTTACCACCATCGCCACGGGACTTTGGCATTCGTGCGGCCTGGTAACGTCCGGCGCCGCGTATTGCTGGGGTGCGAATGTTCGGGGCGAAATCGGCGACAGCTCGATGACTTCCCGATCGGGCCCGACCCCGGTTGCGGGTGGCCTGACGTTTACGGCAATTGGGGCCGGAGTCTTTGGGTCGTGCGCGCTCACGAGCTCGGGTGCGGCATACTGCTGGGGCGACGGCAACTCCGGTCAGCTCGGCGCCGACACCACTTCAGTTAGTGTGGTCCCAAACCCGGTATCAGGAGGACTCGTCTTCACAACATTGTCGATCGGCGGAACGCACGTGTGCGGCTTGGTGGCCTCCGGAGCTGCCTACTGCTGGGGAAGCAATTACTCCGGCCAGCTCGGCACCGGATCGTTTGCGACGGGCAGGGTTCCGGGTCCAGTGGCGGGTGGACACACCTTCGCGACGATTTCGGCGGGCAGTCGTCAGACCTGCGCCGTAACCACGGGCGGCGCGGCGTATTGCTGGGGGTACAACGACGTCGGCCAGCTCGGCATCGGCACCAGCGGAGACTCGACCAACGTGCCGGTCGCCGTGACCGGCGGTCTGACGTTTACGGCGATTCAAGCGGGATCGGAGCACACCTGCGCGCTCACGAGCGCGGGGACTGTGTATTGCTGGGGCGATGACTACTACGGCCAACTCGGCCACGGAGTGCTTGGGTTCTCGACCGTCCCGGTCGCCGTTCTGTACTGAACTTAGCTGCTTGCGCGTCCCGCTCCAGACAGAGAATCGCATTACGCTCCCAGCCGGTCAGTGTCGCGCTGTTTCGCAAGCAGCCGCTCGGTGAAGTCCACGCGCTCCTCGAGCTCGGCGACGCGGTGCTGCATCGCCTCGAGGTTCTGACGCAGCTCGGCAACCTCCGCGACGTCCGCGTCCGATTGGTGCGGAAAGCCGCGACGGAAGCGCGGGTTTCTGCCTGAGATTGCGCGCCCTACTTGGATCGCGATGAGAATGACCGCCGCGCCAAGCGCCCAGCTGGGAATCATGAACGGAAACATGGTCTGCGCCTCCTGTGACTCCAGTCTAACTAATTGCAGGCAGCGGAACCTTGATCCTTGTTCAGCTCTCCCCTGAGACCGCCGATCCTCATCCAGCCGGACCGCTGCGACGCGGAATCGGTCATGTACAACCACCAACTCTGGGCTGGCTCGCGAAGTATCTGCAGCCCGGTGACCGGCCGATCCGGCTCCCCAGTGGCCATGTCGAATTCCAGTCCGTGCCAGCGGACGCGGTGCTTTCCCTCGCCCGCGGATTGAAGGATCTCCAGCGTATCACCCCCGCGAGGACCTGAGAGAGTCTCTCCCATCGGCGTCTCACCGACGATTACGGCGAGTCCGGTCGGGTGCATGATCACCATACCGCTGTCGGTCTCAACCCTTGCTCCATCGGCGACTCGCCCCACGCTATCGGAGTAGTAGCTGGGCGACGCCCGCAACGTCCCTCCTCCGATCATGGTCGTCTTGCCATACCGGCAACATTCGAATGGACAAGCCCCATGCAGCACGTACTCGGGGCCGGACTCGTAAGCCGGTGCTTCGACGTTCGTCCGGAGAGATGGAGTGACATCGGCCGAAGGTTCAGGGCTCGGCGTGACGGCGGCCGGATCGGGCACGGTTTGGGCTCTTCGTTCGGGCGACCGATCTCCACAGGCCTCCCCGGCCCCGCACAGTCCCGCGAGCGCGAGGAGCAGCAGGCTACGCTGCAATGACGGCGTTGGGTTCATGAATCGATATCGCACCCCGCTGTCGCAGGATGATCCATTCGGCAACAATCAGATTCGGGACCCAGCAGAGCCACGAAATAGTCTGGTACGCCGCGTCGAACGGAATGCCGGCAACCTGGCTCAATGGCAGGTAGATCCGCAGCGTCACCGCGGCAAAGGTCAAAGCGTAGCTGCGAACCATCCAGCGGCGGTGCAGCGCCTGATTGCCCGAGCGGATGTAGCGATACGCCATCCCCGTCGAAACCAGCCACAGCACGGCCAGCAAACCGAAGCCGGCATGCGTGACCAACCCCGCCTGCGAGGTCGTCGCGAGGGCGAGCGCCGCGCTGCCGCCGAGCAGTACGCCCACGACATACGTCCGGCCCAGCCAGCGATGCGCATCGATGTAGCGCGCCCGGATCCGGCCATTGTGCTGAAACGCGCCGACGGCAAGCGCCAGCCCCGAGCCACCGAGGTGGAGGTACGCGGCCCACGATATCGTAAGGAAGCGTTGCTGGAGGAACGGCGCCCGCATCGCAGGAACGAACAGCAACGCGATCGCATAGGTGGCGATGACCAGCGCCAGAACCGCCATGAGCCACCAACCGAAGCGCCTCACAGGCTAATGCGCACCCGTTGTGGGCTCCACCACCATCATCATGAATGATCCCGGAATAACTGGCGGCCGCCGCCGCGGGTTGTCGGCGGTCGAATCGGTGGGCGCTGGTCCAAAGCGCGCCGAAACGACGTACACGCGATGCGTCGTGGGATCGAGTCCCATGTTCCGGCCGCCCGCTGCGGTCTGGACGTTCTGCACCACATGGTACTGATCCGGGCTGTCTTCATGAATCACGGTCAGTGTTCCGTCCGCATTGGACGTGAACACATCACGGGCCGCCGGATCGAACGCCGTGCCATCGACGCCCGCCCCGATCGGTGCCGTGGCGACGACTGTCCCCGTCTGATAGTCTGAGACGGCCATCACGCCGCTGCGACAGCCGCTGAACAAGCGATGGTGCGTCGTATCGATCGCCATCGCGACGGGCTGCGCGCAGGGCGCCGTGGGCCAGCGGCGTGTGACGGTGAGCGACTTGCCGTCGATTTCCACCACTTCGCCATTGTCGACGATGTTGACGTACAGCTTGCCGTTGCCTGCCGCGACGCCCGACTCGGGCTTCCCCCCGAGCGGGATGTTGGTGACCAGACGCCCTGGCCCTGGATCCACCACCGTCGAGGAATGCGCGTCGCCGTTGAATGTGAACACGCGGTTCGAGCCCGGATCGTAGACGATCGCGTCGGCGTCTTCCGCGGCCGGAATGTGACCCAGGATCTTGAACGTCGCCGGATCGAACATCACGACCGAGCTGTCGTTTCCGGACGTCGCGAACCCGTGATGCGACGTCTCGGCCAACGCGACGCCGTGCGCTCCATGAATGTCGGCGATCTCGCCCAGGAGCTTCCCGTCCTGCGCATCGACCACCATCACGCGATTCTGGCGCGCGATGAACACGCGGTGGTGCGGTGGGTCGGGAATGACATAGTCCCAGCGGCCATCGCCGCCGAGCACAAACGTGTGCGTGATCTGGTAATGGGCTTGCGCCGACAGGCTCCCCACGGCCCCAAACATCAGGCCGAGCATTACTGCGCGCATATGGTCATGTCTCCTTTGCTTCAGTGCGGCTTGACGAGCCCCTGCGCGTCCAGCCAGTTGTAGAAGTCGTCCAACCAGTGGTCGCTCGTGGTTCCCTGCTTTTTGAGACCGAAGCCGTGGCCGCCGGAACTATAGATGTGGATTTCGGGTCGCTGGCCCCCGCGGATCAGCGCGTCGTAGAACTTTCGCACGAAATCGCCCGCCGTCGCATCGTCCTGCGCCCATGCGAGGAACAGCGGCGGAAGCTTCGCCGGGATCGGCGGGATCACGCCGAATGGACCGCCGTAGATCATCGCCGCGAAGTTCGGGCGGCCGCCGGAGTCCTGTTGCAGCACCGCCCCGCTCGTCACCATCGCGCCGGCGGAGAAGCCCATGAACCCGATGCGATTGGGCGACACGCCCCACTCGGCCGCGCGCGCGCGCACGACTTTGAGCGCCTGGATGCCGTCGGCGATGCCGTAGCGCCCGGCAGTGTCCATGTCCATCTGCGGGATGCCTTCCGAGCGTTTTTCCACCGTCCGGTACTTGAGCACGAAGGCGGCGATCCCTTTTGCTTGCAGCGACCGGGCGATCGACGTCGCCTCGAGGTCGATCGCCAGGGCCACAAACGCGCCGCCCGGCGCGAGGATGATGCCGGTGCCGGTCGCCTTGCCGCGTTCGGGCAGATACGCGGTCAGCGTCGGCGTGACGACGTTGAGGATCACCGTGCCGAGCGGGGTGTTCTCGATCGTCACTTCCTTCTGGGTCCAGCGCTCCGAGCCCGGGGCAACGCCGGGCCACACGTTCACCGTTTGCGCCCGCGCGGTGCCGAGTGTGAGCGCGATTCCGATTGCCGCCGCCGCCAAAGACTGTTCCCTCATATCGCATCCATCAAAAACCCGTCCATATCCCGGGATGACCGCAGGACAAACACGCGTTTCCCGTCCTCGAGTTCAGACAAACGCTGCAGGATTGACCCCCGCCGCCGGGCTGGATACGTCCAGATCCATTGCACAAACTCCCAGCTCAGACGTTCCGGGCACCCTGCCGGCAGCTCGGCGCGGTTCTGACCGCCGTGCTGCAGCTGTCGTCGCAGGACGCGCCACAGACAGACGAGTCGCGGGATGTCGAGAAAGACAACGGCGTCACAGGCTGCCAGGCGAATATCCAGCGTCCCGCCATAATTGCCATCCATGATCCACGCCTCTCGGCGCACCAGCTCCTCGACCTGCGAGTGCCACTGTGCGGGCGGCGTAGGATCCCAACCCGGCCGCCAAAACAGCGCGTCGAGGTGGATCAGCGGCAGTCCGGTGCACGCGGCGAGTCTGCGCGCGAATGTCGTCTTCCCCGAACCACCACTGCCGATGACCAGAATCTTCACCGGCTCAATTCACTTTTAGAACAGCCTCGATAAAGCTCAGGCTTTTCGTCTCGACCCACGCGCCGGACACGGCGGTGATCCCGATGGTGCCGAGGCGGTCGCCCGAGCCGGTGGGAGGCCGGCCCTTCCAGGGCGCATGCTTGACCTCGCGCTGGACGACGATGCCGTGCCGCGGGTCATAGCGGAAGATGAGCGCGGAGGCGAGCCCGCTGCGCGGTGTGAAGGAGAGTGCGACGCTGGGGTACGCGTCGTCGCGCTCGATGTGTTCGCGGACCGAGGCCTCGTGCCCGGCATTCTTGAGCTCGGTCATGATCGCTTCCAAGACGGGACGCACCACGGAGTGCAGCCGCTCTCCGCAGGCTCGGCGATCCGTTTGATCGCTCGGCGTCTTCTCCGCGGCCGTGCGTTTGGCCGCCTGATCGGCGTGCGCCTTGAGGAGCGCGGTCAGTTTGGCTTTGAAGTCGTCAGTCATGGTGCTTCTAATCTAAGTGCGATGCGACGTTCAACGAGCCAACGCAGATCGCGCCGCTATGATCAGGTGCGTGCCGCCATCGACGTATCCGGGCTGAGCCGTCGCCTGGGCCTCGAGGTCGAGCAACGCCTGCCAGCGATCCGGCCCCTCGCGTAACTCGAGCAGGAGCGGCTCCAGGTTCGTGCTGAGGGCGTTCGACGCTGCCAGCGCTACGACCGTGAATCCGTGCCGCTCCACGAGGCTCGTCAGCTCGGTCGACCGGAACAGATGGCACTTGTGCAGTGAGGTCGGATCATTCTCGGGAGTCAAATCGCCCGTAGCGACAATATTCTTCATACTCCACAGCGGCAGGTCTTTCAGCGCGGCCAGATGTCGATGGAGAGTGCCCCACAGCGACATCACGCTCGCCAGGAATACGCCACCAGACTTCAGTACTCTCCGGCATGATTCGACGGCGTCGTCGCGTCGGTCAAAGACGTAGCTCAAGGGCCCACCATACGCGATGACGACCTCAAAACTCGACGCGGGCAGCGCGCTGAGATCGCAGATGTCCAGCGTCTCGTACGCCTCGACACTGCTCGCAAACCCGTACTCGGATCCGTAGCGGCGGTTGAGGGCGAGCTGCACGGCGGAGATGTCCGCCACCACGACGCGACAGCCGAGACGATGGAGCGTTTGTGTGAACCGTCCGGGACCGGCGCCGATTTCCAGCACGCGCGATCCCGGCGGGACGAAGCGCTCGAGGTAGACATTGTGGATGTACTCGTGGATTGCGCCCAGGGCGTGCTTGTCGAAGCGCTGCCATTCACCTTCACCGAACTGATCGAAGTAGGCTGCGACGGCCGGGCGATCGTAGGGCATCAGCGGACGGTGACGACCAGATCATCATGCTCTCGATGAACGTGAATACTCCCCAGATCGGCAATCATTGCGTCAGCTCCCTGCAGATCTTCTGGCGCATAGTTCGTCGTCAGCGCGAGCACTCGCGCGCCGGCCGACTTGCCCGCGGCCACCCCGGCGGGAGCGTCCTCGAACACGATGCAGTCTCGAGGCTCGAACCCGAGCCGTTCCGCGCCGAGCCGGTAACCGTCCGGCGCCGGCTTGCCGCGCTGCACCGCTTCGGCGACGACGAGCACGTCCGGCTCGGGGACGCCGGCGGAGCTGAGCCGGAGCCGCGCCAGGTCTCGCCCACACGACGTCACAATCGCCCAGCGGTCCCGGGGGAGAGCAGTGACCAGTTCTTTGGCTCCCGGAAGGACGCGCAGCCCCTCGACGTCGGCCAGCTCCGTCGCGTCGAGCCAGGCGACCTCTTCGTCGGTGGCGAGACTCGGCGCCATGATCCGCAGCGTGTCGCGCGCTTTGCGACCATGGGCGACGTGCAACAGCTTGACCAGATCGATCGGATGGCGCTCAGCAGCCCAGCGCTGCCAGGTCCGCTCGACGACTGCTCGGGAGTCGACGAGCACGCCATCCATGTCAAAGAGAAAGGCTTTGCAGCGGAGGCTACTCGTCAGGGAGCCGCCCGACTCAGCGCAGCGATGCGCACACCGTAGTAGCTGAGCCAGAGGAACGCCGGCACGTTGGCGAAGATGAGCGGCTCGAGGAAATAGAGTCCTGTCGCAGAGCCGATGCCGCGCCCCCAGGACAGCACCACGACGACGAGTCCGGCCCACGCGATGCTCACGGGCATTCGGGCCGTGTGTTGCCGCACCTCCAGCGCCGCAATGCCCGTCAGGCCGGCGAGAAACAGTGGATTGCCCAACCACCCGTAACCGAGGAGCAACCGATTGAAGGCGTCGTACAGCAGGGGGACTGACTGGGGCGCTCCCTGAGCCGTCAGGTAATGCATCACCCAGCCATTGATCAGCGCCACACCTGTGAAGAACACCATCCCCACCGTTATGGCGCCCCAGCTGAGCGCCGCGGTCCACGGATGCGTCAGCTCTCCGCCGGCCACGAGGATCAGCAAACCGCCGAGCGTGCAGAGCACAAACCCGGCAGCGATCGCGATATGGATCGGACCCCACCATGGCGTGTTCGCGAGGACCGACGGTCGTTCCTCAAAACCGCCCGCTGGTACCGGATGAAAGAGCAGGCCGATCGCGACGAGGATGCCCGCGACCGCGAGGACGTACCCGCCGGCCCGCGCCGCGTCAGGATTGCGGAGGGTCATTCCGCAGCGCGACCTTCGCCGCCAGCGCCTCCATCTGCCGCTCCCGCAGCCGCGCCCAGCGCGGCAGCCGCACCGCGCCGCTCGTAATCATGCCGAGACCAGCGAACACCATCAGCGCCATACCGGGGATCGTGTCGCCGAAATAGCCGCCGAGCGCGCTCGAGATCGCGACGATCGTGGTTACGCCGAGGACCGCAAAGCCGGCGCCGATCGCGGCGCGCGCCGCGCCATGCACGGTCCCGAACCGCAGCCGGTGACCAGTCTCGGTGGGTTCGAGCAACACTTGCAGGTTGCCGTTGGTCCACTGCCGTAGCGAGCCATCGGACCTCGTGCGGCCGCGCGCGTTGAAGACCTCACGCAATTGGACGACGAGGCGCTCCCACTCTTCGTCTGTGAGCCGGCGATTGAGGTTGACGGTCCGCGCGACGCCGAGCGGGAGGCCGAGAATCGTGCGCGAGGCGGCACCGACGCGCACATCCACAGCCTGGGCCGCGTGCGCCACCGCATCGGCGGGAATACCGACTTCACGGCCGATCGCCTGCAAGTCGCTGAGGGTCAACCCCTCGTCGGCCGGAACCTCGCGAGGCGGATTGGTCTGCGCCTCCGCGGCCGTCCGAAAGATCGCGGCGATTTCCTTGTCGCTATAACGGCGCTCGGCCATGATCTAAGATTGGTTCCGACAGTCACCAGGTAGCAAGTCGCGGCAGTCTAGGCATCTCGCGGCGCCCGCATCTCAACCTGTTCCGTCGCCCGCGTCCACCGCTCGAGCCCCGCTTCGAGCTCGCGCTTCTTGGTCTCGAGCTGTAAACCTAGCTCGTGAGCCGCGCGGGCACCGTCGGGACGCGTGTAGAGCGCCGGGTCCTCGAGCGCCGCCACCAGGCGCTCCACCTCGGATTCCAGTGCCGCGACCGCGGCTTCCGCTTCCTCAACCTCGCGCTGGGCGCGGCGCAGCTCTTTGCGCGGGTCGCGCTTCGCGGCGGGGGCAACCCGCTGGCGCTCGTGTACCTGCCGCAACGCCTGCTCCTCAGCGGCGCTCACTCGGGCGGCGTGCGCCCGCTCCGTACTCACTTCCTCCCACTCCGCAAAACCGCCGGCGAACTCCGTCATGCGGCGCTCGTGCAGGATCCAGATTCGCGTCGTCAGCGCACGCAGCAGCGCCCGGTCGTGACTCACGAGGATCACCGTCCCGTCATATTCCTCGATCGCGTCCTCGAGCGCCTCGATTGATTCGACGTCGAGATGATTCGTCGGCTCGTCCAGGATCAGCAGGTTGGCGCGCGACAGCATCAGGATCGCCAGCGCGAGCCGTGCCCGCTCCCCGCCCGAAAGCGAGTCGGCGCGGCGCAGTACTTCCTGGCCCGAAAACCCGAAGCGGCCGAGATGCCCCTGGATTGGACCGCGCTCCCATTTCGGACGCAGGCCCTCGATCACCTGGTAGAGCGTGCGATCGAGCGGCACCTGCGACAGATCCTGGCGGTAGTAGCCGGGCGTGATCGACGCGCCGAGCCTGAGCTCACCGCCGTGGATTGGATGCTCGCCCAGCAGCGCCTTTAGCAACGTTGACTTCCCTGCCCCATTTCGACCGATAAAACCGACCACGTCGGTTCGCTTGAGCGTTCCGCTGAATCGCTCCACCAGGGTGCGCTCGCCGATTCCGACCGTGACATTCTTGGCCGTCACCACCTGATCGCCGCCGCGGTCGGCCACGTCTAACCGGAGCGCCATCGTCCCTTCGGCCCCGATGACGGGGCTGAGCCGCGGCAGTCGCTCGAGACGCTTGCGTCTCCCTTTGGCCTGCTTGGTGTTCTGTCCGGCGATGTTGCGGGCGATGTAGTCCTTCTCGTGCGCAATAGTGCGCTGCTGCTGGTCGTACGCCCGCTGCTGCGCCAGCCGGCGCTCGGCGCGTTGCGCGACGAAGTCGGTGTAGCCCGCCGAGTATGGCGCCGCGGTGCCGCCTTCGAGGTGCAGGACGTGATCCACGGTGGCCGCCAGAAACGCGCGGTCGTGACTGACGAGCAGCACGGTCCGCTCGCTGGCCGCAAGGTATTGCTCGAGCCAGCGCGTTGTCTCGAGATCGAGGTGATTGGTCGGCTCGTCGAGCAGCAGTACGTGCGCGGTCGACATGAGCTGGCGGGCCAGGCCGAGGCGGCCAAGCTCGCCCCCGCTCAATGCCGCCAGCGGCGTGACGCGGGCCTGGGCGGGATCGAACTCGAGGCCGTGCAACACCGCATCGATGCGCGCCGTGACGGCGTAGCCGCCGTCGCGCTCGAAGCGCTCCAGGTCCTCACCATATTGGGCGAGGGCGCGGGGCGAGGCGTCGTGCGCCAGGTCGGCGGCCTGCTTCACGAGCGACTGTTCCAACGCCAGCAGCTCGGCCAGCTCTCCTGCCGCCGCTTCCCAGACCGTGGTAGCGGTGCCGTAGTCGCGGTGCTGCTCGAGCAGCGACACGCGCAGACCCGGCGCCCGCGAGATGCTCCCCCGCGTCGGCTCGAGGTCCCGCGTCAACAGCCGGAAGAGCGTCGTCTTGCCCGAGCCGTTACGACCCACGATGCCCCAGCGTTCACCAGGTGCAACCGTGAAGGTGACGTCCGAGAACAGGGTCGTGGCGCCGAAGTCCACGCCGACGCCCGCGAAACCGATTTGCGTCATGTGGAGACAACTTAACTAGCGATTACATTCGATCTCGTGCCCTCCTCCTTGTCCGCGCCCGGCGAACGGCTGCGCGCCTCCTGGCGCCGGCTCGCCAGGCTTCCGGGCGGCAAGACCCTGTTCAGTCTGCTCGTAGGCTGGATGACACCGTACTCCGGAACGATCGGCGCCCGCGTGGCGGAGCTGGAGCCCGGCTGGTGCCGCGTGACCCTGCGCGACCGCCGGCGGGTGCGAAATCATCTCGCGTCGGTGCATGCGATGGCGCTGGCGAACCTCGCCGAGATGGCGAGCGGACTCGCCGTCCTGGTGGGACTGCCTCCTGGGATTCAGGGCATCGTGACCGGGTTCTCCATCTCATATAAGAAGAAGGCGCGCGGCTTGATGACGGCGGAGTGCCGGGTCACCGGGCTCGACGTGACGACAGAGCAGGAGCATGAAGCCGGCGTAACCGTCACGGACGCGCAAGGCGACGTCGTTGCTACTGCAACCGCGCGCTGGCGCCTCCGCCCCATCCCGCGTCGATGAGTCTGCTCGACACGGCCTTAACGCGGCAGCTCGGCATCGAGGTACCGCTGATCTGCGGCGCGATGTACCCCTGCTCCAACGCCGAGCTGGTCGCGGCCGTTTCGGCGGCAGGTGGCATCGGCGTCGTGCAACCACTCTCGATGATCTACGTGTATGGGCAGGATCTCCGCGAGGGGCTACGGCTCATCCGGCGAGCGACCGACAAGCCGATCGGCATGAACGTCTTGATCGAGCGCAGCTCGAAATTCTACCTCGAGCGCATGCGCCGCTATCTCGACATCGCGATCGAGGAGGGCGTGCGTTTCTTCGTGACGTCGCTCGGCAATCCGCGCTGGGTCGTGGATCGCGTCGCTCCGGTGGGGGGCATCGTCTACCACGACGTGACAGAGCGGAAGTGGGCAGAGAAGGGTTTGGCGGGAGGGGTGCATGGGCTCATCGCGGTGAATGATCGCGCGGGCGGCCACGCGGGCCCGCGTAGCGCGCGCGCACTTTACGACGAGCTCGCCGGCTTCCGGGTGCCGATCGTTTGTGCCGGTGGCATCGGCGACGAAACCGGCTTCGTTGAGGCTTTGCGGATGGGTTATGCCGGCGCGCAGCTCGGCACGCGCTTCATCGCAACCACCGAGTGCGGCGCGCACGACGACTACAAGCAGGCGATCGTGCGCGCGAGCGAGGCCGACATCGTCCTGACTGAGCGCGTGACTGGCGTGCCGCTGTCCGTGATCCGCACGCCCTACGTCGAGCGCATCGGCACGAAGGCCGGCCCGATCGCGCGCTGGCTGCTGCGGGGACGCAGGACGAAGCATTGGATGCGGACGATTTATGCGCTGCGCTCGGCGTGGCAGCTCAAACGCGCCTCGCTTGCGGGCGGCGCGGGAGAGAAGACCTCAAAGGACTATTGGCAGGCGGGCAAGAGTGTCGCGGGGATTCACGCGGTCGAGCCGGCGGGGGAGATAGTGCACCGATTCGCCGCGGCGGCGCGCAGCGCTCACCGCTAACCATCATTTGTTCTGCACGGCATGCCCCCCAAACTCCTTCCGCAGCGCTGCGATCACCTTGGCGCCGAACGACTCCTCCTGCCGCGACCGGAGCCGCGCGAGCAGTGACAGCGTGATGACGGGCGCCGGCACGTCGAGGCGTATCGCCTCCTCGACTGTCCAGCGTCCCTCCCCCGAGTCCTCGACGTAACCGCGGATCGCCGCGAGCTGGTCGTCACGCGAGAGCGCGCGCTCCGCCAGCTCGTTGAGCCAAGAGCGCACCACGCTGCCGTGGTTCCACAACTTCGCGATTTGGCCGAGCTGAAGTTTGAAGTCCTGCGAGGCGTGGAGAATCTCGTAGCCCTCGGCATATGCCTGCAGCATGCCGTACTCGATCCCGTTGTGCACCATTTTGACGTAGTGGCCAGCCCCGGCCGGGCCCACGTGCGCGTACCCGTCAGGCGCCGCCAACGACCGAAAGATCGGCTCGCAATGCTCGAACGCGGCGGGCGACCCCCCGATCATGAGGCAGTAACCGAGCTCGAGACCCCAGATCCCACCGCTCGTCCCCACGTCCACGAACTCGATTCCCCGTTCCTTGAGCGACTCGGCGCGGCGCAGCGAATCGTGGAAGTTCGAGTTGCCGCCGTCGATGACGATGTCGCCGGGGGCGAGATGCGGCACGAGCTGGTCGATGGTGCTCGCGACGGGCGCGCCGGCAGGCACCATGACCCAGACGACGCGAGGCGGCGGCAGCTGCTGCGCGAGGTCGGCGAGGTCCTTCGCGGCCCGCACGCCCTTGGCGGCGAACACCTTGATTCCCTCGGCGCTCAAGTCGTACACGATCAGCTCGTGCCCGCCCTGCACCAATCGCCGTACCATGTTGCTGCCCATCCGGCCCAACCCGATCATCGCCAGCTGCATTGGTGCCACTCCCTGGAGATTTCCGTAAGCCAGCAGAATAGCCCAGAATCGGTCGATGGTATAGGATAGGTCGCTGTGCACACGGGGCTCTACGTGATCATGGGCGTTTCGGGCTCCGGCAAGAGCCTCGTCGGCGCGCGGCTCGCGCGAGAACTCCGCGTCGAATTCGTCGAAGGGGATGACCTGCACCCGCCGGACAATGTGCGGCGCATGGCCGCCGGGATCCCGCTCACGGACGTCGACCGCAAAAGTTGGCTCATGGCGATCGCGGCCCGACTGCGCGAAGCGAAGCGCGCCGGTGCTGGCCTCGTCGCTTCCTGCTCGGCGCTCAAGCGTAGCTACCGCGACCTGCTCCGATCTTCCGGAGATGCGAGGGTGCAGTTTGTGTACCTCGCGGGGACCAGAACACTCCTCGTCGAACGCCTGGCCAACCGCCGCGGGCATTTCATGCTGCCCGCGCTGCTCGAGAGTCAGCTCGATACCTTGGAAGAACCGGCGCCGGACGAACGCGCCTGGGTGTGCGATATCCGTGAAACTCCAGACACGATTGTCGCCAGCCTGGTGAAGCGCTCGGCATGACCCCGAACACACGGTTGCTGCTCTACGCGCTCGGCGCCGTAGTGGCGCTGATCGTCCTGATCGCGCGCTTCAAGCTCCACCCCTTCATCGCCCTGATCACCGTGTCCCTGGTCCTGGGAATCGTCGCCGGGATGCCGGTCGGCGCTGTCGTGATGGCATTCCAGGACGGCGTCGGAACGGTCCTCGGATTCATCGCGATCGTCGTCGCGCTCGGCACGATGCTGGGCAAGATGATGGCCGAGTCGGGTGCGGCGGCGCGTATCGCCACCACGCTCATCGCGCGATTCGGCGAATCGCGAGTGCACTGGGCGATCATGGTCGTCGCCTTCATCGTCGGCATTCCGGTCTT
>WNFY01003405.1_pt1 | contig 20002 bp, 20 predicted proteins | sample 5400091 | NCBI WGS metagenome assembly WNFY01 (sample SAMN13153364, study PRJNA577476) | soil metagenome | isolation source: 60 cm soil or saprolite under grassland replicate 1 | place: USA:California | collected 2016-06-15
AATCCGAGTTTGCTCGCCGCGGCAAGTCGGGGAAGATCCGCGCCGAGGCCGTCGCTCAAATCCATCATTGCGTGGACACTGAAATTTTTGGTCAGCCAGCGCGATTCATTGATGCGCGGAACAAATCGGAGATGTTTGCCACGCAAAGATCCACCCAGCCGGCCGGTGACAAAAAGATCGTCACCGTTTTTCCCGCCGTCGCGCGAGATCCAGCGACCTTTTTCGACAAAACCGGAAACGCTGACCGAAATGACACTCGGCCCGCGCGTCGCGCTGGTTTCGCCGCCAATGATGCCAACATCGAAACGTGAACCGGCCCGCTGCAATCCGCGGTAAAGTTTCTTCACCCACGATGTCGATCTTATGGCCGGCACGATCAGGGTGATGAGAGCAAATTGCGGAACAGCGGAGAGCGCGGCAAAATCGCTCAGTGGTCGCATCATCGCCTTCCAGCCGACGCGAATTGGATCGGTCGCCGGCGCGAAATGAATTTTCTCAACCACGCAATCGGTTTTTAGGACGAGCAGATTCTTGTTTCCCGGAGATTCGACGATGGCGCAGTCGTCTCCGGCACCAGCAATCACCCCGCGCGGTATCGGCAGCCCGCCCAGCAACGACGCGATTAGCGCATCTTCGCCAACCTCGCCCAGGCGAGTCCGTCCGCTGGCGGACCGGCGACGTTTCATTGCTGAACCAGTTCGGGAAAGGCGAGAAAGATCAATTGAACGGAATTGAAAAGAGAATGCATGGCCATGGAAACCAGAATCGACCCGCTCCACTCGTAGGCAAGCGTGAAGCAACTTGCCAAAACGAAGAGCGGCGCAACAGATGGAAAATGGGTGTGCGCGGCGGCAAAAAGCAGCGAGCTGAAGACCAGGCCAACGGCGATTCCGAAATAGCGGCGCACGACACCGTAGATGAAAAAGCGAAAAATGAACTCTTCGGAAATCGGCGCCACGACCACAGCCAGAACGATAATCATCACCCGCTGTTCAATCGTGCGCGAGGTATTGAAAAGATCGACAATCTCCTGTCTGGTCGAACCCTTGCCGAACGCGTTTTGCGTCACCATTTCCGTCACCAGAATCAATGGCGTCGCCGCAAGTAACAGGACAATGGCCGTGCTCAGTGCCCGCTTAAGGGTGGCTCTGGAAAAACCGGCTAACGAGTCGATGTCGATCCCGCGAAGCCTCAAAAATGCGACAACAACGAAGAGAATGAATAACGTAAACAGAAAATTCGCGACCAGGTCGCGGTTGGTCAGCTGAATGGGCTTGCGACCGAGGGAAGCAGTCACGTTCATCAAAAGAAACAAAACTAATCCCGTTGCCAAAAATGCTTCCGGTAATCCGAACACCTTCCTCGGCGTGACGTCGATCTCCCCACTAGCGCTCGTGCGACGAGCGCTGATTTGCCGGATGAGAGTGAGGTAAACGAGTGTGCCCGCGAGAACAATCAAACTGCCCAAGAGGGTCCAGAGCGCGCTACTAAAGGCACCAGCTAACATTTCTTTTCTGCGCGGCTACGGTGCGTAAAAGCTCGGCAGAAAATACGCGCGCCCGCTCTCGAGTTGGGGTACGAGCTGCTTCGGCAACTGAAGCTCGATCTTCGACTGACCAGTTTGCCCGAAAGCGCGGAAAAATCGGGCGAGACTAAACGGCGGCCCGTACTTTACCACCGTCGCCTGCGGCGCGTTGCCCAGCTGTTTCGCTTTTGCAAATGCGTCCTCGATCTGGCCGAGCCCATCAATGAGCTTGTCGTTGAACGCTTCTTTGCCAGAAAGAATTCGGCCGTCCGCAATGTTGTTCCGCAGCATTTCGGCCGGCAGACTGCGTTCCTTGGCCACGATGCCGAGAAATTTGTCGTAGCTCTGCATCACAAAACGCTGGATCAAGTCGCGCTCTTCCGGAGTCATCGGCCGTGCGCCGTTCAAAATGTCTTTGAACTTGCCGCTTTTGAAAACGACTGAGGCGAGGCCGACTTTGTTGAACAACTGCTCGTAATTCAGCGTTTGAATAATGACGCCAATACTGCCGGTGATCGTCGTTTCATTGGCCATCAAAAATTTTCCACCGCAGGCGATGTAATAACCTCCGGACGCCGCCAGTGAATCCATGTAGATCACGACCGGTTTGCGCGCGCGCGCTTTCGTAACCGCATTGTAAATTTGATCGGCGGCGGTGACTTCGCCGCCGGGCGAATCGATTTCGAGCACGATCGCTTTGATGCGGTTGTCGTCGCGCGCTTGCTCCAACGCCAGCCGCATATCTTCCACCATCGAATCGCTCACGCTTCCCGGAATCGAGGAGCTGATCAGACCGCGCATCGTAATCAACGCGATCCGGTCGGGAACCATGCGCGCGCCGCGTTCGATAACGATTTCCCGGAAGCGCGGCATAGGCTCCTCGACGCGAACACCGGCTGCTCCAAACCCACGGAACGCCGCCATCGCCAGAATGAAGTTGAAGAACACGCTGGCACAGAGCGCGACGAACAAAAAAATACTAAGACACCCGATTTTGCGATCAGCCATAAGTCGCGGTTGAAGCTGGCGGAGAACGAGCGGGCGCACAAGCGGTTTTCAATCTGCCAAATCAAGTCCGCAACTTTTCGCGGCTGCGAAGGTTTATTGAGGGCTGACAGGTTGGTCGAAATCGGTCCGCCGCTTACAACTGCTGGTCTGGAAGCTGCTTGGGAATGAGGGCATTATGAACAGCAGCGGTCATGTGGCGGTAAGCGGGCCGACCGCTCGTCGCGTCAAAAAACCCAAGGTGCACAAACAACGCTCCCGCAGCCGCGGCCGAGACGGCAAGGGCGCCCAGAATCAGACGGGCAACGATATTGGGACGACCATGGCCGCAGTCGGCACACTCACGCGCACCAAAGCGCTTTTGCTGGCGGCACTGCGCGTTTGGGAGCTCAAGCATCGCCTCCGCGAATAACCAACGTGACCCGTTCGACTGTCGCTCAGGGCAGGCAGTTGGATCCAGTTGGCTCGGCTAATTCTCGTCCGCAGTTCGCGCGCTAATTCTTCGGCTCGATCTTCACGTAAATCTCACGTGGCGCGGTCGGAAAATATTTCAAGAACGCGGGACAAAGCCAGCCCTCCATCTTGAACCGGTCGCTGTAATACCAGTTGCCGCCAGATTCTGCGCGGCGCCAATCGAGTTTTAAGTCCGCTCCGGGAAACGGCGCCGCGCTGAAGATCGCGCGAAATCCTTTCTCGGCATTTGGAATTTCGGCAACCGCTTTGTCGATCATCGTGTCGATTCCGGCAATGAACGGCTCGCGTGACAAACCGACCGCCGGATCGTCAAACACCAGGAGCGCGTTCACGGCGTAGCGTTGTAGTTAAATCGTTAAAAGAGTTACAAACGTTACAAGGGTAAATCAGCGCCCCCTTTTAACCTTGTAACCTTTTTAACTTTTCTCCCGCATTCGTCCTGGATTTTTCTCTATCCCGCAACGAAATATTGCTGCCTATTCGCGCCCGTAGCTCAGCCGGATAGAGCAACGGATTTCTAATCCGTAGGTCGGGTGTTCGAGTCACCCCGGGCGCGCACGTTTACCAGCGATGAAACGCTGGATGGCCTTCTTTCACGGCGACGAAGATTCCCAGACAAGTCGCGCAAACTTTTCCGCCGCCGCTCAATGTTCCTTCGACTGTGGCGCGGTCGCCGGTTAGATCGATAACGTGCGCTGAAAGTGAAATTGGATCCTTTGTCGGAGTCGGCCGCAGCAGTTTGATTGAATATTCGGCGGTGACGGTGCACGGCGGATGATCCGCGCCGGCGTGTTTCATCAAATGGTAGGCCGCCGTCCAGTTGCAGTGACAATCGAGCAACGTGCCAATGATGCCGCCGTTCAAGACGCCGGGAAACGCTTCGTACTTCGGCTGCGGTTGCCATTGAGCAACGACTTCCCCGTTTTTGGCAAAGCTTCGGATGCGCAAACCTTCGCGATTACCCGGGCCACAACCCCAGCATGAATTTTCGGGAGCGAATTTTTCCTGGAGTGATGGTCCAAGCATGGCAGATCGAGCAGTCCCTTGCTCGATGCTAAAAGTTGGGCGGCGAGGCCGCAAATATTAACATCGCCCGACAGAGCGGCCGATCCACCTTGTCTCATCCGCCTCCGGGAGGGCCGGGATATTTTCGCAGCTGTGGGCCAGTGTAAAGCGAGCGTGGTCGGATTAATCGGTTGTTGTCGTGTTGTTCAACGACATGCGCGCACCAACCGGCCACGCGTGAGGCCGCAAATAGCGGTGTATTCAACTCCGGCGCGAAACCGAGCATCCAAAAAACCGGCGCCGCATAAAGATCGACATTTGCGCAAAGACCTTTTTCGCGGTCCATCACTTCTTCGAGCTTTTCACAGATGAGTACCCAATTCTCTTTTCCCGTGCGCTTGCCGAGATCACGCGCGATCGCGCGCATGATCGGCACGCGCGAATCACCTTTTTTGTAAACGCGATGACCGAAGCCCATGATCTTCGCTTTCTCATCGAGTTTTTTCTTCAACCACGCTTCCGCGCGATCGGGAGTTTTAATTTCCTCGAGCATCTTCATCGATTCTTCGTTCGCGCCCCCGTGCAACGGGCCTTTCAACGTGCCGCAAGCTGAAGTCACTGCAGCGTAGATTCCAGCGAGCGTCGAAGCAGCCACTCGCGCGGCAAATGTCGACGCGTTGAATTCGTGGTCGGCATACAGATTGAAAATCGTATCAAGCATCCGTGCTTGCCAAGCTTCAGGAACTTTCCCGTTCAGCTTGTAAAAGAAATTAGCCGCCTGACCCAGTTCCGGTTTTTCCGGCAACGATTTCTCGCCGTGTAAAATACGCCAGCCATCGGTAATCAGCGTCGAAACGCGCGCGATCATGCGAATCGATTTGCGAATGTTGGCGTCGTGCGAATTATCGCTCAGATCTTTGTCGAACGCGCTCAACATCGAGACGCCGGTGCGCAGCATGTCCATCGGGTGCGTCGATTTCGGCAAGAGCCGCAGCATTTCGATAACCTCCGTGGGCAAATCTCGCTGCGCGGCAATCTGCTGTTTGAAGTCCTTTAATTGTTTGCCATTCGGCAACTCGCCGTTGAGCAGCAGATAAGCGACCTCCTCGAAGGTCGCTTTGTCGCCCATTTCGTGAATGTCGTAGCCGCGGTACATCAACCCGGCATTCGGATCGACCCAGCAGATCGCGGTTTCGCCCGCGATCACGCCGGCTAAACCCGGGCTGTACTCTGGTTTTGTTTCAGTGCTCATCGTCTTTGGTCACGTTAACAACGATACGCTGTTCGACAAATGATCAGTCGCGAAAACCTAACCACCCTTCTGCCGCCGGATCGTAATCGAGCAGCTCGTAAAGTTCCTGCCGCGTCTGCATCTCGTCGATCCAATCCTTTTGCGTGCCGCTCTTCTTTAAAGCACGCAAAAATTTCTCGCTCGCTTTGATGGCAACCCGGAACGCGCTCATTGGGAAAATCACCATCCGGTAACCGAAATCGGAGAGCTCTTTCAAGGAAAGCAACGGACTTTTGCCAAACTCGGTCATGTTTGCGAGCAACGGCAGATCGATCTCCTTGGCGAAATCGCGGAACTCGTCCGCGCTTTGCAACGCTTCCGGAAAAATCGCGTCCGCGCCGGCGGCCACATATTCGCCGGCCCGTTCGATCGTGCGATCAAAATCCTCCACTGCCCGCGCGTCCGTCCGCGCGATGATCATGAAATCAGGATCGCGCCGCGACCCCACTGCCGCTTTGATTTTTCCGACCATTTCCTCAACATCGACAATCGATTTTCCGGCGAGGTGTCCGCAACGCTTGGGAAATTCCTGATCTTCGATGTGACAACCAGCTAGACCGCCCTTCTCCAATTCCTGAATTGTTCGGGCGACATTTTCCGCGCCACCAAAACCTGTGTCCGCATCGACAATCGCGGGAATCTTCACCGCGTTCGCTATGTAACCTGCCAGTTGCACGACTTCAGTGAGCGTCAGCAAGCCAATGTCCGGAACGCCCGCGGTAGCGTTAGCCATTCCCGCGCCGCTGATGTAAACCGCGTCGAAACCGATCTGCTCGACCTGTCGCGCCAACGCCGCGTTTGGCACCCCCGGCATCATCACCGTTCCTTTGGAAATCAATTCTCGGAGACGAGCAGTCTTATTTTTCATTTCATCACCAGAGCCAACATCAACCCGTCTACATTTTTTGCCTCATCCAACTTCCAGACAAGATCGACAATCTTCTGTGTGCGGTCGCTGCCGAGTTTTGGTTCGACCAGGGCCCTGAACTTTCCTTCGACCTCAGAGTCCTTCAGCGGGTTCTTCGCGTGGCCCAGTGGATAATCTACGCGCTTCGTCAACCGTTTTCCGTCAACAAGATCGACATGGACGATATTCGTGACCGCGCCGGGATACATGGAGCTGAGTTCGGAATTCCGTTCCACTTTCACGTTCTCCAAAAATCTCCAGATCTTCGGATCCATGAAACGATCCGGTTGAAATTGCTTTTCCGTTACCTCGCCATCGATCAGTGCTATCGCGGTCATGTAAGGCAAACTGTGATCCGCGGTCTCGCGCGTCTCCGGTCTCCATTTCTCTGGTTCGCTGCCAATGATGTCGACCGAGGCGTCATGGCTCTCGATCGTCATCGATTTTACGTCGACGCCCGCGCCAATTTGTTTTCGCAGGAAAAGGGCTGCCTCAATCGCACTCTGGCTGTGATATTCGGCCGGCCAAAACTTAATGCTGGTATTCAGGATCATCGCCGCCGTGCCCTCATTGGCGGTCTTCACGTCCGGCCGCTTCACAAATTTTTCGCCGACGTCGCCTAACGAAACGCCAAGTTCTTTTTCGAAACCCATTTGTCCTTCAAAAATCGGCGCCGGACCGGTCATGCCCGCGCGCGCAAGTAATGCGGAATAAACGCCGCGTCGCGCAGCATCGGCAAAGGCGACACCTTTCCAATGAGAAAGTTCCCCGACCCGCGCCTGTCGCATCGCGGCGCAACACACACCCGTGATGTTGACGGCGTGCCGCGTTTTTTCCGGATCAAGCTTCATTAACTTCGCGGAAGCGAGTGCCGTCGAGAACGCGCCGTAGGTCACGTGGTCCCAGCCGCGCGCGCGGATGCTGGCCGCGTCGCAAAATCGACACTGCACTTCGTAGGCGAGCGCAGTCGCGGTGATGAATTCCTTGCCAGCCCCGCCAAAGCTTTCGGCAACCGCCAGCGCCGCTGAAATATTATCGCTCGGATGAGCCGGTTCTTTGGACAAGTAAGTGTCGTTGTAATCGAAATAGCGAATGCAACAGCCATTCGCGAACGCGGCCCAATCCGGCGGGGCTTGGTGCGCTGTTCCGATGATTGTCGAACCTCGCTTGGCCGAAAATTCGGACGCCACTTTGCGCGCAATCGAGCACGGCTCTTCATTCCAGGCCCCGAGCGCGCAACCCAACGAATCGATCACCCGCCGTTTTACTTCGTGAACGACTTCCTTCGAAAGATCTTCGAATTTTAACTCGCAGGCGTATTTGGCGAGTTGATGCGCAAGCGTTTTTGTAGCCATTAAAATTGAGTTCCAATCTGCCGACGATTTCCTGATCAGCAACCGACGATGTCTGTAGGGCGGGCACTCCGCCTGCCAACTTTCGGCAACCGATGCGGTTGCCCTACAATTCAAAACATCGCAAACTGAACGCGTGAGCGAATTTCAATTTGGCGGCGAATTTGTCTGGCATCCGCCGCCCGACCTGATCGCTCAGTCGAATCTCCAACGCTTCATCAAGAAGCACCAGCTCGGCTCATTCGACGGGCTGATGCGAAAATCGATAACCGACATCGCCTGGTTTTGGGACACTGTTCTGCGCGATCTCGATATCCAGTTTTCGAAACCCTATTCGCAGATTGTCGATCTGAGCGAAGGGAAACCCTGGCCGAAATGGTGTGGCGGCGGCGAGATGAACATCGTCCACAACATGCTCGATAAATATGCCGGTAGCGAGATTGACAATCGGCTCGCGATTAAATCCGAAATCGAAGACGGCACGATCCGATTGCTCACTTACAAAGAGTTGCGCCAGGAAGTGAACAAGATGGCCGCGGCCCTGCGCTCGCTGGGCCTCGGCAAGGACGACGCTATCGGGGTATTCATGCCGATGGTCCCCGAAATCGTGGTCGCGATGTTGGCGATCATTAAAATCGGCGGAATTTTTCTGCCGCTATTTTCCGGCTTCGGCGCGGCCGCAATCGTTTCACGCCTGAAAGATGCCGACGCGAAAGCGCTTTTGACCGCCGAAGGAACTTATCGACGCGGGAAATTTTGCGCGATGAAACCGATCGCCGACGAAGCAGTCGCGCAAATTCCGACGTTGAAGCACACAATCGTCCTTCAACAGAACGGACAGTGGAATGTCGATCTTAGGAACGCCGGCGACAGCGCTACCGAGCGCACAAGTGCCGAAGATCCGATGATGATCATTTACACCTCGGGCACCACCGGCAAACCGAAAGGCGCCGTCCATACGCACTGCGGTTTCCCGATCAAATCGGCGCAGGATATGTGGATGGGTCTCGATCTGCATCCGGATGAAACACTTTTTTGGATGACAGACATGGGCTGGATGATGGGCCCGTGGGAAGTTTTTGGGACACTCATCCTCGGCGCGACCATGATGCTCTTCGACGGCGCGCCCGATTTTCCCGGGCCGGATCGCACCTGGCAATTAGTAGATCGACACAAAGTCACGGCGCTCGGCGTTTCGCCGACGCTCATTCGCGCGCTCCGATCCCGCGGCCGCGGGAGCGACGAAATTGTGCATCGACATGATCTTTCGTCCCTACGGAAATTCGCTTCGACCGGCGAGCCATGGAATCCCGATCCGTGGATGTGGTTGTTCCAAAACGTCGGCCGCGGAAAATTACCGATCATCAATTACTCCGGCGGCACCGAAATTTCCGGCGGAATTGTGATGGGAAATGTGCTTACGCCAATGAAACCGTGCGCGTTCTCCGGTCCGCTCCCCGGAATGGCGGCGGACGTTGTCGATGAAAATGGAAAATCAGTGCAGGGCCAAGTCGGCGAGCTGGTGATTCGCGAGCCCTGGATCGGAATGACGCGCGGATTTTGGAAAGATCGACAACGTTATCTCGACAGTTATTGGTCGCGTTTTCCCGACGTTTGGGTCCACGGCGATTGGGCCGCGATCGACGATGACGGACTCTGGTACATCCTCGGCCGCAGTGACGACACGATTAAAATCGCCGGCAAACGGCTCGGGCCTGCTGAAGTCGAATCCATTCTGGTCGCGCATCCGCAAGTAAGCGAAGCCGCAGCCGTCGGGGTGCCGGATCCAATCAAAGGCGAAGCGCTCGTTTGTTTCTGTGTTCTAAAGAAAGGTGCGAACGGCGATCTCGACTCGGCCGCCGGAGCCTCAGCGAAGGAGGCTCTTACAACCGAGTTGAAAAAGAAAATCGCGACGGAGCTCGGCAAAGCACTTGCTCCGAAAGAAATTATTTTTGTCGGCGACATTCCCAAGACGCGTAATGCCAAAGTTATGCGTCGCGTTGTTCGCGCCGCTTACATCGGCGAAAAACTCGGCGACACCTCCGCGCTCGAAAATCCTGGATCGCTAGAGGAAATTAAACGTGTCGCCGCCGCCAGTTAGGTAGGGCGATTGACCGCAATCGCCCGCGCTTGATACCGTACCCCTTATGAAACGCCTGATTATTCCCCTGTCCTGCGTCCTTCTAGTGATCGCATCTGCGATCGCCACGCAGCCAATCAATTTCACGGGCGAATATTCGGACAGGAGTTTTCTAAATGGTCAGGCCACATTTCAAATGAGCCTGGAGCAAAGCGGAAGCGCGGTGACGGTTTGGTTCAGCGCCGGTTACAACGATGGTCACGGCTTACAGCCGATAGCCGACGGCAACGGCAAAATCATTTCCAAAGGCACCGTCGAGTTCACTTTTACAGATAGCGCCAGGAACGCTGGCACCGGCACAATCACACGCGCCGGCGAAGACATCATCGTATCGCTCAAGACGACGCGCGTAGCCGATTCCCGCTGCCTCGAGCTTTACCGGCAGAACATGCGTCTGAAGAAAGTCGGGAAAAAATAGGCGCAAGAATCGGGTGTTCGTCTGCGATGCGATCGATGAGCGTGTCGCCATGAAAGCAAATTTTCGAATCGTTGGTCTATCGGGGGCGCAATTCGAGCCGCTGTTTTCGCTAAATGACAGGGAACTGGCGCGAAAAGGCGCGCGACGTTTGATTGTCGACGCAAAACCGGGGTTCCCGTGCCGGGTCAGTTTGCAAGACGCGGAGATCGGCGAGCGCGTGATTCTGGTGCCGTTCGTGCATCACGACGTTGAATCGCCTTATCGCGCGTTCGGGCCGATTTTTGTCCGCGAGACCGCGAAAGAAGTCAACCTCAAGCCAGGCGAAATTCCGGATGTAGTGGCCGGGCGAGTTATGTCCGTCCGCGCCTACAATGACAAAGGAATGATGGTGAACGCCGCCGTCACCCCGGGTAAAGAATTGAAGTCACAGATCGAAAAGTTTTTCGACGACGCGAAGATTAGCTATCTGCACCTCCACAATGCCGGCGCCGGCTGTTACTCTTGCCGGGTAGAACGCACCTGATTACACCATCGGCCTGAATCGACCAACGACTTCCTGCAATCGGCCGGTGACCTGGCCTAACGAGCAGACCTCGACAGCATCGAGCAACTCCGGAAAACAATTCTTCCCGCTCTCAACCACCGCCGCGAGTTTATCGAGCGCGCGTTTCGATTTCTCGGCGTTTTTCTTTTTGAATTTCGCGAGCCGGTCGACTTGCAGTTGCTGCTTCTTCCGTGGCGTGCGCGCGAGTTTCACCTCCGGGATGTCGTCGCTGCCGTCGCGGTAACGATTGAGCCCGATAATCGGTCGAACGCCTTCATTAATTTGCTGCTCATAACGGTGCGATGCGTTTTGAATCTGGCTGCGCTGATAACGATCTTCTACCGCCGCGAGCACGCCACCAAGTCGCTCGATTTCTCGAAATTCATCGAGGATCGCAGCCTCGACCGCGCGCTCGACTGCTTTCATGCCCGGTGAGCCGCTCAATATGTTCATGGTGTGTTTAAAAATGCCGGACTCCTCGAGCAGGATCGCCTGACCGTGCGCAGCAAGCCGGATCCATTCTTCGCTCGGGGTGGTGAACGGCTCATCGGCGCTGTTTGAGTGACACGAATTGGTGGCGTTCATGTAAGCGAGCATCAATTCCGCCGCCGTGCGGGTGAGATTATTTTTAAACTCCGCGGCGATCAGCGATCGTCCGCTCGTTTGGGTATGTAACTTGTAAAGCTGCGCTCTCGGTCCAGCAGCAAATACCTCGCGCATTCCGATCGCCCAGATGCGCCGCGAGACTCGTGCGAGTGCAATGTATTCGACGTCGAGTCCGCAATCGAGAAAGAACGAAAGCCGTGGCCCGAATTGATCGACTGGAATTCCGCGCGCGGCGAACATTTCCGCGTAAGCGAAACCGTTCGAGAGCGTGTAGGCGGCCTGTTGCACCGGCGTCGATCCAGCCTCGCCGATGTGATAACCGCTGATCGAGATTGGATACCAGCGCGGCATTTCGCGGGTGGTGAACTCCACCATGTCGGTGAGAAATCGAAGCGACGGTTCGATTGGGAAAATCGTTTCGTTCTGGGCCTGGACTTCCTTAAAAATGTCGGCCTGAATTGTGCCGCGCAATTTCGGAACGACGCTCGCACCGAAGCGACGTTTCGCCGCCGCGATGTACATTGCCATGATAATTGGCGCCGGACCGCTGATCGTCATCGACGCGGAGAAATTTGCCGAACCGAGATCGAATCCATCATAGAGCCGGACCATGTCTTCGACGGTGTCGATGGCCACGCCGCCTTCGCCAATTTTGCCGAAAACGCCGTCCGCGTCGCTGTCGATTCCGTAAAGCGTCGGTCCATCGAATGCGGTGCTCAGCCGATGAGTGCGTTGATGCCGCGTCAGATAATGAAAACGCTCGTTCGTGTCCTCGGCCAGCATCAATCCCGAGAACAAACGGGTCGGTTCTTCCGCCTGCGGAATCTTCTTCTCGGCCTTTTTGTTTTTACTTTCACAGCTTTTCTCAAAACTTTCGACCTCGCGAACCGGCTCGAGATACATCTCGCGATAGGCGCCGTTCAAAAATGGGAACTCGCCCGGCAGTCCTTCGCCAAACAAAAAGCGCGCGATTTCACCAGGCTCATCGATTTCCGGCAAAGCGAGTCGGGGCAGCGGCAATCCTGTTGGCGCACGCGTCGTCGGAATTTTTGCTTTGATGTCGTTCCAACGGCCGAGCAGATCGCGCCCGAATTTTTGATCGGTGCGCGCGCGCTTCACCTGGTCGAGAACGAACTGATTATATTTCTCAACCGACTCAACGACCTGTCCGAGCTTGCTCATGACTTTTTCCGCTCCTTTCCACGTTTAGATTTGTCGCTCGCTGAAATTAACCCGAACAGTTTGTCCACGCCAGAGTCGCGGTGCCGTTTTGCGACGGTATCGAGGAGGCGCTGGGTACCCCGATTTTGTTCGAGACGCTGCTCGATTTCCGTGTGCGCAGTACGAGCGTGCTGCAAATCACTTTTGTTCACGACCACGACATCGGCCAGATCGAGCATTACGATTTTCTGCAACTGGAGCCGGCTGCCGTAGTCCGGATTCATTACCAGGACCGTTTGATCGACGATTCCATTTTTCTGAAACGGCATCGCTTCCTGGCCGGTGCCGACCGTTTCAATGATCACGTAATCGAATCCGGACGACGCGAGCAGCGCGAGACAATCGTGCGTGGCCGGTGAAAGTCCGCCGGCCTGTCCGCGCGTGGCCATGCTCCGCATAAAGACGCGATCGTTTTGGGAATTGATCATCGTCGCGCGATCGCCCAGCAGCGCACCTTTGCCGATCACGCTCGGATCATGCGACAAAATCGCGACGCGTGATTGACGATTCTTCTTGAGGAATCGCAGCACCAGTTCATCGATCAGCGTTGTCTTTCCCGCTCCGCCCGGACCGGTGAAACCGATCACCTTCGCATTTTTGATTTTTGATTTTCGCTTTTCGCTTTTCTTCTGTTTTCTACTTTCTTCGATTTCGGTCAGCTTGTGAGCGAGCTCGATGTCTGACGTTTTTGCACGCGCTCGTTTCGCGCGCGGTTTTCCATACCGTTGCTGAACGAACTTCACCATTTCGCCGAGCGACGTGCCGGCGAAAAAGATTTCGTCTACGCCTTTGCCACGCATGGCTGCGGCATCCTCGTGCGTGATCGTTCCGCCGCCGCCGCCGAACACTTTGATGTCGGTCGCGCCTTTCTTGCGCAAAAGATCGACAACCTCCGCGAAAAACTCGATATGCCCGCCGTTGTAACTCGAAATGCCAATCGCGCGAACGTCTTCCTGAATCGCCGCGCGCACGATGTCGCCGACGGACCGATGATAGCCGAGATAAACAACTTCGATTCCATGGCGGATAAACTCGAGATTGATCGTGTTGATGGCGCTGTCGTGTCCGTCGCAGATCGGTACAGCGGTTAAGATACGAATCGGTGAGGCCATCGGACGAAAAGCCTAACGGTAATCGTTTGACGGGCAATGGCATTCTAGCCTAGTAGCGAGACCGAATGAAAAGGTCGCGGGCTCTTCCTACAATCGTATCGGCTGGTTTGATCGCTGGAATCCTGGATATCACGTCCGCGTTTGTGATCGCGGAGCTCAATGGGACGGGATCGATTCGAATGTTGCAGAGAATCGCCAGCGGTTTGCTTGGTCCCCGATCATTCGAAGGAGGGGTGGCGACGGCAGGGTTGGGTTTGGTCATTCATTTCTTAATCGCGTTTACAGCCGCATCGGTCTTTTACGCGGCTAGCCACAAATTGACTTTCCTGACGCAGCACGCGGTGACATCAGGATTGCTTTACGGAATCGCCGTTTACGTTTTTATGTATTGGATAGTTGTGCCGCTCGCCTTCGTTAACGCCCGCCATTCCGTCTCGAGGGATGTTACCGCCGTCATCATTCATATGCTTTTGATCGGACTGCCGATCTCGCTCATCGTGCGGCGGTCTGCTCGTCCCGCGCTTAGTTCACCATGACCGACCCTCTCGATTTCACCGGCAAAGTTGTGCTGGTGACTGGCAGTTCCCGCGGGATTGGCGCGGAGATGATCAAAGCGTTCGGCAAACGCGGCGCGACCTGCGTGGTCAATTATTTCACGGACCCGCAGGGTCAGAACAAAGCCGACGCAGCGAACGTCGCCAAAGAATTGAAAGATCCGTTGGTGATTGATTGCGACGTAACGCAGCCGGCGCAAGTCGAGGCGATGATGAAACAAATCCAGGATCGACGCGGTGGTCTCGATATTCTCGTGAACAACTCCGGAATCATCCGCGACCGGACCATCAAAAAGATGTCGCTGGAGGAATTCGAAAGCATCGTCCGGGTCAATCTCACCGGGACGTTCAACGTCACCCAAAAGGCGATGCCGATTTTGCGAAACGGCGGGCGGATTGTGAATCTGTCGTCAGTCAGCGGACAAGTGGGCCTTTTCGGCCAGGCGAATTATTCCTCCAGCAAAGCTGCGATCATCGGGCTGACCAAAGTTTCAGCGCGCGAGCTCGCTCGTCAGAATATTACCGTCAATGCGATTGCGCCCGGATTCATCGATGTCGGCATGAGCAAGGCCATGCCCGACGAAGTCACTGAGAATTTCAAGAAACAGATCCCACTCGGACGGCTCGGGGATGTGCGTGAGATCGTGGATGCCGCGCTATTTCTTGCTTCGCCGATGGCGAGTTACATCACCGGACACGTGCTCAATGTAAACGGCGGATTTTACATGGGCTGATGCACTAACAACCAGACCAGACCCGAAAGCATCCCGGCAAATGTCGCGAGCACGAGAGCCGCGCGTCGGGATTGCCGAATCTTGAACTCCGGTCGCGGGATGTCGTCATGAATGTGACTGCCCTCGTAGAGTTTCATCAGGACAAAGGCCACAATGAAACCGACCGCAGCCCATTTTAGACAACCCACGATGAGTCCAAGCATTCCACTCACAATTTAACTCCGGGAAAACAAAGCGCAATTTTCGGGCCGCGCCAACCGATCTATTTGCCACCTTGGACCGATAGTTGATTCGTGGGCTCCCGCCCACTCGCTCGCTACCCATCGCGAACTTGAGCGTCTACTCGGCGGCCGCCCTGCACGCTGAGTTCCCAACGATAACCATCCGGATCATGAAACCAGAGACCAATGTGAGGAGAACCCGGCGCTTCCGGCCCAATCTCATCGCCCGGATCTTCGAGTTCGACCTTGTGCTTTTTCAAATGCGCCAGAGCCTTTCGCAAGATCGACATCGTCGGCAGGTGAAACGACATATGGTCGAAAGTCTTCGGCGAGGGGTTCCCTTTAAATAACGCGATGGTGACGTTGTCGTTGCCGACCGCGACTCCGTTTTCAAATTCGAACTCTTTGCGCAGCCCAAGGACGCGCTGAAACCAGCGGCCGCTTTTCTTCGGATCGCGCACGGCCAGACCGAAATGCCCGACCACGCCCAGCTTAAATGGTACTTTCATAATCCAAAATAAAGGTTGGGAATGGCGAAATTAAAGCGGTAAAAGCAGACATGACTGCGTTGGTACTAATCTTGTGCGCTGCCATCGCCGTCATGGGCTTAGTTGTGATCTTTGCACCCGCTCGAGCAGATGACCTGACGCGCTTGTTCGCCGATAAGACCGGGCTGTGGGTCGCCACTGCAATCCGAGCAGTCTTAGGTTTGGGTTTGTTGGCCGCTGCGGGCGATTCAAAAGCTCCCGTGCTCCTGCGGATCTTGGGCGGACTCATTTTGATTGTCGCGATCGCGATGCCACTACTCGGTTAGATCGACATCAACGAATGATTAATTGGTGGCTTGCCCGAGATCGAAAGATCCAAATAATTTGCGGAGCAGCGTCCTTCGTTCTTGGCGTGGTTTTGATCTACGCAATCCTCTAGCCCAGGCGAAATCGCGCCTGAGAGGTCAGCACGGGAAATGCTCTTTGACCATGCATGCCTCTTGCCATCAGCTCCACCATACCGGCAGCGAAGCCGGAATCGCATCGCTCTGCAACAACACTCAGTCCCACATTCGGATCGGCTTATACTGTCGCCGAGATCAACGCCTACATCGCAATTCGCGACCAACTGCTCGCCGAAGCGGAAGAAGTTCGGACGGCGTCAAAACTCGCGAGCACAGGATTGGCGAATGATTTTGTGCAGGGCTGCCTCCAACCGGCGCGGTCGCCCTATGAGGCTCAGTTTTTGCCCGAAACGGATGCCGTTCGAGAACGCAAACGCTGCGAAGCCGTGCGAAACCGAATCGCGCAGCTCCGCCAAGCTCTAGTCTAATATCGGCGGTTACGGCGCGGCGCGATTGTTCGCCACGGCGAATCCGTCCGGTGGCGGATCGATCTTAATCGCGGCCCCACAACATGGCGACGGATGTCGTCAGACTGCCGCCCATGTTGAACGTCAGATAACGCTTGGCGTTTGGAATCTGGCGCGGGCCGGCTTGCTCGGTCAGATGCTGATACGCTTCGAACACTTGTCGCGCGCCCGTCGCCCCCACCGGGTGACCATCGCCAATTAATCCGCCGCCGGCGTTGACCGGAAGTTCGAACGGAAACGGGCCGCGCATCTTTTCGTTGCGCACCTGGGGCAACGCGGTCGCACCGCTTTTCGCTAACTCCGCGCCCTTCCCGGGCTCGGCCAGTCCGAGAATTTCGTAAACGACGATCTCGGTAATCGAGAAACAATCGTGCACATCCGCGCCCTGCAGATCGCGCGGTTTCAAATTCGCCATGCCAAATGCTTTCTCGGCCGCTTTGCGCGCGATTGAAAATGTCGGAGCGTCTTTTTTGTCGAGCGGCAAGTAATCGGTCGTGTGACCGAAGCCCAATAATCGCGGCGTTTTCTTTTTGTCGCGGCCCATCTTCTCCAAATATTTCCCGGAAACGAGCACGACCGAAGCCGCGCCGTCGGTGATCTGCGAACAATCGGAAACTTTCAGTGGCGGCGCGACGCTTGGATTTTTGTCCGAAACCTGCGAGGCGCAATCGAGCGTGAGGTCGGCATCGCGCATCTGCGCGAGTGGATTCAGTTTCGCGTGCGCGTAGTTTTTCCACGCGACCGCCGCCAGGTCGGATTCCTTCGCGCCATATTTGTCGATGTAAATTTGTGCGATGCGTCCGAACAGCTTCGGGAACATGAAATCGCCGTATTCCGGTTTTTCGTTGTGATAATCGGCGGCCGCTCCGAGCACATCCGAGCCGTCGAGGGATGACATCGTCTTTTGCTGCTCCGCGCCGACGACGAGCACCACGTCGTAAAGTCCGCCCATGATCCATTCCGCGCCGAGCAGCACCGAAAGCGCGCCGGAAGCGCACGCCGCCTCGGTGTGCATCGTCGGAATGCCCCGTAATTTCGGATCGATTTCCGGGATAAATGCGCCGAGCTGCAATTGCTTGGTAAATTGGCCGGCGTTGAAATTTCCAACCGCGCCCGCTTCAATTTCGGCAGGATCGATCTTGGCGTCATCGATCGCTTTCTTGCCGGCCTCGATAATCAAATGCCGGATAGTTTTCCCTTCCTTTTTTAGGTTGCGCTTAAAATCGGTGCGCCCGCCGCCGATAATATAAACTGGCTCGCTCATAACATTGTTAACTTAGCTAACCTTGGCAGTCTGTCATCAGCCGCCGAAGGCACTGATCCCAGTGATGTCCTGGCCAACGACCAGGGTGTGGATGTCGTGCGTGCCTTCATAGGTGTAGACGGTCTCAAGGTTCATTAAGTGACGGATCACGGAGTAACGATCTGTGATGCCCACGGCGCCCAGTATGTCGCGCGCTTTCCGCGCGCACTGGAGCGCCATCCAGACGTTGTTGCGCTTGGCCAGAGAAATCTGCTCGGGACGAGCCGTGCCCGCTTCCATCATGCGGGTGAGACGCAGCGCCAGCAATTGCGCTTTCGTAATCTCCTGCACCATCCACACCAGTTTTTCCTGCACCAGTTGGAAACCCGCAATCGCGCGGCCAAATTGTTCGCGCGATTTGGCGTAAGCGAGCGCGGTTTCGTAACAATCGATGGCCGCGCCGATCACACCCCACGCCACGCCCACGCGCGCTTGTGAAAGGCACGATAGCGGCGCGCGCAGCCCGGACGCTTTGGGCAGACGATTCGCCGTCGGTATCCGGCAGTTCTCAAACCAGCATTCCGACGTGCGTGACATGCGAAGGCTGAACTTCCCTGCAATGTCCTGCGCGCGAAATCCGGGCGCATCCTTCTCCACCACGAATCCTCCGACACCTCCGTCCTCGTCCTTTGCCCAAACCACTTTGACGTCGGCGATGGACGCGTTGCCGATCCAGCACTTGCTGCCGTTCAAAACGTAATAGTCGCCATCGTGTTTGGCGTGAGTTTCCATACCGCCAGGATCTGAGCCGTGCCCGTGTTCCGTCAGCGCGAAACAACCGACGCCCTCGCCCGAGACCAATCCCGGCAACCAGCGCGCGTGCTGTTCCGGCGTGCCGAAGGAATGAATCGCGTATATGACAAGCGCGCCCTGCACCGACGCCTCCGACCGCAGGCCGGAGTCGGCCCGTTCGAGCTCCTGCATGATGAGGCCATAGGCCGTGTAGCTCAGCCCCGCACAGCCATGCTCTTTTAAGTACGGGGCGAACAATCGCAACGCGCCCATTCGCGACCGCATCTTGTCCGGAAATTTGGCCGCGCGATGGCAGGGCACGATCTCGTTGATCACTTCTTCCTGAACAAATCGCCGCGTCCGATCGCGCGCTGCGCGCTCGTCGTTCGTGAGAAGTTCTTCGATGGCGTAGTAATCGAGTGAGGTCGTAGTCATGTGGTGCGGCTCCAAGAGAGAACGTCACAGTTTAGCGGGCACGTGATGCGAAGACAACGTTCCCCCCGCTCCGTTAAATTTCGAATCAGCAGAAAACCATGTCGGAATTAGTCGAGGCCGCGCTGCGCCTTCTTTTCCACTCCGCTCAGCAGTCGAAGAAAAAGAAACTGCGTCCGTTGCCAAAGTTTCATGGGGGACCTTGTCAGATCGACGTCTCCAACCGCGAAGAACTCTACTCCATACTCGATCGAGAGCGTGATGATCTTTATCGACACTAATGTCCTGGTTTACGCCGCGAATCCGCGACTCCCCTTCCATCAACCTTGTCGATCTTATCTTGAACACTGCCGGCATGGCGCTTCGCCATGGTATTTGTCATGGCCGGTTTGTTATGAGTTTTTGTGCGTTTGCACCCACCCGCGACTTTTCTCGAGGCCGTGGCCGCTCGTGGACGGTTGGAATTTTCTGACGGCGTTGCTCGAAAACACGAACGCCCACATCCTGCTTCCGACTGCGCGACATCGAGAAATTCTCGCGGAGGTCGTTTCCGAAATTCCATACTTAAAAGGGAGTATCTTACACGACGCGCACACAGCCGTTCTAATGCGCGAGCACGGAATCCGGGAGATATGCACGCGCGACTCCGATTTTCACCGGTTCCCATTTCTCACGGTGATCGATCCCACGCGATAAGATCGACAATCGCTCCTCGCAAGGATGGGACAGGTGGATCGGCCGCTCCGTCGGGCGCGGCTGCGCCGCCATTATTACCATCGAGCAAGGGACTGCGCGTTCCACCTTATTTCGTCTCTTTCGGCGCGGGCGAGGCGACGAGTTTTTGGAAGCGCGGATCGTTCCGGAGCGGATCGAACATCGGATCGAGCCGGAGCAGCGCAGGAGTGAGCGGTACGTTTTGTGTGGCCAGCGGACCAGCGTACGGTATCGAGAGTAGTTTCTGTAAAGCGGCGATGGCGCGGTCCGGCTCGGCCGCGCGTGCTGCTACGCGAGCCAGGACCTCAATCGAAGCGGGACCAGCGAACCCGTCTTTCTCGATTGGATTCGCG
>WNFY01001871.1_pt1 | contig 19994 bp, 9 predicted proteins | sample 5400091 | NCBI WGS metagenome assembly WNFY01 (sample SAMN13153364, study PRJNA577476) | soil metagenome | isolation source: 60 cm soil or saprolite under grassland replicate 1 | place: USA:California | collected 2016-06-15
CAGTTTTGGGTGGTGGCGTTGGCACCGGGCCAAAGCCACGGTGTGAATGAGATGGCTACGAAGGCAGACTGACTCACCTCCGAGATTAGCGTACGCTGGCGAGGTTGTACTTAGGGCATGTAGAATTCACAAGAATCGCAGAGATGAAAACTGATTCTGCTCTTCGAAAGGCTTGTCGATGGAGGAAGCGAAACCAACAAGACTGATAGTGGGCGTCACGGGAGCAACCGGTACGATATTTGGTGTTCGGCTATTACAGATGCTTCATGGGTCTGGCGTCGAGACCCACCTGGTGGTGAGTAAATGGGGTGCGCGGACTCTGACACATGAAACGCCCCATTCCTTAAAAGAGGTTCAGAGTCTGGCCACCCAGAACTATCAGCCGGGTGATCAGGGAGCGGCGATCTCCAGTGGGTCGTTTATTACACTGGGTATGGTTGTAGCCCCTTGCAGCATGCGCACGCTGGCGGCGATCGCACATGGACTGGGAGACAATTTGATTCACCGCGCAGCCGACGTCGTTCTGAAGGAGCGACGTAAGTTGGTTCTCGTTGTGCGTGAGTCGCCGGTCAACGAAATTCATCTCGAGAACATGTTGAAGTTAGCTCGGATGGGCGTAGTAATTCTTCCGCCAGTACCTTCCTTTTATAACCATCCTCAGAACCTGGACGACATGACTAATCACATCGCTATGCGCATCCTGGATCAGTTTGATATTCATCTCGACGTGGTGAACCGCTGGGATGGCGTGATGGCAACTGAAGGGCAACCACGTTTAGAGGAAACTTAGCTCGGAGATTCTTTATGCTGATTTTTGAGGAGCTCGGCTCACTGGTGGAAAAGCGCTGGAGAGATGTCAATTATAGAGAGAGTTTGTTTCCGGAAATCGCAGCCGGTGCATTGGCAGAAGCTAACTTGATCGAGCGAATTGATCCCTGGCAAATTATCCGCTGGGTTCAGCGAACCCCAAATCTGCCACCGCAGCAAGACATCGCGGCAAAATTCGGTGACCCACCGATTACCCTATATGTAGCTCCGCGATTCTACATCGACGTTTATTATTGGCTTGATGGCACAACAGATATCCACCAGCATTCGTTTTCCGGTGCGTTTCAGGTGCTTTTGGGCTCCAGCATTCACTGCCACTACCGCTTTGAAAATTCGCAAGCGATAAACGAGCATTTTCTCATCGGCAATTTGACGTTGGAAAATGTAACATTGCTCACAAGAGGCGACATCCGGCCGATATTTCCCGGCGCATCTTTTGTTCATTCTCTGTTTCATCTTGACAGGCCCTCAGCCACCATAACAATTAGGACGAATCATACGCCTACGGCGGCGCCTCAGTACTCTTATAGAAGACCTTGTATCGGAGAGGACTCCTTTTTCAAAGAACCGTCGATCACCAGGAAGGTTCAGACTTTGTCGCTGCTGTTCGGAATGAATCATCCGGAAACTGATGTTTTCGCTGAGGAGCTCCTGCGTAATTCAGACCTTCAAACATCGTTTGCTGTCCTTGAAGAAGCTTACAGGCACCTGACGAGCAATTCGTTGCAGAAAGTCTTTAATCCCTCGGCAAGTCATGAGAGGTTTCAACATCTAGTTCAAAAAGCACGAGACAAACACGGACAGCTTGTGGAAATCTTCCAAGCGGTTTTTGAGGAACGGGAAAGGCAATTGGAAATCATCAGACGTCGCCAGTTCATTACCAGTGAAGAACATCGTTTTCTTCTGGCTTTGCTATTGAACGTTCCCGATCGAAGCAGGATCGTGGAGTTGGTGGGAGCGCGTTTTCCAAATGCAGATCCAGTCGAGACACTGATCAATTGGATCGAAGAGCTATCAAAGACAAAGGTGTTCGGCTCGAGTGAAGCAAATGTGTTAGGTATCGATAATTTAGATGAAGATTGCCTTTTCGTTCTAGAGTGTCTATTCCGAGATCTTTCCCTGGAGGAGATGCAGAAGCAATTCAAACTGGAGTACGCGGCAGCGGCTACTACTGAACGCGAGCGTAAGCTCCAAGGACAAGCCCACAGCCTGCTCGCCTCGACGTTATTCAAACCAATGTTTTCAGGCTCAGCCGGATTAAGTTAAGCTGCTGCGGAGCCCCGGCTACTAGGCGCAGGCCTTGGTGCTAGGTTGACCGCTGCAAATCGGGTTCTGAGTGCAAGTCCCTGACTGACATTCACCCGGGCTATTGCAGCAGGCTCCCGGAGGCAAACCCGAGGCCGCCTGGGCCGGCACAGGAGCGACAATCGAGGTGATCAGAGGGATGGACACAGCTACGAAACCCAGGGTTCTTACTAACTGTCGCCGCGAGACGTTGCCAAGGTATTCCTGCCTGTGCGCTTGCAATAGATCCCTCTTCCCCAGTTGGTCCAGCGCTAGCAAAATGACTCGGTCATCAATAGTAGTATTCAACTCTCCTTCCAGCGCTTGTCCTATTTCGCGGATAGTCTTCCTACCATCACAGTGCTTCCAGACTAGTGCTGCTGAGTGATTGAGGCAGTGCGCCTTATCCCGGTCTAGATCATAAACGAGGGTTTCGTCGGACAATTCTTTGACTATTAACGACTCTTTGCGGGCCAGCGGAAGCGAGTTCCTCATTACGGATTCCTCCAAGCAAGAACAAATTGTGGTCCATATGTCTTCCCTGTTAGCGATGATTTGGAAGTAGGTAGAACTTTAGACAACGTCGCGCCAAATAGTCAATAAAATTTCGTCGCCGGCGAGGAGGCTGTCGGAAAAAGCTGAGTCGTTAAGTACGTGAACCTGATTCTCAAGTGGAGGAATTATTGATCACGACGGTCCTTCACTCCGTAGGAGTGAGATGTTTATAGACCGGTACCTAAGAAGCCCCAGGCGCGGTTCGGAGGGCGGAATAAAACTAGATTGGTGCTTGTCGAGTTCAGTTCCGCTCCGAACCGCGCCGGAGGATCGCGGTCCTTTGAGCTATAAACATCTCACCACCTACCCGTTGACACCTACGCCTTTTTGCGTCAGTGATAAACAGGTCGGCTCACTGTTTGTCCGCTACCTTGACCATTATTTCCTCATCATTGCAACGAATTTCAGGCACGTACATGGCATGCCCAAGGACAGGCAGGGCATGGAATGTGCCAGGAGCTTCGGCTCGGAAAGAATAGTGAATCTCCCAAACCCCTTGCGGCAGCTTACTGATGAATAGCGCCACCTTGCGGTCGCGTAATTCCTGGTAGACGAAGCTGGCGCGGCCAGTGTAATTGTTCGAGTCTTCCGCATCGACGGTAGAAGGCGCATGAGCGAGATTCTCACGCCGATTCATTGAAGTGGTCGTCGAAAACTTGCGATCTACCGCTCCTGACTTTAGCTCTTTTGCCAAAAGAGTCTCGCCGCTTCTGAGCTGCACAGCCTCCAAACCAGCCGGCTTCAGATCCTCAAAAAGCAGATATTCATAGTTGTTCTTCGTCTCGATAGTGATTACCACGTCGACTCGGTCTCCACTCGCTACGGTTTCGCCGTTACCCAGAGGTACACGGTCGTACACATATCCCTTTAGCAAAGTCGGATGACCGACAAGCTTGTAGTATTCGCGACGAACGAAGATTTCATTGCCCGCGGACTTTATCGGCTCCTCGAGACTAAAGAAGCTAGCCTGGGCTCCGAAGTAGAGTGGACCACTCCCCGAGATACGGCGAATGCGGATCTCGTTTGCTCCGTCTTGAATGTACTTGCGGTCAATAACAAATTGGCTGGGCGCGCCAAAGGCATCTGCGGCCGTCAGCCGTTTGCTGACAATCGAGTTGCCGTTGACTGTAAGTTCGTATCCGAGATCAGGCACACCCTCACCGCTGACTCGCAAATAGTCGTTGAGGGCGAGGATGGTTATTGCTGTGTCTCGCGTGTTGCTCCACTGCGCGCCGCGTCGATTCTTAATGAGGTAGTTCGTCACCGGTTCAATTAGTTTGTTCTGCGGGTCGATCGCCAGGAGGGCCCTGAGAACGAAGGAGGTGGCCTCGATACTCCCATCGGACCAGCGATAGTAAATCCCATCTTCGCCCCAATGAGCCGTCCCGATAACGGAATCGTTCGAGCTCTGTGGTCCGCGCTGGATGATTGATATATCGGGTGTACGATCTATCTTCACGCCATTCTCAAGATTTCGAACGAGTGTTTGCGCCTTGTCCGCATAGCCAAAGTTGTGCGCGCTCAACGCAAGCAGGGCTCGGGTATAGCTATTCAACTTTTCGCGATTGTTCCAGAGATTGTCAAAAGCTTTTTGTTCCGGTTCACTCGGCCGGCTCTGGCCAGTTCGTCGATTCGACGCGGCGAGAAAGGCGCTGGTCGCGTGGAGCATCCAGGCCTGCATGTCAAAGTTCACTTCCTCTTCGACAATCTCTTTGCTGAGGTAGCTTTCAGCTCGGTCCATGACGTCTGGACGGACGTCTACGCCCGCCTCGCGCGCGAGTGTTAGTCCCCACAGCGCATAGGCGGTCATGAAATGATCAGTAGCGTCCTCTTTCCACCAACCCCACCCGCCATCGCCGTGCTGCATGTTGTAGAGACGCTCAAGGCTCTGCTTCACGATCTGGTTCAGTTCTTGGAGGTCTCTCTTTCCCTTGGGATGGGTTGGCCCAGCGCTCGCCGGATCGATGCCGCCAAAGACTTTTGACATCGCCGTTTCGGGAGACAGTCCGAGGTCCTTGAGCGTCTTAGCTGTAATCACCGCGGGCACGAAACGGCTCATAGTTTGTTCCGTGCAGCCGTAGGGATAATCAATCAGATAGGGAAGGGCATCGAGCATCGTGACGGCCATGCTCGGCGCAATCTGCACAGTCAGGTTAGTTGTCTCAGGTTTGCGTTCGCGCGGAATGTCCAGTCGCAAAATAACGTCATCGCCGCGCAACTTTCCGGACTTGGCCACGAACTTTTCGATACCATGTTCATAGGCGGTGAACTCCCGTTCCATGGCATCGGTTTGAGCTCCTCCTCGCGCAGTGACTTTCAGCTTTACTGTTCCGGCTTTAGGAACCTGGACGACCCAATCGATTCTCTCCTCGCCGTTCGCCGGAACGCTGACTGCTGCTCGCTCGGCCTTTGGTGTGCCGTGATGCATTGTCCCGCCAACAACAACTGCGCCTTCAACTACTAAAGATGGTGTAACACTCTGCGCCTGGTCGTTGTTGTTATTTATAACTCCAGAGACGGTGACGGTATCGCCGGCGACAAAGAACCGCGGCGCCTGAAGGCGAACGATGAGCGGTTTCTTTGTCCGAGTCTCAGAAGATGCTATGCCAAACTTGTCTCCCGCTGTTACGACGCGTGCTGTGGCCGTCCAGTTAGTAAGCGAGTCAGGGTATTTAACTTTGACCGAAGCGACGCCGTTGCCGTCGGTGATGACATCCGGTTGCCAAAAGACAGTTGAACGGAAATCGCTGCGAACCTGTACCGCGGGTTCTTGTGATGGAGCTACTGCCGCCTTTGGAGGGGGCGGGCTTTGGCCGAACCCCTCGAGTCTTCCATTCACAGCCGCGTTCATTGGACCGTCAATAGAAAATTCCGATTTGGACCTATCTGCGCCACCTATGGCCGCTGAGTCATACCTGGCTCGTGCTGCGTTCAAAGTGCCGGAGGGACGCATATCGTTCTCAGATTCAACCCCTAGTCTTTCCTCCTCCGCATCCTTAAGGCCTTGCGGTTGTTGGGCGTTTTCCTCGATCAGCTCCTTGTTTTCTCCAATAATAAGTTTCGCGTATGTCTTCTGCTGGAATGTGCTCTGCACCTGGGAGCGCATTACGCGCTTAGTGCCGAAATAAAATTGGCGCGGGTCACCCGCCATGTCCTGCTGGATGTAAAAGACCGAAGAATCAATCAACCCGAGCGCCACTTCGGCAGCGACCGGATGACCGCCACTGTCGCGCGTGGTTACGTTGAGAACGCCCTCCTCGCCGGGCTGATACTGAGCGCGGTCGGATTTCACTTCCACATTTAAGAAGTGCTCGACTGGCGGAACTACAACTTGTTTTGTATCGATAAATAACTGTCGCTCGCTGACCATCAGAGCGCTTAGAAAAATGTTAGGGACATGTTTCTCTTCGACCGGCAAATAAATCAGCTTCGCAGTACCATTAAGACGGAGAAGCTGGTAATTCAAGATGCCGTCGGCCTCAACACTGAATAGAACGTATCGGTCAGGCAGGGAAGTATTGATCATGACCGGAACCGTCTGGCCCGCCCTGAAGGTGTCTTTATCAACTATGACTTCCAGTCCACCGCTGCGGTAACCGAGTTCGGTAGTTTTATCTGTGCTCACCCAAACAGCAGTTTCCGCCTGGACCATTGGGCCACCCTTGTCAGGGCTGATCCACCCTACGCGATAGAAACCTTCGCGATTGGGAATGAAATCCAGAGTTGCTTCACCGGCTGCGTCCGTCTTCACGCTGCGCGCCAGAATGTCCTCGTGGCCGTAGCCGCGAAACTTAAGTCGCCAGCCACGGCCAGGTCTTTCGCTCACCGGCGGAAACTGACCGCGACGGAGTCTGATTTCGTCACGGATTCGCTTGAGTTCCTCGCCTTTTACCTCGCGGCCGGCTTCATCGATCCAAATCTCATAATAGTAGTCACGGGTCACCTTCACCTGACCAGTAATCACTGAAGGCTGATCATTTGCGTCGAGCGCCTTAATGTTGACCTGAACCTTGTCATTGGGTCGATAGAGGTTGTGGTCGGGTCGCGGGTAGACGTAATAACGCTGACGTGTAACCCGCACTGTGTCGCTGCCAGTGATTTCCCGACGCGAAGCGTCAGTGACGCGAGCTTCAACGTAATACTCCCAATCCTGGCCCGCATTTCGCGGAGTATCAAAAACCAAAGTGGCCTTGCCATTCGCATCGGTTTTCAGCGTCTCGCGCTTAATGATCTGTCCGCGGCCTCCTCCATACTGAAAACGTTGCGGACCAAAGTCCGTGTAGTACCAGGCATACTCTTGTGGTGGTCGCCAGTAGTGGTAAAAGGGATTCTGATAAACCACGACCTCAACGCTGGCATCATTGACTGCACCGCCAAAATAGTAGTCGGCGCTCAGCGTCACCTCCACTTTCTCGCCAAGTCGAAAAGCCTTTTTGTGACCGTCGACTTCCGGAGTTCGTACGGAGACTTTGAACTCCGGAAGTTTGTATTCTTCCAGGCGAAACAGATTTGCACTGCCGATTGTGTGCTCACGCCCTTCGTCGAAAAAGACGACTTGATAAGCACCCAAAGTCATCGTACTGTTCAACTCGAGTGTGCCCCAGGCGCTGCCAAAGTTATTCAGGGTTACTTTTTCTTCCTTGATTTTATTGCCTCGAGGATCGCGAATTTCGTATTCGACGACTTGGTTCGCCGGAGTTGAATAAGCCGACTGCTGGAGTTTGCGCGCTAAGAACTTCCATTGCACCGTTTCCTGCGGGCGATACGCCGGGCGATCGGTAAAGGCATAGATTCGCCAAGCCTGATCGTTGCTCGATTGGTAGTAGCTTTGACCAAGGCTAAATGCTTGTCGGTCGTCGCTTGCAGCACTTACAAATATCTGCTCGTAGTTGTTCTCGCCGATGAGCTCGAAAGTTGCAAGACCATCATTGTTGGTCTTTTTCGACCGCTCGTGCCAAACCCATTCATTGAGCTTGGTGTCGTACGCTTTGGTCCATGCAGTGACACTGGCGTTCGGCAGCGGACGTCCATCAATGGCATCGCAGAAGTAAACTAGCGCCTGCTTGCCCGAGGTCTTTAGCACGACTGACGCGTCGGTTACGAGGATGGCCTCGCGCGCGCTGGCACTTCCGGCGTTTGCCACTATCACGTAGGCCCCGGTTGGCAGGCGAGTGTCCAGACGAAACGTCTCCTGCCCAGGTTTATATGTGCCGTCGTCATTTGTCGCTTTGGACCAGGATTTGACTGCGGCCCGTCCGTTTACGTTTATCTTTGAAGCCCATTCAGTGTTATTGGAATCCTTGCTTGCAAACCGGACATCGCGAGGCAAATCGACTCTGTAGAGATTGAAGTCAATTCTCTTCACATTGCGCCAGGACAGATTTAGCTGAACTTCGGAACCCGGCAGGAAGATACTTGGCGAGTAGATTCCGACCGTTGGTCCAGTAATGTTATTAATTTCTTGTTGGGCCTGATCGTAGTAGCGAGTGTCGCTCTTTTTGAATTCCGAAAGAAGACGGCGGAATAAGTGCAGCGCTTTGGTGTAATCCGGTGCCTGGCGCCATTCGCCAGAATCAAGTTGAGCGATCTGGCCGGTATTCTCCATCCAATCCGCATACGAATAGAGAGCGTCATCATACCAATCAGTGCTCTTGCCAGGCTTGAGTGCATCTTCCAACTCCTCCTGCACGCGCTGACGCTGTTCCCAGTCGCCGGACTGGCGAAATCGTGAAGCTAGATAATAATGAGCCCGCGCCTGGTCCTTCGGATCCTGTGCGATTCTGATCGCATTTTCGAGAATTTCCAACGGCAAGACATTTCCGTAGTAACCGCCGTAATACATTTCCATCCAGGGCGGGGCCACGGTTTTCCAGAAGAGTTGGAGATAGCGCCCACGCGCAGTTTTAAGATCACTTTGACCGGCCCACCATTCAAACGCCTTCTGATAGTGCGGCCAGGCTTCGCCCCAGTTTTGAGGACTGCGACGAGTCCATGAAAAGTCAGCGAGTGATTCCTGAACTTCAACCCATATCCGGTCCTGCTGGTCTGGGCGTTTGAGGTCGCGAACCAGCAAATCGAGCTTCTCGTGCGTCTGCTCAAACTTAGTTGAGTCAGCCGACTCCGTAGCAGCTTCCGAGCGCCAGAGGGTGTCGGCAACACGAAAAGCAACCCAGCGCGCGTCAGTGGCGGATAGTTTTAGCCCTTCGGCCTGGTTGTAGAGCTCGTAAGACTTGGCGTAGGACTGTTCGGCATAGAGTTTTTCTGCCTGAGCTTTTAGGCTGCCATAGTCCGGCTGTTGGGCAAACGTGACAGTGCAGAGGATCAAGAGTGTCAGTATGGTTAGTTTCATGATGCGGCTCCGGAAAGAGAACGCTGACGGACTGTGGGTCTTGCGCTAGGCAGGAGTTTGTTGGCTTCTTCAGTGTTTGGGGTTGTCTGTTGTTGCTGAATGACGGGGGCGAGCAACCTGGCAAGGCTCGCTTGCTCCCTTTAGTAGCGAGCTTGGCTGAAACCGGCAATCTCTTCACTGGGACCGCAGGCGTTCCGCCTGCCATGAGCCTTTCGGAAGGCCCCCCATCGGTGACCGATGTTTCCGTCCCCGCTGATCTGTGTAACAAACCGTCAACCTTGCTTTCTTGAGCAGGCTTTTTTGAGTAAACAGATCGATCCACGAATCTACACGAACCCAAAGACAGGAACTCACACGAAATTTTGTTAGTGTTACTTCGTGTGATGCGCGTGGATCAGGTTTTGAGTCAGGTTATTTGCGGCTGGAGCTGCGTTGTGAAGACGCTGGTATACTCACGCACGTTTGGACCTTTATCAAGCTCATACTCAATGATTCGTCATCGCCCTCTTGATACTAAAGGAGATTGCTCATGCGCGATGTACTTCCGTTAGCCTTATGCCTGGCGGTTTTTCTCGGACTCCAAACACCAGCTGTCTCGATTCCGCCCGAGGCCGTATACCTTCTCAAGCCGGCGCACGTCTTCGACGGTGACTCGGCTCAATTGCACGATGGCTGGGTTGTGTTAATAAGGGGAGAGAAGATCGAAGCCGCTGGACCGGGGGGCGAGATCAAAACGCCGCCGGATGCCAGGGTCATCGAGCTTCCACAACTGACATTGCTCCCCGGTCTCATCGAAGCGCATTCTCACGTTCTACTTCATCCTTACAGCGAGACCTCCTGGAACGATCAGGTAGCTCATGAATCGCTTAGCTTACGAATTGCGCGTGCGACAAATCACCTGCGAAATACACTGATGGCCGGTTTTACCACGATCAGAGACCTTGGAACGGAAGGCGCAGCCTATGCTGATGTTGGACTCAAGCAGGCAGTGCAGCAGGGAATTATTCCTGGTCCACGAATGTTCGTTGCTACTAGAGCCATCGTTGCCTCGGGCAGCTATGGACCGAAAGGTTATGCTTCTGAATGGCGCGTACCACAGGGCGCAGAAGAGGCGGATGGAGTCGACAGTCTAACGCGTGTGGTTCGGGATCAGATCGGACATGGCGCCGACTGGGTCAAGGTCTATGCAGACTACCGGTGGGGCACACAGGGTGCCGCACCAACCTTTTCGTTGGAGGAACTGAAGCTCGCAGTTGAAACCGCGCGCAGCGCCAATGTGCCGGTGTCGGCACACGCGACTACGACTGAGGGCATGCGCCGGGCCGCACTGGCGGGTGTCGAAACGATTGAGCACGGCGATGGAGGAACTCCCGAGGTCTTTCGTCTAATGAAAGAGCGCGGCGTAGCGCTCTGTCCAACGCTTTCGGTGGCCGGGGCGAATGCCGAGCGAAAGCGCGGCGTATTCAAAGCTGCACTCGATGCGGGAGTGGTCATCGCCAGCGGCAGCGACGTCGGTGTTTTTGCTCATGGCGATAATGCACGTGAGTTGGAAGCAATGGTGAGCTTTGGGATGCCTGCCATGGACGCGCTTCGTTCGGCGACATCGATTAACGCTCGTGTTCTACACATGGAGGGTCGATTAGGCCAAGTGAAACCTGGTCTACTCGCAGACGTGATCGCGGTTGACGGTGACCCGACAAGAGACATTTCGGCTTTGCGTCGAGTGCGCTTTGTGATGAAAGGCGGCACGATCTACAAGGGGCCGTGAGACTACGAGCCTTTCGGGGAGGTTGTGCGGTCTCATTCACACCCGGCTTCAGCCGGGTGTGAATGAGAAGTTAGCAGATGCTTTTCCCGCCAGGTTCCTTAGAGCGCAAGCTCCACCGCGTCATACTGGTCCATCAGCGTACTGCACGCACGCTTTTCAACTGGCCTAATCAGACAACATTCGTGGTGGAGCGGGCCTGTGCGTACGCTAGAGATTAGAGTCGCAGTTAATCGCGTCAGAAAATCCTAGCTAAAAATCCGACTTCGTGGTAGAAAAGCGCAATCCCGTGCGACACGGTGTCCCTCGTGGGCCCGCAAACGTCAGCCATCCTACCCCCCACGTGATGGGCGCTGAATGTGGTCATACTCTTTTCAAACGGCAGGCTCGACGGGCCCATATGCCATCAACACCGGGGCCACCATGTAGCACGGAGGGCGTTTCTGGACAGACTGTAAGTTTTGACAGTATTTGCCATCCTCAGCCGCCGATAGAATGAAAACCGGCCGTTTATTTCCGGGCAAGCGAACGGCGATCAGTTTCGACTGGACGCTGAACGAGCAGCGGTAGGACATCTAGACTTTGGCTCTGTCCCGCAGACGCCGGCCTCTATTAATTTACGATGGAATTACTCCCACCAACGTTCTAGAAGGAGGATTAAATGGAAAGGAAGTCCCGTAGCCTAGTCTTTATCGCCGTAGTGATCTCCATGCTAGCTCCAACCTGCCTTGCGCAGGATACGGCCGACAAAGTTTTAAAGCAGCAAGGACCCTACACGCTGTCGCTTGAACTGGAGTTCACCAGGAAGAACCAAAATCCCTTACAACGGGCTATTTCCTTTCTCGACTGGGGCACCAATGGCTACGCCACCGGGTTTGTGGTGGGCGATGGCTTGGCAATGACCGCTTATCACGTTGTCTCTGGGGAGCTGAGCGACTCGAAAAAGGCTGCACTAGGTTTTAGTCACAACGATCAGCTTGACGTCAAAGTTTTCGTTAATGGTTGTCAGGCCTCAGTGATCGAGGTCGACAAACAGGCTGACCTCGCTTTGATTGGAATATGCCGCTCGCAGAAGACCTGGACTCCTGCTTTTCAGGCTGTACCCAACAAGGACGAAAAGCTGCTGCTAATCGCGCGACCTCACGGCGATAAGATGGTTAGCCGCGGGACCTATTTCGGACCATATGAATTTGGCGGACAGGAGTACTGGTCGGCTATCATTGAGGCGCGCGACGGTTACTCCGGGAGCCCGGTCTACAACCACAAGGCGGAGGTTGTAGGAGTGTTTAGCGGCTACGATTGGGCCAAAAAACTAGCCCTGATTAGTCCGGGAGCCAAAGCCCAAAAACTCCTCCAGGATTATATTGCCAAGGCGAAGCCCTGACCCTTCAATTTGGCGACACCTACCCTGATTTTTCCCCGGCACAGCTTCATACTGTGAATGCGTTTGTCCGCTTATAGCGGAGGTCGTTCACGCCCGCGGAACCTTGTAGGGGCGTCCCTTACGTGGGCGCCCCCGCTCTTGCAACCGAAGGGCGCCCACGTAAGGGACGCCCCTACAATTAATCAAGCTTTCCTGGCCCACGCGCCGTCTAAATTGTTGACCCAGGGGGCTGCCAGGCATGTTATATTACGTTGAACCTGGGAATTGGCCGGGTAGCCACCTCCAAAATCGTATTATCCTCACAGTTTGTGTTCGCGTTAACCTTTTGACTGTCCTCCCTTTGTTACGTTCGCAGCTTTTGGTAAACGCTTGAACCGGCAGCAATGTCGTTTAAGTTATTCCTCTGTCGGAGAGCTTAATCATGAAAAGCAGTCTCCCTTGTTGCGTCCTTAGAAGGTCGCATCGACTTTTGCAAATCACCTTTCTCTTCGCTACGTGCGGCGGTCTCCTCGTGCTTCAGGCTGCGACGAACAAGTCGCCGGTCCTGCTTAGCGACACGAATTCGACCCGGGCGGTTGCACTCGAGTCGGGGAGCCTTAAGCCAGAGCCTTTTCCGCTCACCGCATCGGTAAAGTTCGGGTCCGATACGCGAACGCGGATCGCTATCTTCGCGATGAATTTGGAGTTCCTGGCCGGGGAGGGAGCTAACGCGCTGACGTCCGACGTGCAGGACGTAACTGGCAAGCAGTATCCGCTAACGGTCGAATATTCGGCTTCCGTGCCGGGTTTCCCAGGAATCACGATGATAATAGTTCGTCTTGCCGACGACTTGGGTGATGCAGGCGACGTCTTGTTGCGGATCAATCTTCACGGGATGTCCAGCAATCGGGTGCGCCTAGCAGTCGGTCATATGGGTGGTGGCCCGGCTGACGATTCGGGCGCAGTTCCAACTCCGGCCCCTTCTACTCCGCCTCCCGCTGATCCGGTAGCAACGCCAAATCCTTATACCGATCCGAGTTTTGCCGCCGGCCCGGACGCAATTAGATTCCTCGAGCAGGCATCCTGGGGACCTACTACTACCGAGTTAGCCAGAGTTCGGAGCATGGGCTTCCGCACTTGGATCGATGATCAGTTTACTCAGCCATTATCCAGTTATCCGACAATGCCGCTCTATCCCACCGATTCGAGCGTGGGTTGTCCTTCAGCCAGTCCTACACCTGCGCCGGCGACCTGCACCAGAGATAACTATTCGATGTACCCGCTTCAGGTTAGATTCTTCCAGAATGCCTTAACCCAACCGGACCAATTACGCCAGCGAGTCGCCTTTGCTCTGCACAAGATCATCCCTGTCTCAGGCCGAGATCTCAATAATGAACCAGGTTGGGTGCAGCCTTACCTTTCTATCTACGATCAGAACGCTTTTGGTAACTTCCGGAACATCCTGATGCAGATCACATTGAATCCTGCTATGGGTAACTACCTTGACATGGCTGGGAATTCAAAGGTGGCTCCAAATGAAAACTACGCTCGCGAGGTCATGCAATTGTTTTCAGTTGGGGTGGACCAGTTAAATCCCGACGGCACGCCTGCTTTGGATGCCAGCGGAAACCGCATCCCAACCTATGACCAGGCGACGATTACCAATCTGGCCCGAGTCTTTACTGGTTGGAATATTACCTCCACCTCCGTCACATTAAATGGGCAAGCACAAAACGTTCCTGACTACATAACCCCAATGCCGTTGGTAAACAACACAAACACCTACGACATAGGGCAAAAGACACTCTTGAACGGCCAGGTATTGCCGGCGTGTACTAACTGCACGAACACCGCGAATTTCAAAGCTTATAAAACAGCAGAACTCAGTGCAGCAATCGACAATCTGTTCAATAGCCAGAATACAGGTCCATACATTTGTAAGGAGATGATTCATCAACTCGTTACCAGCAACCCCAGCCCAGCCTACGTCGGTCGCTGTTCAGCGGCATTCGCCAACAACGGCTCGGGGGTTAGAGGCGATTTGAAGGCCATGATTCTGGCGATTCTGTTGGATATCGAGGCGCGGGGAGATGTGAAGACGGATCCGAATTTCGGCCATCTGCGCGAGCCGATCCTTCTCGTCACAAACATCTTGCGAATCTTCAATGCCACGTCCGATTACAACCTGGCAGGGTCGTTCAGGACTAACAGTTTCGTCGGCGAGTTACAGCAAGACCTTTTCAACCCGCCAACCGTATTCAGCTATTTCCCCGCGGACTATGGCGTTCCATCGACGGATCTAGTTGGTCCGGAATATGGAATTCTTTCGAGCACCACGGCGTTGCGCCGTGCCAACTTCTATAACACATTACTGTTCGCAAATAGCGGCAATGGCATTCCGCCTGGTTCAGGGACTGCCGCAGTTGATAGACCGACAGGTACGCAAATAAATTATTCGGCTTATCAAGCCCTCGCCGGCAATCCGCAGCAACTCGTTGATGCTCTGGATGTGGCTATGATGCACAGCACCATGTCGGCGCAGATGAAGAGCGCAATCGTCCAGAATGTGACGAACATTTCCAATGCCGATGGAGGAAAAGCGAGAACGCAGAATGCGATCTACCTCATCGCTTCTTCGTCGCAATATCAGGTGGAGAGATAATCATGGCCATAAACAGAAGACTCTTCTTGCGTCGCTCGAGTTGTGCTGCAATCAGCGCCGCGGCTTTCGCTTCCAGTGTTGAGAAGTTTGGGCTCATAAATGTATTCGCTCAGCAGCCCGAGGCTGTAGCTGACTACAAAGCGCTCGTGTGTATCTTCCTTGGTGGTGGTAATGACGGCAACAATACAGTTGTGCCATTGGATGACTACACCAACTACTCTAATGCTCGCTCGGCCGCCGGTCTCGCTCTCTTGCAATCTCAATTGCTCCCCATTAACCCCCCGGGGCGACAGTTGGGTTTGCACCCCAATCTTTCTCCCGAAGTCGCGAATGCAGGCGTCATGAAGGGTGTTTTAGAAGTTTGGAACCAGGGGAAGCTTGCTATCGTTGCCAATGTCGGGAACCTCGTCCAGCCAATCACGAGGACGCAGTATCAACAGAACATCGGCCGCCCATATCAACTTTTCTCGCATTCCGATCAGGTGGCCCAACAGCAATCCGGGATTTCAAGTGCTCCGGCGCAAACCGGCTGGGGAGGCTTAGTTGCCGATAGGATGATTGCGGTAAACGGCTCAGCGCCACTGCCGATGATCATCAGCATCTCCGGTACTTCATTGTTCGCTACCGGAAAGCTTACCCGACAGCTGGCAGTTTCAGCTGCACCGACACAGCTGAATCAGTTGCTGCCCCTGACGATGACCGGTGATGTTGGGAACGTACGACGCGTTACCTACGATGCGCTCCGGGGGTTCGATACCGGCTTTAGCTTGGTAAAGGCCTCAAGCGACACGACCACGCAAGCCCTGGTCGCCGGCGCGGCCCTGGGCACTGATCCCACGCTTGTAACGGTGTTTCCAAATAGCAGTCTCGGTAATCAACTCAAACAAGTTGCCAAACTTATCAAGGCTAACCTTACTCAGGGTGCATTGGGACTCAGCCGCCAGATCTTCTTCTGCAGTCTTGGTGGGTTTGACAATCATTCAAACCAGACGGGTAGCAACCCGACAAATCCTGCCGGCGGAGGCGCCAACTCTGGTAATCAGGGCAGCTTGCTTGCCCAACTCAGCCAGGGTATGCGAGCGTTCTATGATTTTACGACTAACGTGAATAACGATTTGCCGGGAATCGGTTCCATCGCATCGCAAGTTACCCAGTTTACGATGTCAGACTTTGGACGCACTCTACAACCTTCGGGCTCTGGAGCGGCAACGGTGGGGTCCGATCATGCATGGGGAAATCAGCTGTTTGTCATGGGAGACGCAGTGCTTGGCGGTAAGTTGTACGGAACGTACCCGACCCTGGCAATGGGTGGCCCGGATGACGCCGATACTCGCGGACGTTGGATACCGACGACGTCTATCGATGCGTACGCGGCGACACTCGCGCAGTGGTACGGGCTGCCGTCAAGCGACGTTTCGCTCGTATTCCCTAGTATCGGCAAGTTTCCCACTTCAAATCTGGGATTCCTGTCCTAGCAGGCTGCTGAAAAAGGGACTGTGTGCAGCACTCGCCTTGTTTTTGGAAGTTTTGGAAACAACGACGAGAACACGATCCACGAAATTTCACGAAATAAAGAACGAATTTAGTATTTAGTTCGTGTGGGTTCGTGGATCGGGTCTTTGTCTTCGTTTTTCCAGCAGCCTGCTAGAGTTCTTAGCAGAACGAGTTACGGGACAAGTGAAGGTTTAGTTGGAGGGTTCCTGAGGTAGTGGCGCGCTAAGTTTTCAACCGCTACTCGGAACCCTCGCGCATTATTAATAACCGATCCCTGGGCTTTTTGGTTTGCTCTCGACGGCGCTCTGATACAGTTTAGAGGTGTGGGTTAATCTGCTTCGTAAGAGGATTGCTCAAAGTATGCGAACAACTCTGCGCCGTTTAGTCGCCTTTGCGCTTCTACTTCTCGGTACCGTGATGATGTTGGCGACTTCGCATGGCCCAAACCGGCCGCTAGACCCGCTAAGGGATTCAGAAGGTCGCATCCTTTCTCCAGGAATCGATCTTGAGGCCAAGACACAGACTAAGCCGGCACTGGTCCTGCGCGACCTATCGCAATTGCCATTGGCATTTGAAGCAAACCTCGGTCAGGCAAATCGTAGCGCAAGGTTTCTGTCCCGTGGCCCGGGTTATGGCGTGACGCTAACCGATACGGATGCTGTTCTCGCGTTTGGCTCGCCCCATAACAGCCAGAGCGAGAGCGATGTGGTGCGAATGAGATTGGGGGGATCGAGGGCGCTTCTAAATCCTGAAGGCGAAGACCAGCTTAGGGTACGCACAAACTACTTCATTGGAAATGATCCAACGAAGTGGCTCGAGAATGTGCCTTCATACTCCAGAGTTCGTTACGCAAATGTTTACAACGGAATCGATCTTATCTATTACGGGAACCAACGGCAGCTCGAGTTCGACTTTGCAGTAGCGCCATTTGCTGATGCAGGCTCGATACGACTTAACTTTGGCGGCTTACTGAAGCTCATTTTAGCCAGTGATGGTGATCTGATTCTCACCAGCAGGCGAGGCAAACTGCGGCAACGGAAGCCGGTGGTTTACCAGGAAATCGATGGAGTCCGAAAAGAGACTGAAGGTCGTTACGTTCTGACCGGACGTAACGAAGTACGTTTTGAAATTGGAGAATACGATAAGACTCGTCCGTTGGTGATTGACCCAGTTTTGGTTTACTCGACCTACCTCGGCGGTACCGGCAACGATTTTGGGAACAGCATCGCTCTGGATTCAGCCGGCAACATCTACGTCACCGGCGAGACGAATTCCGTAAATTTCCCCACGCATAATCCCTTGCAGGCAGTGGGTGCCGGTAATTCGGACGTCTTCGTAACGAAACTAGACTCAACCGGATCGGCCCAGATCTATTCAACATATATCGGTGGCAGCGGTCTCGATCGAGGCGATTGCATCACTGTAGACAGCAACGGAAATGCTTATATTGTGGGACGAGTAGACTCAGCCTCAGTTAACTTTCCAACCACCGTCGGTTCCTTTCAACCGACGTATCGCGGTGGCGACTTTGATGGCTTTGTAACTAAACTGAATGCCGACGGTAATGCCCTGGTGTATTCCAGTTATCTCGGAGGCAACGATAACGATTCGGCAGTCGGCATAGCCGTCGACTCAGCCTTCAACGCTTTCATTACCGGGGGTACTAAGTCCAGTGATTATCCGACCACACCCAATGCCTACCAGACAAGCATAGCAGGCGACACGGATGCCTTTGTCACGAAACTGAATCCGGCAGGAAGCACCTCAATATACTCAACTCTAGTCGGTGGTCTTTCAACTGATCGGGGCAGTAGTCTCGCCGTCGATGCCAACGGTAGCGCATTTCTGGGCGGGCTTACGCGCTCAACAGATTTCCCCACCGTCAACGGTTTTCAGAACGCGAACGCAGGTGCTTTTGATGCTTTTGTATTGAAGCTCAACAATGACGGAACGGATTTGCTTTTTGCAACATACCTCGGCGGCAGCGGCGATGACCGCGCCTTCGGACTAGCGCTCGATGGGGCCAACAACTGCTATATAGCTGGCCAGACAAGCTCAAACAATTTTCCGGTAGCCAACGCGCTCTATCCCACGTTTGGAGGTTCCTTCGACGCGTTTGTCGCCAAGATTGATTCTGCAGGAACGAAGCTTTACGCCACTTACCTGGGCGGCACTGCTGACGATCGGGCCACTGCCATTGCCGTCGGAGCGAATCAGCCTTACATCACGGGTTTCACTTCCTCGAGCAATTTCCCCACGAGTAACGCAATTCAGAATACGAACGCCGGCGGCACAGACGCCTTCATCTCAAAGCTGAATGCTGGCGGCACCGCGTTGGTCTATTCGACCTATTTGGGCGGCGCTGCCAACGACAATTTCAACAATCAAAACATTACGTACAGCGGCGGCGTCGCTGCGGATTCTCTTGGCAACGCATATCTGACAGGCTTTACCTTTTCGACAAACTTTCCGATCACGAGCGGTCCGTTTCAAAGCAGTAACGCAGGCAGCAGCGATGCGTTTGTTCTGAAAATTGCTGACACCGGCAGTTCAGGCGATTTCTCTGTGTCTGCGAGCCCCGCGAACCGGCTTGTGGTTCCCGGAGGCGTTACTACTTACGACGTCAGCATCACACCATCTGGAGGGTTTACCGGTCAGGTAGATTTTAGTCTTAGCGGACTTCCGACAAGCAGCAGTGGAAGCTTCAACCCAGTTTCCGTAAACGTATCTGGTTCATCCACAGTTACGTCCACACTAACTGTTACGACGACTCTGTCCACTCCGCTGGGCGAAGCGCAATTGACCATTACCGGCACAGCAGGCGTTCTGCACAGAAACGGCGCGACCAAATTAACGGTCGTCAGCCCTGCGAGCGCTGATCTAGCTCTTAACAAAACGGGGTCGCCAAATCCAGCCGCTGTCGGCGCCAACCTCTCCTACCGACTTGTTGTGACAAATAATGGACCGGGCGGCGCGACCGGCGTGATCACATCCGACATGTTGCCGGGCAACGTAACGTTCGTTTCTGCGTCGCCAACCCAGGGAACCTGTAACGGAACAGCCTCGATCAATTGCAATCTTGGCAGTCTTGCGGCGAATGCAAATGCAGCGGTGACCATAGTCGTAACGCCGAATCAGATAGGACAACTCAGCAACACGGCCAGTGTGGTTGCTAACGAATCTGACCCGGTAGCCGCCAACAACAGCCAGACGGCGCAAACTAATGTGCAGTCCCAGGCCAGTGGTCCAACGATGCTGGACGCTAACCTGACTGTAAGTACGGTTTTCACCGGATTGAATCAACCTACCAGCATGGTCTTCCTGGGAGCGAATGATTTGCTGGTATTGGAGAAGACCACCGGCAAGGTGCAGCGAATTGTTAACGGCATGTTGCAGAGCACGCCGCTCGATCTCGCCGTCAATGGCGCCTCCGAACGAGGGCTGTTAGGTATCGCGCTTCATCCGAAGTTTGCCGAAAATGGGTTCGTCTATCTCTATTGGACCGAGAGTAGTACCGGCGTCGACACAGCGAACATTGATGAGGTGACTCTGCTTGGGAATCGAGTAGATCGGTATCTTTGGAATGGGTCGACACTGACATTTGATCGGAATCTAATCAGGCTCCGCGCCTTGCAGCAGGACGCGAATCAGTCATCACGCGGCAATCACAATGGCGGGGTTTTGCGTTTTGGTC
>WNFY01002702.1_pt1 | contig 19993 bp, 18 predicted proteins | sample 5400091 | NCBI WGS metagenome assembly WNFY01 (sample SAMN13153364, study PRJNA577476) | soil metagenome | isolation source: 60 cm soil or saprolite under grassland replicate 1 | place: USA:California | collected 2016-06-15
GGCGCGCTCTGGGTGTGCAGGGTGGCGAAGACGAGGTGGCCGGTCTCGGCCGCGGTCAGGGCGGTCGAGATCGTCTCGAGGTCGCGCATCTCGCCGAGGAGGATCACGTCGGGGTCCTGGCGGAGCGCGGCGCGGAGAGCGTTGGCGAAGTCGGTCGCGTCGACGCCGATCTCGCGCTGGTTGACGACGCAGCGCTTGTGGCGGTGCACGAACTCGATCGGGTCCTCGATCGTGAGGATGTGCTCGGCGCGCTTGCGGTTGATCTCGTCGATCAGGGCCGCGAGCGTCGTCGACTTACCGGAGCCGGTCGGCCCGGTGACGAGCACCAGCCCGCGCGGCTTGTCCGTGAACGCGTGGAGGCTGGAGGGGATCCCCAGCTCCTCGAGCGTCTTGATCTCGGTCGGGATCAGGCGGAAGGCGGCGCCGAGGGTCGCGCGCTGCCAGTACACGTTCACGCGGAAGCGCGCGAGGCCGGGGATGGAGTGCGCGAAGTCGATCTGGCGCCCGATCTCGAGCTGCTTCTGCTGGTCGGTGGAGAGGACGCGGTAGAGGAGCTGCTGGGTCGTCTCGGCCGTCAGCGGCGGAACGTCCTGCAGGGGCTCGAGACGGCCCCGGACCCGGACGACCGGGTGCGCGCCGACCGTGATGTGCAGATCCGACGCATTTCGCGCCACCATCTGCTCCAGCAAGTCGTCGATTGAGTACAGGCTCTCCGCCATGACCGCTCTGCGGCTATCGGCAGTAGTGGAGCCATTCTTGAGAGCGGCTCGCGTTCACCCGATCGGGGGGGTCGAACGAGGAGCGCGGCGCCGATGGAGGGGCAGGCCATCTGCGCACCCCTTAAGGAGGAAACACGAATGCGTTACAGCCTTTCGCACCGACTCGGCCAGGTGCGGCGCGATGAGGGTGGTTTCACCCTGATCGAGCTTCTGGTCGTGATCATCATCCTCGGGATCCTGCTGGCAATCGCGATCCCGTCGTACCTCAGCTTCCGCACGCGGGCCAACAAGTCCGCCGCGCAGGCGAACGTCCGCGCTGCCGTCCCGGGCATGGAGGCGTTCAACGCCGACCACGCCACCGGCTACACGGGCGTGACCCTGACGAAGCTGCAGGCGTCCTACGACGCCGGGATCAAGAACATCAAGATCTCGGTTGCCACGGTCGGCGGGTACTGCGTCCGCAACACGATTCCGGGCACGGTTCAGTACCACAAGTCCGGCCCCTCGGGCGACATCAAGACCGGCTACTGCTGATCGGAACGACCCGAGTAAGTACGCGAAGGGCGCGGGAGACCGCGCCCTTCTTCGTTCCGTCACCCGTTCGGGTGTCATGCCTGCAGCAATCGCAGGCCGATCTATTCCTCAGCCACCGCAGTTCAACGAACCGAAGGAGCATTCGAATGACTACCAGCCTGTGGCAGCGAATCCGGAGAGACGATCGCGGTTTCACGCTGATCGAGCTCCTGGTCGTGATCATCATCCTCGGGATCCTGCTGGCAATCGCGATCCCCTCGTACCTCAGCTTCCGCACGCGGGCGAACAAGTCCGCCGCGCAGGCCAACGTCCGCGCTGCCGTTCCGGGCATGGAGGCGTTCAACGCCGACCACTCGACCGGCTACACGGGCGTCACCCTGACGAAGCTGCAGGCGTCCTACGACGCCGGGATCAAGAACATCAAGATCTCGGTCGCAACGACGGGCGGCTACTGCCTCCGCAACACCGTTCCGGGCACGGTTCAGTACCACAAGTCCGGCCCCTCGGGCGACATCTCGCCCGGCTACTGCTAGAGCCGGCCGGCCATTTGGGTGTCGAAAGGGCGCGGGAGACCGCGCCCTTTCTATCTGTCAAGGGGCGCGCGTCACGTGCCGATAGAAAGACGGTGAGTCAGCGGACACGGATTCTCGCTGCGGCCGGACTTGTGGCCCTGCTTGCGCTCGGCGGAGGGCTTCTCCTGCTGACCGGCGGGCAGAGCACGCCCAGCGCCGCGGTGAACAAGATCAAGCCGCTTCATCCGGTCAAGCACCACCTCCGGTCGGCAGCCAAGAAGCCGAAGACGAAACACGCCGCGAAGAAGAAGGCAAAGACGCCCGCGGTGATCGACGGGATGCCCGGCACGCTCGCCGTGGCGCTGCGTTCGAACCCGGTCGTCGTGGTCGCGCTCTACGCGCCCCGCTCCTCGGTGGACGTCGTGGCTCGGGACGAGGCCCGCCAGGGAGCCGCGATGGCAGGCGCCGGCTTCGTCGCGCTGAACGTCGCCGACAACAAGGTTGCAGCGCCGCTGACCTCGCTTCTGACGGGCGCCGCTACGGCGGCCGACCGGGTCCTCGACGACCCGGCCGTGCTCGTCTTCCAGCAGCCGAGGACGCTGTTCGTGCGGTTCAACGGCTACACGGATCGCGACACCGTCGCTCAGGCCGCCGTCAACGCGGGCGCCGTGAAGACGACGGTGGTCGGGAGCTCCGCCGCGTGGGCGAGCCGGGCCAACGCGATCTGCAACAAGCTGGCGACCGATCTGCTCCGGCTGCCGCTGCCGACCGGGGGCTCGACAGCCCTCGACTGGCTCGACAAGGTAGACGGCGTGCTCGAGAACACGGTTCAGAGTCTGCGCGCCCTGACGCCGCCGAAGGGCCGCGAGCCGCAGGTTCGGCAGATGCTTGCGCTCTACGAGCAGGCCGTCGCGGGATCGCGCTCGCTGATCGCGGACGTGCGTGCCGGCAAGAGCCCCGACCTCGCCGCGTTCCAGCAGCGGATGTCGACGCTGGGCGCCCGCGCCGATGCGATCGCAGTCGACCTCGGCGCATCCGCCTGCGGCGGCTCGAGCCAGTGAGCAAGAGCTCGGGCAAGCTGTCCGCCAAGGCGTCACCGGCAGGGCAGGAGCTCTTCGTTCGCCATGCTCGCCGGGACGGACGGTCCGTCGCGGTGATGCGGGCGATCGAGTACCCCGATTCGTGCGTTGTCGAGGCGGAGGTCTATCCCGTCGGCGTGGCGAGCACCGAACCGGCGCGGCCTGGGCCCTACACGTTCGCGAATGCCCGCGAGGCGACGGCCTTCGTCACGGAAGCGGTCGAGGCGCTGATGTACCTCGGCTGCGACGTCCAAGCGGCTTAACGAAACCCGCGCAGAGCACTCCGCCTTCGGCGGAGTCCTGCACGCTGACGTTCGAGACGCTTACCCCGTTAGGTCGTAACCCGGGCCAGCTCTTCGATCGAGGTGAGGCCGGCCGCGACCTTGGCGAGGCCGTCGTCCCAGAGCGTCCTCATGCCCTCCTCGATCGCCGCCCGCTCGAGCTCCTCGCGGGTCGCGTTGCGCGCGGCCATGTTCTCCAGGTTCTCGCTCATGACGAGCAGCTGGAAGACGCCGATCCGGCCCTTGTAGCCCGTCTGGCCGCAGCGAGGGCAGCCCTTCTTGCGGTAGAAGACGACGCCGTCGGCGGCAGCCGCGACCTCGGGTGAGATGCGCGTCTTGATCAGGTCCTCGATCGTGGGCGTGTACATCTCGCAACAGTGCGTGCAGAGCTTCCGCGCGAGCCGCTGGGCCAGCACCGCTGAGACCGCCGAGCCCGTCAGGAACGGCTCGACGCCCATCTCGTTAAGCCGCGAGATTGCCCCGGGCGCGTCGTTCGTGTGCAGCGTCGAGAGCACGAGGTGGCCCGTCAGCGCCGCCTCGATCGAGATCTTGGCCGTCTCGCTGTCGCGGATCTCGCCGACCATCACCACATCGGGATCGGAGCGCAGGATCGACCGCAGCGCAGCAGCAAATGTCAGGCCCGCGCGCGGGTTGATCTGCACCTGGTTGAGGCCCGCGAGCCGGTACTCGACCGGGTCCTCGACCGTGATGATGTTGATCTCCGGGCGGTTGATCTCCGTCAGCGCCGCATAGAGGGTTGTCGACTTACCGGAACCGGTCGGCCCGGTCGACAGGATCGCGCCCGTAGGACGGCGGATGATGTCCTCGAGCTTCGCGCGCATCTCGTCGGAGAGCCCCAGCTCGGCGAGCGTCGGCGCCCTCTTCGTCTTGTCGAGGAGTCGCATGACGACCGACTCGCCCTCGACCGTCGGCAGGGTCGCGACGCGCACGTCGAGCATGCGCCCCGCCGCCGCCGCGTTCAGCGACATGCGGCCGTCCTGAGGCTTGCGCCGCTCGGCGATGTCGAGCTTTGCGAGCACCTTCAGACGCGTCGTGACGCCGTTGAGCATCCGTTTGGGGATCCGCTGCACCTCGTGGAGGACGCCGTCGATCCGAAGGCGCACGAGCAGTGCGTCCTCTTGCGGCTCGAAATGGATGTCGCTCGCCCCGTCCTCGGCGGCCTGGAAGATGATCGAGTTCACGAGCCGCACGAGCGGGACATCCGAGATCCCGTCGTCGACCTCGAGGTCGTCGGCGTCTTCCTCCTCTTCGGCGATCCCCTCCTCGTCCTCGAGGACAGCGCGCGCGCCGAAGGCCTCCGATGCGCGGATGAGGCGCCGGATCTCTCCCATGATGTCGTCGCGGGATGCGACCGCGAGCTCGAGCTGGAGGCGCGTTCCGAGGCGGAGCTCGTCGATTGTCTGGACGTTGCCGGGGTCCGCGACGGCGACCCGCAGCATGTTGCCGGCGAGCTCGTAGGGCACTGCGACGACGCGCTCGAGGACGTGGAGGGGAAGCTCTCTCGCGGCCTCCTCCTGGATGCCGGCGACCGCGAGGTCGACGAAGGGCAGCTGGTAGCGGCTCGCGAGAGTGCGCGCGATTCCCTCCGGCGAGGCAACGTCCTCGTCGAGCACGGCCTGCGAGAAGGGGATGCCCTGCTTCGCCCGGCCGCGGACGAGCGCGAGCTTGTCGCCCGGGACGAGCCCGGTCGCCTCGATCAGATCGGCGACGAGCTCGGCGAGCTCGTTGACCGGGAAGGACGCGGGCAGCTCGCCGCTGCCGGCGTCCTGCTGGGCACGGCCGGAACGGAGCTTCGGTGGTCGGTTGAGGTCCATGGGATCCCTCGAACGAGGTATCGGCAGAACCCTGGTCGGAGCTGAGTCCCTAGAAGGTGCTCAGGTACGCGTCGAGCAGTGCGTGGCCTGCGAAGAGCGCGACGACCGCTCCGAAAGCCAGGAACGGTGCGAAGGGGATGCCCATCTTGCGGGCGGCGGCTCCGTGGCGTGCTACGAGAACGAGGCTGGGGACGAGCCCGGCGATCATCCCGACCATCAGCCCGACGGTGACGACCCTGCCGAGCATTGCCCCGAGCAGCAGGGCGAGCTTGACGTCGCCCATGCCCATCCCGCCGGGATACGCGAGCGCGGCGACGAACAGGAAGCCGGAGGCACCGAGGGCGCCGAGCGCCCATTCCGGGCTCGGCTCGAGGGCGGTCTGCGCGAGCAGCACGAGTGCGGCCGCCGGCAGGACGATCCGGTTCGGGACGATCCGGTGCGTGATGTCGGTGGCCGTGATCGCAACGAGCACGGCGCAGAAGAACGCCGCCACGAACGCCTTGCCCGAGAGGCCGAACGCGACGAAACACGCGGCGACGAGCCCGGCGGTCGCGAGCTCGACGCCGGGGTAGAGCGGGCTGATGCGGGCGCCGCACGAGCGGCAGCGGCCGCGCAGGACGAGGTAGGAGACGACGGGGACGTTGTCGTACCAGGCCAGCTCGGCGGCGCAGCTCATGCAGGCGGAGCGCGGGCGCACGACCGAGCGCCGAAGCGGCACGCGGGCGGCGATGACGTTCACGAAGCTGCCGAGCGCGAGGGCGGGCCAGAACGCGAGCACACCGAGAGCGACGTCCACCCTCGCCTTATCGGCGGCGGGGCGTCACAGGTTGAGCGTCAGCCGCTGAAGCCGGTGGGAGGGTTCGGGTGGCCGAAGACGGGGTCGTTCCCCGGATCGCCGGATGGTACGTAATCGATGTTCGGGAACGAGTTCGTCGTCACGCCGTTGCCGAAGACGAGCGTGCTTCCGACGATCGGGCCGTCCGAGTAGGAGTTGTTTCCGAACTCGATGGCGTTCGTGGCGTAGAGGGAACCCTGAACCTCACCATTGTTCACGACCTGAATGCCGTCACTTGGGTTGACCTGGCCGCCGCTCCCGTTCGCGACGACGGTGATCATCGCGCTGTTGGGGTCGTAGTTGTTGAAGTCACAGTCCGTTTTTGCGCTGGTCACCGTCGCGCACAGCTTGCCGTTGAGGTAGAAGGTGCCGGAGAGGTAGAGCGCCGACATTCCGCTGTACTGGACGGCGAAAATGGATGCTGCGGTTCCCGTCGAGACTGTGACGCTCCCGTCGATGAAAATCGTTCCGGTGATGTAGAGCTGCCCGGGGGTCGTGCTCGTAGCCGGCGTCCACTTGATCTCGCCGCTAGGGGTCGCGACGGGCCCGACGCGGCAGTCGTAGGCCGTCGCCGGCGTCAGGTTGAAGACGGGCGTAACGCTGTTGTCCATCACGGAGTTGCCGGTCGATTCGAACGTCGGAACCGGGCCTGTGCTGAAGTCACAGTTCTTAGCCGGGCCGGGAATCGCGTTCTTGTACCAGGTTGCGTAATCGGCGGTCGGCGGCGGGATGTAACGCGGCGTGTGGTTGACGCCGACGACGTAGTTGCCACTCGAGTCCTTGACCTTGCTGTAGATCTTCAACGCATCCTGATCGCCCGTGCAGAGGACGGGAGAACCGGTACCGAATACGCAGTTGCCGCCGACCTCGGTCTCCACGCGAGTGCTCATGCTCGCGTTCGACCCGACGGCGGTATTCCCACCGGAAAGCGTGAGGTTGCCACCGACCGTGATCGACGTCTGGGAGACGACCGCGTTGTTTCCGATGCAGAGATTGCCCGCGACGTACATCCGCGAGGAGCCGCTGACGTTGTTGTTCAAGTTCTGGTCGCAGAGGCTGCCGGTGTGACCGGAATACACGTAGTTCCAGACAGGGTTGCCAAGCGGTTGCTTGACGTTCGGAGTCACGGTGACGGTCGCCTCGAGGGTGGACGAAACCTTGGCGGCCGCCGTGCTGTTGGGGTTCTTGGTGCTCCCGATCGCCGCCAGGTACCAGGACTGCAATGAGCTGACGTACGTCCCACACCAGGCCACGGAGCTGCCGTCGAGAGGCGTCTGGTTCCAGGTCGAAACGGCGGTGCGCTGCGCGGTCGGATCCGAGTACTTCGTGTTGTTTGACGTGCAGGGCGGGAGCGTGCGCTGGAGCATCGCGTTGTTTGAGGGGAGATTCAGCACGGAAAGCGCGTTGCTGATGCCGGCCTCTCCAAGCGAGGAGGCGCCCTGCTTTGCGCGGCTCTGGGCCGCTTCCTTTGAGCCCGATGTCGCGTATGCGAGCGCGCTCGTCGCGGTGATGAGAAGAACCGCGCTGATCCCAATGGCCATGACGAGCGCCATCCCGCGCTCGGACCGCAACCGTGCAAAACGCCGTAGCCGCATGTTCGGAGCATCGGCAGATCGGGCCCCGACTGCTTCCCCCGAACGGTTATTTCTGGCTAAGAACGCCCGCTGTTGAGAAGAACGAGGTCGTCGGAGAGGTCGTACAGCTCCACCGACTTCGAGGACTTGATGTTCACCGGGAAGTTAACGCTCAGCTTCGCCAGCGACGAGCTTGACTGCACGTGGTAGTTGAAGACGCAAAGAGCGCCGCTGCAGGCCGGCGCGGCGGCGGTAGCGACGAGGTGGTCGGCCCACTTGACGCCTCCACTGCACGAACTCCCGGTGACCCGATACAGGCCGTAGCGGTTCGTGCCGAGGCTGCGCGTGCACCAGGTGACGGAGCATGTGGTCGAGCCACTGACCGTCGAGCAGTAGCTCGGCAGCGGGGTGGGAAGCGGTTGTGGGACGGTCTTGCAGTAGGAGGCAAGCGTGACGGTCACCGAAGAGGACTGGCCCGATGGGGTCGCGACGCTGCCGCAGTGCACCTCTCGGCGCATCTTGTCGAGCGCGAGCCTCGACTCCTGCTGCGCCTGGAAACGGTTGTTCAAGTCGAGCTCCGAGTTCGAGGCCTGTACGAAGACGGTCGTCAGCGCGCCCATCACGACGCCCATGATCGAGAGCACGATCAGCATCTCGATCAGCGAGTAGCCACGCTGGCTGCGGAGCCGGCTCATTTCTCGCGGCGGACCTTGGCGAGCGCGGCGCGGGCGACCTTCTCGCTTCTGTGCCCGATCCCCCAGATCCGCTCGACCTTCTGGTCGACCGCGATCAGCGTCTCCAGCGCCTGCGAGCCGTGCCACCAGCCGAACTCGGCGCCGGTCACGATCCAGGCGTGCTGGTAGAGCCAGCGCTGCACGTTGCGGCTCGAGCGCTTCGGATGCGAGTCGATCCAGGCCGCGAGCTTGTCGGCGCGCACGGAGAGCGGAATCTCGTCAGTCGGCTCCTTCGGCGCGCTCGGCAGGACGAACGCCGGAGTCCGCTTCACCGGGGTCTTGGTGGAGCGCTGCTTCTTGGCCGGCTTCTTGGCGACGGGCTTCTTCGCAGGCTTCTTCGCGGGCTTGGCGACAGGCTTGGTCTTCGGAACGGCCGGCCTTGCGAAGTCGGCCAGCTTGATCGCCGTGCCCGTGTAGCTCGGGGTGTCCTGCGGGGCGCCGTTCTGCGCGTACTTGCCGCGAACGAGGTTGAGGACGATCGTCGGCGCGCCGGTGTCGACGACGTGCGTTCCGGCGGCCGGAGACTGGGCCATGACCTGGTTCCCCGCGTAGCCGTGAACGGGGCCGACGACGCGCCACGCGAACCCCGAGTCCTCGAGCATCCCCTTCGCGAACACGAAGGCCTGCCCGGTCACCGACGGAACAATCAGCTCGGGCGCCTGCGCCGCCGCGGGATCCGGCTTCGGCGCGGCCCCGATCATCTGCGTCTTGTCGGCGGCAAACGTGAAGGCAGCCGTGCCCAGCACCCAGGCGAGGGCGATCACGACAGCACGTGGCAATAGTGCGCCAAGCCGCATGCTCACTCCATCGGAACCGAATGGTGGCGTTGTCATCCCCCTACCGGGTGAACAGGACGACGGGACCGCTCGATTGCGGCGGTGCCTGCGTGGGCACGACGGCGAAGACCGGGTGGGTCTGCGGGAGTGCGTCGGTCGCGCCTGCGTCCTGCCAGCGGAAGGCGACGTTGGCGAAGCCCTGGAACCACGGCTGCTGCTGCGGGTAGCTCGCGGCCGGATTGAGCTGGAGGTGCAGGTGCGGGCCCGTCGCGTCGCCGGTCATGCCGACGAGTCCGACCTGCGTGCCCGCCGCCACGCTGACCCCCGCGTTCACCCCGGGATCGAGGGACGAGAGATGGCAGTACGTCCAGCTCTGGCCGTCCGAGGTGCGGAGCGTGAGGCCGATTCCGCAGCGCGGGTCAGGGTAGTGCCAGGACCGCAGGACGACCGCGTCGGAGAGCGCGTAGACAGGTGAGCCCATGGGCGCGGCGATGTCCGCGGCCGGATAGTCGTGGTGGTGGTGCGAGACCGAGACGACCGACGGGCCGCCGCCGACCGGGAAGACGTAGTTGCCCGCGTAGGACGGAGCGCCGAGCATCGTGCCCGCGGCCGGAGAGAACGAGGACGCCAGCGAACGGTCGCGGGCGGAGTCGAGCCCCCGCTGCGCCGAGACGACCGCGGCGCGCGCCTTGGCTGCCTGTGCCTGTGCCTCGGAGCGGACGACTCCCGCCTGAGCCGCCAGCCGGTCGAACTCGAGCCGGTCGGAGAGCACCCGGGCCGCGCCGGCGCGCCGCTTCAGCGACCGCTCGTGCAGCCAAAGCTTTCGGACCTGGCGCTGCACGGCTACGAGCTTCCGGTTCGCGTGCACCACCGCAGTGCGCGCCGAGTCGAGCGAAACCTGGAGCCGGTCGAGAGTGAAGGTCGTCTGGACGCCGCCGGAGCCGAAGAGCCGTGCGAGCTGGAGCACCTCGTCGACGTACCACTGAGCGTGGTTGTAGGAGAAAATCGAGCGCGCGACGTCGCTCTGGCCGCCGGACGCAGCGAGATATCGCGCCGCGGCCGTGACCGCGTCCTCGGCGTTCCAGGGGTCGGCGATGCCGTCGCCGTTTGCGTCGGTGCCCCAGCGTTCCCAGGTCGACGGCATGAACTGCATCCAGCCCAGCGCGCCCGCGGAGCTCGGGCCCATGTTGCGGCCGAAGTTCGACTCCACCTTGTTGATCGCGGCGAGCACCTGCCAGCGGATCCCGTAGGCCGTGCCGGCGCGCTGCCAGAGCGAGAGCAGCTCCGGATAGCTCAGCCGCTGGACGACGCCGGGCGGGGAGAGCCAGTTGGCCGGCACCGAGATCGAGCCCGGCGCATTCGGAATCGACGCGCTCGGAAGCGCCACTGGGCCTCCGGCCGGCGCCGTGGGCACGACGCGGAAGACATCGGCTCCCGCCGAGCCCGCCAGCGCGAGCGCCAGCCCGAACGCCGCAGCAATTCTTCTCATGGTTCCTGCGATCCGACGATCCGCAGCCCGGGCAGCTCTTCCTCGGCGTCCGGCCCGGTTTCGGCGAGCGCCGCCTCCGAGAGCGGCCGGTCGTGCTCGATTCCTGCCTTCTGCCGCTTGAGCGCCTGCTCGAGCGCGACCAGGAAGTCGTGCCTGTTCGTCGCCGCGTTGGCAGCGATCTCGCGGTCGATCTCGCCCCCGAGGACGAGCTCGATCAACGCGTCGGTGAAGGTCTGCATGTCGAAGAACTCGCCCTCGGCGATCGCGTCCGGGACCTCCTCGACCTTCTGGTCGCGGATCAGGTCGGCGATGCGGGAATTCGTCACCATCACCTCGACCGCCGCGACGCGCCCGCCCTGGATGCGCGGCAGAAGCCGCTGGCTGACCACCCCGCGCAGGACCCCGGCGAGGATCGAGCGGATCTGCTCCTGCTTGACGGCCGGGAAGAACTCGATCAGCCGGTTGATCGTCTCGGCAGCGTCGATCGTGTGCATCGTCGACATGACGAGATGGCCCGACTCGGCCGCCTTGAGCGCAGTCTCGGCGGTCTCGGCGTCGCGCAGCTCGCCGACGAGGATCACGTCCGGGTCCTGCCGCAGCACGCGGCGCACCGCGGCGAGGAACGACTCGGTGTCGAGGCCGACCTCGCGCTGGTTGACGATGCAGCCCTGGTCGAGGTGCAGGATCTCGATCGGGTCCTCGATCGTGACGATGTGCAGGCGGCGCGTGCGGTTGATGTGGTCGAGCATCGCTGCGAGCGTCGTCGTCTTGCCGGAGCCGGTCGCGCCCGTGACGAGCACGAGCCCGCGGTGCTCTTCGGCGAGCCGGCCGACGCCCTTGGGCAGGCGCAGGTCCTCGAAGCTCGGGACGTGCTTCGGGATCACGCGGAAGGCAAACGAGATCGAGCCGCGCTGGCGGAAGCCGTTGACGCGGAACCGGGGCAGGTCGTTCGAGGCGTAGGCGATGTCGAGCTCACCGGTCTCGTGGAAGGCCTGCAGCTTGGCCGGCGTGAGGTCCGTGACGACGCCGAGCGCCGCCTCGAGATCGAGCTCGGTCAGCGGCGGATGGTCCGGAAGCACGCCGAGCTCGCCGTCCCGCCGCAACACCGGCGGCTGGGCGACCTTGAGGTGGATATCGCTCGCGCCAAGCTCAACAGCGCGGGCCAAGACCGCATTCAGGTCCACGATGGTGCTGATCGGCATGCGCAGGCCACCGCTTGAGCGGGCAGAATCGGTTTCTATGCGTCGTCCGGCCCTCTTTACCCTTGGAGTGCTGCTCGTCTTCGTCGCGCTGGGCCTGGCCGATCGCCACGTCGACCTGGCCGGGCAGCTCGGCCTCGGCTTTGCGACGTGGGCGGTGCTGCTGGCCGCGCTCTGGCCGCTCCCGCTCGAGCGGCGCCTCCAGACGCTGCTCGTCGTCGGCGTCGCGACCTGCATGGAGGTCGTCGGCTCGATCCTCTGGGGCGTCTACACCTACCGGCTCCACAACCTGCCGCTGTTCGTGCCGCCCGGGCACGGCCTCGTCTACCTCGCCGGGATCAGCCTCAGCGAGACCGCATTCGTCCGGGCGCGCCCGCGGACGTTCGTGCGGGCCGTCGCGGTCTGCGCCGCGGCGTGGGGCCTCCTCGGCCTGACAGCGCTGCCGCGTTTCGATCTCGGCGGGGCGATCGGCGTGTCCGTCTTCCTCTTCTTCCTCTGGAAGGGCCGCGCCCCCGCGATCTACGGCGGCGTCTTCTTCGTGGTGCTCTTCCTGGAGCTCTGGGGCACGGCGGTCGGTCTCTGGCAGTGGCACGCGGTGACGCCCGGGCTCGGGCTGCCGATGGGCAATCCGCCGAGCGGCGCGATGAGCGGCTACGTGCTGTTCGACATCGTCGCGATCGCGGTCACCGCGTGGCTGCTGCGTGTTCGGCGCGGCGGGCCGCGTGCGCGAGCGCGCGCAAGGCTTGCAGCGGAACCCGCATCGTCCCGCTGACCGAGCGCGGGTCGGGCAGTTCGTCGCGCAGCAGCCGCTCGGCAAGGCGCCAGGCCGGCGGTGTTCGCGCGATCGTGAAGGCCAGGCGCGGGAAGCGGTCGAAGGCCTGCTTCGCCGACCAGGACGCCGACATCATCGGCGCCAGCTCCAGCTCGAGCCGCTCGCCGTACGGCTCGAGATCCGCCCGGCGACCGCCAAGGAGGTCGAGAACAGCCTCGGCGGCGAGGCGTGAGCTGAAAAGCGCCTCGTAAATGCCGTCGCCGGAGAGCGGGTCGACGAGACCGGCAGCATCCCCGACGAGCAGCGCGCGTCCCCGCACGAGCGGGTCGCCCGTCCTCCGCATCGGCAGGCGGAAGCCGCGCACCGACTCGAGGCTGCCGTACGGGAGCCCATAGCCGGCGCACGCCCGCTTGAGGTGCTGCCGCAGGCGGGGGCCCTCCGACCTCCACCCGCCGACCCCGACGTTGACGTGGTCGCCCTTCGGGAAGACCCACGCGTAGCCGCCCGGAACGGTGCCGAGCTCGACCACTGCACGCCCTCGCCAGCGGCCCTCGCGCGCGTGAACATAAGAGACGTTCCCTTCGAGCGCGACTCCGTGCCGCCGCTCGCCGAAGCCGAGCACCTTCGCGGTGAGCCCGTTGACGCCGTCCGCGCCGATCACGACCTGCGCCTGCGCGGCGGTCCCGTCGAAGCGAACGGTCGCCTCGCGCTCCCCGAGCTCCAGCGCCGTCGCACGAACCCCGTCCCGAAAGTCCGCTCCCGCGGCCGCGGCCGCTTCGGCGAGGTGCGCGTCGAGCCGCCGCCTCTGGGTCATCAGGACGAGCGGCCTCTCCCCTCCCCGCTCGAACCGCGTTCCGTAGCGGAACCCGAGCTCGAAGCGGTCGACGACCTCCTCGACGACGGGGTCGACCGGGACGGGAAGCTGCTTCACAGCGCGTTCGGTCAGGCCGCCGCCACATGGCTTGTCCCGCGGGAAACGCTCGCGGTCGAGCAGGAGCACCCGCGCGCCCGCGCGCGAGAGTCGCAAAGCCGCCGTCGAGCCGGCCGGCCCGGCCCCGACGACGATCGCGTCGAAGCGCTCCACCCAGCAAGCGTACGGAAGAACAAGCCCACCTCGCACGTCCTGAAAGCAACCCCGACCGGCTCTTGAAGCGTGAACAACGCCTGAGTAGAGTCGAACCCGGACCCCGAGAGGAGAGGGCAAATGACCGAGATGCTTGACGTCGGCAACGTCGACGCGTTCGCAGAAAGACTGCACGGAAGCGTTACCCGCCCGGGCGATCCCGACTACGACGAGGTTCGGGCTCTCTACAACGCCATGATCGACAAGCGCCCGGCGCTGATCGCTCGCTGCGCCGACCGGGACGACGTCGTCGCCGCGGTCAACTTCGGCCGCGAGCAAGGGCTCGACATCGCGATCCGCTGCGGCGGCCACAACGGTCCGGGCCTGGGCAGCGTGGACGACGGGCTCGTGATCGACCTGGCCGGCCTCAAGACGATCACCGTCGACCCGGATGCGAGAACTGCCACGATCGGGGGTGGCTGCCTGCTCGGAGACGTCGATGCGGCGACGCACGAGCACGGCCTCGCAACACCGGGAGGGATCATCTCGACGACGGGCGCGGGCGGGCTGATCCCCGGCGGCGGGATCGGCCACCTGACGCGGAAGTGCGGGCTCTCGATCGACAACATCCTCGGCGCGGAGGTCGTCCTCGCGGACGGCAGCGTCGTAACGGCCGACGAGAGCAACAACGAGGACCTCTACTGGGCGATCCGCGGCGGCGGCGGCAACTTCGGCGTCATCACGGAGCTGAAGATGCGACTGCACTCGATCTCCACGGTGGTCGCGGGCCCGATGTTCTGGGAGCTCAACAAGGCCGCCGACATCCTCAAGTGGTACCGGGAGTTCATCCTCAACGCGCCGGAGGATCTGAACGGGTTCTTCGCGTTCGCGAGCGTTCCGCCCGCGCCACCGTTCCCAGAGGAGCTGCACCTGCAGAAGGTCGCGGCCGTCGTCTGGTGCTGGACGGGCCCGGAAGAGGGCGCGGCCGACGCACTGGCCGAGGCCCGGTCACAGCCCGGCCTGCTGATGGACGGCGTCCAGCCGATGCCGCTGCCGGCGCTGCAGAGCGCGTTCGACGAGCTCTATCCGGCCGGTGACCAGTGGTACTGGCGCGCGGACTTCGTCGAGTCGATCCCAGACGACGCGGTCGAGAAGCATGCCGAGTTCGCAGCCAAGATGCCGACCTGGAAGTGCACGATGCACATGTACCCCATCGACGGAGCGGCACACCGCGCGGGCCCGACCGACACGGCCTGGGCGTACCGCAACGCCAACTGGGGCTCGGTCTTCGCCGGGGTCGATAGCGATCCGGCGAACGTCGACGCGATCAGCGCGTGGTCGAAGGAGTACCACGAGGCGCTGCATCCGTTCTCTGCAGGCGGCGCGTACGTGAACATGATGATGGAGGAGGGCCAGGACCGGGTCGAGGCCGCATACGGCGAGAACTACGCACGGCTCGCCGAGGTCAAGGCCAAGTACGACCCCGGCAATCTCTTCCACGTGAACCAGAACATCAAGCCGGCCGCATGAAAGGAGCGTCGTGCCGAGGTATCTAGTCGTTCGCCGCTTCGATGTCGCCGAGGACGAGATGCCCGAGGTCGGCAAACGCTCTCGCAAGACGATCGAGGAGGGGTATCCCGAGATCATTTGGGAGCACAGCCACGTCGTCGTCAAGGGCGACGGCACGGTGATGACGTACTGCGTCTACGACGCGCCTAGCGAGGAGATCGTCCGGCGGCACTCGGACGACCTCGGTAGACACACGCTGGACGAGGTTCTGGAGATCGCCGGCGACGTCACGCCGGCGGACTTCCCTCCGTAAGCCTCAGGTCTCGCGCAGGAGCTGCCGCGCGTCCGGGATGTGGACCGCGGCAGCTCTTGCAAGCGCGAGCCGGCGGCGCAGGTCCGCGAGCTCCGCGCTTCTGTCTTCGGGAACCAGCTCGAGCGCTTCCTTGTAGAGAATCGCGGCCTGGTCCTTGGCCCAGCCGCGCTCGGCCTGCTCGCCGGCCCGGATGAAATAGCCGAGAGCGCGCTGCGGGTCACCCGCGTCCCGCCAGTGGCGGGCGAGCGCCGTGGCAATCTCACCGAGCTCCGATGTCCTGTCCTCGAAGAACTCGGCCACGCGGGCGTGGCGCGCGCGGCGGTCGGCCCGGGGCAGGAGCTCGTACGCGACGTCCCTGATCAGCACGTGCTTGAAGGCGAACTGCTGCTCGCCTTCGATCGCGGAGGTCGTGTCGCGGACGATCAGGTCCCGCCGCTCGAGCGCTCCCAGCAGCTCGGAGAGCCCGTCGCTGCCGTCGACCATCCGCTCGAGCGCTCCGCGCCAGAAAGTCTTGCCGACGACAGCCGCGTCGAGCAGGAGCGCACGTTCCTCGGCGGGAAGGGCGTCGAGCCTTGCCGCGAGGATTCCCCTGATGGTTGTGGGGAGCGCGCCGGCCGCTGACGACTCGGCCATCGTGGCGGCGAGCTGCTCGATGAAGAGCGGATTCCCGCCGGCGGTATCCGCCAGTCTCGTGGCCGCCTCGTGCAGCCGGCCTAGCCTTAGCTGCGCGAGCTCCTCCGCATCGGCCGTGCTCAGCGGCGAGAGCGGCAGCGCCGTATAGGCGGGGAGCCCGCCTCCCCAGGCCGGCCGCAAGTCGAGGAGCTCGGGCCGGGCGAGCGTGAGGATCAGAACCGGTAGATCGCGCAGCCGCGCCGCCAGCAACTCGACGAGATCGAGCAGGCTCCGGTCGGCCCAGTGGATGTCCTCGAGCACGAGGGTGGTCGGCTGCTCGCGCGCGACCGATTCGATGAAGACCCGCACGGAGAAGAAGAGCTCTTCGCGGTCGTCCACGGAGCCCTCCGGGTCGAGGCCGAGCAGGATCGCGAGGTGCCGCGTGACGCTCTCGTCCAGCACGCGCTCACCGAGCTTCCGCAGCCCGACCTCCGGCGGGTCGCTCTCGAAGATCCCGCAGAGCTGCTTGACCTGCGTCGCGAACGCGAAGTAGGCGCTGCTCTCGCGGTACGGCAGCGAGCGGCCGTGGACGGTCCGGCCGCCGAGCTCTTGGACAATCCCGTCGAACTCCTGAGCGAGGCGCGTCTTCCCGATCCCGGCCGGACCGAGCACGGTGACGAGGTACGGCACCGACTCGGCCGCGACACGCTCCCAGATCCCACGCAGCACCTCGAGCTCTCGACCGCGGCCGACGAGGTCGCCGGACTGCCGTCGTTCGCCCGCCGCGTGCAGCGGCCGAACGGCGAGCCAAGCCTCGACCGGCTCCGCCTTGCCCTTGGCTTCGACCGGCGCAGCCGACTCGTACTCGATCGCGTCGCGCGTCGTCCGATAGGTCTCTCGCCCGACGATGACGCCAGGGCCTCGCCGGTGTTCACCGCGATCCGGACCTGCACGTCGAGCTCACCGAGCTCCCGCACGCCGTCTCGCACCGCGAGCGCCGCACGCACGGCGCGCTCGGCGTCGTCGCCGTAGGCCGTCGGCGCTCCGAAGACCGCGACGATCGCGTCGCCGATGAACTTCTCGACCACGCCGCCGAACGACTCGAACTCGCGCCTGACGAAGTCGTGGTAAGGCGTCAGGAAGGCGCGTACGTCCTCGGGGTCGAGCTGCTCCGAGCGCGAGGTGAAGCCGACCAGGTCTACGAAGACGACCGAGACGATCCGCCGCTCGTCCCTGCCGGCGGGCGCCGCGGCGGCGAGCTGCTGGCCGCACGCGAGGCAGAACTTCGCGCCTTCCGGGTTCTCCTGCCCGCAGTTCGAGCACTGCACCATCCGCTAAGCGTAGAAGCCAGGAACACCCGGCTACAATTGCCGTCCTTCCCGGGGGTGTGCCCGAGTGGCCAAAGGGAACGGGCTGTAAACCCGTCGGCTCAGCCTACGGAGGTTCGAATCCTCCCGCCCCCACTCACGGTGGGACACTTCCATCGTGGAAGTTCCCGAAATCGAGTACACGCGGAGCGGCGACGTCGCGATCGCGTACCAGACGTTCGGCGACGGGCAGCGCGATCTCGTCTTCGTCCCGATGTTCAGCAACCTCGTGTTCCCGTGGGCTAACTCCGACTGGCGCGGGATGTACGACCGTTTCGCCTCGTTTTCCCGCCTGATCATGTTCGACAAGCGGGGAACCGGCCTCTCGGACCGTCCGCGCGAGCTCGGTCCGCTCGAGACGAGGATGGACGACATCCGTGCCGTTCTCGACGCCGTGGGGGCCGATCGAGCGACGCTCGTCGGCATGGGCGAGGGCGGGCACACCTGCGCGCTCTTCGCCGCGACCTACCCGGAACGTACGGAGGCACTCGCCCTCTTCAATACGCCCGCCCGGGTGGTGAGCGCGGAGGATTACCCGTATGGGATCCCCGAGGACGAGTGGCGGGCGCAGCTGCGCACCATCCGGGAACGATGGGGAGCGCGCGATCTGTTCGAGGCTCAGGCGAGATCGATCGATCCCGATGCCGACGACGAGTTCGTCGACTGGTACGTGACCTGCCAGCGGTTCTGCGCGAGCCCGGCCGCAGCATTGACGTTCTATCGCGTGTACGGCGAGACCGACCTGCGCGAGATGCTGCCGACCATTCGCGTTCCGACGCTCGTCCTCTACCGCCACGCGGAGCGCGGCCAGATGCTCGATCTCGCACGGCGGATCAAGGACGCGCGTGCGCTCGAGATCGAGGGCGGGGGCTTCGCCGCGTTCGAAGCCCTAACGCGAGAGGTCGAGGCCTTCCTCTCGGGCCGGGAGACCGAGCCCGTGCCCGACACTGTCCTGGCAACGGTCATGTTCACCGACATCGTCGGGTCGACAGAGCGGGCTGCGGCGCTCGGCGACCGAGCGTGGCGAGACCTCTTGCAGGATCACCACATCGTCGTGCGGCGCGAGTTGGCGCGCTTTCGCGGCGAGGAGCTCGACACTGCGGGCGACGGCTTCTTCGCGGTCTTTGACGGTCCGGCACGCGCGATCTCCTGCGCCCGTGCAATCGTCGGCGCTGTCGGCGAGATCGGCCTCGATGTCCGCGCCGGCGTTCACACAGGCGAGTGCGAGCTCCAGGACGGAAAGGTCGCCGGGATCGCCGTCAACATCGGAGCTCGTGTCGCCGCAGCCGCCGACGCCGGGGAGGTGCTCGTGTCTGGGACGGTCAAAGACCTCGTCGCAGGATCCGGGATCGGGTTCGAAGAGCGGGGAGTGCACAAGCTCAAGGGCGTCCCCGGAGAGTGGAGGCTCTACACGGCCGGGCCTGCCGTTGTAGCCGCGCCGCTCGGGGCGTTATCGTCTGAGAGGCCGTGAAGAGCCGCCTCGGATTCCGCGAGCTGGTCGCCCGTGGAGCAGATGTCGTCAAGGGCGACGTCCACTGGTCCGACGAGCACCGCGTCTATCTCAAGGCGAAGCTGAAGTGCCAGAGCTGCGGGCACCAGGACCCGATCCGCGGCGCCGTCCAGTACCAGCTTCCCGACGGCACCGCGCTCTCGGCCGGCCAACACATGGGCCTGCTGCCGAAGGAGGCGATCGCCCAGTGCCGCTCCTGCAGCGCGCGCTGGCCGGTCTTCAAAGGCGGCAGCACCGCGGCGATCGGGGCCGGAAGCGGGGCGGTCGAGACCATCGAGACGGACCGCTCCCTCGTGCCGCATCGCACCGACCCTCTCGAGCTCGACAACCTCGACGGCACGTCGCCGCTGAAGCACACGGTCACGATCAGCCAGGAGTGGGCGCAGACCGTCCAGCTCGACGACGAGAAGTCGAAGGTCGAGGGCGGGACGACCAGCGCCGACCTGCCGGGAGTCGGAACCTTCGGCCGCAAGGCGGAGGCCGCGGTGAAGTCGACCTACTCGATCACCGAGGGCACGAAGAAGGCGCTCACGCGCGAGTTCAGCTTCGAGGTCCCGCCCGGCACGAAGCGCGTGGTCTCGTTCAACTACGCGCAGGTGTGGCAGCACGAAGTCGCGCGGCTGCGAGGCGCCGACGGCGCGGTCGCGGAGATCCCGTTCAAGGTCGCCGTCGACATGACGGTCAACGTCGCCCAGCACGACACGACCGCGTAAGCCCGGGCAGAGAGCGGCTACGATGACCGCCGCGCCCTCTTAGCTCAGTTGGTAGAGCACCTCCATGGTAAGGAGGGGGTCGACGGTTCGAGTCCGTCAGAGGGCTTTGTGTTTCTGCCTGCTTAGCCGCTAGTTGCGTTGTCTCGGCGGGCGGCGCTCGAACCTTCTGACGTCCACGCAGCGTCCACCAGCGTCCACCGTGGACGTTGGCCGGCGCTGAGCCCGTCGAGCAGGTTTTGGGACAAATCCCGAGGCTTCTCCAAGATGCGCCGCGGCGCGCGGCGCCGCCGCGTCATGAGGCGCTCTTTCGGTCGAGGTACTGCAGGAGCTCGTGTGCTGCCAGCTCGATCTCCTTGTGCCGCCACTCCGCCGCACGGTAGTGGCAGGCGATCAGCCCCATCCGGTGCAGACGGCGGAAGTCGCCGTAGACAAACGCGTAGCGCGCCTTCGCCTCCTCGTCCGCGCCCTCGGTGAGGCCGAGATGCCAGGCGCCGTACTCCTCCCAGGAGTGCGTCTTCAGGAACGCATTCTGCTCCCGTGCGCGGGGCTGCACGTCCTGCCAACGCG
>WNFY01001879.1_pt1 | contig 19964 bp, 17 predicted proteins | sample 5400091 | NCBI WGS metagenome assembly WNFY01 (sample SAMN13153364, study PRJNA577476) | soil metagenome | isolation source: 60 cm soil or saprolite under grassland replicate 1 | place: USA:California | collected 2016-06-15
AGCGGCGCGGCGACGGCGCGCGCCCTGGCGTGCCAGGCTGGACTCCTGGTCAGCGCTTCTTCGCGCTCTTCGTGGGCGCCGCCTTCGACGTGGCGAGCACGGGCTCGCGACGCCTCGCGGGCTCGGCCGTGGCCGGCGCGCGGCTGGACGGCGTCGGGTCGAGGGCAGGCGTGAGCAGGATCTCGATACGGCGGTTGCGGGCCCGCCCTGCGGGCGTCGCGTTCGAGGCGATCGGGTGGAACGGCCCGTGGCCGCTCGCCACGAGTCGCCGCGGCGGGACGTGCGCCTTCTCCTCCAGGAAGCGGACGACGTTCGTCGCTCGCGACGTGGAGAGCTCCCAGTTGCTCGGATATCGTTCCGCGAGCCGCGCCGAGATGGGCGCGCCGTCGGTGTGACCCGCCACCTGGATCTGCTTGTCCTCGACGCGCGCCAGGACGGCTCCCACGCGGGACAGCACCTCTTCCCCCCGCTTCGAGATCTGCGCGTCACCCGAGTCGAACAGGATCTTGTCGACGAGATCGACCTGCAGCCGGCCGTTTCCCTGGGACAGGCGGATCTCGCCCCTGGCGATCTCGGCCTTCATCTTCTCCTGCAGCTCCTGGGCGGTGGCCTTGAGCCGGGCGAGCTCGTCCTCCTTCGCCCGGACGCTGCTCGACAGCTCGCTCTGCGCGGCGAGGAGGTCCGACCTCTCCTTCTCGAGCTGCGCGAGCCTCGCTTCCAGCTCCGCGTTCGCGCTGCGCGACTCGCGGAGCTTGTCGCGCGCCTCGAACAGGCTCGCGCCAGCGGCGGTCGCCTCCGCGCGCAGGGCGTCGGTACGGCGGAGCAGGAAATAGGACGCTGCCGTGCCGCCGGCGAGCGCCAGGACGAAGAGCATCCACGGCAGCCTGGGCGTGCGCCTCGGACGAAGCGCCTCCTCCATCACGTCGTCGTAGCTCGTGGCCATGCGCGCTCCGGTGAAACGGGATCCCGCGATTGTAGCGACTGCTGGTGAAGAGATCAGGGTGGGTATTATCCCGCAGCCGTCCGGAATGTGGGCGGCGCACCTGGCCGGCGGGACATCGGGGCAGGGCGTCGCCGCTGTGCGCGGACCCCTACACCCGGTGGGCGAAGGCGGCGCCATGCAGTCCCGGTGTGCTACACCTCTCACCATGCGAGCGAAGCGACTGTCCCCCTGCAGAGGTGACGTCCCATCGGGGTCCCATGATCGATGAGCCCTGCCGTCTGTGCGGTGGCGATGGGCGCATCGGCAACGCTCTCGGCGGCAGCTCGGCGACCTGCCCCGGCTGTCATGGTTCTGGTCGACGAGCCGAGACGTCGTACGGGTTCCACGACGTCACCAAGACGAAGCCGTCGCACCATCGCCCTGCGGTCGCGATTTCCACGGGACCGAGGGTCCCGGTGACGTCAGAGGGTGTGCAGCTCGCTCTCGAGGTGCGCGCTTGCGCGGTCCTGCCAGAGGACGCGAAGACGCGCCTGCTCGCCGAGATCGTGAACCACGAGAGCACGCACGGGCGCTGCACCAAGACCTTCATCAAGAAGGTTCGCAAGCAGACTCGGCTGGGGCATTAGGTCCGCCTCGGGTCCGCCCTGCTTCTGCGACCTGCTCGCCGGTACTGCGAGATCGAGCAGCGGCCTCGCTCAGGGGCGCGTCGGCGGCCATGGCGTGGCGTTGCCGTTCGCGTCCACCTTCACGCGCTCGTGCGCCGGGCCCCGCCAGATGCTCCCGGTGATGACGCGCTGGGGGAGCCAGGGGAACCGGGCGCGGCTCTCGTCCGTCGTGAACACGGTGGCCGAGGTCGGCGGAGCGTTCGGAGTTGCGGCCGGCATGCCGCTCTCGGTGAGTGGTCCCCCGTGCACGTGGTCGCGCGAGGGCTCCGCGGGAGTGAAGCGACGGCGTCCCATGCCGCGACGGTTGAACTGCTGGGCCGACTGCTGCCTCTTCTTCAAGACGAGCTCCTCAATGAATCCAGGGTGCACGATCCGACCGGACCGGGGCACGAGCGCGCGGCTCACACGCGCCGTGCTCGCTCGCCCTGGCTGATGCTGGCCGGATCAGGAAGCTCCTCGACGACAGGAGCTCGAATGGCGCGGGAATCGAACCTTGCCACAGGGCGCGGGAATCGAACCTTACCACAGGCTGGGCTCGATACGTCTTCATCTACCCGTTCGCCCGGACGGGCGCCTCCCGATGATCACAGCCCCGCCGCGCGTGCAGCGTCCCGCCTGCGACCGTTCGGTCGCCCAGGTGAGGCGCGCCACGGGCATCGCTGGTTGCTATGGGATCACCAGGAGACCGACATGCCGAACCCCATCACCGTCGCCGTCGCTGGAGCCACTGGCAGGCAAGGCGGCGCCCTCGCTCGCATGCTGCTGCACCGTGGCCACCGAGTGCGCGCCCTGACCCGGCGGCCAGAGTCGAAGGCCGCCACCGACCTCCAGGCGCTCGGTGCCGATATCTATCAGGCCGACTTCGACGACAACGCTGCGGTCCAGCGAGCGACCGCTGGAGCCGACGCCTTCTTCCTGATGGCCACGCCGTACGAGGCGGGGGTCGAGGCCGAGGTTCGCCAGGCCCGCGCGGCTGCGAAGGCGGCGAAGGAGGCGGGAGTCAAGCACCTGGTCTACTCGTCCGTCGCCAGCGCGAACCTGGGCACCGGCATCCCTCACTTCGACAGCAAGCACGAGGTCGAGGTCCACATCCGGAAGCTCGGCATCCCCTGGACCATCGTTGGGCCGGTGTTCTTCATGGAGAACCTGCTCGGCCCGATGTTCATCCAGGGGCTCCGCGCCGGAACGCTCTCGATGCCGCTGCCGGCGAGCCGTCCACTCCAACTGGTCTCGGTCGAGGACATCGCCGGGTTCGTGCGCGTCGTGCTCGAACGCCCAAGTGAGTTTCAGGAGAAGCGCATCGACATCGCCTCGGACAGCCTGACCGGGCCGGAGATGGCGAAGACGCTGTCGCAGGCCAACGGGAGGGACATCAACTACGCCGAGGCGCCGCTGGATCCGGTGCGCACCCGGAGCGCGGACCTCGCGCGCATGTGGGAGTGGTTCGACCAGGTGGGCTACAGCGTGGACCTCGACGCGCTCGTCCGCTCGTACCCCGATGTCGGCTGGCGCGATTTCCGCCGATGGACCCGCGAGCAGGACTGGAGCGTCCTCGACGTGGCAGGCCCGGAGCAGCCCACTGCGTAGACTCATCGACGGAGCGGCCGGCGCGAGCGCCTGCGGGAGACAAGGTCCCCCCTAGCTGGCGACGCCTGTATCTCCCTACTTGTCGCGATACGTGATGCGGCCGCGAGTCAGGTCGTACGGCGACAGCTCCACCTTCACCCGGTCGCCCGTGATGATGCGGATGTGGAACCTCTTCATCTTTCCGGACGCATAGGCCAGCACCGTGGGGCCCTGATCGACCTTCACGCGGTACATGCCGCCACTTGCCTCTTCCACCTTGCCCTGCACTTCGATACCCGCTTCCTTCTCGCTCATCCTTCTCCTTTTCATCGGTCCTGCGAAAAAACGAAGCGGCCTCTCACCGCGAGGCCGCGTCGTCACGTCAGCGGCCGGATTCTACACCCGGCGTCCCCGGTTTGCACTGACGGGTGAGCTCCCCGGACCTGGGCCTGATCCGGCGGCCTCGAGGAGCGGGCGCGGCACCCCGAGTCGAGGGAGCGAGCAGGCCGCGAAGAACTCCGCAGCTCACCGCCCACGGCGAGGGACGTTCGCCGAGCCCGCTGCGGTGCTTGCGCCGACTGCTTGCGCATCCGCGGGTGATGATCAGCTTTCGCGCTCACCCGGAGGAATCGAATGAAGAAGAGGATGATGGCCCCGGTCGTGTGCCTGCTGCTCGGCATGGCGCCAGCGCTCGGGCAGGAAGCCGGCCAGGGAAAGGATTCCAGCGGTTCCACCGGCACCGGTGGGATCGACACCGACGAGCGCACGCCGCGCGACTACGGAGGCACCGGATCGGCTGCCGCCGGCAGGGGCTCGGCGCGGAGCAACGACGACGGCGCATCGACGCCTCGCGCTCCGTCCGCATCGAGCGCTCGTGGAGATTCCGAAGCGCCGCTTTCCAATCCCTCCGACGATGCGGGTCAGTCGCACGACGTCAACAACACCGTCGACGGCAGGCCCGGGCCATGAGCCGCGCGGGCCGCGGTGGAGTGGCTCGGAGCTCGTGAGCCGGATGGCCGCACGGTCTCGATCCGGCTATACGGGAGGAGCGGCGGTTCGTGCGCCGCAACCCCGCTGGATCGAGGCCGCAGGTCATGTCGAAGCGGGCGCCCCGAGCGCGTGCACTGTTCTTCGCGACGATGCGCCTCTTCATCGCCACGGCCGTACTCTCCATCGCGTCGAGCGGCGCCCGTGCGGCGGATGCCGGTACGCTCAAGATCGGCATCATCGGCGCTGGCAAGATCGGCGGTACCCTTGCCGCGCTCTGGGTCAAGGCCGGGCACGAGGTGCTCGTCTCCTCCCGACATCCCGCCGAGCTCCAGGGCCTGGCTCGGTCGCTCGGGCCCAAGGCCCGCGTCGGCACGCCGCGAGAGGCCGCGCTCTTCGGAGACGTGGTTCTCATTTCCGTGCCGTACGGAGCGCTTCCCCAGATCGGTCGTGATCTGGAGAAGGAGCTCAAAGGCAAGGTGGTGCTCGACACCGGGAACCCGTACCCCGAGCGCGACGGCGAGATGGCGCTCGAAGCCCGCCGCAAGGGCACCGGCATCACCTCCGCCGAGCTCTTGCCCGGAGCTCGCCTCGTGCGCGCCTTCAATGCGATCAGTTATCAAAACCTGCGGAGCGAGGCCCACCGGACGGGAGAGCCCGTGGGCATTCCGATCGCAGGCGACGACCATCGGGCGCTGGAGACCGCGACGCGTCTCGTGAGAGATGCCGGGTTCGAGCCGGTGGTGGTCGGACCGCTCGCGCGCGCGAAGCTGTTCGATGTGGGGTCGCCGGTCTACACCCAGCTGCTCACGGCACGCGAGCTGCGGGCGCGTCTCGGGATGTGACGAGAGATGTCACGGCTCGCGACGCCCTTCGCCTGGAACACGAGCTAGGTCGCGCGGGTTCTAGCCCGCCTCGACGAGCGCCGCGAGCTTCGCGAGTGACGATCGCCAGCCGGCCTCGTTGTCGGCGGTCGGTACGCCGCGCGGTAGCCCGTCACGGCGTCGCGCCGCGCAGCGACGCCGGGTGGCCCGGCAGCTCGAGGCTCCCCACCTTCACCAGCTTGCCGTTCTTGAGCTGCAGGACGGTCAGGTCCCGATCGAGGAAGTTGCCGACGTACAGGTACTGTCCGTCCGGGCTGAAGGCAATGCCCTCGGCCAGCCCGCCCACCTTCGCCTCGGCCACCTTGCGCACCTTCTTGCCCTTGATCTCCAGCAGCGACACGTACGCGTGGTCGGTGGCGAAGAACGCCTTGCGGGGCACGTTGCCTGTTCCGTTGAGGATCACCGCCGCCGCGTAGCCGCCGCGCGGGCTCACCGCCAGGCCCTCGGGCCCGTCGCCCACGACCACCTGATCGACGACGCGCGGCGGGGTCGCCTCGAGGTCGATGACCGCTACCGTGTCCACCTGGCCGTCCGAGGCGCCCGTCGCGCCGCTGTTCCCGGCCAGGCCCAGCTTGCCGTCCGACGTGATCTGGACGTTGTAGGGCCAGAGCCCGACCGCCATGTCGTACTTCCCGTAGGTCACCTTGTGGCCGTCGATATCGAGCAGGGCCACCTTGTGAGCAGCGAACTTGCTCACCAGCGCGCGCTTGCCGTCGGGGGTGATGGCGACCGACGAGACCTGCTCGCTCGGCGCCCCGGCGGCGGCGAGCGCCACGGTGTCGACCACCTTCACGTCCTTCCCCTCGATGGCGAGGACGCTCACGGTGTTCTCGGCCCGGTTCGCGACCAGCGCGAGGTCGCCGGCGCGGCTGATGGCGAGCCCCGAGGGCTGCTTTCCGACCGTCACGGTGCCGAGGAGCGCCGGAGGCGAGGCGGTCAGGTCGATGACGAAGAGCTTGTCGTCAGGCTGGGTCTTCCACGCGCCGCCGTCGCCCTGGACCCAGTCGAGCGAGTTCGCGACCAGCGCCAGCTTGCCGTCGGGCGTGATGGCGAGGTTCGTGGGCGGGCCCACCACGCTGTTCATGAGGGGCAGGTTGGCGACGACGCGGGGGTGGGCGCGGTCGCGGATGTCGATGATCGAGAGCGTGTCCTTCCCCGGCGCGGAGAGCACCGGCTTCGCCTCATCGTCCCAGCTCATCTTCTCGTCGTTGCCGCTGATGAGCAGCTGCGCCTGCGCCGCACCGGTGGAGAGCGCGAGCGCGGCGGACATGGTCACGAGCACCCTCGAGGACGCGTTCATGATCGCTCCTTCGCCGCGAGAGGCCCCGCGGCCTTGCTTCGACCCGTCTGGCGAGCGCGTCCGCGCCGACGAGGCCGGCCCTGCGCCCCCGATGCTCCGGTACGCGGGCATAAGCCCGGCCTGCCGGCGGCGCCCGCCGCGACGGCGGAGGTGCCCGAGAAGGGCGCACCGGCGTACGCCGCGCTTCACGTAGAGTTCCTCTGGTTCGACCAGTCGCAAGCGACGGAGGTGCACGCCATGAGCACAGCTCGGATCGCGCTCGCGAACCTCCCGTACCCCGCGACTCCCGCGGAGTCCGTGACGCTGGCCGAGGACGCCATCGCCCAGGCGGGCATCGAGCGCTGCGATCTGGTCTGCTTTCCGGAGTGCTTCGTCCCCGGCTACCGGGCTCCGGGAAAGCGCGTTCCACCGCCGGATCGCGCGTTCCTCGAGCGCGCGTGGTCCGCGGTGGCGTCGGCGGCCGCGAGGGCGAAGCTCGCGGTCGTTCTCGGCACAGAACGCGTCGTCGACGAGGCGCTGCTGATCACGGCCCTGGTCATCGATCGAGAGGGGACCATCGTGGGGTGGCAGGACAAGGTCCAGCTCGATCCTTCCGAGGAGGGCCTCTACTCTCCAGGCTCTGGTCGGCACCTGTTCCAGGCAGGCCCGCTCACCTTCGGGGTCGCCATCTGCCACGAGGGCTGGCGCTATCCGGAGACGGTCCGGTGGGCCGCGCGTCGCGGCGCGCACATCGTGTTCCACCCTCACTTCCACGAGTCGGAGCCCGGCGGATACCGCCCGTCGAGCTTCGCCGAGCCCGCGAACACGTTCCACGAGAAGGCCGCCCTCTGTCGAGCCGCCGAGAACACGTGCTTCTTCGCGACGGTGAACTGCGCGAGCGACGGATCGCCGACCACGTCCGCCGTCGTGAAGCCCGACGGGACGCTGCTCTGCTACCAGCCCTACGGGACGCGAGGATTGCTCATCGCGGACATCGACCCCGGCGAGGCGACGGGTCTCCTCGCGGCGCGCTGCAAACCGCAGGAGTAGGGGAGAGTCATGTCCGTTCGCATCGTCCGCCTCGGCACTCCCCGCGTCGCCGGCGAGGGCCTACGGATCGGCACGGTGCGCCGCCCGCCGCGTGGCATGCCGGCGGCGCGCTTCGCCTCCGAAGATTGGTACGACGTCTGGTATCCGATCCTCTCGCCAAGCGTCGGGACGATGAAGCTCGGCAGAGCGCTGCTGGCGTCGCGCGGTGCGCGCATCGCCGCAACTTCTTCCTGCTGGGCGCCACGGGTCGCACAGAGACGCTCGCCGCCGGCCTCGAGCGTCAGGATCGGGCGGGCGTGGCGCTCCCAGAGGCAGTCACTACGTTCCCTCAGCGCGATGTTTCACCAATGGAGGAGACGATGGCTCAGGCGATAGTTCACAAGTCGGGTGAGGGTAGGGCCTTCTGGATGCTCGGCGGGCTCTACGAGGTCCTGCTGTCGAGCGACGAGTCGAACGGCGAGGCGACGGTCATGCAGATGACCATGCCCGCAGGCATGGGCCCACCTGCACACGTTCACCGTCGCGTTGCGGAAACCGTGTACGTCGTCGAGGGAACGCTCGCGTTGCACGTCGACGGGAAGAAGATCGATTGCGGGCCCGGATCGCTGATCCGCATCCCCGCCGATAAGCTCGAGCACTTCGAGCCCACGAGCAAGCTCCGCGTGGTCGTGACCTACGAGCCCGGTGGGATCGACAAGTTCTTCGCCGAAGCGGGCGAGCCGGCGCAGCGGCGCGAGATTCCGCCCGCGCCGACCTCTCCGCCGGACGTTGACAGGCTGACCAAGCTCGGCGCTCGCTACGGTCTCGAAATCCAGACGTCCGCGTGACTCTCGAGAGGACGGCGGAAGCCCGCCGCGTGCCGGCCGCCTGCAACACGAGCGGCGGCTCGAACACCGTCGAGATCGAGGCGACGTCGTGTTCACGGTCGCTCGGTAGCAGCAGGTGCCGTCGCGATCAGGAATGGATAAACCGACAGAAGAGCCGGGCGTAGCGCCCCCGGCAGGGCCAACGCATCGCCCCGATCGCCTGCGGTGGTCGGGGCGCTTTCGTCGATCCGCATCGGCACTCCTCAGTCCCACGACGCGGCGAGATTACGTGTTTATACCGTGTCCAAGAGTGGGTCATGAGCCGGCGACCGCGCGCCAAGACCGTGAGGGTGCTCGAACGACGACGGACGATCCGCACCCTGGGCGTCGTCCTGGTCATCGGCTGCGCAACGGGGGAAAGGCGGGAGGCCCCCCAGGTGCACTCGGTGCGAATCGAGGGCGCGAAGAACGTCAAAGAAGGGGACATCAAGAAGCACATCCTCACCACGGAGAACAGCTGGGTCCCTTTCTCGCGAAGGCAGTACTTCGACGAGGACGCGTGGAAGACGGACCTCCGCCGCATCGAGAAGCTCTACCGGGCACAGGGCTTCTACCAGGCGAAGGTGACCCAGGCGGAAGTGAAGCCGCATGGGCAGAAGGAGGTCGATGTTCACGCCGTCGTGGAGGAGGGCGAGCCGACCCACATCAGCTCGGTCAAGCTCGAGGGCCTGGATGACCTCCCCGACGAGGACCGCCGCCAGCTCCTCGACGAGGTCAAGCTCAAGGTCGGCCAGGTCTTCATCGTCGAGCGCTGGGATGGGCTCAAGGAGAAGCTCCTTCACACGCTTCAGGAGGAGGGCTACGCCGCGGCCGCGGTGCAGGGTGAGGTCAAGGTAGGCCTCGACACCCGTCAGGCCGACATCACGGTCAGCATCGACCATGGCCCACGATACCGGTTTGGCGCCTTGTCCGTGAAGCGGTACGCGGATTCGCGGGTCTCGCCTTGGCGCATCGAGGAGCAAGCGGCTGCGGAGGCGACGCCGGGCGACTGGTACTCCTTGAAGGCGCAGAGCGCCGCCGAGGCGCGTGTCTTCAAGATAGGCGTCTTCGGAGCGGTGAAGGTCAAGCCCGAGCAGCCCGACCCTGGGACCCTTTCCGTCCCATTGCAGGTGGACGCCCAGGAGTCACGCTTCCACACACTCAGTGTCGGCGGCGGCATCGCGGCGGATCAGACCCGGCAGGAGGTCCGCGCGACGTCGAACTACGTCGACCGCGACTTCTTGGGAGGATTGCGCAAGCTGACGCTCAAAGGAATCGCCGGGTATGCGTGGATTCCGACTTTCTATGCATCGAGCGCGTCGGGCGCCCAGCGGGGCGTGGTGGGGACCCTCAGCGCGGAGCTCGAGCAGCCCAGGCTCTTCTTCCGGGACCTGAAGCTCGATACCAAGCTTGCGTTGGAGCGTGGGATCGAACCGGCCTATCGCTATTACGGGAGCCGCGCGAAGCTGGGCGTGGCGTACACGCCGACGATCCACCTCACCATCACCCCCTCCTACAATCTCGAGCTCTACCGGCTCGAGTCCGGGGCCGCGCAGCTCACCGGCTCCGCGCCGACGCTGCTGTTCGGGTGCCCGCAACATTGCGTGCTCTCCTACACGGAGGAGCTGGTCGAATGGGATGAGCGAGACGACCGCCAGGAGCCCCACCGCGGCTACTATCTGTCCTTGTCGGTTCAGGAGGGCGGCGGAATACTGGGCGGAAGCTTCGGGTATTTCCGGATCATCCCCGACGTTCGCGGCTACGCGTCCTTCCTCGATAGAGACAAGCTGACGTTCGCGGTGCGACTGAAAGTGGGGACGCTCATCCCAACCAACGGGAATGACGCATCGAGCCCCATCGTCTCGCGCTTCTACTCTGGCGGGAACGACATGCGCGGCTTCAACAGCCGAAGGCTCGCCCCCGAATTCATCGTGCCGCAGCCCGGATCCACGACGTTGGGCTACACGGTACCGGTTGGAGGAGACGGCCTCTTCGAGTCTTCCTTCGAGGCACGCTACAATCTCACCGGCGCTCTGGTGCTGGCGGCGTTCGTGGACACGGGCTTCGTCACCCGCGAGCACGTCAATTTCAAGAGCGTTCGTTTCTTCCGTGACAACATGCTGCTCGCGTTCGGCGGTGGCCTGAGGTACCTCACTCCGGTCGGACCGATACGAGTGGACTTCGGTTTCCGTCCAGATATTGGTCCGCCCTTGGTGGTGACTCAATCGCCCGGCGCGACCCTCAGTGCACCAGCAAGGTCCAGTTGCTTCGGACTTGGTACGGGAGGGCCCAGGGCCGGGGCCCCCGAAGGCCCGTGTGTCCTCCACATCTCCATCGGAGAGGCATTTTAGCAATACCGACACGGCCAGGCGGGCGGGCACCTCCATGCTCGCCGCGGGTTCCAGTCGCGAGACGGCGCGCTTACCTATGGGAGAGCGTCCTGCTTCGGCGACGAGGGCATCTTGGCCTCATCGACATCAACGGGCGATCCGGGCCGAAGTCCGCAGCGGCACAGGTGGCTGAGGCGCCTGGCGTTCGGAGGGCTGTCGCTCCTCGGGCTCGTGCTGCTCCTCGTCCTGGGCGTACTCACCTATGTGGCGACCCCGTCCGGGGGAGAGTGGCTCCGCAAGCTCGTCGTGGAGAAGGCGAACGCCACCATCGAGGGGGCGCTCACAATTCAAGGGCTCTCCCTTCACGGAAGCCACCTGGTTCTCGAGGGCGCGGAGCTCCGCGATCCGGATGGCGAGACGGTCGCGAGGGTGTCCAGGCTCGAGGTGCGACTTGGGCTCGCGCCGCTCATCCGGAAGCGCATCGACCTGAAGCTCGTCCGCCTGGACGGGCCGCAAATTTCTTTCGACCAGGATGAGAGCGGGAGCAACCTTCAGCGCGCCATCACGGAGAGGGCCCCGGCGCCCAAGCCCGAGGACAAAGGCCAGAAGAGCGACCTCGGGTTGGTCGTGGAGGATCTCGAGATCGCCCGTGGCGTCGTCGACGTCGTGCAGCGCTCCGCGGGGACGTCCCGCCACATCCACCTGGACGATCTCGTAGCGCATGGCTCGGCCAAGATGGTGGAAGGAGCGGCTGGAGCGCGGCTGGAGATTGCCGCGAATGTCGCGGCCCCGTTCGAGGGCCCCTTTCACCTGAGCCTCGACGCCACCGGCGCGGGCGAGCGGAAAGACGCACGGCTCGCGCTCGTGCTCGGGACGGCGAAGCTCGCGGCCATGGCGCACATGGAGGACGCAAGGCATGCGGATGGCCGAGTCGAGTCGCCGCTCGTGCCTCCCGAAATCGTCCGGGCCTTTGTTCCGAGCTACCCGCTCCGCGCGGTGACGTCGCTCACGGCGGTGGCCAGGCGGAACGGCGATGAGCTCTCTCTCCATCTCGATGCCAGGGCCGCGTCGGCGACCGCGCTCGTGGACGGGACGTTCAACCTGGCGACGAAGCGCAGCGATCGGACGGCGGTGACGGTTCGCCACGTCGACTTGAGCGAGCTGACCGACGACGGTCCTTCGTCCGACATGGCTCTGAGCCTGGTGGCATCGGGGGGAGGAACGTCTTTCGATGACGTGGTCGGCAGGCTGGAGCTGATCGTGCCTCCCTCGCCGATGGCAGGGGAGACCATGGGGCCCGTGCACGTGCTGGCGACCGCGAAGCGCGGCGAGCTGCAGCTGCCCGAGCTTCTGGTCAGCGTCCCGGGCGTGCGAATCGAAGCGCGAGGGCAAGGAAGCAAGGAGCGACTGGCGTTGCGAGGGAGATTCGTCGCCAGGCAGCTCACCGCTTTCAGCCGGACCCTTGGCAAGCTCGTCGGGGCCAAGGGCCTCTCCGCGAAGGGCCAGGGTCAGCTGGACTTCGCCGTGGCGGGCCCGGTCGATCATCCCTCGGTCAAGGCGGCCGGCGCCTTCCCCCTTCTCACCTACCAGAAGAGCCGGGTCGACGGCTTGGCGCTGAACGTGAATGTACCGAACGTGAATGCTCCGGCCGGGGTCAAGGCGCGCTTGACGGCGAGGACCTTGGCGCTCGCGCCCAAGAAGGTATTGCGGGCAGTGCACGTCGTGGTGGATGGGACTGGCCAGGAGCTCACCCTGGACGCGGCCGTGCACGGATATGCAGAGCTGAGCCTCCGGGCGCAGGCCACGCTGGACCCCGACGGACATGGTGGCACGCTGGATGCGCTGTCATTGCGCTATCCGGAGGCGAACTGGACTCTGGAAGCGCCGGTCCACATCGCGTCGCGCGCGCGCGTGCTGGTGGTCTCGCCGTTCACCCTACGGTCCGGTGAGGAGGCCATCTCGGCCAGGCTATCCATGCACGGAACGAAGCTCGACGCATCGCTCGCTCTTCGTTCCCTCGATCTCGGGAGACTTCCGAGAGCCTTCGTCGATCCAGGGCTCGCGCTCGGCGGGGTCCTGAATCTCCGGGTGAGCGCGAAGGGACGCAGCTCGAAGCCGGACGTGGAAGCCACCGTCGACCTCCAGCGGGGGCGCTTCAAGAGCTATCGGAACGTTCAGCTTCGCCTCGAAGCGTCGTACGCCAAGGATGAGGCCAAGGGGACGCTCGCTGCGAGCGGCGAAGGGATCAAGCTGACCGGTGCCTTCGATGTGCCGGTGAAGGCGCTCGAGCAAGGGCGGCACGTACCAGTGAACGTGGAGTTGCAGGTGCCCGAGTTGCGCCTGGATGAAGCTCTCCGGGAGCTCGGCCTCGAGAAGCCCATCTCGGGGCTGGTATCGGCGCAGGTCTCGTTGAGAGGGATGGCGGACGACCCGAGGCTCGAGGTCGCGTTGAAGGGGCGCAGGCTCCTGGTGAGGGAACTCGCGCCTTCGGACATCGACGTCGTCGCGGAGAGCGCAGACAAGGGCCGGCTCAAGGCGCGCGTGGACCTGGCAATGGAAGGGAGGAGGAGCTTCATCGAGCTCAAGACGCCGTTCACACTTGGCCAGGTGCTCCGCAAGCCTCCCAATCGGGCGGCCCTCATGGCCGCCGAGCTCGCGCTCGAGGCCGACGTCCGCGAGGTTCCGCTGAAGCTGTTGTCCGAGGCGGGTCTGAGCAGCACCCCGGTGGATGGCGCCTTGAGCGCGCGGGCGCAGGTGACCGGCACAGCCTTGTCTCCCCGTGGTGAGGTCTCCGTGAGCGGGCGAAGGCTCTCGACGCAAGGCGTGAAGCCTCTGGACGCGTTCATCCGTGTTCGGGCTGGAGAAGAGGTCCATGCGGACGCGCGGGCGGAGCAGGGCGGGCAGTCCATCTTCACCGCCACGGCCCGCTTCAATCCGAAGCAGCTCGAGGACATGAACGGCCTCGCCCAGGCGCCAATCTCACTCGAGGCGAATCTCGGCCCACTCTCCTTGACCGAGCTTCAGGCCGCAACTCAGCCGGCGGAGGTAGACCCCGCGCAGGCCCCGCCGAAGGTCCGCGGCACGCTCGTGGGTCGGCTCGCGTTGAGCGGCACCCTCCATGACCCGCAGGTGGCACTCCGGGTGCGCGTGGACGGGCTCGGCGCGGAGAGCACGCCAGACGGACAGGTGGCGGTCAACCTCGATTACAGGAACGCGAAGGAGTCGCTGGACCTCCTCCTGAAGAGCCAGAACGGGGGCGAGATGCACGCTGCGGCGACCGCGCACGTCGACCTCGCTTACCCCGCCGTGACTCGGAAACCGCAGCTCGACACCGCACCGGTGGACGCGAGATTCGAGGCGAAGGACTTCGATCCGGCGTTCCTTTCGAACCTGACCGGCGCGGTGGCGAAGCTGGGAGGACTCCTGTACGCCGATGCCCATGTGAGCGGGACGATGGGCTCGCCCACGGTGAAGGGTCGGCTCGAATGGAAGGACGGTCTCCTCTTCACCCATGGGAACGGGGACTTCACGAACATTCACTTCTTGGCAACAGGGGACAATGACCGCATCGAGCTCGAGGAGCTGACCGCCAAGAGCGGAAACGGCACGGCGAGGCTCTCGGCCCTGGCCACGCGGACCGGCAGCAAGACGTTCAAGCTTCACGCCGCGGCGGAAGTGAACAAGTTCCCGGCGACGTCCCAGGGGCAGGTCGCGGCGACGCTCTCACTGCGGAGCACCCTGGATGGCGATGCCTCTCCCAACCGTGTGACCATCAAGAACCTCGACATCCCGGAGGCGCACATCCAGCTCCCCGACGTGGAACGGAAGAACGTGCAGAAGCTGGATGACCCACCGGACGTCCTGTTGACTCTCAATGGCAAGCCTGTCCGCGGCACGAAGACGAAGGCGCCAGGGAACATGAGCGCCGGCGCTCAGTCCCGTGAGGGCGGCTCCGGGAACGGCGGCACCGCGTCGCCCGGCTCCGGGCGTGCCGGGATGCAGCTCACGGTCCTCGTGAATGCTCCGAGGAACTTGTGGATCCAGGGCAATGACATCAACACGGAGATTGGGCTGTCGGACGGTTTCCGCGTCGAGTACGCCACCCAGCCGAAGGTGTTCGGAGACGTGAACGTCATCCGGGGGCGGCTCGACGTGTTCGGCCGGCGCTTCGACCTGCAGCGGGACTCGAAGGTGTCCTTCGCCGGGCCCGCGATCGCGCCGGGCCTGAACGTCACGGCGGCCTACAAGAATGAGCTCGAGCAGGTGACGGTGTACCTCAAGATACAGGGAGAGGCGGAGAAGCTGCAGCTGCAGCCGACCTCGGAGCCACCGCTTCCGGAGACGGAGATCTACACCCTGCTCGCTACGGGCCACACCTCTCTGCATCACGGGACGGGGAAGTCCTCGCCGTCGGGTGAAGCGGCGTCGCTCGTCGGCTCCGTCGCGGCGTCTCAGCTCAAGAAGACGCTGTCCAGCAAGGTCCCGCTCGACGTCCTCTCCATCCAGGCGGGAGACAGCGGCATCGCTGGCACGAAGCTCGAAGCCGGAACCTACGTCAACGACCGGTTCTACCTGGGCTTCACCGGCCGGATCGGTGCGGACCCGATGCGCGGTGAGAACTCCAACGAGGTGGACCTCGAGTATCAGCTCTCGAAGCATTGGAGCGTGAACGGCAGCTACGGGGACGCGCGAGCGGGCGATGCCGGCGTGACCTGGCGGAAGGATTACTGATACGAAGGCGCACCGCGCGCCCCCCGCAGCTCGAATGGCGCCCCCCGAGGCTATGAGTGCCGCGGGGGCGTGCATGAGAGCGCTGCACCGGCCACCGAACTTGCAGGAGCCCGGGTGCCGGCCCGCGACCGTGGCGCGAAGCACCTGACCGGCAGCTCAGCGAGCGGACCAGAACGCGCGATGCGCTGGGCGAGCTCTGCCCCCACGTTACTGGAGCGCGAAGGAGATCATGCGATGCCGCTCGATTCGACGGATGCCGAGCCGCGGCCCATCGACATCGCCCTCGGCCGGATCCGGCTCGCAGGCGACCTGACCGTACCCCACGGCGCGGAGGGCATCGTGCTGTTCGCGCACGGGAGCGGTTCGTCTCGCGCGCCCGCTCCATTGTTCCGATGATTGGAGAGCCCATGTTCACGGAAGGCGCGATGCGTATCGGCAGCGTGAGAGGCATCCCTATCCGGATCCACGTGACGTTCCTGATCGTGCTCCCGCTCCTCGCGGTCGGCTTCGCACGGGTGTTCACGGAGGCTGCGCGCGTCGCCGACATCCCAGCGGCAGGACTCCGTGGCTCGCCATTCCTGTGGGGACTGGTCGTCGCTGTCGCGCTCTTCTTGTCGGTGCTCGTGCACGAGCTCGCTCACTCGCTCTATGCACTCCGCAAGGGCGGGAGGGTTCGAGACATCACCCTCATCATGATCGGCGGCGTTTCGCAGATATCGGAGCTGCCGCGGGCTGGCCGCCACGAGGCCATCATGGCGCTCGTGGGGCCGCTCACGAGCCTCGTGCTCGGGGGCGCCTTCTACCTGCTCTTCCGTGCACTCGCCGCAACGGGCCAGTTCGAGCTGACCTTCGCCGCCTTTCATCTGTCCTACCTGAACCTCGTCCTCGGCCTCTTCAACCTGCTCCCCGCGTTCCCGATGGACGGAGGGCGCATCCTCCGCGGAGTCCTCGAGGAACGCTGGGGACCGCTCCGTGCGACGCGGGCCTCGGCCGCCGCCGGCAAGGTATTCGCCGTTCTATTCGCGATCATCGGCTTCATGTCCGTCAACGTCCTGCTCATGGTGATCGCGTTCTTCGTGTACGTGGGCGCGGAGGCGGAGAACCGGGGCGTCCTCGTGAAGGCCCTCCTCGGGACGCTCCGCGTTCGCGACCTCGTCGTGCAGCGGCCCCAGCCCGCGGAATCCTTCACCTCGGTGTACGAGCTCGGCGAACGGATGATCCGTGAGCGCCGCCTTGCGTATCCCGTCGTGGAGGACGGTGCCGTGACGGGGATCGTGACGCTCGACGACGTGAAGAAGATTCCCAGGGAGGAGCGGCATCGCTTCCAGATCCGCGACGTGGTCAGGCGCGTCGAACCCGTGGATGCTGCGGACGAGGCGGGGAAGGCGCTACGCGCGCTCATGGAGATGAACGTCGCGGCCGTCCCCGTCGTCGAGCAGGGACACCTCGTCGGAGTCCTGAGCCAGTTCGACCTCGCACGCGGGCTGCAGCTGAAGGAGCTGGAGGCGACGCAGCACCCGTCCCGCTCACCGCTCGCGCCGTTGACGCCAGCGGAGCAGCGCACCTGAACGCATCGCTCAGCGGTCCTCGTCGGTCGAGGCGATCTGGTGAGCGTCCGGCGTTCGCTCGGAGATCGCGCGTGCACGGCCTGGAGCGTACCGTCCATCGAGGCGCGCGAGCGCGAGGCGCGACTCCCCACCTCGCGGGGGCTGCGGAAGCGGCGCAGGACCTCGGCATCCGCGAGCTCGCGTGCGGCGGGTCGGTTCATGCCCTTCCCGCGATGTCCCGATACTCCTGCTGCTCGGCGAGAAGTCTCGCGCGCGCGCCTGGCGACCTGAAGCGATATGCGACGGATACGAACCGCGATTCGTCGTGGTCGATGAGGAGCTTCATCGAGAGCAGCTCGTCGTCCTGGGGGGCGGAACCGTGGGAGTGGATGCAGTAACCGTACTTCGGAAGCGACCGTGCCAGCTGTCTCGCAGATGTGAAGATCGTCACTGGGAACCGCCTGCGGGACAAACGGTAGATGCGAAACCTCGGATATCCGAGAAAGAGCATCTCGAGCGATCTTCGGCACCCCGTCTTGACGATGTCGAAGTGGCCCCTGATCTGAAACGTTTCGCGCTGGCCAGGGCTGAGGTACGTGAGCAGGAGCGCGCGCGCCCGATCCTGCGCCTCGTACGAGCAGTACACGGGCTCACCCGCCCAGGAGCGGTATCGCCATCAGGATCTCGCGCGCGTTCGGGTCGAAGTCCTCGATGACCTCAGTGTCGCCGCTCTCCGAGCGAGAGTAGGCAAAGAACTGTCGATCGCGGGCCTGCGCGAACTCCTGCTTCGCCCGCCGGAGCTGCTCGTCCTCGACAGCAGGATCCCATTGGAACTCATCATCGCCGCGGATGGACTGTATCTTCAGGACCGACTTCATCTGACCGTTCTCCTTCCTGAGGTTGATTCACGTGTTTTGTACTCGCAGCAGGCTGCCTTCAACGACGTCGAAGGCGATGCGCCTTCTTCCTCCTCTAGGCGGCGGGGGCCAGGAAACCCACGGCTCGTCCGCTTGAGCGAGCTTCAGGGATGGGTCCTGCGGCGATCGCGCGATCTCGCCTTGCGGCGGGCACGTGGACGTCCGTGAGGTCCGGCCGCTCAGACTCGTCTTTCGCTCTTCCGCGCGATTGCGGCTGGGGGGGTCTGGGGGAGCGGCCCCGCTCCCCCCAGGTTGAGGGCTTGCGAAGCGAAGCGTAGCAAGCCCGGAAATCCCTCTGACTCGCGTCTGAAGCGGTTGCCGAGCACGAGAAACGGCGAAACGCGAGTCAGAGCTTGTAGCCGATCCTCCGCAGGAGATCCTTCCGGCTCCGGACGTCTTCGTCCTTCTCCACGCCCAGCGGCTTGTCACCGTCGACGACACCCAGGATCCCGCGTCCGTTCTCGGTCTCCGCCACGATCACCTCCAGCGGGTTTGCGGTGGCGCAGAAGACTCGGCACACCTCGGGTACTCCTTTCACCGCGTTGAGCACGTTCATCGGATACCCCTCGCGCAGCAGGACGACGAAGCTGTGGCCGGCCCCGATCGCGAGCGCCAAGCGAGTGGCCAGCTCGACGAGGTCGCCGTCGTTGCCGCTGCGCCGCACGAGGCGCGGGCCCGACGACTCGCAGAATGCGAGGCCGAACTTGAGATGCGGCGATGCACCTGCCAGCACCTCGTGCAGGTCCTCCACCGTCTTGATGAAATGGGACTGCCCGAGGATGAGGTTCACGTCGTCAGGCTTCTCGAGTGGCACGGTGAAGAGCTGCATCTGGGCCACCTCCTGCTCGACTCGATAAGCGCTTGCCGACGATGCCGCATGCGCCGGCGACTCCATGAGGCAGGAAGAGAGAGCTCCGCGACGCTTCCGGCGCCTGGTGAATAGACGCCCGCCCCGTCGTTGCGGCCCGCCGTCGACCGCGCCATATCAAAATAGGGCGGCGTCGTTGCCCCGCGGGGTTCGCTGTCGCCCCGGACGAACCGTGTCGATTCTGGCCACGACAGATCTCGCGGATGACGCCGGGCGGTATTCCCGGTATCGCATCGAATCCCACCATGCCCCGGATCTCTCGCCACACCCGCCGCGATTCGCGGTGAAGGTGAGCAGGCTAGCGCTTGCCCGGCTTCTGCTCCGGGAGTTGGTCGAGCACCGGGGCAATCTGCGCGTCGTCCTCAGCCGGCCGTGCGTATACGGCGTCTTTTCGGGGCCGGTCGGCGGCTTCGCCCCCCGCGAGCGGCTCTGCGTGGGCTGTCTACGCTGCACGGTGGAGTACCCCGACGTGGTGCAGATCCGCCCCAACCCCGATCGCGAGCGCCTCGGCGACGCCTTCCTGCGACCCGACGACGTGGATGCGATCCTGTACGAGGCCCGCAGCGGGCGGGTCCCGGTGCGCGGCGCCGGCTACCGGGGAAGGTTCGGTGGCGAGGGCTGGGATGGGATCTGGACCGACATGTCCGAGATCGTCCGCCCCACGCGCGACGGCATCCACGGTCGGGAAACCATCTCCACGGAGGTGGACCTCGGGATCTTCCCGCCCTTCCTGCGCTTCGACGCGGGCGGCGCGCCTGAGGGCCGAATCCCGCGCTTCTTCACCATCGCGGTACCCTTCCTGTTCGACCTGCCACCGCGTTCCGTCGAGTCGCGAGCTCTCTATCGCATCCTCGCGGAGGCGGCGCGGCAGCTCGATACGCTCGCCGTCGTACCCGCGACGCTGACGACGTCGGACCCCGACCTGCGAGGCCGGCACGTCGTTCCGGTGCTCTCGGTCACGGAGTGGCGCGCGGTGGACGACATCACGTGGCGTCCGCGGATGCTGATGCTCGACGGCTGGGACCGGGCGCGCTTCGACGAGCTCACCCGTCGGTTCCCGGAGTCGGTCGTCGCGGTCCGTGTCCCGGCAGAGGCGGACGTCATGGCGTTCGTGAGGGAAGGGGCGCGCGTCCTCCAGCTCGTGGCGGACTACCACGCGCGCGCCGGCGGGCGGTTCGCGGGGGACGTCATCCGGAGCGTTCACGGCCGGCTCGTGGAGGAGGGCGTGCGCGAGGAGGTGACGCTGCTCGGGAGCGGTGGGATCGCCCGTCCCGAGCACCTCGCGAAGGCCATCGTCTGCGGCCTCGACGCGGCGGCGCTCGACGTCGCGGTCTGCGTCGCGCTGCAGGGGC
>WNFY01002007.1_pt1 | contig 19958 bp, 10 predicted proteins | sample 5400091 | NCBI WGS metagenome assembly WNFY01 (sample SAMN13153364, study PRJNA577476) | soil metagenome | isolation source: 60 cm soil or saprolite under grassland replicate 1 | place: USA:California | collected 2016-06-15
CTCTACCTCTGTTCCGCCGCTCTACTCCCGCTGGGGTTGCCCCCGACGGACGAGTTCTGGTCCGCCCCGCCCGCAGACTGGACGGCCCGCAAAGCATGGAGCGGGCAGGATCTGCCCGCGGACCACGCGATCTGAAGCCGTGCTGCCGGCACATTTGCTGACGCTGATCGCGCTGCAGACGGCGCCCGCCACCCGCGTCGATTGGCCCACCTTCCTCGCGGGCCAGGACCTCGTCTGGGACCGGCTCCCGACTGGGTGGGGCGAGAGCGCGTTCATCGGGAACGGCCGCCTCGGCGCCACGATCGACGCGCGCGACGGCGCGCTCGGCTGGACCATCAATCGCACGGACGTCGTCCACGACCAGTCGCGCTACCCCATTGGCCGCGTAATCCTGAAGATCGCCGGCACGGTGCAGGGCGGCAACGCGCGGTTGACGCTGTGGGACGCCGAGGCCAGCGGCACGGTGAAAACCGACCGGGGAGAGGTGCACTGGCGCAGCTTCACGGCGTCGCGGCCGTCCGTGATCGTGATCGTGCTCGAGGGAACGGGCGGCGAGAGCGGAGTCGCGCTCGACTGGCTGCCCGCCGAAGCCCGCCCACCGCGCAAAGTGTATCGCAAGGATCCCTTCGCGCCCGAGGACCTGCATCCGCCACCGGTCGTGACTCGGTCGTCCGACGAAATCACCAGTGCACAGTCGTTCACTGCATCCGCCACCGGTCGTGACTCGGTCGTCCGACGAAATCACCAGTGCACAGTCGTTCATCGGGGGCGGGGCGCACGCGGAGTCGATCGTTTCTTCAGTGGCGAGTTCCCCCTCTCCCGAAGGGAGAGGGGGACAGGGGGTGAGGACACAAAGGGGAGCGGGACAGGGGGTGAGGACAACGGGCGGCACGGGGCAGGGGGTGAGGACCGGGACGAGGATCTTCTACATCAGCATCGGCCAGGGAAGCACCGACCGCGAAGCCCTCGTCGAAGCGCGCGCCGCCACCCGAGAAGCAGCGCGGCTGGGACTGCGACGGCTCGAGGTGGACCACCGCAAATGGTGGCACGCCTATTATCCCGAGAGCTTCCTCACATTCCCCGACGCCCGTCTCGAAGCATACTACTGGATCCAGATCTACAAGCTCGGCTCCGCCATGCGGGCGGACGGGCCCATTCTCGACTTGAACGGCCCCTGGTTCAACGCCACGCCCTGGCCCGGCATCTGGTGGAACCTGAACATCCAGCTCACCTACTCGCCGCTGTTCCGCGCCAACCGGCTCGACCTGGCGGAGTCGTTGTTCCGCAACTTGGACGGGCACCGGCAAGCGCTCATCGACAACGTCCCCGAGCGGCTGCGCGGCGACGCGGCGGCGATCGGGCGCAGCTCGGGCCCCGATCTCGTGCGGCCGGTCGATCTCGCGACGGCGCAGAGCGACGCGGCGCACGAAATGGGCGACCTGCCGTGGACCCTGTACTACTACTGGCTCTACTACCGCTACCAGATGGACGATCGCGTCCTGCGGGAGCGTGTCTATCCGCTGCTCAAGCGCGCCATCGGGAACTATCTCGCCTACCTCGAGCGTGGGGACGACGGACGCTGGCACCTGCCGCCCACGGAGTCGCCCGAGCTGGCCACGGTGCCCGATGCGAACTACGATCTCGCGCTGCTCACTTGGGGCCTCGAGACGCTGATCGCGAGCGCGGAGCGGTTGCAGCTCGAGGATCCCCTGCTGCCGCGCTGGCGTGACGTGCTCGCCAACCTCACCTTGTTCCCGACCGATTCGTCCGGCCTCATGGTGGGCCGCGGCAGGCCCTGGAAGGAATCGCACCGTCACTACTCGCACCTGTTGGGGATCTATCCGCTGCACCTCATCACGCCCGATCGCCCCGACGCGCGCTCCCTCATCGAGGCCTCGCTGCGCACCTGGGAGCGGGACGCGGCGCTGTTTCGTGGCTACTCGTTCACCGGGGGTGCGTCGATGCACGCGCTGCTCGGCCAGGGTGATACCGCGCTCGCTCGACTCAACTCGTATCTCGACGCGCCGCGCTACATGCAGCCGAACACGTTCTACGCCGAGGCCGGCCCCGTCATCGAGACGCCGCTCTCGGCGGCAACGTCGATCCAGGATATGTTCGTGCAGGATTGGGGTGGGGCGTTACGCGTCTTCCCTGCGGTGCCGGCTGCCTGGACTGACGCGGCGTTCGATCGGCTACGCGCGGACGGCGCGTTTCTCGTGAGCGCGGTGCGGCACGACGGCCGCACCGCGTGGGTGCGGATCGAGAGCCTCGCGGGGACGCCGTGCCGGGTCGTCGTGCCCGACTGGGATTCGGTCGTCGTGCGCGCACACACGGGTCCCGCTCCGAACGTGACGAAGGGGACTGCCGGGAACTACGTGATCGAGTTGCACAGGGGGGCGTCGGTGGTGCTCGCTCCCGATGCGACGACGCCGCTACTCGAATTGAGTCCCGTGATGCGACCAGCGTCCGCTCGCAATCCGTTTCCCATCCTGAAGCAGTGATCCTCCTCACCCCACCTGCGGCGCGGCGTACACCGGTGCGGCCACGAGCGCGATGGCGCCGCGCAGCCGGGGCATGTGCCCGGCCGGCTCGGGGATCACGGGAGTCTCGGCAGCCCGAGGGGTCAGCGCCCGTCTCGCGACCTCGGCCCGGATGGCGGGCTCGACCAGATCCCAGGCGCCGGTGATCTCCCCGCCGACGACGATCTGCGCGGGGTTGAGCGCCTGGACGATCATCGAGACCCCGATCCCCAGGTAGCGACCCGTGTCCGCCACCGCGGCGCGGGCTCGCTCATCGCCCTCGCCCGCGCGACGCACGACATCGTCGACCGTGACGCCGCTCTGCTGCAGCAGCTCGCGGGCGATCGCCGGTGACAGCTCGTGCCCGAGGTAGCGGGCCACCGTGGCGAGGTTCGAGGTATAGGCTTCGAGACACCCCTGCGATCCGCACAGGCAGATCGGGCCCTCGGCGCGGATGGGGATGTGCCCGAACTCGCCCGCGGTATGGGCGTGGCCACGGACCACTTCGCCGTTCACGACCACGCCTGTGCCCACGCCGTCCGACACCGATAGATAGACGAAGTCGCGGATTCCGTTCGCTCGCTCGCTTAGCCAGATGTGCGCCAGCGCGCAGGCCGCCGGGGCGTTCTCCACGTGCACCGCCAGGCCGGTCCGCGCCGCCAGGCCGGCGCGGACCTGCACGTCACGCCAGCCGAGCTGCGGGGCGTTGAGCACGCGCCCGCTCGCCCGGTCGACCATGCCGGGGATCACCATCCCGATGCCCTGGCACCGTCCTCGGGCGGCATGGGTCCGCAGCAGGCGGCGCACGCGGACCGCCAGCTCGTCGAGCAGCTCCTCGGGGCCGAAGCGGGTGGCGAAGCGCTCCAGGGCGATCTGCCTGCCGCCCAGGTCCGCGAGCAACACATCGGTGCGGCTGAAACGCAGGTCGATTGCCACGACCAGCCGATCACGCGTTTCGACGTGCAGCATTTTCGGCCGGCGGCCGCGTGGCAGCTCGACCAGGGCGCCCTCGTACAGGACGCCTTCCTCCAGCAGCTCGTTGACCAGGGTCGTCACGACGCCGCGTCCCAGGGTCATGCGCCGAGCGAGGTCGGCGCGCGAGACGGGCTGATGCTCGCGCACCAGGTTCAAGAGGATTTGCCGGTTGATCTGGCGGGAAGTGGAGCGCGTGGCGCGGCGGAAGTCGCGGGTGTCGATCTTTCTCACGGCGGCGCGACTCCGGCTCACAGTGGGGAGGCAGGCGCCTGTCTGGCGCGACCCTTGCGCACGCATCGCGAGTGCCGCCGGGTTCTCTCGTGTACCGGGGGCCGACATCCCAGAGCGTTTTGCGTCGTCGTCCCGTCGGGTCGGGGCGATTTAGTTCGATAAACGAACAAGATACGCGGGCCGGGTCTCGGGAGCCGTCAGGAGCTGCCGGTGGTGAATTTCCTGCGTCGGTATCAGCGATTCTGCTCCAACGCTGTTGCGCACACGCAGCGTCTGTTGCTCCCGGGCTTCGCCGCCCTCCCCGCACTGCCGAGCCCCCTTCTGGAGCCCTGCCTATGAGATCGACGAGTGTCTGCCTCGTTGGTTGCGTTGCCATGCTCGCCGCGGCGGGAGCCCAAGCGCAGGCCCCCACGGGCCAGGTCCAGGGGACCGTGCGGGGCGAGACGGGGGCGCCGCTGGAAGGGGTCAGCGTAGTGGCGGTCGGGACTCACTTGGGTGCGGTCACCCGACCGGACGGACGCTACGTGATTACGCGAGTGGCTGCGGGGACCTACCAACTCCGCGCGACGCGGATCGGGTATACGTCGCGGGAGCAGTTGATCACGGTCGTCGCGGGAGAAGAGGCGAGCGCCGACTTCACGTTGCCGAGTGCGGCGATCGCGCTGGACCAGGTGGTGGTGGTGGGCTACGGCACCGAGCTCCGGAAGGACCTCACGGGCTCGGTCGGTTCGGTCTCGAGCGAGGATGTCGCGAACATCTCCGTGGCCCGGATCGATCAGGCGATCCCGGGCCTGGTGTCCGGCGTCCAGGTCCAGACGACGAACGCGCAGCCGGGCGCCGTGATGCGGTTGCGCGTGCGCGGGACCGGCTCGCTGCAGGCGAGCAGCGATCCGCTGATCGTCGTCGACGGCGTCATCGGCGCGGACTTGAACGCGATCAGCCCGAGCGACATCGAGTCCGTCGATGTCCTGAAGGACGCGTCGGCGACCGCGATCTACGGTACGCGCGGGGCGAACGGGGTGATCCTGGTGACGACCAAGCGAGGCCGGCCGGGGCAGATCACCTTCGACTACACCGGATATAGCGGCATGCAGGACGTGAGCAAGCACATCCCGCTCCTGAGCGGCCCCGAGTTCGCACGGCTGTACATGCTCAATCCGAACCACGACAAGAGCGTGACGTTCACACATCCCGAGTCTCTCGCGACGACCGACTGGCAAGACGTCGTCTATCAGGCGGCGCCAGTCCAGAGTCACGATCTCCGCATCTCTGGAACCGCGGGGGCCACGAGCCTGATGCTCTCGGCCACCTGGTTCGATCAGGACGGCGTCGTGCGGGGCTCGAACTTCGGCCGCGGGTCGCTGCGCGTCAACCTCGACCAGGGTCTCGGCGAGCGAGTCCGCGTGGGCACGCGCGTCAGTTACAGTCGCTCCGTGGGCAACCAGATCCGGGTCAACACGGGCTACGGCTCGGCCGGCGGCCCCGTGACGATGATGGCGCTGCGCTTCGCGCCGACCATCCCGGTGTACGACACGAGCGGCAAGTTCAGCGGCCCGCTGCTCGCGGGCCAGGTCATGGACAATCCGCTGGCGATCGTCGATCTCCGGAGTGACAAGAGCACCACGGATTATTTCATCGGCAATGCCTTCGCCGAATACGACCTGGTGCCGGGACTCACGTTGCGTTCGAGCCTCGCGTACACCTCGCGCAGCTTCCTGGAGCAGCAATACACGTCCCGGCAGCTCCAAGCGTCGTTGAACCTCGGACAGGCCAACCTCGACAACGCCAAGGGAAGCACCTGGCTGTCCGAGAACACGATCACGCTGCGACGCACGCTCGCCGGCAAGCACGACTTCACGGTGCTGGGTGGATTCACGGCTCAGGAGACGCGCAGCGTATCGAACGGGGAGCAGGGGGTCGGCTTCACGAGCGATGAGCTCGGCTATGCGCGCATCAACGCGGCAGATCGAGTGACTGGGACGTCGAGCCTCTCGCGGTCCCGGCTCGCCTCGTTCCTCGCTCGCGTGAACTACGGATTCGCCGGCAAGTACCTCGTGACGGGGACGATTCGCAGCGACGGCTCTTCCAAGTTCGCGGTCAACAACAAGTGGGCGACATTCCCATCGGTGGCGGTGGCATGGCGGGTGAGCGACGAGCCGTTCTTCCGCCGGCTGGCGCCCGCGGTGAGCGAGCTGAAGCTGCGCTTGAGCGCCGGTCGCACCGGGAACGAGGCGATCCCCGCGTATCAGTCCCTGGCGGCGTGGAGCGTCGGTTCGCCCTACGCGATCGGCCTGACGACGTTCAACAACGGCGCCACCCTCGACCGGATCACGAACCCCAACCTGCGGTGGGAGAGCACCAACGAGTACGATGCCGGCCTCGATCTCGGCCTGCTCGAAAACCGGGTCAGCGTCATCGTGGACGCCTACCACAAGACCACGAGCGACCTGCTGTATGCGAAACAGGTGCCGTACTTCACGGGCTTCGACAGCTACCTTGCCAACATCGGGAAGGTGCAGAATCGGGGGCTGGAGCTGGCCATCGATACGCGTCACACCGTCGGCCCCGTCCAGCTGCGTCTGGGCGGCAACCTGTCGCTCAACCGCAGCAAGGTGCTCGATCTCGGCGCGGACCGGGAGTTTTTCCTGGCCGGCGCGAACAGCTCGTTGCCGAATATCCGGGACGGGGCGATCGTGCGCGTCGGGGAGCCGTTGGGGAACTTCTACGGCTACGTGTGGGATGGGATCTTCCAGGACTCGGTCGAGGCCGCCCACAGCGGCCAGCCCGGAGCCAGGCCTGGCGCCGAGAAGTTCAGGGACCTGAATGGCGACGGCATCGTCAACTCTGCCGACCGAACGATCCTCGGGAACGCCCAGCCGCGGTACCTGTTCGGCCTGACCGGCGTCATCGGCTACAAGAGCCTCTCCGTCAGTTACATCGTGCGTGGCGTCCTGGACTTCCAGGTCGTGAATCTGAATCGCCTTGGCATGGAGACTCCCGGCGGCTCGACCAACATGCTCCGCTCGGTGCTCGATTACTGGACTCCCACCAACCACACGAACGCGATGACCGGCCTGGGCATCGGGCCGGACAACAGCCGCATGTCGTCGCGCTGGATCGAAGACGGCTCGTTTGTGCGACTGCAGAACGTGACGGTCGATTGGGCGGTACCGCCCGAGCTCACCCGCCGCGTCGGAGCGCGCCAGCTCCGGCTCTACGTGAGCGGCCAGAACCTCTTCACCGCCACCAGATACTCCTGGTACGACCCCGAGGTCAGCTCGCGCGGCACCGGCGATCGCGACCTGGGCTGGGACGACTCGAGCTATCCGGGCACGCGCACCGTCACCTTCGGCATGAACGTCGGCTTTTAGGAGGCACCCCATGAGACGCAACCCCCTCCTGCCGCTGGTGGCCGCGCTCACGCTCGCCGGTTGCAACGCCTGGCTCACGGAGGCGCCCGAGGATTTCTTCACGCCCAACGACTTTCCCTCCACCGAGCCGGACCTGAAAATCGCGCTCGCGGGGATCGACGACTGGTACACCGGCGGCTCGAACCAGCCGTACTTCATCCGCGGCTGGCCGATCCTCACCGAAGTGCCGTCCGACCAAACGATCACCACCCAGACCAGCGGCTCTCGCTACGAGCAGGACAGCTACACGCTCGCTCCCTCGAACGAATGGCTGTGGCGTGTATGGCAGCAGATCTACGGCGCGATCAACCAGGCGAACGTCGTCATCGAGCGGATGCCCCGGTTGACGACCCTGCCGCAGGACGTGCAGGACCGCTACTTCGGCGCCTTCAAGTTTCATCGCGCATTCAACCACTTCAACGCCGTGCGGGTGTGGGGCAGTGTTCCCCTCATGATGCGGCCGACGAAGGAGTTCGCCTCGGCGAGCGCCATCACGCGCGCGCCGATGGCGGAGATCTACGACTCCATCGCGCGAGACCTCGAAGGCGCCGCCACGCTGCTCCCCGTCCGCTGGCCCGACTCCGCCACGCCGGACGACGGCCGGCCTACACGCGGGGCAGCGAACGCGCTCCTGGCGGACGTCTACATGAACATGTCGGGGGCACTCGTCCAGGAGAACCATTGGGCCGATGCCGCCCGGGCCGCCAAGGCCGTCATGGACAGCAAGGTGTACAGCCTGGTGCCGAACTTCGCGGACCTGTGGCTCATCAAGAACAAGAACGGCCCCGAGCACATCTACTCGATCCAGTTCTCGGGCGTGAAACGCAACCTGTACACCTGCCAGTCGCGGCCGTCAGGGGTCGGCGTCGAGTCCTGCAGCAACTACTGGTTCTCGACCGCCTCGTTCATGAACAGCTTCAATGCCCTGGACGCCCGTAAGGCGGTCACGTTCCTGACCCAGGTGATCGCCGGCACCAAGACGTATCCCTATCACAAGGCCGACTCGACCGGCTTCGGCGACTTCCAGAAACGCGGGCCTGGCTTCGAGCAGCCCATGCCGTACTACGGCAAGTTCTACGATGCGGGCGGCCCCGGGGCGATCGCACTCAACAATTCGCGGACCGACCTGAACTGGCCGATCTATCGCTATGCCGAGGTGGAGCTGATGTACGCGGAGGCGGAGAACGAGGCCGTAGGGCCCGACGCATTCGCCTACGGCGCCATCAACGACGTGCGCGGTCGGGCCAAGTTGCCGGCGCTCACCGCGGGACTGAGTCAGGACCAGTTCCGCGACTCTGTGCACCAGGAGCGCAGCTGGGAGCTGGCGTTCGAGTCCAAGCGCGTGTTCGACCTGAAGCGCTGGGGGCAGTTCTACAGCACGCTGCAGGGCGACCCCGTGGCGAAGATCGGCATCAAGGACTTCATGGTGTTCATGCCGATTCCCCAGCGGGAGATCGACCTCGACCCCGCCCTGGGACAAAACCCGGGGTACTGACATTCGCGCGCCCGCGCTGGCTCTCGTCATGGGCCTGCCCGTCGCGGCGTTCGGGCAGGGCGCCCGGCTCGTCATCCACGCCGACCAGGGGCGCGACACCATCAGCCGCCACATCTACGGCCAGTTCGCCGAGCACCTGGGACGCGACATCTACGACGGCGTATGGACCAAGAGCGGGAGCGGACGCTGGCACCTGCGCGACGACGTGATCGCGGCGCTGCGCAAGATCCAGGTTCCGAACGTCCGCTGGCCGGGCGGCTGCTTCGCCGATCGCTACCACTGGCAGGACGGGATCGGCCCGCTTGAGCAGCGCCCCACCATCGTCAATACGATGTGGGGGAACGTCACGGAGGACAACAGCTTCGGGACCCATGAGTACCTGGAGCTGGTCGATCGACTCGGCGCCATGCCGTTCATCGTGGGCAACGTCGGCAGCGGCACCCCGCGCGAGATGGCCGAATGGTGGGAGTACGTGAGCTTCGATGGCACGAGCCCGATGACCACGCTGCGGAAGCAGAACGGCCACGCCACGCCCTGGAGCGTGCGCCTCTGGGGCGTGGGCAATGAAAGCTGGGGCTGCGGCGGCAACATGACGCCCGAGTACTACGCCGACGTCTATAAGCGCTTCGCCACGTTCCTGCCGGCCTACGGTCCGGCCCGTCCCTTCCGGATCGCGACCGGCCCCAACTCCGAAGACGTCCATTGGACGGACGTCGTCATGCGCGACGCGGGCCGCATGATCGACGGCCTCGACCTGCATTACTACACGGTCGTAGGCTCCTGGGCCCACAAAGGCTCGGCCACCGAGTTCACGGAGCGAGAATGGTTCACCGCCCTGCAGAAGGCGTTGCACGTGGAAGAGCTGATCACGCGGCACGCCGCGGTGATGGACCAATACGACGCCCGCAAGCGCGTGGCGCTCGTCGTGGGCGAGTGGGGCCTGTGGCACGATGTGGAGCCGGGTACCAATCCGGGCTTCCTGTACCAGCAGAACACGCTGCGCGATGCGCTCGTCGCCGCCGTGTCGCTCGACATCTTCAACCGCCACGCCGATCGGGTCCGCATGGCGAACATCGCCCAGACGATCAACGTGCTGCAGGCGATGATCCTGACCGAGGGCGACCGGATGGTCCTCACGCCCACCTATCACGTGTTCGAGCTGTACACGGTGCACCACGATGCCGTCCTGCTCCCGATGACGCTCGAGGGCACGGAGCCGCGCTACGAGCTCGAGGGGCAATCCATTCCCGCCGTGAGCGGCTCCGCGTCACGCGACAAGGAGGGCCGGATTCACATCACGCTCACGAATCTCGACCCGAACCGCGGCCGGACCGTGAGCGGGGAGATCACGGGTGCGCACGCGTCACGCGTGTCCGGGCGCGTGCTGACCGCGGCCGCGATGAACGCGCACAACACGTTCGATCAGCCCGCGGCCGTCCAGCCGGCGCCGTTCACGGGCGCGCGCGTCTCGGGCGATAAGATCACCGTGGAATTGCCACCCAAATCGGTCGTCGTATTGGAGCTGCAATGAGCCGTCCCTCGTCGCGGCGAGACTTCCTGGCCACTGCGCTCGCCGCGTCCGCGGTCCCCAGCTTGACGGCGGATGTCTGGAACGCGTGGCGGGTCGGACATCCGGACGATGCGCTCGCCGTCTCCAGCCCGAACGGCGCGGTCGCATTCCAACTACTCCCAGGCAACGAGCCCCGGCTGCGCTTTGCCATCACCTTCAGGGGTCGGCCGGTGATCGAGACCTCGCCTTTGAGCCTCGTCGTCGACGGCGCCGAGTTGGGGCAGGGGGTCGCGGTCGGCAACGTGGAGCGCTACGACGCGAACCAGCGCTACCCCTGGCGCGGCGTACACTCGCAAGCGATCAACCGGTTCAAGGGCGCGAGGATCGCCCTACGGCACACGGGGAGCGGCACCGACTACGTGCTCGACGTGCGCGCCTTCGACGACGGGATTGCGTTTCGCTCGATCGTACGGGGCTCCGGGCCCCGGGTCCCCGATGAAGCGACGACGTTCGTGGTTCCCGCTGGATCAACCGTGTGGTACCACGACCTGCGCGGGCACTACGAAGGGGTCCACGCCAAGAAGGACATCGTTCAGGCTCAGGCCGGCGAGTGGGCCGCGCCGCCCCTGACCTGCAAGCTCCCTGATGCGGCGGGATATGCCTCCATCACCGAAGCCGCCATCATCGACTACAGTGGCATGGCCCTGCAGGCCGACGGGCAACGCGGCTTCCGCTTGCGGCTCGGGCACGCGCAGCCGCCGAGCTATCCGTTCACCCTGCGCTATGGCGACGCCGAGGCCGCCCGGCTGGCGCAGCCGGCCGCGATTGTCGGAACGATCACTACGCCGTGGCGCGTGGTGATGATCGGCCCCGACCTCGACACGCTGGTGAACTGCGACATCGTGCACGACCTCGCCCCACCGCCCGATCCGCGGCTCTTCCCGCAAGGGATCGACACGCCCTGGATCAGGCCGGGACGCGCCGTCTGGAAGTACCTGGACGGCGGCGGACCGAATACGCTCGAGACCATGAAGGAGTTCTCCCGGCTCGCGGGCGAGCTGGGGTTCGAGTACAACCTGGTGGAGGGGTTCTGGCGGCAGTGGAACGAGACCGACCTGCGCGACCTGATCGACTACTCGCGGCAGCGCGGCGTGGGGATCTGGCTGTGGCAGCACAGCAAGGAGATTCACGACCCGGCGGCTCGAGAGGCGTTCTTCGCGCACGCGCAGGACGTCGGCGCGGTCGGTGTGAAACTCGATTTCTTCGATCACGAGGCCAAGGAGGTCATGGACCTGTACCAGGCGGCGCTCGAGGGCGCGGCGCGCCACCGGCTGATGGTCGACTTCCACGGCGCCGACAAGCCGGCCGGTGAGTCGCGCACCTGGCCGAACGAGCTGAACCGCGAAGCGGTGTCGGGCATGGAGCGCAAAAGCACGCCGGCGTGGGCGACGCACGACACGACGCTGCCGTTCACGCGCATGCTGGCCGGGCCGATGGATTTCACGCCGATGCTGTTCGGCGAGCGGCGTCGCGAGACGTCGTGGACGCATCAGATCGCCACCGCGGCCACGTTCACCGCGCCCTTGCTCGTCTATGGCGCCCACCCCCGGGCGATCCTCGACAACCCCGCGGTCGAGCTGATCAAGAGCATCCCCACGGTATGGGACGAGACGCGCGTGCTGCCGGCGAGCGAGATCGGCGAGCTCTCGGCCCTGGCGCGGCGATCGGGGAAGCAGTGGTTCCTCGTGATCGCGAACGGCCCGGCGGCGCGCTCGGTCGATGTGCCGCTCTCCTTCCTGGGGGACGGGGGGCACGAGGCGCTGCTCGTGGGCGACGAGCCGGAGGACCCCGCGGCGGTGCGGGTCGTGACGCGCACGCTGCGCCGGCAGGACTCGCTCAAGATCGATCTGCGGCCCGCGGGCGGGTTCGTCGCCCGGTTCTCCTGACGTGCGACGGTATGTCTCGGTCCTGAGTCTCACGCTCGCGGCCACGCCGGCCGCGGCGCAGCTCGACTCCGCCGAGGTCGCGCGTCTCGAGCGGCCGCGCGTCCTGTCCGCCGCGGAGCGGTATCTGCGCGAGGCCCCCGTCACCATCACGGCGTTCCCCGCGCCGCGCAGCGCCGGCGGGCCGCACGACTTCTCCTCGGACGGCGACTACTGGTGGCCCGATCCGCGCAGCCCGGACAGCCCCTACGTGCGCCGCGACGGCGAGACGAACCCGCACAACTTCGTGGCGCACCGCGACGCGATGCGGCGGCTCAGCCAGATCGTGCCGGCCCTCGTCGCGGCGTACGTGCTCACGCGCGACGAGCGCTACGCCCGCCAGGCCGCGGCGCACCTGCGGGCCTGGTTCGTGGACGAGGGCACGCGCATGAACCCGAGTCTCCTGTACGCGCAGGCGATTCACGGCCGCGCGACGGGGCGGGGCACCGGACTGATCGACACGATTCACCTGGTCGAGGTGGCGCGGGCCGCCTGGGTGCTCGAGCGGATGGGCTACGACAACCCAGCCCTTCCCGGAGCCACGCAGTGGTTCCGCCAGTACCTCGACTGGCTCACAACCCACGCGTACGGCAACGACGAGCGCACCAGTGGCAACAATCACGCGGCGGCCTGGGCCCTGCAGGTCGCCGAGTTCGCCCACCTGGTGGGCGACACGGCACAGCTCTCCCGTATGCGGCGCTTCTTCGAAGACACGCTCGTCGCCGGACAGATGACCGCCGACGGCAGCTTCCCGCGGGAGCTGGCGCGCACCAAGCCGTACGGCTACTCGCTGTTTCAGCTGGACGTCATGGCGACGCTGGCGTGGATCCTCGACGACTGGACGTTCACGACTTCGGACGGACGGGGCATGCGCCGGGCGCTCGCGTTCATGTATCCCTTCATCAAGGCCAAGCGCACCTGGCCCAAGCCGCCGGACGTGATGTATTTCGGCCAGTGGCCCGTCCGCCATCCGGCGTTACTCTTCGGTGGCGTCGCACTGCGCGAGTCGCGCTACTTGGACCTGTGGAAGACGCTCGACCCGGATCCCACGGTGGACGAGGTGATCCGCAACTACCCGATTCGTCAACCCCTGTTGTGGCTCGCGGGAGGAGCCGCTCCATGACGACCCGACGCCAATTCGTCCAAGGCTCCGTCGCTGCGATCCTGTCCTCACCCCCTTTCCCCCTCTCCTTTCAGGAGAGGGGGGACGTCGGGCGTTCCCCCCGCTTCCCGATCGGATTCTCCACTCTCGGCTGTCCGGCCTGGACCTGGAAGCAGATTCTCGACTTCGCCCAGGCGCACGACTACGCCGCGATCGAGCTGCGCGGCATCCAGAAAAACATGGACCTGACGCTCGCGCCCGAGCTGTCGCGTGATGGCGGCCGGATCGAAGAGTCGAAGCGGGAGCTGCGCGAGCGCGGGCTCAAGATATCCGACCTCGGCGCCTCGGCCGAGCTGCACGAGCAGGACCCCACCAAGCGCGCCGCCCAGCTCGACGAGGCCCGCCGCTTCATTGACCTGGCGGAGACGCTCCGCGTCCCCTACGTGCGCGTGTTCGGTAACAAGTATGTGCAGGGCGTGCCGCGCGACATGATGCTCGCGCACATCGCCCGGGGCCTGCGCGATCTGGGTGATTATGCCCGGCCCAAGGGCGTCACCGTGCTGATCGAATCACACGGTGACTTCACCGACTCCCCCTCGCTGCTCGCGCTCCTCCAGCAGGCGGCGTCCCCCGCCGTGGCCCTGTTGTGGGACGCGCATCACACCTTCGTGTCCGGAAAGGAGCAGCCCGAAGACACGGTGCGCCAGCTGGGACGCTACATCCGCCACACGCACTTGAAAGACTCGGTGCCGGCGGGACCCGACGGCAAGGACCGGCGCTACGTGCTCACCGGCACGGGCGAGGTGCCTGTGCGGCGCCAGATCGAGGCGCTCGCGCACTCGGGCTACCGCGGCTTCTACAACTTCGAGTGGGAAAAGCGCTGGCACCCCGACATCGAGGAGCCGGACGTCGCGTTCGCGCAGTTCGCCACGGTGGTGGGCGGTTATCTGCGCCAGGCCGGCGTGGCGGAGCTACCGGCGCAGTAGGAAGATCACGGTCGGATCGAGCGGATAGCGCCCGAAGCGCCGGCCGTAGATCGCGAGTCCCCCGGGCAGCTCAGGATCGACTTCCAACCGGATCACGAGCTGTCCCTGCGCCGCCGCGCGCTCGAGCGCCTCGCGCGGGATCGCCATGCGCTCGAGCGTGCCGTATGAGCCGGCCTCGCGCAGCCGCCGGTCGTGCATCTGATAGTGCCACGACAGGATGCCCCGATGGTCGGCGGGGTCGTCGGCGAGCGTGGCGCGTCCCGCGATCACGCCGTTGACGCGCAGCGTCACGGCGCTGGGGAATCGCTGCTCGTCGGTCATCGGGTATGCGTTCGGGTTCAGGCTGGGGTCGAGCGTGCCTCGTCCCCGCATGAAGTCCCCTTCGATTCGGCCGCTGCCTGCGCGGTCCTTGCCGAACAGCTGCTTGGACGAGACTTCCGCGGCGAACACCGCACTGTCGACATCGGCCAGCGCGATTCCCGACGGCCATGCCACCCGATACTCGAAGAATCCCGACCCCGCGCCGTTCACCTTCAGGCTGTCCATCACATTCCATTGCTTGAGCGACCACGCCGCGGAATCGAAATGGGCCGGATCGATCGCCACGAGACGCGCGCGCCGGCCGTCGTCCAATCGGACCTCGGGTGGCGGCTCGCCCTCGACCACGAACGTGCAGAAGTTGCGATGCAGCACCGTCCCCGTTCCATCCTCGAGGCGCACGGCGAGCACGAGGACGGCTGGCCCTGCGGGCATGGTGACGGAGAGCGGCTCGAGCGGCCCGGTCATCCACGGATGGTAGGGGACGTGACGCGTCGTCTCGAAGTAGGCCCGTCGCTGGCCGAGTGCGTCCCAGCCGTAGAGCTGTGCGCGCAGCGTCAGGCTGTCGCCCCAGGCCTTGTTGGGCGTGAGGAACGATGCGTACAGCGGCACCCGCAGCTCGGCGCCGGCGGGCGCGGTCTGGCTGAGCGAGTCGCCCACCACGACGTACAGGGGGGAATGGAGATCGCGCAGCGACATTCCCTCCACCAGGTCGCCCAACCCGGTCTCCTTGCCGGAGCGGTCGTAGCGCCAGTAGCCGTTCCATTCGTTCACCACGTCGTGCAGCTCGGTGTAGAGCCAGCCGGCGATCTTGGGGTGGCGCCGGAACGCGTTCACCGCGCGGTGGTAGTCCCAGCTCCAGTCGACGTCGCCGGTGCTCCCCTCGTAGCCCCAGACGTTGCCGAACTCGCTGTTGATGTTGGGTTGCCGCGCCTGTCGGAAACCAGCCTCGAAGTTCCAGGGCGAGCCCGGGTAGGTACTGTCGCTCACCAGCCGGTCGTGCTCCTCCCACGCCCAGCCCGGCAGGTAGGAGTGCCACGAGTTCAGGTCGGTCTCGGTGTGGCCGCGACCGCAGCAGGGGGAGTTGTCTTCCACCAGACGCGTCGGGTCGAGCGCTTTCGCGGCCCGGTAAACAGACGCGACCCATTTTTGCGTCTCGGGACGGTACACCTGTTTTCCCGCGACCTTCGTGAACAGCCCCCACGTCTCGTTGAACAGCACCCAGGCGAAGATGGCGGGGTGGTTGTAATCACGCGCTACCATTCCTCTGAAGGTCGATTCGGCCTCCCGACGCATGGCGGAGTCGGGCTCGCCCCACGAATTGGGGACGTCCGCCATGATCAACATCCCCAGCCGGTCGGCCCAATAGAGCTTGCGTGGCGACTCGACCTTGACGTGCTCGCGCAGCCCGTTGAGACCGATACTCTTGGCGCGCAGGATCTCGGCGCGCACGAACGAGTCGCTCGGATAGGTATAGAACCCGCCCGGATGAAACGCCTGGTCCAGCGTCAGCTGCAGGAACAGCGGCCGGCCATTCAGGGCGACGTAACGGTACGCCGTTCCCGGAAGGTCGACGATCGAGATCTTGCGCATCCCGAAGTAGCTCCGTACCCGGTCGTCGCCCACGGAGGCGTCCACTTCGTAGAGAAACGGATCGTCGAGCGACCACAGGTGAGCGTGCGGGATCGGCACGTCGAACGTCACGCGGTCTGTCCCCGTCGGAATCCGCCAGCTCACGGCCGGGAGCTCGGCGTTCCGGAAGCGCAGGGTCAGCGTGAGGTCGCGCGCGGCCTTCTCGAGCAGCTGAGCCGCCACCACCACGCGCCCGCGGTCGACGTCGGGTGAAAAGTGCAGCGTTCTGAGCGGGGTGCGGCCACGCGCTTCCAGGTACGGCGTCTGCCAGATGCCGCGCGCGTTGCCGTAGCCCTGCTTGCCCTCGAGCTTGAAGGCGCGCGGCGCGTCATCGATCCGGAGCACGAGCCGCTGCTCGTGCCCTGCCGTCACGTACTTGGTCAGCTCGAACTCGAACGGGATGTAGCCGCCGTCGTGCGTGCCCAGCTGCTGGCCGTCGAGCCAGGCGGTGGTGCGCCAGTCGGCCGCCCCGATAACGAGGAACACCCGGCGCCCGGCCCACGCCACGGGAACGGTGATCGCGCGGGAGTACCAGCCGATCACCGCGCTGTCGGGCACGCCCGACAGCGGGCTGCCCCAGGGGAAGGGCACGATGATCTGGCGTGGCGCCGGCAGGTCGTCTCGAGACCAGCCGCGGGCTTCTCCCGAATCCGGCGCATCGAACTGGAATTGCCAGGGCCCGTTGAGGGTCTGCCACTGGTCCCGTTGGAAGTCGGGCCGGGGATGCTCGGGGAGGGGGATGCCGGCCCCCTGGTTTCCCCCAGTCCTCACCCCGCGACCCCTCTTTCCCCCGTTAGTCCTCACCCCCTGACCCCCTCTCCCTTCGGGAGAGGGGGAACTAAGGCCATCCTCTGAGTTCCCCCTCTCCGGAACGGAGAGGGGGACAGGGGGTGAGGACCGAGGGGTAACGAGAAACGAGACGACAACGGCGATCGTGGACAGCGAGAGTCTCGCCATGATTGAAGATACTGACGCGTTGCCGGGGTAGCGCGCCAGGCCCGTGTGTGTCAGTTTCGCACCCGATGAAGTCGACGGTACGGGGCTGGTCCATCATCCTGGCGGGGAGCGCCGCGTGTGCCCGTGGCGCGCCCGGTCCGCAGCCGTTCGGAACAACCGATCGCGGGGAGGCCGTCAGCCTGTACACACTCAAGAACGCCCACGGGACGGAGGCGAGGGTGCTCGATTACGGCGGCATCATCGTGTCGCTCCGCGTGCCCGACCGGAACGGCCGGCTCGACGACGTGGTCCTCGGCTTCGATTCCCTGGCCGACTATCAGCGGGGGTCGCCGTACTTCGGCGCCGTCATCGGTCGCTACGGCAACCGCATCGCCCGGGGCCGGTTCACCCTGGACGGCCGGACGTACCCCTTGGCGACGAACAACGGTCCCAACCACCTGCACGGCGGCGTGCGGGGGTTCGACAAGGTGGTCTGGAAGGTCGCGCCGTTCCAGCACGCGGACTCGGTCGGTCTGGTCCTCACGTACACGAGCCCGGACGGCGAGGAGGGCTACCCCGGGACGCTGCAAGCCACCGTCACCTACACGTTGACCGACGGCAACCAGCTGATCTTCGACTACCACGCGACCACCGACCGCGCCACACCCGTGAACCTCACGCAGCACAGCTACTTCAACCTGGCGGGCGACGGCAAGGGCGACATCCTCGGCCACGTCGTCACGCTCAACGCCGACCGCTTCACGCCGGTGGACTCGACGCTGATTCCGACGGGCGAGCTCCGCAGCGTCGCGGGCACGCCGTTCGACTTCCGCACGCCGACGCCGATCGGCGCCCGCATCGAGCAGCACGACCAGCAGCTCCGCTACGGGCCGGGCTATGATCACAACTTCGTGCTGAATAAGGGCGGCACAGCAGGTGAACCGACGCTTGCCGCGCGGGTGTACGAGCCGACGAGTGGTCGCGTGATGGAGATCTCCACCACGGAGCCGGGACTGCAGTTCTATTCCGGCAACTTTCTCGACGGCACACTGCGCGGCAAACACGGCGTCGTCTACCGGCACCGCTACGGCTTCGCCATGGAGACGCAGCACTTTCCCGACTCCCCCAACAAGCCGGCGTTCCCGTCGACGATCTTGCGTCCGGGGGAGCAATACCGCTCGCGCACCATCTACCGGTTCACGGTGCAGCCGTGAAATGGCTCGGTCGTGGTACCCTGCTCGCGGTGCTCGCCGCCCCGTTCACAGTGGCGGCGCAGGGACAGCGAGCGACTCTCGCCTTCGACCGCGGCTGGCGATTCCACTTGGGCGACGTCGCGGCGGCTCAGAACCCGACGTTCGACGATTCCGGCTGGCGCACCCTGGATCTGCCGCACGACTGGAGCATCGAGGGGGAGTTCAGCGACACGAACCCCGCCGGAGCGAGCGGTGGGGCGCTGCCCGGCGGGGTCGGCTGGTACCGCAAGACCTTCTCCGTAGCCGCACGGGAGAGCGGCCGGCTGGTGTTCGTCGAGTTCGACGGCGTGTACCGTAACGGCGAAGTCTGGATCAACGGGACGTACCTGGGAAAACGGCCGTACGGGTACAGCTCCTTCAGTTACGAGCTGACGCCGCACCTGCGTTACGGCAAGGCGGGCAACGTGATCGCCGTGCGGGTGGACAACTCGCAGCAGCCCAACTCCCGTTGGTACTCGGGCTCCGGCATCTACCGGCACGTCCGTCTGGTGACCACGAACCCCGTGCATGTGGACCAGTGGGGGACCTATGTCTCTACGCCGGAGGTGACTCCCGCTACGGCCCGGGTGACGATCCGGACGACGGTGCGCAACGCGTCGCCGGCGGACCACGCGATCACGCTGCGGACGCTGATCTCTGACGCGGCCGGCAACGTGGTTGCGACGGCATCCGGGGCGGCCCGCGTGCCGGGCGACTCCGTCACCGAAATCGCGCAGGACCTGGTCATCAGGAAGCCGATTCTCTGGTCGGTCGAGCGGCCGTACCTGTACCGTGCCGTGTCGCGGGTGGTGTGCGGTGGGAGGCCCTGCGACGACTACGCCACACCGTTCGGCGTGCGGACCTTCACGTTCGATCCCGAGCGGGGGTTCATCCTCAACGGGACGCGCCTGAAAGTCCGCGGCGTGTGCCTGCACCATGATCTCGGGGCGCTGGGCGCCGCCGTGAACACGCGCGCGCTCGAGCGCCAGCTCGAGATCATGCGGGCGATGGGCGTCAACGCGCTCCGCACATCGCACAACCCGCCGGCCCCCGAGCTGCTCGATCTCACTGATCGCTTAGGCTTCATCGTGCTGGACGAGGCCTTCGACATGTGGAAGAAGGAGAAAACGAAGTACGACTATCACCTGGACTGGGACGCGTGGCATGTGCGCGACCTGTCGGACATGGTGCGGCGCGACCGCAACCACCCGAGCGTCTTCATGTGGAGCATCGGGAACGAGGTGATGGAGCAGTGGACCAACGGCGACTCCACGGCCGCCCCGATAGCGCGCGAGCTCGCCGGGATCGTGCGAGGCCTCGACCCCACGCGGCCCATCACGTCGGCGAACAACAACGGCAGTTCCGGGAATCCGGTGCTGCAATCGGGCGCCCTCGACCTGCTGGGCCACAACTACCATCACGAGGCGTGGGCGAGTTTTCCGACGCAGTTCCCGGGAAAGAAATTCATCATCACCGAGGCGATGTCGGCGCTCAACAGCCGCGGCGTCTACGAGCAGCCCTCCGACTCGGTCGCCAGCTACGCGACGCCGTACGTGAAGGACAGCGGACCGCAGCCCAACAAGGACTACCGGCTGTCGTCGTACGACGACCGCAAGGCGTTCTGGGGCTC